>WNGI01000947.1_pt1 | contig 23165 bp, 16 predicted proteins | sample 5400621 | NCBI WGS metagenome assembly WNGI01 (sample SAMN13153374, study PRJNA577476) | soil metagenome | isolation source: 20 cm soil or saprolite under Garry oak tree replicate 1 | place: USA:California | collected 2016-06-15
CAGCGGCGTCGTGAGCACGACGTCTCCGAGGAAGGCCGTCTGGATGACGAGGCTAGTCAACCTGGAGGACCGCGAGGAAGGCTTCCTGCGGAATCTCCACCGTCCCCACCTGCTTCATGCGCCGCTTTCCTTCCTTCTGCTTCTCGAGCAGTTTGCGCTTCCGGGTGACGTCGCCGCCGTAGCACTTGGCGGTGACGTTCTTGCGCAGCGGGCGAATCGATTCGCGCGCGATCACCTTGGTACCGATCGCGGCCTGGATTACGACCTCGAACAGCTGGCGCGGGATCAGCTCCTTGAGCTTCTCGGCGATCTTCCGTCCCCATTCGTATGCCTTGTCGCGGTGAATGATGACGGAAAACGCGTCCACCGCCTCGCCGTTCAGGAGCATGTCCAGCTTCACGAGCTCGGACGGCCGGTACTCGAGGAACTCGTAATCGAGCGACGCGTAGCCCCGGGAGATCGTCTTCAACTTGTCGTAGAAGTCGAGGATGATCTCACCCAACGGGAACTCCCAGCTGAACTCGACGCGGGTCGGGTCCACGTAGTGCATCCCCCGGTACACCCCGCGCCGCTCCTGGCCGAGCTTCATGATCGCGCCGATGTACTCGGCCGGGACCAGGATCCGCGCCTTGACGTACGGCTCCGCGATGTGGTCCACTTCGGAGCCGTGCGGCATCAGGCTGGGGTTTTCGACCACCTCCACCGTGCCGTCGGTGCGATGCACGTGATATTCCACGTTCGGCACCGTGCTGATCAGGTCGAGGTTGAACTCCCGCTCCAACCGCTCCCGCACGATCTCCATGTGCAGCAGGCCGAGGAACCCGCAGCGGAACCCGAAGCCCAGCGCGACCGACGACTCCGGCTCGTAGTGGAGCGAGGCGTCGTTGAGCTGCAGCTTGGCGAGCGCGTCGCGCAGCTCTTCGAACTGCTCGGCGTTGGTCGGGTAGAGGCCGGCGAACACCATCGACTTTACCTCGCGGTACCCGGGGAGCAGCGCCACGTCCCGGTGCTCCGCGTCGAACACCGTGTCCCCGGGTTGGGTCTCCCGCACCCCGCGGATATTGGCGACGAAGTAACCGACCTCGCCGGCCTCGAGCAGCTCGGTCGGCTTGTGGCCCAACTGCAGGTAGCCGACTTCGTCCACTTCGTAGAGGTCGGCCGTGTGGGCGCCGAAGGCGATCTTCATTCCCGGGGTCAGCACGCCGTCCACCACCCGGATGCTCGGGATCGCGCCGCGGTAGCGGTCGTAGTAGGAGTCGAAGATCAGGGCCCGCAGCGGGGCGTCGCGCGTGCCGCGCGGGGGCGGGACGCGCCGCACGACCGCGTCGAGCAGCTCGGGGACGTTGGTGCCCTCCTTCGCCGAGATGCGCAGGATCTCGTCCGGCTTTGCCCCGATGAGCTCGTGAATCTCCTTGGCCCGGCGGTCGGGCTCCGCGCCGGGGAGATCGATCTTGTTGAGCACCGGGATGATCTCGAGTCCCGCGTCCAGCGCCAGGAAGAGGTTGGAGATCGTCTGGGCCTGGATACCCTGCGACGCATCGACGACCAGGATCGCTCCCTCGCACGCAGCGAGCGAGCGCGAGACCTCGTAGGTGAAATCGACGTGCCCGGGGGTGTCGATCAGGTTCAGCTCGTACAGCTGGCCATCCCGGGCGTGGTAGCTCATCCGCACGGCGTTCAGCTTGATGGTGATGCCGCGCTCGCGCTCCAAGTCCATCGTGTCCAGCACTTGCTCGCGCATCAGCCGCTTGTCGAGCGTTCCCGTGAGCTCGATCAGCCGATCGGCCAGCGTCGACTTGCCGTGGTCGATGTGGGCCACGATACAGAAGTTGCGGATGTGGTCTTGGCGCATGGCGGGGGGAAATATAGCCGTGAGACGTCAGACTTCAGACGTCAGACGGCAGAGGAACCACCCCCTGATGTTTGATGTCTGGCGTCTGATGTCCCTAGATTAGTTTTCAGTCCTTGCCTCCCATCACCGGCTGGTTCGACCCCGCCCCCAAAGGCGGTTTCCTGCGGCTCGCGGCGAATAGCTATCTCCCCGCGAAGGGCGACGCCCCCGTGCGCCTTCCCGGCTTGCGCCGGGGCGATCTGCTCACGCTCGAGAACGGTCGCGTGCTGGGTGTCAACGGTGCGCCGCCCGGCGCGCCGCTCGGCGACCGCCCCGAGTTCGCGCAGCTCGGCGCCGTCCACCCGTCGCGGCCGCTGTCGCTCGAGACGCCCCGCGCCTCGAGTCCGCGTACCGCGGAAATCCAGCGCGTGGTGGACCTGGTCTGTCCGTTCGGCTTCGGGCAGCGCGCGCTCATCGTCTCGCCGCCCAAGGCCGGCAAAACCGTGATGCTGCAGGCGGTGGCCGAAGGTGTGGCCCTGAACTATCCGGAGGCGATCCTGCTCATCCTGCTGGTGGACGAGCGGCCCGAGGAAGTCAGCGAGATGATCGACTGGGGCCGGGGCGAAGTGATCGCGTCGAGCTTCGATCTGCCGCACGAGCGGCATGTCGCCGTGGCGGACATGGTGTTCGAGCACGCGCGCCGCCAGGTCGAGCTCGGGAAAGACGTGGTGATCGTGCTCGACTCGCTCACGCGCCTCGCCCGCTCGCACAACACCACCGGGCGATCGAGCGGCCGCACCATGTCCGGCGGCCTCGACTCCAACGCGCTGGCCAAGCCCAAGGCTTTGTTCGGCGCGGCGCGGGCGGTTCCGGACGGCGGGTCCCTCAGCGTCGTCGCGACGGCGCTCGTCGAGACCGACAGCCGCATGGACGACGTGATCTTCGAGGAGTTCAAGGGCACCGGCAACGCCGAGCTGCGACTGGCACGTGAGCTCGCCGACCGGCGGCTGTACCCGGCCGTGGATATTGCGGCGACCGGGACTCGGCGCGAGGAGCGGCTCGCCGAGCCGGCTATCGTGGAGGCCAAACAAAAACTTCGGCGGGGCCTGGTGGGGCTCCCGCCGGAGAAAGCGCTGGACGTGCTGCTGGCGCAGCTCAGGCGGACGAAGACGAACGCAGAGCTGCTGGCGGCGTTGCCCTAACGCTCAGTTCGCCCCCGTCACGATCTGCTTGTAGCTCTCGGGATTCCACTTCGGGCGTTCGGCGGCGTTCGCCACCTCCAGCCCGAGGTAAAACAGCAGCTTGACGATACGCGATTCCTTCTCGGCGTCGATCTTGTCCGGGGAATCGCCCACCTGGTGATAGTCGGCGTGCGTGCCGTTGAAGAAAAACAGGATCGGGACGCCTTTCCGCGCGAAGTTGTAGTGATCCGACCGGAAGTAGAAGCGCTCCTGCGGCCAGATGTCGTCGATCGCCGTCATCCGAAGCTCGGGATGGGCCGCGGCGACGCGGTTCAGCGTGGCGCCGAGGTTCGAGTGCTCCTTACCGATCACGACGATCGTGTCCTTCCAGTTACGACCCACCATATCGCTGTTCAAGTCGGCGACCACTTTCGCGAGTGGCACCGTCGGGTGCTCGGAGAAGAACTGGCTGCCCCACAGGCCGCGTTCCTCTCCGCTCACGGTCATGAAGGCGAGCGAGCGCTTGGGACGCGGCGCCAGTTTTGAGAACGCCTGGGCCGCCTCGAGTACGGCCGTCGTGCCGGAGGCATCGTCATCGGCACCGTTGCAGATCGAGTCGGCCCCCTTCGCGACACAGCCTTCACCCGCCCCGGGGGTCCCGATGTGATCCATGTGGCCGGTGAAGAAGACGTACTCGCTCTTGAGCTTGGGGTCGCTTCCCTCGAGCACGCCGATCACGTTCGGCGCGGAGGCGCGGGCCAGCTCGCGCTCCTTCACCAGATAGGTGACCGTGGCCGGGAGGCGGCGGGCGGTCCAGCGGCCGGTCCCTGCCCGCAACGCCGCCGGGTCGATGCCCAGGGTCGCTGCCGCCGTCGCGTCCCGGATCTCGAACGCGCCGGCAGCGGGCTCCGCGTCCGACGGGACGCCTTCCAGCGTGCGGGTGGGGGCGGTGGTGCGCGCCAGCCGGTTCTGCCACTGCGCGTCGGGGCGATTCGAGATCACCATCCAGCCGATCGCGCCGCCGCGGAGCACGGCCATGACCCACTCCGGGTTGATTTGAATACCCTGAGGCATCGCCGTGGCGATGATCGCCGCCCATGCACCGTTTACGTCCGCGCCGGCCAGCGGATTCGCCGAGTCGGGCGTGCCCGTGAACAACACCACCGGGCCGCTCAGCTCTCGCGTCGGCAGCGGCGTGAATCGCAGGAGATAGACGTCGCTGCCCGGCTTGAGTGTCGCGGGCGCCGCGCCGGCGATGCGGATCACGCTTACCTGAGTATCCACGACGCGTTGCGTGACGGTGTAGCGCTGCAGATAGCCGGTGTCCCCGGCGGGCTTCAGTCCGGACCGCCGGAACTGCTCGGCGACGTACTGCGCTACTTGCTCGAGCTGCGGACTCGGCGTGGCTCGGCCGAGCATGGAGTCGTCCGCGAGCACGCCGATGTGGTGTCGCACCCCCTCGGCGGTGATCGAATTGGCGGCTCGCTGGACGGCCGCCGGGGTTTGCGCCGCGAGGGCGCACGGGATGAGCACAGCGCTCAGACCGAGCTGTGGATGCACCGCTCCAGCTCCGCAGGAGGAAAGGGACGGAAAGCTAACGCGCCCGACCGTCGAGAACCACGGCCGGGCGCGTCGTATCGGCGAGCTCTGGCTACGGCTTGCGCCGTTTGAGCTCTGGCTCGTTCTGGGGCCGCTGTTTCGGGGCGTCGCGTTTCGGCTCGACGCGCGGCTCGCTGCGCGGCGGCGCCGGCGGAGCGGCCGGGGGCTGGACCCGTGGCGCTGGGGGCGGCGCGCTTGGCGGGCGACTCTCTGCTGGACGCCGCGGCTCGGTCCGGGGGCGCTCGGGAGCCGCCACGCCAGGGGGTTCGGTCCGGGCGCGGTCCGGCCGGAACACGTCCGGTCGCACCTCTTGCGCCGGCCGCTCGGGACGCGCTCGCGGGTCGGGAGTCCTCGGGGCTTCAGACTGCCCAGGGCGATCGCGCCGGCCAGGGTGGTCGGGGTGCTCCGGGTGTTCCGGATGGTCCGGGCGGCGGCGCCCGACGCCGTCATCGTCATTGCGCGGCGGGTCCCCGGCGAGCGGCCGCTGCCGCGGCCGCTCGGTCACCGGCACGTCTCCGCCGGTGATGGGACGCGGCCGGGGCTGAATGTGCGGCGGTGGAATCGTGCCGCCGCCCAAGTCCCGCCCGCGCACGCCCACGTCCCGGCGCCGGTCGTCGTTCACCGGGCGTTGCGGCACGCGCGTGATGAACAGGCTCGAACCCTGCCGGTCCTTGAAGATGAACCGCGGCTCCGGCCTGAGGGGCCGCGTGAATACCACACGGGTACCGCCGGAGTAGCGGTAGGGGTAGTAGTACGGATCGTCGTACATCACGATCCGGAAACGGACGCAGCTGTAGTCGTACGGACTCCAGTACGGATAGCTCACGTACGTATGGCAATCGTAGCACAGGAACCGGGGATAATCGTAATGCTGCTGCACGTAGTACGGTGCGATGTCGTAATCCCAGTCAGTGTACCCGTCGGGCACGATGCGCTGGGCGAGGTCGGTAAGGGCGGTATACGGGTCGCCACGAACACGCCCGTCTGCGATGAGACGATAATCCCAATGATCTTCGCTCTTGATGGCGTCGTACACGAACGGATCCGCTGCCGCCACGGCGAAGATGTACCCGACGCCGGGGTAGTCGTCGACGTAGAAGGCCTCGGGGGCAGAACGCTGCAACACGTCGTACTCGCGGCCGCCGCGCGCGAAATTGTCGTCCCACGGCTCGCGCGGGTACAGGACACGCACCCGACCATCCGTGTCGACCCGCAGGATCGTTACATAGGCGTCCTGCTCGGTGCGAAAATAGACCCGCGCCGCCTGGCCGCTGGCGTAGGGATCGTCACCGCGGTTGGTCCAAACCTCGACGTGGGGGCGATAATAGAAGGAAGCCGGCTGGGGCGTGGGCGCCCGACCGGACACCGTCAACAGACTCAAGAAACCCAAGGTTGCGAGCATAAAGAATCCTCCGGACGCCGCAGTGGAGGGGCAGGGACCATGCCAGGTGGCGCCTCGGGGAATTGGCCCGTAAGTGGCGATGCCATCGTGTGTTGCTGCGATGGAACGGGGATCACGCCCCGCCCACTGTCCTCTACCCCGGACACTCGGCGGCTCATTACCTTCCGCCACCCATGACTGACGTCAGACGCATCGATTTGCTGGATCCGGCGGAAGTGGCGCGCCTGGGTGGCATCGAGATCGTGGCACAGGGGGTGGTCGAGGGTTTCCTGGCGGGGATCCACCGCTCGCCGTTTCGAGGATTCTCCGTGGAATTCACGGAGCACCGTGCGTACCAACCGGGCGACGAGCCGCGCTACCTCGACTGGAAGATCTTGGCGCGGGCCGATCGGCTGTTCGTGAAGCAGTTCGAGGAAGAAACGAATCTGCGGGCCATGCTGCTCGTGGACGCGAGCCGGTCGATGGCCTGGCGCGGTGCGCCCGGCCGGCTCACCAAGCGCGCCTACGCCGATCGGCTGGCGGCGGCCCTGGCGCTGATTCTGCTCCGGCAGCGCGACGCTACGGGGCTGATCACGTTCGACGAGGCCGTGCGGCAGGTGATCCCCGCCCGGGCAAGGACGGGCCAGTGGTCCCGCCTGGTGCGGGGATTGCTCGATACGCCGGACGGCCGCGGCACGGCCGCTGAGGCCGCGCTGCTGCATCTCACGGGCTTGCTGGCGCGCCGTGGTCTCGTGGTCCTCGTGTCCGATCTGCTGTTCGACCGGGCCCTCGCGCTCACCGCGCTCCGCTACCTGCGCCACCGCGGCCACAACGTCATCGTGTTCCACTTGATGGATCCGGCGGAGGCCGAGCTGGCCGGTCCTCCCGAGGTGCGGTTGCGGGATCCGGAGTCCGCAGCGAGCGTGGTGGTGCGGCCGCGCGAGCTGGCGCGCGCATATGGCGAGACGGTGCGCCGCGAGGTGGCGGCGTGGCGGAGCGCGTGCCGCCGCCACGGGATCGGGTATCACCATGTGCTGACCGACCTGCCGTTCGGCATGGCGCTCCGCCTCCTCGCGTGAGCTTCCTGCATCCACTGGCACTGCTCGGGCTCGCCGCCGCGGCGATCCCAGCGCTGCTGCATCTGCTCGAGCGTCGCGTGCCCCCCGAAGCGGAGTTCCCGCCGATTCGCTACCTGAGCGAGGCGGAGCGGCAGAGCGCGCGACGCCTCAAGCTACGGCATCTGCTTCTGCTTGTGTTGCGGACCGCCCTGATCGCCCTGATCGTCATGGCCGCCGCCCGGCCGCTGGTGCGGTCGCGCGGTCCCGTCGGGGGGGAAGCCCACGAGCCGACGGCGCTCGCCCTCATTCTTGACAACTCGCCCTCCTCGGGCGCCGTGGTGGATGGCCGCCCGCTGATCGAACGCCTGAAGAGCGTGGCCCACGCGGCGATCGCCCGCGCCGCGGCGGGGGATCGCGTGTGGCTGATGCTGTCGGACGGCGTGGCGCGGGCCGGCTCACATGACGCCCTGCTCGCGACCGTGGACTCGGTCGTGCCCGGCTGGCGGCGGCTCGATCTCACGGAGGCGGTCGCGCGGGCGAGCCGGCTCGTGGACGCCGAGCCCTTGCCGGGGCGGGAGGTGGCGGTCGTGAGCGATCTCCAGCGTACCACGGTGGGGGAGGGTCGGGCGGACATCCCGCGCGGTGTGCGGGTGCTCGCGCTCGCTCCAACCTCGAGCGGCGACGCGTTGGCGAACCGGGGCGTCGCCCAGGCGCGGGTCGCGGACGGCGCGCTGGCGATCGCGGTCGCGGGCACGCCCGGCGGAAGCCCCGCGCCCGTGACCGTGCGCCTGCGGCCCGCCGGCAGCCCCGCCGGGCGGAATCGCGACGTTGGCCGGGCGCTTGCCGCCCCCGGGTCGAGCGCGAGCGTGCCTCTCCCGAGCGTAGCGCCGGGTTGGTGGATCGGAGAGGCGGTGCTCGATCCCGACGAGCTGCGGGCTGATGATCGCAGGGCGTTCGTGTGGCGCGTCGCGCTGCCGGCACGCGTGCGCGCCGACCCGGGAGCAGGGCCGTTCGTGGCGGCGGCGCTCAGCGTGCTCACGCAGGGGAGGCGCATCGTCGAGGGCAGCGACGTCGTGGTGGGGGAGCGCCTGCAGGGCGGTGCAGGTACGACGGTGCTGCTCCCCCCGGGCGATCCCGCGCTCATCGGTCAGGCGAATCGTGCCCTTGCCGCGCGCGGCGTGCCATGGCGGTTCGCAAGCGTCGGGACGCCGGGACCGATCGCAACCGCTGCGGTCGCCGGAATCAGCGGGATTCCGGTAGCCCGGCGCTACCGGCTCGCGGGAGCGGGCGACACGACGACCGTCCTCGCGACCGTGAACGGCGATCCGTGGCTGGTGCGGGGTGCCGACGTCGTGCTGCTCGGCAGTCGCCTCGACACCGCCTGGACGGCCCTACCTGCGTCGCCGGCGTTCGTGCCGTTCGTGGACGTTCTCGTGAATCGACTGGCGCGCGGCGAGGCTCTGGTCTCTGAAGCGGAGGGTCCACCGGGCGTCGTGTTCCAGGTGCATGGTGCCGACACGGTCGGGGCGGTCGTGACCGCGCCGGACCCGCGCGAGTCGGACCTGACGCCCGCCGCGCCGGATGTGGTGCGTCGGGCGATCGGCGCCGAACTGCTGGACGAAGCGCGGTTCGCCGCCGAGCAGTACGCCGGCACCCGCCGCACCGACGTGAGCGCTGTGCTCCTGGCGCTCGCCCTGCTCGTCGCCGCGGTGGAGCTCGGGGTCGCGACTCGCGCCCACTGATGCCGCTCGACTTTCTCATCGACCGCTTCGACGAGCTGCCGGCGACCCGAGCGCTCGCCGCGGGCCTGCCGGGCCCCGGGGCCCGGGTCCCGGTATCCGGCCTTCCCGGTTCGAGCCCGGCCCTGCTGATCGCGGCGCTGGCCCGCCGGTTCCCGCAACGCGTGTTCGTCGTGATCACGTCGACCCCGACGGACGCGGAGCGTTGGCTCGCAGACGCCCGTGCCCTCGCCGGCGACGCGGCGGCGGCGCTGTATCCCCAGCGCGAGGCCCTCGGAGCCGAAGAGCCGCACGTCGAGATCGCGGGCGAGCGTATCGAAACCCTCGAGGCGCTGTTGTCGGGCAAGGTCAACATCCTCGTCACGACCGCGCGCGCTACGGCGGAGCGCACGGCGGTGCCGGCGGCGCTCGCGGCGATGCGGCTGGTGCTCGCAGCGGGGCTCGGAGCCCGGGGCCCGGGGTCCGGGGGTCTCACTGACGTCGTGAACCGCCTGAGCGCGATGGGCTACACCCGAGTGCCGACCGTGACCGAGGTCGCGCAATTCAGCGTGCGCGGCGGGATCCTCGACGTCTACGGCTTCGGGATGGCGGCACCGACTCGCGTCGAGTGGTCGGGCGACGAGATCGTGTCGCTGCGCCCGTTCGATCTGGACTCACAACGCTCGGGGGGGGATCGGGTCGAGCGGGTGACGATTCTGCCGGCGAGGTCTGAGGAGCTCAGCGGCACTGGAGAGGCGCAGGGTGCAGCGCCCCTACGGCGACAGTCTGTGCTTGATCTCATCCCGACGGATGCCCTACTCGTCTTGGCGCAGGAGGCCGCGCTGGGGCAGGAAGTCGATCGGGCGTGGGCCGAGGCGGAGCATCACCTCGAGATCGCTCGGCGGCTGGGCGAAGCGCCGCCCGCGCGGGCGGAGATCTTCGTCGCTCCCGAGCAGTGGCGTCGCGAGCTGGGGACCTTTGCGCGCGTCGCCCTCGACGCACCGGGCGAGGCGACGCGCTTCCCGCTCACCCCGCCGGAGCCCGTGGACCGCGACATCAAACGGCTGCGGCGACTCGTCGTGGCCGGTCCGCCGACGGTGATCTTGTGCGACAACGAGGGCCAGCTCGAACGGCTGGAGGAGCTGCTCGGCGCCGACGCGGCGACGCTGGCCATCGGAGCGCTCGACGGCGGCTTCGTGCTGCCGTCGCTCCGGGTGCTCACCGACCACGAGATCTTCCGCCGCGCGCGCCGCCTCCGGCGGCCGCGGCGCTACCGCGAGGCGTCCCCCACCGCCGCGGCCCGCGCGCTGCAGCAGGGAGACTACGTGGTGCACTTGGAGCACGGGATCGGGCTGTACCGCGGGATCCAGACGATCGCGGTGGGCGCGGAAGGCGGGACGCTGGAAGTGGCGGTGGTCGAATACGAAGGAGGCGACCGGCTCAACGTCCCGCTGTACCGGCTGGATCAACTGGAGCCGTATCGCGCCGCCGGGAACGGTGACGCCCCGCCTCCCAAGCTGCACCGCCTCGGCGCCACGACATGGCAGCGTCAGCGGGACAAGACCCGCGCCGCCATCCGCCAGATGGCAGCCGAGCTGCTCGACTTGTACGCGCGCCGCCAGCTCGCGACCGGATTCGCGTTCCCGCCCGACAGCGCGTGGCAGCGCGAGCTGGAGTCGGCCTTCCTGTACGAGGATACGCCCGACCAGCGCCGTGCCTCCGAGGAGGTAAAACGTGACATGGAGCGCGCCCGGCCGATGGACCGGTTACTGGTCGGCGACGTCGGATACGGCAAGACCGAGGTCGCGCTGCGGGCGGCCTTCAAGGCGGTGCAGGCGGGGAAGCAGGTGGCGGTGCTCGCGCCCACGACGATCCTCGCCGAGCAGCACGGCCGCACCTTCCGCGAGCGGCTGGCCGACTATCCCGTGCGCATCGAGGTGCTGTCGCGGTTCCGTGGCCCGAGCGACACGCGGCGCGTCGTCCAGGGTCTGGAGCGGGGGGAAGTGGACCTGGTGATCGGTACGCACCGGTTGCTGTCGCGCGACGTCCGGTTCCACGACCTGGGCCTGCTGATCGTGGACGAGGAGCATCGCTTCGGCGTGCGGCACAAAGAGCGACTGAAGGCCCTGAAGCTCGCGGTGGACGTGCTGACGCTCACGGCGACGCCGATCCCCCGCACCCTCCACCTGTCGCTCGCGGGATTGCGCGACCTGACGCTGCTCGAGACGCCGCCCAAAGACCGCTCACCGGTCCTGACATTCATTGAGCCGTGGGACGACGCGTTGATCGAGGAGGCGCTGGCGCGGGAGCTCGACCGGGCGGGGCAGGTGTATTTCGTGCACAACCGTATCGAGACGATCGACACCATCGCCGAGCGCGTGCGCGCGCTCGCGCCGCCGCGCGCCCGCATCGCGGTGGCGCATGGCCGGCTCCGGGAGGCCGAGCTGGACGACGTCATGTCGCGCTTCGTACGCGCCGAGGTGGACATCCTCGTCTCCACGATGATCGTCGAGTCGGGTCTCGACGTCCCCAACGCGAACACCATGATCGTGAGTCGCGCCGATCAGTTCGGCCTGGCGCAGCTATACCAGCTGCGGGGCAGGGTGGGACGCAGCCATCGCCGCGCCTACTGCTATCTGCTCGTGCCCGATCTCGTCGACGCGGACGCGGAGGAACGGCTCCAGGTGTTGGAGCACCACACGGACCTGGGCGCCGGCTATCGCATCGCCCTGCGCGACCTGGAGCTGCGCGGCGCCGGGAACCTGCTCGGCGGCGAGCAATCGGGTCATGCCCAGGCCGTCGGGTTCGACGTGTACCTGCGGTGGCTGCAGGAGACCGTCGTCGCGCTGAAGGGCGACGGCGCGGCGGGAACGGGGAAGGGTGTGCCGCCCGAAGTGGTGCTCGACCGCCCGGCGCACCTCCCGGACGAGTATGTCCCCGATGCCGCGGCGAAGCTCGATCTGTACCGGCGGCTGGCGCGCGCCGAGCAGCCGTGCGAGATTCAAGCCGTGCGCGAGGAATTGCGCGATCGCTTCGGCCCGCTCCCGGACCCGGCGCAGCGACTGCTCCTCGTGTCCGAGCTCCGCGCGCTCGGCGCCCAGGCGGGACTGGAGACCGTCCTCGTCAGGGGCGACGAGGCGCGGCTCACGTTTCGGCGGGACGCGCACCCGCGCCTGGCCGGGCTGACGGCGGCGCTCGACGCGGTGCAGTTCGAGGCGGAGGTGCGGCGCCCCGTGCCGCTCTCGCTGCGGCTGCGCCGGCTGGGCGGCGAAGCCATTGGCCCCGGTCTCGTGCGGGCCCTCACGGCGGTTCTGCAGAACCCTCACGATTAGGGAGAGCGGATGCGACGGTCGGGTCTGGTACTCGGGGTCCTCGCGCTGGCGGGCTGCCGCGCGCTGCGGGACGCGTTCTCGGCGCATCCCGAAGTGGTGGGGAGCGCCGCCGGGCAGACCCTGACCGTGGCGCGCCTGGGGGAGCTGGCGGGTCGGGCCAAGAAAGTGCCGCTCCGGCCGCAGGCGCTCACCAGTCTCACGACGATCTACCTGGACTACGCGGTGTTCGCCCACGAGCTGGCCCGCGGCCGGGACATGGATGACTCCGCCCTGGTGCTGCAGGCCAACTGGCCGAACGTCGCCCAGCTCCGGTGGGAGCATTATCACGACCACTTGCTCGCCGTCCGCGCGAGGCTCACCCCGGATCAAACGGACTCGGCGTACCGGGCCGGCGCGGTCCGGCTGTTCCAGCACATCCTCGTGAGCGTGCCGCCGAGCGCCGCCCCGAAGGTCGAGCAGGACAAGAAGCACCAGGCGGAAGGCTTGCTGCGGCAGGTGGAGGCACGGCACGGCACGAACTTCAGTCAGGTCGCGCAGCGCTACTCCGAGGATCCAGGGTCCAAGTCACGGGGCGGTTACCTCGGTGCCGTGGGGCGCGGCCGGTTCGTCCCGGCGTTCGACAGCGTGGCGTGGCGCCTCGCCCCGGGCGCGATGAGCGGGTTGGTCCGGTCGCCGTTCGGGTTCCACATCATCCGCCGCCCGCCACTCGAGGAGGTGCGCGACACGTTCCGCACGGAGCTCGAGACCGCGCTGACGGTGCGTTTCGATTCGGCCTACATCGACAGCGTCGCCGTGCGGCGCGACCTGAAGGTGCGGGGTGGGGCCGCGGCGCTGGTGCGCCAGGCGATTCAGGACGTCGCGCCGGCGACCGACGACGGCCGGCAGCTGGCCGGCTACCGCGGGGGCGCCTTCCGGGTGCGCGACCTGGCCCGCTGGCTCTACGCGCTCGACCCCCGCGATCTGAATGTCGCCATGGCGAGCGACGCCCAGCTCACCGAGTTCGTCCGCCAATTGGCGCAACGGGAGCTGTTGTTGCGGGAGGTCGACTCGGCCGGGGTGGCGCTGTCGGCTGAGGACTGGCGGGGACTCAAGACGCAGCACGACTCCGTGTTGGCGATCCTCCAGAACCAGCTCGCGCTGTCGCCGCGGACCCTCAAGGACTCCGCGGCGACGGAATCGGCGCGCAGCGACATCGCGATGCGACACGTGAACGACTACCTCGATCGCGCGCTCGTGCAGGAGACGGCGCAGTTCTTTCCGGTGCCGGCGTTCCTCGCCTTGGCGCTGCGTTCCGGGCAGGGCTGGTCCGTGAGCGCGGCAGGGCAGGCGCAGGCCTTGGAGCGTGCCCAGGGGATCCGGGCGCAGTTCGATTCGGCCGGGCGTCGCGCCGGGCCCGGGCTGAAGCCCGCGCCGGGCCCGGCGCCCGCTCCGCCGGTGGACACCACGAAGCGGAAAGGGTCGCGCTGAGGTGCGCGTCCTCGCTATCCAGCTGCTCGCGCTCGGCCTGGCCGCCGGCGCCGCTCGGCGGGTCACAGGCCAGGGAGAGCTGGCCTCGGCGCGGCCGGTCGACCGCATCGTGGCGATCGTGGGGTCCAAGCCGATCCTGGCGTCCCAGGTCGAAGAGCAGCTGGTGCTCGCTCAGGCGCAGGGGATGAAGATCCCGACCGATTCAGCCGGCCGGGACGCTACGCGGCGCCAAGTCCTGCGGCAGATGGTGGACGAGGAGCTCATCGTGCAGCAGGCGGAGCGGGACACCACCATCAAGATCACCGATCAGGAAGTGCAGGACCAGGTCGAGCAGACCGTGCAAAACGTGCGCAAGCAATTCAGCTCGACGTCCGACTTCTTGGCCCAGCTGCGCGCCGCGCAGTTCCTGACGGAAGAAGAATGGCGCCGCTGGCTGGCCGACCAGCAGCGCCGCACGAGCTTGCAGCAGCGCCTCCTCGACCAGCTGCGCCAGAAGGGAAAGCTGCGGCCGATTCCCCCCACCAACGCCCAAATGCGGCAGTTCTGGGAGGAGAACCGCGGCCAGCAGCCGAAGCGGCCGGCCGCGATCTCGTTTCGGCAGATCGTCATCACTGCGCAGGCCGACTCCGCTGCCAAGGCGCGCGCCCGGCAGCTCGCGGAATCGCTCGTCGTGGTGCTGCGCCACGGCGCCAACTTCGCGGACGTCGCCAAGAAGTACTCCGCCGACAGCACCTCACGGGAGCAGGGTGGCGAGCTGGGATGGTTCCGCCGCGGCCCGATGGTCAAGCAGTTCGAGGACGTGGCGTTCCGGTTGCGGCCGGGGGAGATCTCCGATCCGGTCGAGACGGAATTCGGCTATCACATCATCCAGGTGGAGCGTGTCCAGCCGGCCGAGGTGCTGGCGCGCCATGTGCTGATCGCGCCCGCCATCTCGACCGCGCAGATCGCGCTGGCGCGCCGCCTGGCCGATTCGGTGCACGACGCGCTCCGCGCCGGCGCGCCGTTCGACACGCTGGCGCGCCGCTACAGCGATCCCGAGGAGGGGAAGGTCGTGCCTGAGCTGCCCGTGTCGCAGCTGCCGCCGGACTACGAGCGCGCGATCGGCAGCGACACCGTGCCGGGGCTGAAGCCGGTGTTCGCGGCGGGCGCGGATTCGCGGCGGCCCAAGTTCGTCGTATTCGAGCTCATGAAGCGCCTGCCCGAAGGTGAGCTGACCTTCGACGACGTGAAGGATCGGATCCGCGAGAACATGGGCCAACAGCTCGCGGTACAGCACTACCTCGACATTCTGCGCCGCACGACGTACGTCGACGTTCGCCCCTGACCGCGTCGCCCGTCCGCGTCTCGCCGTCACCCTCGGCGACCCGCGCGGGATCGGGCCGGAGGTGGTGGCGAAAGCGCTCGCCCTCGGGCCGCTCGACGCGGACATCACCCTGCTGGAAAGCGGGGAGCGGGGAGCAGAACCCTCCGGGGCCCTGGACCGTACCGCGCCCCGCTCCCTGCTCCCCGAAGACGCCGGTCGTCTCGCGGCCCAGGCCGTGGAACGCGCCGTCGAGCTGGCCCGGGCGGGGACCGTGGATGCGGTAGTCACCGGGCCGGTGCACAAGCATGCCCTCCATCTCGCCGGATTCCACTACCCCGGTCTCACTGAGATGCTGGCGCACCTGGCGGGCGACCGCGACGTGGCGATGATGCTCGCCGCGGGTCCGCTGCGAGTCGTCCTCGTCACCACGCACGTGCCGCTGCGGGAGGTGCCAGATCGCGTGACGACGGAGCGCGTCGTGCGGACCGGCCGCATCACGGAAACGGCGCTGCGGGACTGGTGGGGGATCGCGCGGCCGCGGCTCGCGGTGTGCGCACTCAACCCCCATGCCGGCGAATCGGGGTTATTCGGCGACGAGGACGATCGCGTGCTGCGCCCGGCCGCAGAGACGCTGGGCGCGGCGGGCCCGCTCCCCGCCGACACCGTTTTCGTGCGCGCGCTCCGGGGAGAGTTCGACGCCGTGCTCACCCCGTATCACGATGTCGGGATGACGGCTGTGAAAGTGGCGGGCTTCGGCCAGGGCGTGAACGTCACGCTGGGCCTGCCGTTTCCACGCACGGCACCGGATCATGGCACCGCGTTCGATATCGCCGGGAAAGGCGTGGCTGATCCCAGCTCGATGCGGGCGGCGCTGGAGCTGGCCGTCGAGCTCGCGCGAAGGTCAGCCGGTTGAACTTGGCTAAGGGCGGCTGACCCCGGGGCGCTGCCCCGGGGTTATATCCGACCGAACTGCAAGCTGCAGCTGCTCGAGCAGCCGCTGGTGTTCTTCGAGTCGCAGTTTCTGGCTCGCCCGATTCACCACCACGACGGCGCCGACGTCCAACAGCGGCGCGCGCTCGACCAGGCCGTTCTCCCGTAGCGTGCGCCCGCTGTCCACCAGGTCCACGATCCAGTGTGACAGTCCGAGCAGGGGGGCCACCTCGACGCTGCCGCTCACCGCGATGACCTCCACGCCCAGGCCGGTCTCGGCGAAGAAGGCGCGCGTGAGACGCGGGTATTTCGTGGCGACGCGGGGCGTCACGCCGCCGGGGAGAGCCGGGTAGGGGACCTGGGCGGGGCTCGCCACGACCATGCGACACCGGCCGAAGCCGAGCGCCAGCGGCTCGAGCACGTCCGCCTCCGTCTCGCGCAGGACGTCGGTGCCGGTGATGCCCGCGTCCGCCGCGCCCGACTCCACATACACCGGCACGTCGGCGGGCTTCACGAACAGGACCGACAACGTGCCGTCCGACGACGGCACGAGCAGCTTGCGCGTGGTGGCGGGCTCGGACACGGCCGCGCCGATGCTCCGGAGCAGGTTGAGCGACGGCTCGAGGAGGCGCCCTTTGGGGAGCGCCAGCTTCAGGACGGCCCGCGTCGTCATGGCACCGCCGTCGCCAGTGCGTCGAGGTCGAGGGCGAGCCCCACCGCGGGAAGGGGGCGCCCGAAGCGGCCCATCAGGTCGTCGTAGCGCCCGCCCGCACCGACCGCCGCTCCGGCGCCGGCGACGAACAGCTCGAAGTGAATACCGGTATAGTAGTCGAGCCCGCGTACCTCCCCGAAATCGTACACGACATGACGGCGCTCGCTCTCGGACAACGCGGCGTCGATCGCCTCGAGCCGCGCGAGACCCTCGTTTGCTGACCCCGGGCGCGAGCCCGGGGTGAGCCCGGACCAGCGGGCTATGACCCGGGCGGCCCGGTCGAGCGCTTCGCGCCGGCCGATGATGAACGGCAATTCCGTCAGCGCGCCGGGCGCCGCGGCGGCGAGTCCGGCCGCGTCTTTCCGATCGATCAGGCGCCGCACGGCGGTCCGCTCATCGGGGGGAAGCGCCGCGAGCGCCGGGGCGAGGGCCCCGACGTGGCCCAGGTTGAGCTGAAACTCCTTCGCCCCAGCAGAGCCCACGAGCGCGAGCGCGAGTCGCAGCACCTCGACGTCGGCGGCGACACCGCCTTCGCCCAGCAGCTCGCCGCCCACCTGGAGGATCTCGCGTCGCCGACCCTCCCGCTCGGGATCCTGACGGAACACCTTGCCGGCGTACGAGAGGCGCAGCGGCGTGGGCCAGTCGGCGAGCTTGGTCGCGGCGAGGCGTGCCACACTGGCGGTGAAGTCGTAGCGCAGCGCCAGCAGCTTGCCGTCCAGGTCGAGGAACCGGATCAACCGGTCGGCGACGTCGGCCGCCCCGCCACCGGCGCGCACGAAGACTTCGGCGTACTCGAACGTGGGCGGGATGATCTCCTGGAAGCCCGCCGCCTCGAGGCGCTCGAGCATGCGGCCCTGGAGGGTGCGGCGGCGCCGCACGGCGTCACCGGCGAGATCGAGCGCGCCCGGCGGAATCGGGGCGATGGAGGAACGCCGTGTCACGGCGTCGTCCCTTCACCGGCGATCTGTTGCAGCAGGCGCGCGGCGCCGACGCGGCGGCCTTCCATTTCCACGATCTCGAACGCGGCGCCTCGTACGGTCACCCGGTCGCCGACCTTGGGGAGCCGGCCGAGCGTCCCGAAGAGGTAGCCGCCGATCGTCGTATAGCTCGTCTCGTCGAGGCCGAGGCCGTAGATCTGATTCACGTCCCGCAACGGCATCGCGCCGGACAACAAAGGCGCGCCCTCTCCCGGCACCGTATACGTCTCGCCGCTATGCCGGTCGTACTCGTCGTAGATCTGGCCGACGATCTCCTCCAGGAGATCCTCCATGGTGACGAGCCCCGCGGTGCCGCCGAACTCGTCGAGCACGATGGCGAGGTGAATTTTCTGGCGCTTCATGTCCGCGAGCACGTCTTCCACCTCGCGGGTGCCGGGCACGAACACCGCGGGGCGCAGCACGGCGCGAAGCGAGCCCCCTTTGGCCGAGCGGAGTCCCGCGAGGATGTCCTTCGCGTGCACGAGACCGACGACGTCGTCGAGCGTCTCGCGATACACGGGGTAGCGGGAGCGCCCGGCGACGGCGACCTGGTCTGCGGCCTCCTCGAGCGAGAGGTCGAGCGGCAGCGCGACGATGTCGGTGCGGGGGGTCATGACCTCACGCGCCGTCTTCTCGCTGAACTCGAACACGCCTTCGAGCAGACGCGCATCGTCCGCCGCGAGGCGCCCGGTCTTGCGGCTCTGCTCGACGAGCATGCGGATCTCCTCGGGAGAGTGGATCCGCTCGAGCTCGGCGGTCGTGCTGCGGATCCCCAGCAGCCGCACGATGCGGCCGGCGCTCCAGTTGAGCAGATCGGTGAACGGCCGCGTGATCCAGGAGAAGAGGATCAATGGTGCCGCGATCCAGCGGCTCGTCGCCTCGGGATAGGTGATGGCCCAGGCCTTGGGGGCCTGCTCGCCGAACACGACGTGCAGGAACGAGATGAGCGTCACCGCCGCCACGGACGCCACGCCGCCCCGCGTGAGGAAATTCAGGACGGGGGGGAGCGCGGCGAACCAGTCGCGGAACAGGTGGGCCACGGTGTCTTCGGCGACGTAGCCCAGCAGGATCGAGGCGACGGTGATGCCGAGCTGCGCTGCGGAGAGCTGGCGGTAGAGATCTTGCAGCGCCGTCTGGACGGTCTTAGCCTTCCGGTCGCCGCGCCGCACCAGGGCATCGATGCGCGTGCGCCGCGCCGCGACGAGCGCGAACTCGGCCGCGACGAAGAACGCATTCGCGAGCACCAGCAGCACGAGGGCGATGAGGCGCACGCCGATCGACTGCGACACAGGCCCGGGCATAGAGGGCGGAACTTAGCCGGTGGTCACTCGACTTCAAGCGCCGCCGTACGACGCGCTGGCGCCGCACCTTCCGAAGATCGGCGGCGCGGATTCCGACACCGCACGCGCAGTGCGAGCGATCCTGGACGACGTCCGAGCCGGCGGCGACGGGTCCGTCCGCGAGTACACGCGGCGGCTCGACGGCGTGGACCTGCCGCCGGGCGACTGGGAAGTGCCGGCCGCCCGGTGGCAGCAGGCGCTCGAGCGGATTCCCCGCCCGCTGCGGGGCGCCCTCGAGCTCGCGGTGCAGCGCGTGCGGGACTATCACGCCAACCAGGCCGACGAGGGTTTTCTCGAGCGCGATGCGGACGGCACCGAGATCGGCATGCGGGTGGTGCCACTCGACCGGGTCGGGTTGTACGTCCCCGGGGGCAAGGCCGCGTATCCCTCGACCGTGATCATGAACGCCGTCCCCGCGGTCGTCGCGGGTGTGGCGGAGATCGTGATGGTCACGCCGCCGACGGACGGGGGGGCGGCGCCCGACGTCGTGCTGGCGGCGGCACGGCTCGCCGGCGTGGACCGGGTGTTCCGGATCGGGGGCGCGCAGGCGATCGCCGCGCTCGCCTACGGGACGCCCACCATTCCGCGCGTCGACAAGATCGTGGGTCCGGGGAATCGGTTCGTCACCGAGGCGAAGCGCCAGGTGGCGGGGGAGGTCGGGATCGACATGCTGGCCGGTCCGACGGAGGTGTTGATCATCGCCGATGAGACCGCCGACGTGCGCTTCGTCGCGGCGGACCTGATCGCCCAGGCCGAGCACGACGAGGACGCCTGTGCCTGGTGCGTCACTCCCAGCACGACGCTCGCGGATGCGCTGGAGGCCGAGCTGGCGCGCCAGGTCGCCCGCTCGTCGCGCCAGGCGATCGTGGCGCGCTCGCTCGCCGATCACGGCGTCGTGGTCGTCGTTCCCGATTTGGACGCCGCCGTCGAGGTCGCCAACCGCCGCGCGCCCGAGCACGTCGAAGTCTTGACGCGCGATCCCTGGCCCGTGGCGCGCCGCATCCGACACGCCGGGGCGATCTTCGTCGGCGCCTCGAGCCCCGAGCCCGTAGGCGACTACGTCGCCGGGCCGTCCCACGTGTTGCCCACCGGGGCGACGGCCCGATATGTTTCGCCGTTGGGAGTGTACGATTTCGTGAAACGCATCAGCGTGGTCGCGTACTCGCGACGGCAGCTCGAACAGGACGCGGCGCACATCATCGCGCTGGCGGAGGCCGAAGGCCTACCGGGGCACGCGGAGGCAGTCCGGATCCGGATGTCTCAAGTCTGATGTCTGCGGCTCTTCCTCTAGACGTCCAGTGCACCCACCGCGCCCCGCTGCGCGCCGAGGGCCGGCGTCGCATGGCGGCCGTGCTGGCCATCTCCGCCGTCGTGATGCTGGTGGAGGCGGTGGGCGGTTGGCTGGCCCACTCGCTCGCGCTGCTGGCGGACGCCGGCCACATGCTCGCCGACGTGGCTGCGCTCGGACTCTCGCTCGGCGTCGCCTACCTGGCCCACCGTCCCACCGCGGCAGAGCGTACGTTCGGCCTGTTGCGACTCGAGATCCTGGCCGCCCTGGTGAACGGCGCGGCGCTGCTGGCGATCTCGATCGGCGTCGCGATCGAGGCGTTCCACCGCCTGCACGATCGCAGCGCCGTCCAGGGTGGGCTGATCGTCGGCGTCGCGGGGCTCGGGCTCGTGGCCAATCTGGCGGGCGCGGCGATCCTGCACCGCGGCCACCACCACTCTCTCAACGAGCATGGCGCCTATCTGCACGTGCTGAGCGATGCCCTCGGCTCGTTCGGCGCGCTCGTCGCGGGCGTCATCATCCTGACCACCGGCTGGATCGCCGCCGACCCGCTGATCTCGATCTTCATCTCTGTGCTGATTCTCGCGAGCGCCTGGCGCCTGGTGAAGGAAAGCACCGACATACTGCTCGAGGCCGCGCCGGCACACATCGCGTTGTCCGAGGTGCACGACTGCATCGCCACGCTACCGGGGGTCGCGTCGGTTCACGACCTCCACGTGTGGACGGTGACGAGCGGCGTGATCGCCATGAGCGGGCACCTGGTGGTGCAGAACCCCGCCGACAACCAGCGCGTGCTGGAAGCGGTGCAAGACCGCCTGGGGGAGATGGGGATCCGCCACGTGACGGTGCAGATGGAGCGCGATCAGACGTGTGACTGAGTGCGCCGCGCACGTCGGACCCAGGTTTGTGTGATTTCATGCCTTGTCTTTTCCGGCCCCCCTTCCTATACTGCGCCCCTCACGCACCGAGCCCCGAGCCCCCTCTCCTAGGCACCGTCAGGACCTAGCCCCTTGCAGATCCGCAACATCGCGATCATCGCGCACGTCGATCACGGGAAGACGACGCTGGTGGACCAGATGCTCCGCCAGGCGGGAGTGTTCCGCGCCAACCAGCAGGTGGGCGAGCGGGTGCTCGACTCGAACCCGCTGGAGCGCGAGCGCGGCATCACGATCCTGTCGAAGAACACGGCCGTCCGCTGGGGCGACACCAAGATCAACATCGTGGACACGCCAGGGCACGCGGACTTCGGGGGTGAGGTCGAGCGGATTCTCCGCATGGTGGACGGCTTCCTGCTGCTCGTCGACGCCGCCGAGGGGCCGATGCCGCAGACCAAGTTCGTGGCGGGAAAGGCGTTGGCCCTGGGGCTGAAGCCGATCGTGCTGGTGAACAAGATCGACCGCCAGGATGCCGAGCCGTTGCGGGTGCACGACGAGGTGCTGGAGCTGTTCCTGGAGCTCGAGGCGACGCCGGAGCAGTTTAACTGCCCCTTCCTCTATACATCGAGCCGGGCGGGCACGGCGACCTTCGATCTGAAGGTGCCCGGGCCCGACTTGAAGCCCCTGTTCGAGACGATCCTCGGCACGATCCCGGCGCCTCGGGCGGATGCAGACGGGCCGCTGCAAATGCTCGTCTCGACCCTGGACTATTCGTCGTATCTGGGGCGGATCGCGATCGGGCGGATCGAGCGGGGCCGGATGCGGGTGGGCGACACCGTCGCAGTGCTGCCGCTGGGCCCGCCCGGGCCTCTGGGGGACGGTGCGTACGAGCAGGCGCGCGTGGTCAAGCTGTTCGGGTTCGAGGGCCTGGAGCGGGTGGAGCTGGAAGAGGCCGCGGCCGGTGAAATCGTGGCGCTGGCCGGACTCGCGGGCGTCGAGATCGGGAAAACGATCACGGCTCCGGACCACCTCGAGCGGCTCGCCGGCATCGCGGTCGAGGAGCCCACGATCTCGGTGGACTGCAAGGTCAACGACTCGCCGTTCGCGGGGCGGGAGGGGAAGTTCGTCACCGGTCGACAGCTGCGGGAGCGGTTGTTCCGTGAGCTCGAGCGCAACGTGGCGCTGCGCGTGGAGGAGACGGACGATCCCCAGACGTTCACGGTGTCGGGCCGGGGTGAGCTGCACCTCGGCGTGCTGATGGAAACGATGCGGCGCGAGGGGTACGAATTCCAGGTCAGCCGGCCGCGCATCATCCCGCGCGAGGGGCCGAACGGGGAGCAGCTCGAGCCATACGAGGAGCTGATGATCGACTGCCCCGAAGGGTATCTGGGGGTGGTGATGGAGAAACTGGGACCGCGCCGGGCGACCCTGCTCGACATGAAGAATCCCGGCGTGGGCACGGTGCGCATGCGGTTCAAGCTGCCGGCCCGGGGCCTGCTGGGATACCGCTCCGAGTTCTTGACGGATACGCGGGGGACGGGGATCATGCATCACCGCTTCTTCGAGTACGGGCCGTGGGCGGGGCCGATCTCGGGGCGCAGCCGCGGCGTGATGGTCGCCGACCGCCAGGGGGTGGCGGTGGCGTACGCGCTCTTCAATTTGCAGGAGCGCGGCACGATGTTTGTGAAGCCGGGCGAACCGGTGTACGAGGGTATGGTCGTGGGGGAGAACTCTCGGACGGACGATATGGACGTGAACCCCTCGAAGGAGAAGAAGCTGACGAACATGCGGACGACCGCGTCGGACGAGATGATCATCCTCGAGCCGCCGCGGCAGGTCACCTTGGAGCTCGCGCTGGAATACATCGAGGACGACGAACTCATCGAAGTGACGCCGTCGTCCATCAGGTTGCGCAAGCGGGCCCTGGGCGCCACGGAGCGCCGCAAGCTCGCGCGCAACGCGCGGGCCGAGGAGTCGTAAGGCAGCGGCGGATAGCTCGTTCAAACCATCAACCGCAACCTCAGCTGGGGGTGACAATGTTGTCCCGTGAGACGTCGGACTGGTCGCTCAAGCGTCGCAGCGACAGTCTCGACGACGAGGAGTTCGAGGACTTCGAAGAGGACAAGGACCTGGACGAGGACTTCGACGACGAGCTGGAGGAGGACGAGCTTGA
>WNGI01004982.1_pt1 | contig 23165 bp, 25 predicted proteins | sample 5400621 | NCBI WGS metagenome assembly WNGI01 (sample SAMN13153374, study PRJNA577476) | soil metagenome | isolation source: 20 cm soil or saprolite under Garry oak tree replicate 1 | place: USA:California | collected 2016-06-15
TTCAAGCAGTTCGACGACCCGCCGGTCCTCCACCCCGGCGAGGGAATCGAGTGGCGCTGCCACTACCAGAACAACAGCGACAAGACCTACACCTACGGGCCCGACGCCACCACGCAGGAGCACTGCATCCTGTTCGGCGCCTACTACCCGACCAGCACCGTGCAGGAGGCCATCAACTGCACCCACGACAAGGACACCGCCGGCCACGACGTCAGCACCGTCGCCATCGTCCCGGGGGAGTGACGCCGAGGGTATGATCCATGCGCGAGTTCGTCGCCTTCGAGGACGTGGAGGTCGTCAAGCGAAGTGACCGAGCGCTCCTCTGTCGCGTGGAGCGCAAGGAGGTCTGGGTCCCGCAGTCGCACATCGCGCTCACCGACGACGCGATGATCCGGCGCGCCGGCGACTGCGGCCGCCTGGTCATCCCGCGCCGGCTGGCCGTCGACCTCGGGCTGGTCGACGTCGCCGCCTGAGACCGCTCAGCGACCGCCGCCCGCCGCGAGCACGCGCTGCAGCTGGGCGACGAGGTCCGGCGTTTCCTCGATGTCCCGCGCCGTCCCGAACACGTGGAAGTCGGGACGCTGCAGCACGGCACCGACGGGGTGCGCGGCGAACCATCGCGCGTAGCGCCCCTCCACGTCGTCGACCGGCGCGCCGGGACCGACGTGGGCACCGACACCGCCGACCGAGGCAAAGAATGCCGCCAGAGGCGCCGGCAGGCAACGCGTCGGATCGCCTGCGGCGCTCAGCAGCACGAAGCCGCCTCCGACGACGTCGTCGAATCGCCCGAGCGCCTGACCGCGGCGCACCACACCCTGGACGACGAGGCGTCCCGCCAGCGGGTCTCCCTCGGCCAAAAGACCGCGGCCGATGGCCGGCGTCGGCAGCGGCGGCGTCAGGCCCGTCTCGCGGGCCGCGGCAGTCATCGCCGCGTCACGGGCCGCCGCCTCCGCCGGGTCGGCGACGCAGATCACCTTGCCGAGCTCGATCGAGAAATCGATCACCTGACGGACCTGCGGGATCCGCTCCGACGCGTACGTGTCGAGAATGGCGTCGGACGCTTGCTCGGCGAGCACGAGGTCGAGCTTCCAGCCGAGATTCGCGGCGTCGCGCAGGCCGGAGCACATGCCCTGACCGGCGAAGGGCGGCATCTGGTGCGCGGCGTCGCCAGCGAGCAGCAGGCGGCCCGCTCGCCAGCGGTCCACCCATCGCGCCTGGAAGGTGTAGACCGCATGGCGTTCGAGCGTGGCATTCCCCGGATCGAAGCCCCACGGCCGCAGCAGCCGCCACGCCGTTGCCTCGGTGTTGAGGTCGGCGAGGCTCTCGCCGGGCAGCCGCATGAATTCCCAGCGCCGTCGCCCCGGCCCTCCGGACACCACCGTCGTCGGGCGCGCCGGATCGCAGAGCTGCCAGTTGAGCGGATCCCAGACGCGCCGCTCGAACGGCACGAGGTCGACGATCAGCCAGTCGAAGAAGAACCCGAGGTCGGTGACCGTCGCGCCGAGGTAGGGCCGGACGAAGCTGTTGGCGCCGTCGCAGCCGACGACCCAACGCGCACGCACGGTCTCGCGGTGCCCATCCGCGCGCGCGACGGCCAGCTCGATCCCCGTCGAATCAGATCGGAGGTCGACGACCTCGCAGCCGCGTCGCACCCGTACCGTCGGAAGGGCCTGCGCGCGGGCGTCGAGGACGCGTTCCAGGTCCGGCTGCGAGAACATGCTCGAGTCGGGCCAGCCGGACAGTCCCATGCCTCCGCGCCCGATCCGGAGGAGCGTCTCGCCGGCGGCGTTTCTCCACTCGTACACGAGGGCCGGTTCGGTGAGCCGGGGCAGCTCGGCACCCACGCCCGCGGCCTGCAGGATGCGCGCGATCTCGTCGTCGAAGTGCACGGCACGCGGCAGCGGATAGGCGGCCGGCTGCTTCTCGAGCACGACCACGCTGCGCCCGCGCTGGCCGAGGAGGATGGCGAGCGTCTGGCCGACGGGCCCGTAGCCGACGATGGCGACGTCGCACGGCTCGGTCACGAGACGGCGCTCATCGCGCCGCCTCGCGCCCCTGTCAATACGTGGACGCCGCCGACGCTACTCCGGACACCCGGGCTGCACGGTGCAGCTGCAGGAGACGGCCGGCACGACCGTCGCCGGCATCTGCGGGGTGATCGCCACGAAAGTTGAGCGGGAATCCCGCGGCGGGCTAAAGTCCGTGCGTGCATCCAGCACCTGACCGGCCGGACCTGGACCTCAAGTCCGCCGAGAACATCCAGCACCCGTTCCCCGTCTACCGCTGGCTCCGCGACCAGGCTCCCGTGTATTGGAGCGAGAGTCTCACCGCCTGGGTCGTCACCCGTTATGCGGACGTCGTCGACGTCTTCGGCAATCCGCAGACCTTCTCCTCCGATCGCTTCCGGCGGATCGACGAGCGCTATGCGAGCCAGCGGCCCGCGGTGCAGGCGGTGGCCGAGGTCCTCGGACACTGGCTCGTGTTCCGGGATCCTCCGGACCACGAACGCTTGCGCGGGCTCCTGCAGAGCTCCTTCACGCCGAAGACCCTCGAATCGAGCCGTGAGCGTATCCAGCGGACCGCGGACACGCTGCTCGACCGCGTCGTTGCGCGCGGCACGATGGACTTCATCCGCGAGGTGGCATTCCCGCTCCCTGCGACCGTGATTGCCGGTCTGATGGGCGCGCCGGAGGACGATCTCGAGGCAATCAAGGCCTGGTCGGATCGCCTCGCGTCGTACCTCGGCGGCGCGGTCGACGCGCGTGACAACTTCACGGAGGCGAGCGCCGGCGTGGCGGCGCTGGTCCGCTATTTCGACGCGCTGTTGCGGGAGCGCGAGCGCCGGCCGAGCGACGACCTCATGACCCTCATGCTGCGCGCCGAGCATCAGGGCGACCGCCTGACCCACGACGAGGTGGTCGCGAACTGCGTGCTCCTGCTGTTCGCGGGACACGAGACCACGACGAACCTCCTCGGCAACGGGCTCTTCCATCTGCTCCGTCATCCCGCGCAGGCGGCACTCCTGCGCGCGGATCCGTCGCTCCTCCACCACGCCGTCGAGGAGCTCCTGCGCTACGACGGTCCCGTGCCCGCCACCGTCAAGATCGCGACCGAGGACCGATCGTGGCACGGCCGGACGATCCGCCGGGGCGACATGGTCATGCCGTTCATGGCGTCGGCGAACCGCGACCCGCGCCAGTTCCCGGATCCGGACACGCTCGACGTCTGCCGCGCTCCGGAGCGCCACGTCGCCTTCGCCGCGGGCATGCACTTCTGCCTCGGCGCATGGCTGGCGCGCCTCGAGGCGCGCATCGTGCTCGACACCGTCTTCCGGCGACTCCCGGACCTCGAGCTGGCGTCGGCGGAGGTGCGCTGGAAGCCGATGATCTTCCTGCGTGGCCTCGAATCGCTGCCGCTCCGGTGGACCGTCCGATGAAGGCGGCCATCATGCGCGCCGTCGGGGCGCCGCTCGCGATCGAGGACATCCGCCTCGATACGCCGCGGGCGCGTGAGGTCGTCGTGCGGACGGTCGCCACGGGCGTCTGCCACAGCGACCTCCACGTTCTCGAAGGCTCGCTGCCGAACCCGCTGCCCACCGTGCTCGGGCACGAGCCCGCCGGCGTCGTCGAGGCGGTCGGGAGCGAGGTCCGCCACGTGGCGCCCGGTGACCACGTGATCGGGTGCCTCTCGGCGTTCTGCGGGACGTGCGAGTACTGCGTGGCCGGACGTCCGTATCTCTGCGACGGCGAGGCGCTCATGCGGCCCGCCGGCGACTCGCCGCGCCTCGCGAAGGACGGCGAGACGATCACGCAATTCGTGCACCTGAGCGCGTTCGCCGAGCGCATGCTGGTGCACGAGAACGCCCTCGTGCGGATCCGGACCGACGTCCCGCTCGACCGCGTCGCCTTGATCGGCTGCGGCGTCACGACGGGCCTCGGCGCGGTCTTCAACCGCGCGCGTGTGCAGGCCGGACAGACCACCGCCATCATCGGGTGCGGCGGCATCGGGCTCGCGGTCGTGCAGGGTTGCCGCATCGCCGGCGCGGGACGGATCGTCGCCGTCGACACCGTCCCCTGGAAGCTCGAGCTCGCGGCGCGCCTCGGCGCCACCGACGTGGTGAATGCCGCGGAAGGCAACCCGGTGCCGCGCGTCGTCGAGACGACCGCCGGCGGCGTCGACTATGCATTCGAAGCGATCGGCCTCCCGGCGACCGTCCGCCAGGCGGTCCGCATGACGCGGAAGGGCGGGACGACCGTGATGATCGGCGTCGTTCCTGCGGGGACGAGCGTCGAGCTGCCGGGCGCCGACCTCGTGCTCCGCGAGAAAGCGATCCTCGGTTGCATGATGGGCTCGAACCGCTTCCGGACGGACATGCCACGCTACGTCGAGCTGTATCGCAGCGGTCAGCTCCGCCTCGACGAGATGATCTCGGCCCGCATCCCGCTCGAGCGGGTGAACGAAGCGTTCGAGGCGATGCGGCGCGGGACCGCCGCGCGGACGGTGGTCGTCTTCGAGTAGCCGTCAGCCGCGGCGGAGCGCGACGACGAAAGCGCGGATGCGGTCCGCGTTCACGCCCCGATCGCCCTTCCCGTTCCGCGATTTCGAGCGCATGTCGACGATGCTGGCCGCATCGCCGTCGGGCCGAACGCGAACCACGATGTCGTCGTGGAAGCCGAACAGCCGCGACGTCGCGACCGCCTCGAAGGTGGAGCCCTGCGGGTCGGTGGCGGTGATCGCCCAGTCGGGCTGGCTCCGTGCGACGCGCTCGGCACGCGCGTACGCCTCGGCCGGCGGCACGGGGAGCCGGATCGGCTGAAGATCGGCGCAGCATGCCTGCTGGATGGGCGCGAAGGCAGGCGGATAGGCGAGGTCGCGGCCGGCGTTCGCCGGCAGGGTCCCGGCGTGACGGAAGGCGGGCGGATCGCGGAGATCCGTCGTGTAGTCGTTGATGAGCGGCACGCCGCCGCCATGCACCGCCGCGCCGACGAACGCGACCGATGCGACGAGCGCCAGCGTGCCGCCGGCGGTGAGCCCGCGCCCGCGCAACCCCTGGACGACGCTCGCCACGGCGACGACCAGCGCGACGACGCCGCCGAGCGCGAACGGCACGAAGCCGCCCATGGCGGGCACGAGGCGGAGCCAGGCGAGGAGCGGACCGAGGATCATCGCGGCCACGGCGACGAGGCCGAGCATGCTGCGCATCGCGTCTCCTTTCACGTCAGCCGGCGCCGACGGCGCCGGCGATCCCGTCGAAGAACCGCCACCAGTGCGCGAGTGAGCACGCGACCGCCTCCCGCACCTTCGTCCGCAACTCCGGCGTGGTCGCGAGGCGCACGACAATGTGGTCGCCGATCGCGCTGTGCTCGCGGTCGGCCTGCTCGTGGATGTCCCAGAACGCGACGTCCTCGCGCGTACATCCGTAGTGTCGCTCGAGCGCGCGCGCGAACGGACCGAACGCGCCCGGGACCTGTCCCTCCGCGGCGAGGTTCGTCGCCGCGGCACCTTCGATGAAGGAGTGCACCTTCGTCGACCGCTCGAACCAGTCGATCAGGGCGGCGGTGGCGGGCAGCGGGACGCCGTCGACCATCGCCTCGCGCGGGACGCCGACGGCGGCGCCGAAGCGGAGGAACAGCTCGGGATGGGAGACGTCGCATCCGGAGATCCGGCCCGTCTCCTCCTCGTAGAGGCTCTCCGCGAGCTCGATCCGCTCGCCCGCATCCGGGCAGACCGCGTGCAGCGCGCTCACCGCGCGCGGGAACTCGCGGACCTGAAGGAAGAACTGCACCGCGAAGGGGCGAAGCGCCGCGCGCGAGAGCCGTCCCTCGGCGATGCGCAGCCACAGCGGGTGGCGGCCGAAGGCCCGTTCGGCGTCGATCAGCGCCCGCAGCTCGTCGACGAAGGTCGCGTCGCCGGGCATGCGACGGTCAGGTGAGCGAGACGTGGATGCGCTCCCCGTCTTTGCGAATGCGATCCGTTTCGTAGTGCTCCACACGCTCGCCGCGCCCGATGGTGGCGAGGATCGTCGGGAGGTCGTCCGGACGCTCGGATGGCACGATGCGCGCGATCGGCTGGCCGACCATCTCCTCGGCGGTGTAGCCGAAGATGCGCTCGGCGCCCTTGTTCCAGCTCGTGATGATGCCGGCGAGCGTCTTGCCGACGATCGCATCGTCGGACGAGTCGACGATCGCCGCCGCATGGGCGTGCGCCTCCTCCGCGCGCCTGCGCTCGGTGATGTCCGACACCACGCCGATCGCGCGAAGCGGCCGACCGGCGGCGTCACGGACGATGGTGGCCCGCGAGGCGAGCCACCGCGTGCGGCCCTCGTGATCGAAGGCACGGTACTCGGCTGCGTAGTCGCGGCCGCCCCCGAGCGTCGCCCGGAACGCCTCCTCGACGCGGTCGCGATCCTCGGGATGAATGCGGTCCCGCCAGACGTCCCGTGGCGGGTTGGTGGCGCTGGCCGGCAGCCCGTACATGGCGGCGAGACGCTCCGAGATCCGCAGCTCGCCCGTCCGCAGATCGGCCTCCCACACGCCGAGCTGCGCCGCTTCGAGAACGAGTTCGAGCCGCTGCTGGGCCGTCAAATCGCCCGTCTCGAGGAACCGCGCCACAAGGGGTTCGATTGTCGCGGTTGCCGAGCATCCGTCAAGGGGACGATCCCAGACAGCCCGAAGAGCTCGCTCACGCGGGCCCGGTGAACCGGAGCCTGCGCGCGCAGACGCGCGAACGTCGGGTACGGGTCGCGGACGACGCCGGCGCCCATCGCCCGGTTGAAGACGTCGAACGCGTCGGACGATGGATCGTACGTCTCGTCGCGATGGCTCATACGCGCGTGCCTGCGAGGTCCTCCGCTACGCTCGCGCCCTACCCGGGGTCAAGGGCGCGTGCGATGGTCCTCGCGGACGCTGGCGCTCGGCGCGCTAACGTGGTGAGAGGAACACGTGGCTTCCGTCACGCCAACACCAGAGCAGCTGCACGAGATGATCGAGCGCGGCCCGGACGGGCCGATCGTGATGGTGAACCTTCTCAAGTACCGGTCGAAGGCGGCCTACGAGCCGGACAGGCCCGAGGCGAAGGAGAACCTGACCGGGCGCGAGGCCTACCAGCGCTACGGCGCCGTCGCCGTCCAGGTGCTCGCCGAGATTGGCGCGGGCATCCTGTGGATGGGCCAGCAGAAGCTCGTCTTCATCGGCGGTGCCGACCAGGACTGGGATGACGTCGCCTGCGTCCGCTATCCGTCGCGGAAGGCGTTTCTCGAGATGATCGCGCGGCCCGACTACCTCGCCGCCACCCACCATCGCGAGGCGGGACTCGAGCGGACGGCCCTCCTCTGCTGCGCCGCGGGAACAGCCTCGTGAGCCGTCGGAGCCGGCGCCGCTCACGGTGAGGCGCCTCCTCTGGGTCCTCCTGGCCGTCACCGTGGCCGTGGTGGCGGCGGGCACGCTCGCGTTCCGCTCGCCACGGGTACAGGACGCGATCGTCGCGCGGGTTGCGCGCCGGATCATCGGGAGGAACACGTCGAGCCTGCTCGCGCCCGACGCTCTTCGTGTGCTCCTCTGCGGGACGTCGTCACCGATCCCGTCGCCCCGGCGCGCCGAAGCGTGCACGGCGATCTTCGCGGGCGGTCACATGTGGATCGTCGACACCGGGCCGGGGAGCTGGCGGACGCTCGCACTCCGGCGCGTCCGCGGCGAGGCGATCGGCGCCGTCTTCTACACGCACCTCCACTCCGACCACGTCGGCGAGCTCGGCGAGTTCAACCTGCAGACCTGGGTGGCCGGCCGCCCGGGGCCGCTCCGGGTCTACGGGCCCGACGGGGTCACCGACCTGGTCCACGGCTTCGCGCAGGCGTACGCGGCCGACACCCGCTTCCGCGTCGCGCACCACGGCGCGGAGCTGTTGCCGCCCGATCGCGCGGTGATGATTCCCCTCCCCGTCGTGCTCGACGGCGCGGACGCGATCCGCGTGCTCGACGAGGACGGCGTCGTGGTGACGGCGTTCACGGTGGCGCACGACCCCGTGAAACCGGCGCTCGGCTACCGCTTCGACTACGGCGGTCGCTCCGTCGTCGTGAGCGGGGACACCCGCCCGTGTCCCAATCTCGTGACGCAGGCGCGCGGCGCGGACGTGCTCGTGCACGAGGCGCAGGACAACCACCTCGTCCACATCATGGAGGAGGCGGCGCGCGCCAGCGGCGAAGCGCGCGTCGCGAAGATCCTCGCCGACATTCCGGCGTACCACACGACGCCCGCCGACGCCGCCCGCGAGGCGGTCGAGGCACACGTGCGGCTGCTCCTGCTCACGCACTTCACGCCGCCGCCGGACAATGCGCTGCTGGCTCGCATCTTCCGGCGCGACGTGACCGCGGTACCGCCACGCGGACTCGTGCTCGGGAAGGACGGGACGCTCGTCGTCCTGCCGACCGGATCGGACGAGGTCCGCGTCACCCGCGTCGGTCTGTGAGAGTGACGAGGAGTATGGGCAATCGCCGCTCTCAGCCGACGCGCTCGAGAAGCGCGACGCGCTGGGCGTGGACCCAGGGCAGCACGCGCCGGTCGAGGACGACCCGCCATCCGACGAGGTGACATGACGCTTCCAGCTCACGCCAATCCATCATCGCCGGCCCCGGTCGTCGATCTCCTCGAGTCGCGGTGTGCAGGGTGCGGAAAAGCGCATGGAGATTCGATCCCTGGTAGTACGACACGACGACGTACCGCCGGGACACGCGCATCAGTTCCGCGAGTATCATGCTCCGGCGTTTCGAATCCCCAATGTGGTGCAGGTAGCGAAAATTGACCAGCGCGTCGAATGCGCTGGACCTGAACGGCAATCCCCGCTCGATATCCACACATACGCACAGCAACGGTGCCGCCGCAGTCGGCAGAGCGAGGAGTCGCTTGACGCTCACGTCGGCAACGACGAGCGGACGCACCGCAACGGCGCGCAGGCGTGAGACGAACCGCCCGTACCCCGCCGGGACGTCGAGGACGCGTGGCAATGCTCCCACGCGACGAAGGACCGCACCGACGATCCGCCGTTCGAGCCGATCGATCAACCCTTGGCTGCCGCGATAGCGATGACGGAGGCGAGGGTCGACGCCGCAACCGGCCTCCCGGCTCGGCGACGCCAGCGATGACGGGAGTGCCTGACGCACGGCGGAGACGACGAGCGTCCCGACGACGTAGAGCATCGCGAGAGGGAAAACCAACGCCACGATGGAAGCGCGTCCCCATCCCTTGCGCGCCTCGGCGCGAAGCATCCGGAGCATGCCGACCAGCGCGAAGGCGAACCTTCGTGACTTTGACATGCGATCCCACTGAACCCTTCGCCGCGACGGCCCGCCCAGTCGATACGGAGTCGACGAGATCGGCTTGCGAGTGTCGGCCGCGTGAAGCGGGGGGCGCACGGCCGTATCCTGCGTGGCGCCCGATACTGCGTCAACAGAACAGCTTCCCCGCTGCGCGCCCTTGACTTCGCACTGAGCGTTGCGTACGAGCCAGTCGCCCTGCGGAGGGGGGCGGGGGGACACCGTGCGCGCCGAATTTTTGCCGCTCTCCCGCCCGAGCATTGGCGACGCCGAGATCGCCGCGGTCACGGCCTGCCTGCGCTCCGGTTGGATCACGAGCGGACCACGGGTTGGTGAGTTCGAACGCGCCTTCGCCGAAGCCGTCGGAGCGGCGCACGCAGTCGCAGTGACATCCGCGACCGCTGGCCTCCACCTCGCGTTCCTCACTGCAGGGATCGGGCTCGGCGACGAGGTGATCACCTCGCCGATGACCTGGGCCTCGACGGGCAACATGATCCTGGCCGTCGGTGCTCACCCGGTTTTCGTGGACGTCGATCCCGGCACGCTGAACATCGATCCCGACGCCGTGGCGGGCGCCGTGACCCGCTGGACGCGCGCGATCGTACCCGTACACTTCGCCGGGCAGCCGGTCGACCTCGACCCGCTGCGTGCGATCGCCGAGCGTCACCACCTTGCACTCATCGAGGATGCCGCGCATGCCCTCGGGACGACGTACCGCGGCCGCCCGGTCGGGGGCGGTACGGCGGCCGTCTTCAGCTTTCACCCAATCAAGGCGATCACGACGGGCGAAGGCGGCATGGTGACCACCGACGACGACGGCTTCGCGGAACGCCTGCGGCTGCTGCGGTTCCATGGGATCACCCGCGATGCCTGGAACCGGTACGGGCGCCGGGGGAGCCCCGACTACGAGGTGGTGGCTCTCGGCTTCAAGTACAACATGACGGACTTGCAGGCGGCGCTCGGGCTCACGCAGCTCGCGCGCCTGGAGGAGTTCATCGAAGCTCGCACCCGCATCGCGTCGTGGTACGCGGAGGCGCTCCGCGGCATCCCGGGGGTCGAGATGCTCGAACCGGTGCGCTATCCGGCCCGACACGCGTGGCACCTCCTCGTCGTCCGCCTCCAGCTCGAGGTGATCGGGATCGGGCGCGACGCGGTCATGGAAGAACTGCTTGCCGCGAATATCGGGGTCGGCCTGCACTTCAAGGCCCTCCACCTCCACCGTCTCTACCGCGAACAGTTCTACTTCCCCCCCGCGGCCCTTCCGCACGCAACCCAGGCGTCCGAGCGGATTCTATCGCTGCCGCTCTTTCCGGTGATGACCCGGGAGGACGTCGGGGACGTCACGAACGCCCTGAACGACATCGTCCGTCGGCATGCCACCTGAGACGACCAGCGTCCCGAGGAGCAGTGCGGGGGGAGAACGCCGCCCGCCCGTCTCGATCGTCATCCCCGTGTTCAACGAGTCCGCCGCGCTCGGGCGCTTGAACGTCCGACTCGGGCGGGTTCGGCAAGAGCTCGATCGGTCGGCCGAGGTCATCTACGTCGACGACGGCAGTACCGACCGATCGCTCGAGGAGCTGCGCGTCATCCAGGCCCGCGACAGCGGGGTGACGGTCGTGGCGCTGGCCCGCAATGCCGGTCAACACGCGGCGGTGCTCGCCGGCTTTGCGCACGCGCGCGGCGAGGTGGTGATCACCCTCGACGCGGATCTCCAGAACCCGCCGGAGGAGATCCCGCGGCTCCTGGCAGAGATCGATGCCGGGTACGATGTGGTAGGGACGCGGCGCGAAGGCCGTACCGATCCCTTCCTCCGGCGCACGATCTCCGCAGCCATCAGCCGGCTGGCATCCCGGGCCGTGGGCGTACCCATGACGGACTGCGGTTCCATGTTGCGGGCGTATCGGCGCCCGGTGGTCGACGAGATTCTACAGCTCGCGGAGCGGGCGCTGTTCATTCCGGCGCTGGCGGCCTGGGTAGCGCGGCGGCCAACCGAGATTCCGATCCGGCACGAGCCCCGGGTGGCCGGGCGCTCGCGCTATTCGCCGCTGCGGTTCATGCGCCTCGGCTTCGATCTGATGACCGGCTTCTCCCTCGTCCCCATCCAGCTCGTCTCACTCGCGGGTCTCGGGGTCTCACTGCTCGGGATCGCGTTCGGATGCTACCTCCTCGTCCGGCGCCTCGTCCTCGGGCCGGAGAGCGAGGGGTTGTTCACGCTGTTTGCGATCCTGTTCGTGTTCCTCGGCATTCTGATCTTCGCCGTCGGACTCGTGGGCGAATACGTGGGGCGCATCTACATCGAGGTGCGTCGCCGGCCCCCGTATGTCGTTCGCGCCGTCTACCGCGACGATGCGGAGGAGTCGTGCGGCTCGTCGTGATGGCGTATCAGGACATCGGGTACGTCTGCCTGGATGAGCTCTTTTCGCTCGGCGCGGATATCGCCGCCGTCGTGACGCACCGGGATGATCCGCACGAGGTTGTAGAGCTGCCGCGCGGTCTGCGACCACACCAGGCGGCCGTCTTCCGGCCGCCGACCACCAAAGTAGCTCGCCCGCGTGTGGTCTTGCGGGATGCGGGGGGCCGTGCCGGCGACGAGGCGCGGGAAGTGGATCTCTCCTGCCGCGCTACCGGGGACGGTGCCCCGTCAACTGGGTACTCGTCCATGGCGAGACGGAGACCGGGGTAACTCTCCACCACATGGAACTCAGGCCCGATACCGGCGACATCGTCGCGCAGCGCGCGGTGCCGATCGCCGACGAGGACACGGCGCTGACGCTCAATCGCAAGCTCGGCGCAGCCGCGCGCGCCTTGTTGCGGGAGACCTTCCCGCGCCTCGTCGCCGGCACGGCCCCCCGCATCCCGCAAGACCACACGCGGGCGAGCTACTTTGGTGGTCGGCGGCCGGAAGACGGCCGCCTGGTGTGGTCGCAGACCGCGCGGCAGCTCTACAACCTCGTGCGGTGGCGCGCACAGGCGCTCGACGAGGCTCCGGTCGCTGCGCCAGGTGAGGTGGTGGCCATCTCGTCTCAGGGGATCCTCGTGGCAGCGGGCACCGGGGCGCTGCTCCTCGACCAGGTGCAGCTCGCAGGGACGGACGAGAAGCCGGCGCGGGAGCTCGCGGCCCGCGTCGGGCTCGTCGTGGGCGATCAGCTCGGAGGGCACGAGCGATGCTGAAGGTTCTCGTAACCGGCGGCGCGGGTTTTCTCGGATCCCACCTCGCGGAGGCATTCCTCGCCCGAGGCGACGCGGTCGTTGCGCTCGATACGGGTGCCCAGGCCAAGGTCCGCCACCTGCTCCACCAGCCGCGTTTCCGACTGGTGGTGGACTCCGTCATGAATCCGGAAATTCTCGACGGCCTCGCGGCGCAGGCCGACCTCATCTACCACCTGGCGGGCGTGGTGGGGGTCGAGCACTACGTCGCCGATCCCTACCAAGTACTGAACGTGAACATCAACGGCACGCAGAACATGCTGCGCGCCGCGTTCAAGCATGGACGCCGGGTCGTGTTCGCTTCGACCTCCGAGGTCTATGGCCGCAACCCCTCCGTCCCGTGGACGGAGGACGCCGATCGGGTCCTGGGTCCGAGCACGATCGACCGTTGGTGTTACGCCACGTCGAAGGCCACCGGCGAGCATTTCTGTCTGGCCTACCGCCGGCTCGGTCTCCCCGTGACGATCCTGCGCTACTTCAACGTCTATGGTCCGCGGCTCGACCGCCTGGATGTCGGCCGCGTGATCACGATCTTCATGGGGCAGCTGCTCCGCGGCGAGCCGCTCACGGTGATCGGCGACGGGCATCAGACACGCTGCTTCACCTACGTCGCAGACGCCGTGCAGGCCACGGTGGCGGCCGGCGTGGTGGCGAGCGCCGAGGGACAGGTGATCAACATCGGCACGGACGAAGAGACTCCCGTCCGTCGGCTCGCGGAGCTCATGATCGAACTCGGCGGTGGGACGTCCACGCTGCGCTTCGTGCCCCAGGAAGCGGTGTACGGCGAGAGCTACGAGGACGTGCCGCGGCGCGTGCCCGATGTGACCCGCATGCAACAGCTCCTCGGCCTCCGTGCGACCACGCCGCTGGCCGAGGGGCTCGCGCGCACCATCGCGTGGTTCCGGGCCACCGAGCCAGGGGCGCCGAGCCGCGCGTGACCTCTCCGGGGGATACCCGCCTCGCGCTGAAGATCGACATCGACACCCATGACGGCTTGGCGCGAGGTGTGCCGGCGATCGCCAGCTGCCTGGCGGCTCGCGGCCTGTGCGCGTCGTTCTTCGTCGTGTGCGGGCCCGACCGCATGGGGCGACGGCTCGCACGCCTCTTGAGCCCCGACTTCGTCCGCAAGCTCATCCGCACCCGCCCGGTACGAGTCTACGGCTGGCGGACCCTCCTCTCGGGCACGCTCCTGCCGGCGCGCCCGGTCGCCGCGGCCTTTCCTCGCACACTGCGGGCGCTGGTGGATGCCGGCCACGAGGTCGGGGTCCACGGCCACGATCACGCGCGATGGCAAGACCGGCTGCCCCGTCTCACCGCTGCGGAGGTGTCGGCCGAGGTCACGCAGGCGGCCACGGTCTACCGCACCGTGCTGGGCACCGCGCCCGGTGGCTTCGCGGCACCCGGCTGGCGCTGCACGCCGCAGAGCCTGGCCGCGGTCGATGCGGCCGGCTTCGCCTACCGGAGCGACACGCGCGGCGCGTATCCCTACCGCCCGGCCGCAGAGGGCCGGGTGTTCCGCATTCCCGAGATCCCGACCACGCTGCCAACGCTCGACGAGCTGTATGGCCGCGTCGCCCGTCGGCCGCAGGCGCTCGCCGAGTGTATTCTGCAGGGACTCCGACCCGGGCAACTCAACGTGCACACGCTGCACGCCGAGCTCGAAGGCGGCCCCCACCTCGACGTGCTCGAGGCATTGCTCGCTGGCGTGCAGGGCGTGGCTCGCGTCGTCCGTCTCTGCGACGAGGCAACGGCACTGGCACCCGCAACGTTGCCGGTCTGCAGCGTGCGGGAGGGGGCGGTGCCCGGCCGCGCCATGCCAGTGGCGCTGCAGGGGCCCTCGGTTTCCGCGGGAACATGAGTCGGGTGGAGCGGTGGCTGCTCGTGGGCACGGCGGTCGTGGCGACCGGCGCCCTCGCGAGCGGACTCGGGCGGACGGACCTGTGGCCACCCGACGAAGCCCGCGTCGCCGAGATCGCTCGGGAGATGGCTGCAAACGGCAACTGGGTCCTCCCCAGGCTCAACGGGCGCCCGTTCATCGAAGAGCCGCCGCTCTTCTATTGGCTGCAAGCGGGCGCCTATCGTCTTGCTGGCGATGCCTCGACTGCCGCGGCGCGCTTGCCGTCGGCGGCCGCCGCGATCGTCGGGACGCTCGTGACGGCGGCGGTGGCGCTGCGTCTCGGCGCTCGCCCCCTCTTCGCCGTCCTCGTGCTGACGACGGCGCCCGAGTACTGGTGGATGGCGCGCAGCGCCACCCCGGACACCGCCGCGGCCGCCGCCACCGCGCTCGCCCTCGGGCTCTTCTTCGTCGCCTGGCAGTCCGGGCGACGCGGGCTACTCGCCGCGGCCGTCGGGGCCGTGGGCGTGGCGTTCGGGTGCAAGAGCTTCCTTCCGGTCGCGCTCGCGGTTCTCACGATGCTCGCCTTCGTGGTGTGCGCCGGATGGGGGCGTCTGCGCGCACGCGAGCTCGTGCTGGCGGTCACGGTGGTGACCGGCTTCATGGCCGTGTGGATCCTGGCGGTCGCGCGAGAGGTTGGTGCAGAGTCTGTGACGTTCTTCGTCATCACCAACCATCTCGGACGCTTCATGGGTGACCCGGACGAGGGGCACGTGCGGTCCGTCCTCTATTACCTCCCGAATCTCGCGCTCGGCCTCCTTCCGTGGTCCGCCGTCCTTCCGGCGGCGGTCGCCGCCGCATGGCGGGAGCGCGCCACACCCGCGCGGCTCTTCCCGCTCCTCTGGGCGGGGGGGATGACGGCGGCGCTCACCCTCTCCGCGAGCAAGCGCGCCCACTACCTGCTTCCGGCCTATCCGGCGTTCGCGGTGCTCGTCGCCCAGTGGTGGCCGGAGGCGTGGCGCGGCCGCGTGGAGCGGACGGTGATCCGCCTGACGATCGTCCTCCTGCTGATCGCGGCGCCTGCGTTGATGCTCGTTCTCCTCGGGATCCGTCCGGTGGATCTACTGATGCTGGTCCACGCCACACGCCGCGGCGGGGCGGCAGGGACCGCACCTCCACGCCACCTCTCGCTGACCGCGTCGGCCTGGCTCGTCGTTCCCCTGTTGGCGATGCTCGGGGCGGTAGTTCTGCGCGCCAACCGCGCGCGCAACCCGGTGCGCGCCGCGGCATCCCTGGCTGCGTACCTGACCGCGATCCATCTGCTGCTGACGCTGATCATCCTGCCGAAGCTCAACCCGTTGTGCACGGCTCGGCCCTGGGCAGAGCGGCTCGGCCGCGTCGCCGACAGCGGCGTCCCCGTCGTGGCGTTCGGTTTCCCGGACGGCACGGGGCTGAGCCCGTTCATGTTCTACGCGCGGCGGCAGTTTCCGGAAATCTCGGATCCCGCGCTGCTCGCGGCGCAGTTGCAGGGTCGACCGGCCTGCGCACTCATGCGAGAGCAGGAGTACGCGGCTGTGGCCGCGGTTCTTCCCGGGTCGCCCGTGCCTCAAGGAACGCTGAACGCGTTGCGCTTCGTGGTCGTGGAGAGCGCTCGCGGCGTGTGCAGCAGGGAGCCGACGGAACGGTACACCGTGCGTGCCGAGGCGCCCTAGTTTTGCGGGAGGCTTCAAACGCTTGTGTGGTGAACTCCTGGAATGAATGGGACCCCCTCGAGGAAGTGGTTGTCGGCCGCCTCGAGGGTGCGGCGGCACCGCCCAGCCATGTGACGATGGTGGGCAACCTCCCGCGGAAAGCCGCTCGTCTCTATCCGCTGCTCGCCGGACGGCGCTATCCGCGGCTCCTCGTCAAACCGGCGCAAAGAGAACTCGACGGCTTCGTCCGCCTGCTCGAGTCGGAAGGCATCACGGTCCGCCGGCCGGACATCATCGACTTCTCGGTCCGCTACGGCTCACCGAACTGGAGCTCCAACGGCTTCTGCACTGCCAGCCCGCGCGACGGCATTCTCGTGATCGGTGACCAGCTCATCGAAACACCGATGGCGTGGCGCTCGCGCTATTTCGAGACCCATGCCTACCGCACGCTGCTCAAGGAGTACTGGTCGCAGGGCGCGCGGTGGATCTCCGCCCCGAAGCCGCAGTTGCTCGATTGTCTGTACGACGAGCGCTTCATGCCGCCCGCCAAGGGCGAGCCCGTGCGCTACATAATCAACGAGTTCGAACCGGTGTTCGATGCTGCCGACTTCGTTCGGTGCGGCAGAGACCTGTTCGTCACGCGCAGCAATGCGACCAATACATCCGGCATCGCATGGCTGCGGCGTCACCTGGGATCCGAGTTCACCATTCATGAGATCACGAGTCACTGCCCGCAGCCGCTGCACATCGATACGACGTTCGTCCCGCTCGCCCCGGGAAAGGTGCTCATCAACCCGGAATACGTCGATCCGCGGGAGCTTCCGGCGATCCTCAAGTCGTGGGACATCCTCGTCGCGCCGGAGCCCGATCCCATACGCGGGCTGCGGAACCTCCATCTCTCGATGGTCAGCAAGTGGATCAGCCTGAACGTGCTGATGCTCGACCCGGAGCGCGTGGTGGTAGAGGCGTCGCAGGTGTCGATGATCAAGTTGCTGAAGGACCATGGCTTCAAGCCGATCCCGTGCCCCCTCATGAACTACAAGCCCTTTGGCGGGTCGTTCCACTGCGCCACCCTCGACATCCGGCGCCGGGGCACGCTCCAGTCGTACTTCTGAGGCTTTCCCCGTCAGGTGGTGAACACGAGCGCGATGCCGCCCGCGATCGCGCCGATCCCAAGCGATTGCGGCGCACTCAAACGCTCGCCGAAGAGCACGACGGACAAGATCGTGATCGAGAGGATCGAAAGGCCGGTGGCGACCGGGTAGAGCACGTTCAACCGCAATCGCGACAAGATGAAGACGTAGAGAAAGAAGCTGAGCCCGTGCAGCAGAAGGCCCGAGAGAACGTAGGGATTTCGGAACGGCTCCAGGAAGATGGACGGCGCTAACGGTGCATGCTCCAGGCGCACCGCGCCACGACGCAAGGCGAGCTGAGCGGCAACGACGAGGACATTTTCCACGAAGATCAAGAGAGCGATCATCACCGTCCTCCCAGTGTGATGGGCAGAGTGCAGCAAACGTGAGTGTCGAGGCTCACTCGTAACGGAGCGCGGCGATCGGATCGAGCCGCGCCGCGCGGCGCGCCGGATAGAAGCCGAAGAAGATACCGACCGCACCCGCGACGAGGAACGCGCCCGTGGCAGCCTGCGCCGAGAGCAGCGTCGGCCACGCGGCGAGGTACGCGATGAGCCGCGTCGCAGCGACCCCGACCACGAGCCCGGCGGCACCGCCCACCAGGCTGAGTGTCGTCGCCTCGACCAGGAACTGGAGCAGGATGTGCTCGGTCCGCGCGCCGACCGCGAGGCGGACGCCGATCTCGCGCGTCCGCTCCGTCACCGAGACCAGCATGATGTTCATGATGCCGATGCCACCCACCAGGAGCGACACGGAGGCGACGCTGAGGAGCAGGTTCATCATCACGACGCTCGCGTTCTTCGAGGCCTCGGCGATCTCGTTGAGATCGCGGACGGTGAAGTCGTCGTCCTGGCCCGGCGGAATCCGGTGGCGCTCACGCAGGAGCCTGCGGATCTGCCGTTCGACCTTGGGGAGGGCGTCGGCCGTCACGGCCGAGACGACGACCATGTCGACCGTGCCCAGGATCTGCGTGCCGAGGACCCGCCGCTCGGCGGTCAAGAACGGGATCAGGACGACGTCGTCCTGATCCTGGCCCCACGCCGTCTGCCCCTTGCGGGCGAGGACGCCGATCACCTCGAAGGGCACGTTCTTCACGCGGATGATGGCGCCGATCGGATCCTCGCCCGCTGCGAAGAGCTGATCGACGACCGTCTGCCCGAGGACCGCCACTGGATTGGCGCTTGCCTCGTCCCGCTGCTCGAAGAACCGACCCGCGCTGAGCGGCCACTCGCGCACCGACAGGTACGACGGCGGCACCCCGTGCGCCGCCGTGGCCCAGTTCTGGTGGCCGTAGACGACCTGCACCGCCTGGCGTTTGGCCCATGCAACGTCGGCGACGGCCGAGCATTCCCTGGTGATCGCCGTCGCGTCTGCCACCGTGAGCGACGAGGCGGAGCCCGCGCGCACACCGTTGGCCGTGGTGGCGCCGGGGATGATCATGACGAGGTTGTTCCCGAGGCTTTGGATCTGCTGCTGAACGGCGGCGTTCGCGCCGCGCCCGATACTCACCATGGTCAGCACCGCGGCCACGCCGATGATGACGCCGAGCATGGTGAGCACCGAGCGGAGCACGTTCCGCCGGAGCGCGCGGAGCGCGGTGACGACCGTCATCCAGAAAAGGCTCATGCGCGTACCGCCTCCGTAGCGTGCGAGGACGGCGCCTGCGGCACGTCCGACACGATCCGCCCGTCGCGGAAGGTGACGACGCGCTCGGCGTAGTAGGCGATGTGGGGTTCGTGCGTGACCACGATGATCGTGAGGCGCCGTTCCCGGCGCAGCCGCAGGAAGAGGTCCATGATCTCGGTGCTCGACTGTGTGTCGAGGTTGCCCGTCGGTTCGTCGGCGAGGAGCAGCGAGGGCCCGTTCGCGAGGGCGCGCGCGATCGCGACGCGCTGCTGCTGCCCGCCGGAGAGCTGGCTCGGCATGTGCTCCTCGCGGCCGTGCAGACCGACCGCCGCGAGCAGCTCGCGCGCGCGCCGGCGCTGCTCCGCGAAGGGCACGTTGGCGTAGATCATGGGGAGCGCCACGTTCTCGAGCGCCGTCGACCGCCCGAGCAGGTTGAAGTTCTGGAAGACGAAGCCGATCCGGCGGCTGCGGATCGCCGCGCGCTCGTTGACGGAGAGCGTTGAGACGTCGACGTCGCCCAGGCGATATGTGCCGCGCGTCGGCTGGTCGAGGCAGCCGATCAGGTTCATGCACGTTGACTTGCCGGAGCCCGACGCCCCGATGATCCCCAAGAGCTCGCCCGCCCGGATGTCGAGCGAGACGCCGCGCAACGCCCGCACCTCGACGTCGCCGAGGTGGTAGACCTTCCACACGTCGCGGAGCCGAATGAGCGGCCGCATGCCCGCAGCCATCGCTAGAGCTTCTTCAGTCCGTGGAACCCCAGCCGCCGCGGCGTGGAGGCGGCATCCGGGCCCTCGCGCCGCAGGCTGACGGCGATCTGGTCCCCCTCGTGGAGGTCGCCGCTCAGCACCTCCACGTGCTGGTTGTCGCGGACGCCGACTTCCACCTCGACGCGACGGAGCGTGCCGCCCGGCTCCAGGACGTAGACGGCGCTCCCCTCCTTCGCGTTGGCGTCCGGCGTCTCATGTCCGGTCCCGCGCGGATGGAAGCGGAGCGCGCGGACGGGGATGCGCAGCGCCTGGTCGCGCCTCGCCGTCGTGATCGAGACGTTGGCTGTCATGCCGGGCTTCAGCTCGAGCCCCGGGTTGTCGACCGCGACGACGACGTCGTAGGTCACGACGCTCTGCACGGTGATGGGCGCGTTCCTCACCTGCACGACCGTGCCGTGGAACGGCTGCCCCGGGTACGCATCGACGGTGAAGGTGGCGGGCTGCCCCTCGCGCACGCGGCCCACGTCGGACTCGCTCACGTTGGTGTCGACCTGCATCTTGGCGAGGTCCCCCGCAATGAGGAAGAGGGTCGGGGTCTGGAAGCTCGCGGCCACCGTCTGGCCGACGGCAACACTGACCGAGACCACCACGCCATCGACGGGCGAGAGGATGTCCGTGTACCGGAGGTTCACCTGGGCGTCCTCGAGGCTGGCCTGCGCCTGGGCGACGGCGGCCTGGTCGAGGGCGAGCTGCGCCGACGCCTGCTGGTAGCTGGCCTCGGCGGTGTCGAGGTCGTTCTGCGCGATCAGGTTCCGTTGGAGCAGAACGCGGTTCCGCTCGAAGAGGAGCTTCTTGAGCTTCAGGTCGGCGCGGTCGCCTTCGACCTTCGCCTGCACGTTCTTGAGATTGGCCTCGGCCCCGCGCACCTTCACGGCGAAGGATGCCGGGTCGATCTTTGCGATGCGCTGGCCCTTCTTGACCGGCGAGTTGAATTTGACGTCGACCGCCTGGATCGGGCCCGAGACGTAGGTCCCAACCAGCACGGTGGTGATCGGGTTCACCGCGCCGGTGGCGTTGATGCCCTGCTCGATCGGTCCGCGGTCGGCGGCAGCAGTCACGTAGCCGGGAGGCGCCGTGCTGCCCGCCGGCCAGAAGTAATATGCGGCGACGCCGGCCACGAGCGCCGCGGCCAGCAGGGCCATGCGCGGGATGCGCCGTCGCCGGCGAACCGCGGGCGGCGCGGCGGGTTCATCGAGGGGTCCCAGGTCTTCTGCGTGTGTGCTCATCGTGTCAGTCCGTCGCGAAGCGATGTGCGGTCGAGCGCTCGAGGCTGGCGAGCGCGGTCCGGTAGCCGACCAGCGCCTGCACGCGGCTCGCTTTGGCGGTGGCGAGCGACACCTGCGCGTCGGTCAGCTCGATGATGTTTCCGACCCCGGTCTTGTAACGGCCCTCGGCGAGCGAGAGGTTCTCACGCGCCTGCTGCAGTCCCTTGTCGGCCACGCCGATACTCTCGGCGGCCTGGTGCAGGTTGAGCAGCGCCTGCTGCACCTCGAGCGTCACGTTCTGGCGGGTGGCATCCTCCGTCGCCCGGAGGTTGTCGAGGTTGGCCTTCGCCTCGCGCACCTGTGCCGTGGTGAGCCCGCCGTTGAAGACGGAGAGGTTGATCAAGCCGCCGAAGTTCCAGCTCTCCTGGAGTGGATAGCGCGAGCCCGACCACGAGACGTTGCTGACGAGTGTCAGCTTGGGCAGGTAGTCCTTCTCGATCGCCTTGATGCGTTCGGCCTCCGCGCGTTCCTGGGCCGCAAGGCTCCGCAGCTCCGGGCGGTTGGCGTAGGCGACATCGAGCGCCTCGGCGTCGCCGACCTCGATCCGTGGCTGCTCGAGCAAGTCGACGATGTCGAAGTCGAGCGGACCCAGGAGGCCCATGGCGTTGCGCAGCGTCTCGCGCCCGAGGGAGACGTTGTTGCGCGCCGTCAAACGGTTCAGCTCCGCCGTGGCGACCTGCACCCCCGCATTCGTGACGTCGAAGCGGGGCGCCATGCCGACGTCGTGGCGGCCCTCCGCCAGGTCGAGGTGCTTCTGGTTCTGCGCCACGGTCTCCTCGGCCACGTCGCGCAGGCGGTAGGCCGCCAGCAGCGCGAAGTACGCCTGCTGGACGTTGAAGACGACCGTGTCGCGTTGCGTGGCCGCGTCGGCGGCCAGCGCCTCCGCCGACGCCTGCGCCCCGTGGATGAGCTCGAGGTTCTGGCCGAAGTCGAAGAGCACCTGCGAGAAGGTCATGCCGGTCGAGTAGAAGGGGAAGGTCCTGGCTGCCCCGGTCCCGCCGCTGCCGATGAGCGAGTTCGAGCTCGCGTGCCGGCGGCTTGCTAGGTAGTTCGCGGAGACCTGCGGCAGGTAGGCGGCTGCCGCCTCCCACACGCGCGCGCGCCCGGCGGCGACCGTGGCGGCGGCCGCCCTGAGGCTCGGCTGCTGGCGCAGCGCGATCTCGATACACTCCTCGAGCGTCTTGCGGACCTCGGCACGGGCGAGCGGGGGGAGCGCGACGAGAGCGACGGCGAGCAGCCACCGCATCAGCGTCTGCTCCGGAGGCCGTCGGCGGCCAGGACCCGCCGCCCCGCGGGCGTCGCGACGCCGTGCATGAAGGCGTCGACCACGCCCGCCACCAGGTCCTCGAGCCGATCGCCGCGGGCCCGGTAGCGGCCCGCGCCACGGATCATGCTGAGCAGCATCTCGGCCGCGATGCGCGCGTTCACCGGCCGCACCTGGCGGGCGGCGATCGCCTGCTCGAGCGTCCGCTGGACGAGCCGCGAGAGCTGCTCGCGGTGCCGCCGCCACTCGCGCTCGCCGTCGCGCCTGTGCTCGCGCTGGTGGATCAGGGCGAGGAAGAAGCGCCGGTTCCAGAAGTAGGCGAGGGTGTGACGGACGATGCGCTCGACCTTCCGCGCCGGCGAGCCGTCGATCTCGAGCTTCGCCTCCAGCTCGGCGCGCAGGCGTGCGATGCCCTCGAGCATGACGGCCAGGAAGAGGGCGCGCTTGCTCGGGAAGTGCCGGTAGAGGGTGCCCTTGCCGACGCCGCAGGCGTCGGCGACCTGGCCCATCTGCACCTCGTCGTAGTCGTGCAGCGTGAAAACGGACTCCGCGGCGCGAAGGATCGAGGCGGGCAGACCTGCGATAGGCGGGCGGCCACGTCGGCGCGGGATGGACCGGAGGGCGGGGGCGGCGGACACAATTTCTGACTCGTCGGTCGGAAAGTGACGGGCCCGGGTGTGGGTGTCAATAGCGGATTTCCCCAACCGCAAGCGGGTTCGCCTAGGATGGCGCGATGCTCTTCGCCGACGTGATCGCGCTGCTTGCGGTCGCGGCGGCCTAAAGAGGATGCGGCGTGGAAGAGGTCCTTGGCGTGTGCAGTGAAGGTGTAAGGTAGCCCACATGTGTTACCGTCCCACGCTCCCTGGTCGCGGGAGCGCTGCTCTTGTCGGCGCTCCTCCTGCGCCGGTATCCTCGTCGACGATGCGATCGCCCTTGCCTACGGGCCAAACGATCCTGCGGTGGCCCACTTCATCGGCGTCAAGCTCCGCAACCGAATCTCGGGCCGCACGGGCCGATAAGCCGAGGCGCGGGCGCGACGTGACCTCGGCCCGCTGCCGAAGAACGGTG
>WNGI01001692.1_pt1 | contig 23164 bp, 26 predicted proteins | sample 5400621 | NCBI WGS metagenome assembly WNGI01 (sample SAMN13153374, study PRJNA577476) | soil metagenome | isolation source: 20 cm soil or saprolite under Garry oak tree replicate 1 | place: USA:California | collected 2016-06-15
TCCTGTTCCTGCTCGCGAACTTCGGACAGCCACCCGCCTAGCGGGCTGCATGGATCGCATCACCGACGCTTTTGCCTGGCCATTCCGGGATCCCGATTGGGTGAGCAAGATCGCGATCATTGGGCTCATCCTCCTGGTCCCGGTCCTGGGTGGGATGAACGGGCTCGGCTGGATGCTCGCGGCGCTGGACCGGTTGCGGGCTGGAGACGAGCGCCTGCCGCCGGCGAGCTTCAACTACCTCGGCCGTGGCTTCCCGCTGTTCGTGGTCACTGCCGTTTATTACCTCCTCCTGCTGCTCGTGGGAGCCTTGCTCTACGTGCCGGCGACGGTCATCCTGGCGACCGAGGGCCGCGACTCATCGAGTGCAGTGCTCGTTGCGGTCGGTATCTCGCTGCTGATTCTCACCTTCAGCGTGGTCTCCCTGGGCTCGCTCGCATTGACCTTCGCCGCGCCCTCGATCGTGCTGGCGGTGTCCCGCGGGGGCATCTCGGGAGGCCTCAGGGCGGATGCGATCTGGCGGATGGCACGCTCATCACTGGTTAACACGCTCATCGCGGGCCTTATGCTGATCGCCGCCCACTTCGTTGCATCATTGGGGCTGATGCTCTGCTGCATAGGCGTTGTATTCACGAACGCCTATGCGCTTGCGATGGAAGCCTGGATCGTCCGCAGTTTCGAGATAGGTTCGCCACCAGCAATCAAAGCCACGTAAGGAGGAGCTGAATGTCGGATGTTCCACCGCCGCCCAGCCGGGGCGATGAGCCCCCTTCTCCACCGCCGCCCGGCGGGGGCGATGAGCCCCCTTCTCCACCGCCGCCCCCTCCTCCTGGCCAACGACCCGGCCCGCCACCACCGCCGCCACCCCCGCCGGGAGGGGGCTACAACCCGACGCCGCCCCCACCACCTCCACCGGGTGGCGGCTACAACCCGACGCCCCCACCACCGCCAGCGCCACCGCCTGGCGGGGGCTACGCGCCGCCTCCTCCACCCGGCGGCGGCTAACAGAGGACCGACGGGTTGGCGATCGCGGCTTTGGTCATCGGGATCGTCTCGATCGTCTGCTCGATCGTCTGCCTGGGCATCATCTTCGGGCCGACGGCGGCCATCATGGGCTTCATCTCCCGCCAGCGCATCGCGACCAGCGGTGGCATGATGGGCGGCGGGACGCTCGCCCTGGTGGGATTGATCCTGGGCATCGTCGGGTTCGTGGCCAGTGTCGGCTGGTTCTTCTACGTGGTTGCCTCCGGAGCGTTCAACAATGCGACCGCCACGCCCACCGGGTAACCCTTAGCCCTCAGCCACCGTTGTTAAAATCCCGGTGCTCATGTTTCGAGCCAGGCCGAAACGGGCCAGGCGCTCGCGCTACAACGTCACCTACCGCCTGACCAGGTCGGTCCCAGCGGCTCTCATCGCCGTTGTCCTGATTGCGGTCGTGGTCGGCGCCACCCTGACGTACAAACGGATCGACGATTTCATGACCGCGGCCACCGGTCACCATCTCAACCCCATCGGCGAGGTCGTGCAGGCCGTCGAGCCGGCGCAGGGCACCATCGCCTACAAGCTCAAGCACGGCCAGCAGGTGAACGTGCTCATGCTCGGGATGGGCGGCTACGAAAACGACGCGCCCTACCTGACCGATTCGATCATGGCCGTGACCATCGATCCGACGACCAACCGCGTGATGATGGCCTCGATCCCGCGTGACCTGGTCGTCCACATGAATCTCCAGAGCACCAGCCGGGTCTGGGTCAACAAGATCAACTCGGCGTACGAGGTTCCGTACACCAACATCATCTGCTGCGTCGCGTCGCAGTACACGGGGCCGAACGGCGGCGGCTATGCGGCAGAGCACGAGGTCGGCAAAGTGACCGGGCTCACGTTCGACAGGTTCATCGCCGTCGACTTCAAGGCGTTCCGGGACATGGTCGACGCACTTGGCGGGGTCGACGTGTGTCTGAGCACCAACCTCGACGACAACTCGTATCCCAACTACAGCAACGGCTACAAGCCCATTCATTTCAAGGCCGGCTGCCAGCACCTCAACGGTGAACAGGCGCTGGAGATCGCCAGGTCGCGTCATGCGGTGCAGCCTGAGCAGTCTTCGGACTTCGGGCGCGCCCGGCGCCAGCAGGACATCATGGAGGCGATCAAAAAGAAGGCGACGACGGTGAATGGTTTCGCCAAGGCTCCCCAGCTGCTGAGCGCCCTGCAGAAAAACATCCACACCGACATGAGCCTGTCCGATATGAAGGCGATCTACGACTGGGGCAAGAACCTTCCGGACAGCTCCATCATCCGCATCGCGCTGACCGCGCCGTCAGGCACGGCCGCCGGGAACCTCCTGGATACCTACGACTGCGGGATGGGGGCGGGCGTCTCGCAGCTGTGCCCGGACGATCCCACCTTCACCATGATCCACAGGTACATCGGATCCATCTTCATCGACCCCAAGACCCTGGGCGAAAAGGCCCCGGTCCAGTTCGTCAACGGGGCAACCAGCTTCCCCGGCCTCGAGACTCGGGTCACGACGATGTTCGATCCGAGCGGGCTGCAGCTGGCCGACCCGGTGGTGCACCGCGCGTCTTCGCAGACGGTGATCCTCGACTACTCCGGCGGCCAGTTCCCGCTCACGGCGAAATGGCTGCAGAACTTCTTCGGCGGCACCGTGGTGGCCGCAACACCGAGCAACCCCGCTCCCGCGAGAGGTCAGCAGACCTATGGCCTGGTCGTGGTGCTCGGTCACGACTTCGCCCTACGCTGGTTGGGCGAGTGAACATCTGAGCGAGGCAGATCTACTAGCCAGGTTTCGATCCGGCGACGTGCGTGCCCTCGCGCGAACCATCACTCTGGTCGAGCGGCGTGACCCCTCGGTGCGCGACCTCGAAGAAGCGCTGCGCAGCGACGCCAGCACGCCGGGCGTGGCCGGTTTCACCGGCGCGCCGGGCACTGGAAAATCGACGCTGGTCGACGCGGTGGTGGCCCACCTTCGGGGCAAGGAGAAATCCGTCGCCGTGCTCGCCACCGACCCCAACTCGCCTTTCACGGGCGGGGCCATTCTCGGTGACCGCATCCGCATGCAGCGCCATGCGCTGGACGGAAAGGTCTTCATTCGCAGCATGGGTGCGCGGGGTCACCTCGGCGGGTTGTCCCTGGCGACGCGTGAGGCGATCCGGCTGCTGGGAGCATTCGGCTTCGACGAGGTGATCCTGGAAACGGTCGGCGTGGGTCAGTCCGAGCTCGAGGTGGCCGCCGTCGCCGACACCACCGTCGTCGTCCTGACCCCGAACCTCGGCGACAGCGTGCAGATGATCAAGGCCGGCATCCTCGAGATCGCCGACGTCTTCGTTGTCAACAAATCCGACCTCGACGGCCATGCCCGGGTGGCGGCCGAGCTGCGGGCGATGCTGAACCTCGCGCCCAAACGGGTGTGGAAGCCACCGATCATCGCGACGGTCGCGACACGCCAGGAGGGCATCGAACAGCTGTGGTCGGCAGTCGTCGCGCATCGCAGTCACCTCGAGGCCAGCGGGCGGGCCAAAGAGCTGACCGAACAGCGGCTTCGCGACGAGACGGCCGAGGTCGCCGCGGAGCTGGCCCGGCGCCGGGCCCGGCAGGCGCTCGAAGACGATCCCACGCTGGCGGAGCGCTTGCTGAAGGACGGCACGCCATATCGAACCGCCGAGGAGATCCTCAAGCGCGACGCCAACCGATAATTGATCTGAGTTGAAAGTTCGGGCCCGCGATCCAAAACAGGTGTGGCATGAGGAGTTCGAGTCCAGCCCCGCGCGCGACGACGGCATCGAGACCTCGACGATCTCCGGCGTCCCGCTCCAGCCGCTGTACACGTCCGAGGACCTGCCGCGGCGCGCTGAGGAATATCCGGGACAGTTTCCGTACACCCGGGGCATCCATCCGAGCGGCTATCGCGGGCGGCTTTGGACCATGCGCCAGTTTTCCGGTTTCGCGACCGCGGAGGAGACCAACCGGCGCTACAAGTACCTGCTCGCCAACGGGCAGAACGGGTTGTCGGTCGCCTTCGACATGCCGACGCTGATGGGCCAGGACTCGGACGCGCCGACCAGCCGCGGCGAGGTCGGACACTGTGGCGTCGCCATCGACTCGCTCGCCGACATGGAGACGCTGTTCGACGGCATCCCGCTGGGTGACATCACGACGTCGATGACGATCAACTCTCCCGCGGCGATCCTGCTGTGCATGTACATCGCGGTCGCCGAGAAGCAAGGCGTGCCGGCGTCACAGCTGGGTGGCACGCTGCAGAACGACATCCTGAAAGAGTTCATCGCGCAGAAGGAGTTCATCTTTCCGCCGGCGCCGTCGATGCGGCTGGTCGTCGACTCGATCGAGTACTGCGCCACCGAGGTGCCGAAGTGGAACACGATCTCGATCTCTGGCTACCACATTCGGGAAGCCGGTTCAACAGCTGCGCAAGAGCTGGCCTTCACGCTCGCCGACGGGATGGCCTACGTCGACGCTTGTCTCGAGCGCGGGATGCACATCGACGATTTCGCCTCCCGATTGTCGTTCTTCTTCGATGCTCACATCGATTTCTTCGAGGAGATCGCGAAGTTCCGCGCCGCCCGGCGAATCTGGGCGCGCTGGATGCGGGAGCGTTACGGCGCGCAGCAGGAGAGGTCCTGGAAGCTGCGCTTCCATGCCCAGACCGCCGGTGTCTCGCTGACCGCCCAGCAGCCCGAGCTGAACATCGCCCGGACCGCGATCGAGGCGCTCGCGGCCGTGCTCGGGGGCACTCAGTCCCTGCACACGAATGCGATGGACGAGGTGTTCGCCTTGCCGACCGACAAGGCCGCCCGCCTCGCCCTGCGCACGCAGCAGCTGCTCGCCTACGAGACCGGCGTCGCGAACACCATCGACCCGCTCGGCGGCAGCTACTTCATCGAGTCGCTCACCGATGAGATGGAGCGTCAGGCCGAGGCCTACTTCAAGCGCATCGATGAGATCGGCGGCGTTATCCCCGCGATCGAGGTCGGGTTCTTCCAGAAGGAGATCGCCGACGCGGCGTTCCGCTATCAGCAGGAGCTGGAGCAGAAGCGCCGCCTCGTGGTCGGCGTCAACGAGTTCATGGTCGATGAGGAGGCGCCGATCGACATCCTGCGCATCGATCCTCGCCTCGAGAGCGAGCAGGCGGAGCGCGTCCAGCAGGTGCGCAGGAAGCGCGACCAGGCAAGGTGCACAAACGCCCTCCATCAGCTGCGCAAGGCCGCGGCCGGGACCGACAACCTGATGCCCTACATCCTGGATGCGGTGCGCGCGTATGCAACCGAGGGCGAGATCATGCACGCGTTGATCGAGGTGTTCGGCACCTATACCGAGACCGCCGTCGTATGAGCGCGACGGCCGTCCGCCCGGTGCGCATCGTGGTGGCCAAGGTCGGCCTCGACGGTCACGACCGCGGCGTCAAGGTCGTGGCTCGTGCCCTGCGCGACGCCGGCTATGAGGTGATCTACACGGGACTGCGTCAGACCCCCGAGATGGTGGTCGACGCGGCGCTGCAGGAAGACGCCCAGGTGATCGGCCTGTCCATCCACTCCGGGGCGCATATGACGCTCTTTCCCGCGGTGGTGGAAGAGCTGAAGCGCCGCCAGGCGACCGACATCGTGGTGTTCGGCGGCGGCATCATCCCGGACGACGACATCGCAACTCTGAAAAAGCGCGGGGTGGCCGAGATCTTCACACCGGGCACGCCGCTGCAGGAGATCGTCGACTGGCTGCGCATGCGTTTTCCGGAGTCAACGCAAAAGTAGACGCGCTTCAGCTGGTGGTGACGATCGTCCCGGCGAGCTTGTCGTGGATGGCCTGGTGCTGCGAATCCCACAGCATCCACAACCAGCCCAGCGCCCCGATCAGGCAGAAGGTGAACAGAAGCTCCAGCCACCAGACAAACCCGCGAAGCATCGCCATCCCCAGGCTCGGGAAGCCGCCTGTCGTGCGGTCGCGGACCCGAAAGCCGAAGACCATCATGCCGACCGTCTGGCCGCTCGAGCTCCAGAAATATCCGAAGTAACCGAGCGCGGCCAGGCCGGTGAAGATCCCGGCCCCGCCAACGTTGCCTCGGAGCAGGGCGGAGACCACACCGAAGAGGACCAGCAGGATGACCGTGTCGATGAGCCCGCCGACGATTCTCAACCCCGGGCTGGCGAGGTCTGAGCGCACCGCCATCGCACCGACGCTGGGCGGCAAAGGCTGACCTCCTGGAGCGGGGGGCGGCGGTGGGTTCCGCACGGCTTGGCGTATCATATGCAGGCCTCTCCAACCAGAGGCACAGCCATGCAACTCAAAGCCTCGCCCCGCCAGCCGCTCGGCAAGCGCTCGCGCCGCATGTTGCGGGAGGGCAAGCTGCCCGCAATCGTCTACGGGCACAACACGGAGGCGACGCCGATCACCCTCGACCGGCTCGAGTTCCAGAAGGTGTTCGTCAAGTCGGGCCGCACGCACCTGGTCGACCTGGTGCTGGACGGCGACAGGACGGAGAAGGTGTTGGTGCGTGAGATCCAGACCCACCCCCGCCGCCTCGGCCCGATCCACGTCGACTTCTACCAGGTCAACCTGCAGGAGAAGATCGAGGTCGACGTCCCAATCCACCTGGTGGGTGAATCAGGGCCGGTGAAGCAGGGCGACGCCGACATCCTTCAGCCCATGCACTCGGTCCGGGTCGAATGCTTGCCCTCCGATATCCCGGAGGCGTTCCAGGTCGACATCACTCCGCTGGAGGAGATCGAAGCCGAGCTTCGCGTGTCCGACCTCAAGGTTCCCGGTGGCGTGACGGTGCTCGACGATCCCGAAGAGCTGATCGTCAAGATCGTGCACAAGCGCGAGCTCAAGGTCGAAGAGGAGCTGCCGGCCGCGGAGGCCGCGGTGCCGGCCGAGGGCGAAGTCGCTGCCGAGGGCGAGGCTCCCGCCGCCGAGGAAGCCGAGACCGAGGAATGATCCCGGCCGCCTCGCGAGGCGGCTTCGAGCTTCCTACCAGCGGGCCGGTCCACGATTTCGGTTTCATCGCCGCCGGCCTTGTCGTCTTCCTTGCGTTCATAGTCGCCTCCCGTCTCGTCGCCCGATTCGCCGGCGACCAGCTGAGGAAGCGGCAGGTCCGGGGCGACATGATCGTGCTTGGTCGCCGCGCCGTGACGGCCGCCGTCATCGTGCTTGGCCTCTTCGCCGCTTTGGGTTTTGCCGTCCAGAGCGCGAACGTCACTCTCTTCGGCCTGCTCCTGGCCACCGTGGTGGCCGCGCTCGGCGTGCAGGAGCTGCTGCAGGACTACGTGTCCGGTTACTACGTCCTGCTCGAGCGCCACATCCGGGTCGGTGACCGCATCACGTTCAACGGCAACGCGGGCACGGTGACCGAGGTGCGGCTTCGGGTGACGCTGCTCAAGAGCGACGAGGGGGACCTGATCGTGGTCCCAAACTCGGAGCTGTTCACCAAGCCGGTGACGGTCCACAAATCGCCCGCGCGCGAATCTACGCCAGCGCCCCCAGCGTAATCCGCCGCAGCGCATCCAGCTCGCCGCCCTCGACGCCGGATTCCTCGGCCAGGAGCTCGCCGATCACCTGCGAGGCCAGATCGACATGGATGCCGCCCGCGACCTGGGTCGCCAGCGAACGCAGGTGATACGTGTGGTCGGGCTTGTCGGAGGAGTCTTCGAGGCGGACCTTCACCTCGTCGAGCTGCACGAACCCTGACCATCGCTTGACCTCCGACGCGCCGGTCTCGGCAGCGTCCGAAAGGTGGAGACAGTTGAGGCCGCCGAAGATCCCGTAGCGTTCGCGAAGCGACCCCGGCCTCGACCTGGCGATTTGCGTTTCACCCAGGTCGTAACGCATCTGCATGAGTGATTCCGCGGATGCGGTGACGCGGCCGACCAGCACCGGAAGCGCGGTCATGAAGTCGACGAGCCACGGAAAGAACGGCCGGCCCTGCAGGAAGTCGTAGTGACTTTCGATCAAGGATGCAGGCGGTTGAAACCACTCGAGCGATTCCACCTTCCAGTCGCGCTCGGTGACCAGCCAGCCCCAGATCCCGGCCCGCGCGGCGAGCCGGTAGGCGGAGTCAGGTTTGAAGATGAGAAGCGCGTCAGCCACGGACGAGTCTATTTTCCCGGCTTGCGGTCGCGGGGATTGGGTGCGTAGACCTTGCGGCCCTTCAGCTTCTCCGGCATGTGGACCTGGTCGGCGATGCCCTCCTCGAAATCGTGCGCGTACTTGTAGCCGCGGCCATAGCCCATCGACTTCATCAAGCCGGTCGGTGCGTTGCGCAGGTGCATCGGCACCGACTCGTTGCCGGTTTCCTGGATCAGCTCGCGCGCGGCGCCGTACGAAGTCAGCGTGGAGTTCGACTTCGGAGCCAGCGCCAGATACAGCGCCGCTTCCGTCAGAGGCAGCACCGCCTCGGGCATGCCGACGAAGTGCGCCGCCTGCTGCGCCGCGACAGCGACGGGCAGGGCCTGCGGGTCGGCGAGGCCGACGTCTTCGGCGGCCAGGATGACCAGCCGGCGCGCGACGAACATCACGTCCTCGCCGGCCTCCAGCATGCGGGCCATCCAGTAGACGGCCGCGTCCGGATCGCTGCCCCGAACGCTCTTGATGAGAGCGGAGACGATGTCGTAGTGCTGGTCGCCGGCGCGGTCGTAAAGCAGGTGGCGCTGCTGCAACGCGCCCTCCACCTGCTCGAGCCCGATCGCCGCCTCGCCCGCCAGCGCCGCCGCCGCTTCCAGACCGTTGAGGGCCACGCGGGCGTCGCCGCGCGCCACCTCGAGCAGCGCATCCATGGCGTCGCCATCAATCGTCGCGTGGAGCTCCTGCAGGCCGCGCTCGACCACCTGCTTCAACTCCTCGCGGTCCAGCTGTTCGAGACGGAAGACGCGGCTGCGCGAGAGCAGGGGAGAGATGACTTCGAACGACGGGTTCTCGGTCGTGGCCCCGATCAAGGTCACCGTGCCGTCTTCGACATGCGGCAGGATGGCGTCCTGCTGCGCCTTGTTGAAACGGTGGATCTCGTCGATGAAAAGCACCGTTCGCAGCCCGGCTCGCCTGTGCACCCTGGCCTCGGCGACCACCTTGCGCAGGTCGGCCACGCCCGCGGTCACGGCTGACATCGAGACCATGCGGGCGTTGGTCTCGGTCGCGAGCAGACGGGCGAGAGTCGTTTTGCCGCTCCCGGGCGGGCCCCACAGGACGATGCTCGGCAGGTGGCCGGAGCGGGTGAGCTGGCGGAGCACGTCCACCACCTGGCGCTGGCCCACGAGCTGGTCGAAGGTCCTGGGGCGCATGCGGGTCGCCAGCGGGGCTGCGGGCTCCGAGCCGGCCGGGATCGGGAAAAGCTCGCCCTGGTCCGCCATCTCCTGAATTCTGAACTGGGAACAGGTAGGAGGCCGGAGGACAGATCACTACAATTGCCGCCCATGGCGACCTGCTGGTATTGCAGCTCCGAGGTGCCGGAGACCTCCCAGTACTGCCCGAGCTGCGGCCACAGCCAGACCGACCGGACCTCGAGCCCCCTTTTCGGGGTGGTGGACCCGGTGACCGGGATCTGGAACTCGAAGTTCGTCAACGCCCTGGTCGGCCAGGAGGCCAATCGGGCCGTGCGCTACCACCGGCCGCTGTCTGTGCTGACGGTCGAGCTGGACCACGCCGAGCACATCCACAAGGAGCTCGAGGCGGTCCAGATCGAGGGCCTGTTGCGCGAGCTGGCGGAGCGGCTCGGCCAGGCGATCCGCGACACCGACACGGTTGGATTCCTGGACGCAGACGGGCCGCCGCACTTTGCGATCGTTCTGCCCGAAACCGACGAGCAGGGGGCGGCGCTGGCGGCAGACAAGATCCGGCGCTCGATCGCCTCCCATGACTTCGGAACCACGGGCGCCTGGAGGCGGATCACAGTGAGCTGCGGCGCCGCGACCATCGACGCCGGTTACCGCCCGATGGACGAGGCCGGCATGATGAACCGGCGCGAGTACACCGGCAACCTGCTGCGTCAGGCCTACGAAGCGCTCGACTACGGCCGCTCAGCGGGGACGAACCGCACCACCGTCGGCGCCTACCGACCCTGACGCGCTTTTTCCTCATCCGGCATGCGGAGGTCGAAAACCCGCACCGGGTGCTTTACGGCCACTTGAACGGTTTCCCCCTCAGCGCCCTCGGCCGGGCGCAGGCGGCCGCGGTTGGGGAAGCACTGCGACCGGCAGGGATCAGCCGCATCGTCCACAGCCCGCTCGATCGAGCAGCTGAGACGGCGGAGATCATCGCCGAGAAATTGACCCCCCGTCCCGCGTTCGAGACCGACGCCGAACTCCGCGAGGCGGAGTTCTCGCGCTATCTGCAAGGGATTCCGTACTGGCAGATCCCGGTCCGGCGTCCCCTCTGGGTCGTGCACAAGGCAAAGCGCGGACTTCTGCCTGGCGATGAGACGATCGAGGCCATGGGCGAGCGCGTGCTGCGGGTCGTCCGCCGCCTCGCCCGCGAGCATCCGGAAGAGACGATCGCGATCATCAGCCACGCCGATCCCCTGAATTCCGCATGGATCCTGCTCGATGGACGGCCGCAAAACGAGCGCGAGATGCACCGCAGCGGAATTGGCAAGGCGGGAATGCTGGAGCTCGAGATGGACGGTCAGACGCCGAAGGCGTGGAAATACATTCCGCCGCCGCAGGTGCAGAAGCCGGCGAGCGCCGCCGCGTAATTGACGCGCGGATTCCCGAAAGGGTTTCTCTGGGGAACGTCCAGCGCGGCGCACCAGGTCGAGGGCGACAACCGAAACTGCGACTGGTGGGAGTGGGAGCAGCAACCCGGGCGCATTGACGGAGGTGATACCTCGGCGGTCGCTTGCGACCACTATCACCGGTACCGCGAAGACTTCGCGCTGCTTCGTGAGCTGAACCAGAACGCGCACAGGCTCTCGATCGAGTGGTCGCGCATCGAGCCTTCAGAAGGAGAATTCGATTCGCGTCAGCTCCGCCACTATCGCGACGTGCTCGGCGAGCTGCGCGAGCAGCAGATCACCTCGATGGTCACCCTGCACCACTTCACAAGTCCGCTTTGGTTCGCGCGCAAGGGGGGCTGGACGGCGCCGGACGCACCGCGCGCATTCATGTCCTTCGTGCATCGCGTCATCGACGAGCTCGGAGACCTCGTCGGCATGTGGTGCACCATCAACGAGCCCAGCATCTATGGCGCGAACGGTTGGATCACGGGCGACTTTCCCCCTGGGCGCCACGGTGACCTGGCCGGTCAGTACCGGGTCACGGGGAACCTGCACCGCGCTCATGAGCTGGCCTACGCCGCCATCAAGCGCCGCTGGCCGGACGCGCCGGTCGGGCTCTCGCACCACAAGTTTCTGTTCATACCCGCGTCTCGCAACCCGGCCGATCGCCTCGCGGCCAGGGCGGCGCAGGCGGTCACGGACCGCTGGCCGGTCGGGCCCGCGCAGCTGGGAAGGATCGTCGACGCGACCTGCGATTACATCGGCGTCGCGCACTACTGGGGCCAGATGTGCGCGTTCGATCCGCGGCGGCCGCGGGAGCAGTTCGTCCGGCGTTTCAATCCGCCTGGCGCAGAGGTCACTGAGATGGGCTGGGCCTCGGATCCTCGGTGGATGCGTGTCGTGTTGAACGAGCTGCGGCGCTACCACAAGCCGGTCTACATCACAGAGAACGGCATCGCCACCGCCGACGACAGCCGGCGCGAGGCGTACCTGCCTGCGATCCTGGCCCAGGTGCACTCGGCGATCGAGGACGGCGTCGACGTCCGTGGCTACTTTCACTGGACGAACATGGACAACTTCGAGTGGGCGAAGGGCTACACGGCTCACTTCGGGCTCATCGCCGTGGATCGGAAGACGCTCGACAGGACGGTGAAGCCGAGTGGTCGCCTCTACGCCCGAATCGCGACCGCGAACGCGCTCTCGAGTTAACTAGACTCACCCCGATGAGTCGCCGCTCAGTGGCGATCGGGGTCGGGGCCATCGTTCTCGGCTCGATCCTTCTGCTGTCTCTAGCGTGGGGCTTGCAGCACGCCGCGATGGCCAACCCGCCGGTCCTCGGCAAAACCGCCCCCAGGCTTGCCATCGAGACCCCGGCCGGCGCGCAGGTGCGCGTGTGGGAGCTGCAGGGGAAGCCGGTGGTGCTCAACTTCTGGGCTTCGTGGTGCGGGCCCTGCGTCGAGGAAGGCAGCCTGCTGAGCGAAGCTGCAAGCGCTCACCCGCAGGTCGCCATGGTCGGCGCCGACAACCGGGACACAGCATCCGCCTACGAGGCATTCGAACAGCGACATCCTCATGTCTATCCGGCGGGCCCAATCGTCACCGGGTCGTATCAGTCGTACGGGGTGGCGGGGCTGCCGGCGACGTTTTTCATCGACCCGCAAGGCGTCGTGGTCGCGTCCTTCACCGGGCCCCTGGACTCGCGCACGCTCGATCACTACCTCGCGCTGATCGAGCCATGACGATGGTCCTGAGGTGGGGTCTGCCCGCGGCCGTGGTCGCGGCGTGCGTCGGCTACCTCATCTACTCGGCGTCCGGCGGCTCGACCGAGTACTACCTCACGGTCTCGGAGCTGCGCGCGAACGCGCCGGCCGGAGACGTGCGCGTGGCGGGCGTGGTCCAGGACGACGTGACAAGGACCGACGGCGGCCTCCACGTGACATTCACTGAGAATGACGGCACGGCGTCAATGCCCGTCGACTACAAGGGCACGCTGCCCGACATCTTCAAACCTGGCATCACCGTGGTGGTCGAGGGCACGCTCGGGGACGACGGCGTATTCCGCGCCCGGACGCTGCTCGCGAAGTGCCCGTCGCGCTTCTCGACGCAGCCTTACACCCAATGATCCTCGGCTACCTGGGCGCGGGAACACTGCTGGCGGCCCTCGTCATGGGCGGCTTCTCGGCGCTGCTCTCGTTCTGGGCCGGCCGGCGCGAGAGCGCGATCTTCATCCAGATCGGACGCCGCGCCTTTTACGCCGCGGCGGCGATGACCTTACTCGGCGCAGTTGTGCTGGAGGTGGCGCTGCTGACGCACGACTTCTCGCTCGCCTACGTCGTCGAGCACACCGACCTCTCGACTCCGACCGCCCTCGTGGCCGCGGCGTTCTACGGAGGGCAGGAAGGTTCGCTGCTCTACTGGACGCTGATTCTCGCCCTCCTCGGCAGCGCGTCCCTGGTTGCGAGCGCCTCGCTCAGCGGCCGTGTCGCCGCCTACGCGGCGGGCATCCTGGCCACGATCCTCACCTTTTTCTTGTTCGTGCTCGGGGTGGTGGCGAGTCCGTTCGACCTGCTCTCGGTCACGCCGCCGGACGGTCTGGGCCTGAATCCGATCCTGCGCGACGGCGGAATGCTGATCCATCCGCCGGTCGTGCTCGCCGGGTTTGCCTCGTTTGCGATCCCATTCAGCTTTGCGTGCGCCGCGCTCCTGGCGGGACGGGTGGACGCGGCGTGGATCACGCACACGCGCAGGTTTGCGCTGCTGGCGTGGAGCCTGCAGAGCGCGGGCCTCCTGCTCGGGATGTGGTGGGCGTACCACGTGCTGGGATGGGGCGGCTACTGGGGCTGGGACCCGGTCGAGAACGTCGCCCTGATGCCATGGCTCGCGACGACCGCGTATCTACACTCGTCGCAGGTTCAGGCAAGGCGGGGTCGCCTGCGGCTGTGGAACTTCGGCCTCGTGATCGTCGCCTTCCTGCTCGTCGTGTTCGGCACCTTCATCGTCCGGAGCGGAGTCGTTCCGTCCGTGCACACATTCGCCATCAGCGCCATCGGCCCATGGTTCCTCGCGTTCCTCTTCATCTGCATTGTGTTCTCGGCGGTGCTGTTGACGTTCTGATCCAACCTTGGCGCCGCCGCGAGCCCTGCGCCTGCGGTTTCGCGAGAAGGCGCCTTCCTGCTCCAGAACCTGCTGCTGCTGGGCGTCGTGGCCGTGGTCCTGTGGGGCACGGTGCTGCCTCTGGTCTCCGGAATGCTGGGCACGCAGCGGGTCGCCGGCGCTCCCTACTACGAACGAGCCGCCGGGCCGCTCTTCGCTGCCCTCCTGGCCCTGTTGGCGGTCGGCCCGTTGCTGCCCTGGCGCCGAGGCGGATGGACGACCATGCGGGCCTTGCGCTGGACGGGCGTGACCGCCGCCGTCGTTCTGGTTGTGCTGCTCATCACCGGCGTGCGGTCGCTCCCAGCCCTGCTGGCGATCCCGCTCGCTGCGGGCGCGGGAGCTACCGTCCTGAGCGAGTACGGCCGGGCCGCGCTCAAGAGGCCGCAGTCCATCCTCCGGAGGCGACGACACTACGGCGCGTATCTCGCACACCTCGGGCTCGTCGTCGTCGTGATCGGCATCGCGGCCTCCCAGTTCGGGCAGCAGGAAAAGGACGTGACGCTCAAGCCTGGAGAACAGGTGACTGTCGCGGGCTACACCCTGACCTACATAGGCTCGGAGCAGCGTCAGCTTGCGGACCACGCCGAGTTCGTCTCCGGCATGCGCTTTGGCGAGCAGACGCTCGAGCCTTCGCGCGCCACCTACGCCGGCCTCGGCGGGCAGGCGCTCACCCACGTCGCCATCTCGACCACGCCTATGGCCGACGTCTATGTCGTTCTGGCCGGTACAGGTGACGACGGCTCGGCATCGTTCAGGGTCTTCGTCAACCCGCTGGTGACCTGGATCTGGGCCGGCGGCGCCGTCATCATCCTCGGCGTGCTGCTGGGCAACGTGGGTGACAGGGGCGTGATCGCGGAGTTGGCAACGCGCCGCATCCCGGTTACGCTCCCCGCGTAGCGATGGCCTTGATCGTCGCGACGCTGCTCCTGTTCCTGGCCGGGCCGTTTGTGCTTTGGCCGCTGCTCAAGACGCCTGCCGACGAGCCCCTCCCCCCGGCTGCGCCGGGGACCTCCCCATAAATGGGGAGGAGGTGAAATTTTGAGCGTCATCGTTGCCGACGGGCTGACTCATCGGTTCGGCAGCGAGGTCGCGCTCGAGGGCTTGGACCTCGTGCTCGACTCGGGCGAGCACATGGCCGTGCTCGGCGAAAACGGCGCCGGCAAGACCACGCTTCTGCGTGTCCTGGCAACGGCGCTGCGGCCAACCGCCGGCCGGCTGCGGATCGCCGGCCTCGATGCCTTTCAGGAGCGGCGGCGGCTGCGGCATTACCTCGGCTACGTCGCGCATGCGCCGGGCCTGTACCCCGCGCTCTCGGCGGCCGAGAACCTGGAGTTCTTCTGCGACCTGCAGGGCGTAAGTCGCTCGCGTGCGGCCGAGGTGCTGGAGACGGTCGGACTGAAAGCGGTCGCGCACCGCCGTGCCGACCAGCTTTCCCGGGGCACGCAGCAGCGGCTGGCCATCGGCCGCGCCATCCTCCACGAGCCCAGGTTGCTGATCCTCGACGAGCCCGACGCCAGCCTTGGCGCCGGCGCGTTCGATCTGCTGAGCGGCGTCATGCACGGCACGACCGTGGTGCTGGCGACCCACGATCAGGCGCTGGCCAACAGGCTGTGCCCCCGCACCATCGTGCTTCGTCACGGACGCTCCCTGGGCACGGCGACACACCTTCGGGTCGTGCAGTGAACCAGCTCCGGGTCGCGCTTGCGGTCGCGCGCAAAGACCTCAGGTCGGAGTGGCGAACCCGCGAGCTGGTGCCGGCCCTTGCCCAGTTCATCATCCTCGCGCTGCTCATCGGCAACTTCGGTTTTCAGATCGACTCCCGCAACGCGTCGACGATTGCCCCAGGAATCCTGTGGCTGGCCCTGGTCTTCGCGGGGCTGGTCGCATTCGGCCGCACATTTGCCGCCGAACGCGAGCAGGCGTCGCTGGAGGCGATGCTCATGACGCCGGCGTCGCCAGTCGCGATCTTCGCCGGCAAGGCGCTCGCGGCCGCGGCGCTGCTCGTCGTCTGCGAGATGGTTCTCCTGCCCGCACTGAGCCTGTTCTTCGGCATGCCCTTGTCTGGCGACGTCGTGGCGGCGGTGCTGCTGGCAACCGTTGGCATGGCCGCGCTCGGATGCCTGTTTGCAGCCGTCGTTGCGCGCGTTCGAGCGCGTGAGCTCCTGCTGCCGCTGCTCACGCTGCCCCTGTGGATTCCGTTCATCATCGCCGGCGGCCTGGCGGTGCAGTCGGCGATGGGATTGCCGGGCAGCTACCAGCAGGCGATCGGCCTCCTGATCGACTTCGACATACTTTTCGTGGTGCTCACCTCGCTGGCCGCGCGATTCGTGCTCGATGAATAGATTCGAGAGGGCGGCGGCCGTGGCGGTCTTGTTGATGCTGCTCGCGGCGGGCGCGATCTTCGTCTATGCGCCGACCGACGCTCTGCAGGGCCCGGTGCAGCGCATCTTCTACCTGCATGTCAGCTCGGCGATCGCTGCTTACGGATGTTTTGCGGTCGTGCTGGTGGGCGGGATCATCTACCTGCGCAACGACAGCGCTGTCGCCGATCGTTTCGCGCGGGCGGGCGCGCTCGTCGGGGTCGTGTTCACCACGGTCACGCTCGTCATGGGGATGCTGTGGGCAAAGCCGATCTGGAACACGTTCTGGACGTGGGACGCCCGTCTCACCTCGACGCTCGTGCTCTGGATCGTCTACGCCGGCTATCTGCTCGTGCGCCGCATGGCCGAGCCCGGCCGCCAGGCCGCGCGGCTGGCAGCAGTCGTCGGCATCTTCGGTTTCATCGATGTCCCCGTCGTCCATTTCAGCGTCACCTGGTGGCGGACGCAGCATCCCGGCCCGATCATCGTCAACGACGCTCTGCCGGTTCAGATGCTCGGCACATTCCTGTTCACGCTCGCGTGCACCCTTGTCCTCGCGGGGGTGATGATCGCCATCCGCTACCGGATCGAGACGCTGATCGATGAAAAACAGAGCATCGCGGAGCCTGTGCCGGTTGCTGCCGGCCATCGCGCAGAGGCCGGACCGGAGGCGGTGCCGTGATCTACCTTGTCATCGCCTACGCATTTGCGGTTGCCGTCCTCGGTGGCTATCTCTTGTGGTCGCTTCGCCGAGTGCGGGAGCTGGAACGAAGGCCGTAATCGTCGGCGCCGGACCGGCCGGCGATGCGGTGTGGGGAGGGCTCCGTGATGGGGGGTTTGACGGCCAGATCACGCTGATCGGTTCCGAAGGCGAGCTGCCCTACGAGCGTCCCCATCTCTCCAAGGGCTACTTGATGGGCACCGTTCCGCACAGCCGCATCGGGCTGAGACCGGCAGCGCAGTATCGCGATTTCGGAATCGATTTGATGCTTGGGCATCGGGTCGTGGACCTTGGCCTCGAACATCGGGCTGTCGTCATCGAGAACGGGGATACGGTGGCGTGGGACCGATTGTGCATCGCCACCGGCTCCGACGCCAGGCGGCTTCCTGAGCTTCCGGACGCCATCTATCTGCGCGAGCTGCCGGAGGCTGAATCTCTGCGGATGCTGATCGATCGCGGTGGCGGGTTGGACATCATCGGCGCCGGCTTCATCGGGTGCGAGGTCGCCGCGGTGGCCAGGCAGAAGGGTGGCGAGGTCCATGTGCACGAGGCGCTCGCCCAGCCGCTGCTGCGTGTGCTCGGCCCCGAGCTCGGCGCCTATTTCGCGGACGTGCATCGCAGCCACGGCGTCGAGCTGCAGCTGAACGTCACCTCGGCGCCGAGGAGCGAGCGCCCAACCCTGGTTGGTGTCGGTTCTGTGCCGCGCACCGAGCTCGCCGAGCGCGCAGGGCTCGAGGTGGACCGCGGCGTGGTGGTCGACGAACGCGGCGGCACGTCGGCGCCGGACGTGTTTGCCGCAGGAGACGTCACCCGCTTCTTCAGCCCGCTCTACGATGCCCACATCCGCGTCGAGCACTTTCAGACCGCGCAACGACAGGGCTATGCGGTCGGAGTCGCGATCGCCGGCGACGCTGAGCTGCCCCCCGACGAGGTGCCCTGGTTCTGGTCCGACCAGTACGACCTTAATTTGCAGTACGCCGGAGCTGGTCTGCCCTGGGATCGAACCATCACGCGCGGCCAGTTTGGCAAGCCGCCGTTCACGGTCTTCTACATGCAGTCGAGCAAGCTCATCGCCGTGGCCGGCATCAACGATCACCACCACGTCGCGCGTGCGCGGCGCGTCATGGCCGCTCGCAAAACCGTCACTGAGCAGCAGCTGGCGGACCCGGGCTTTGATCTTCGCCGAGTGCTTGCCTGAGCTTGGGCGCTAGCCCGTAGACGATCCGCTCCGTCAGCCCCCAGACCACGCTCTCCTCGTGCGCGAGGTAACGAAACCGCCACGGCTCGTCCGACTGCAGCCACTCGCTGTCATCGAGAAGACGGTCCAGCGGGATGGCGAGGACTCCTTCGAGCTCGTGCTGGTCGTGGACGAACGACTCCACGGGGTCAGGCAGGTAGGCGACAAAGGGCACCACCGAAAAGTTGGTGACCGCCGCGTAGATGGGGTCTCCCGCGCCGAGCGGCACCAGTCTGCCGACCGGCACACCGATCTCCTCGGCGACCTCGCGCTGCGCCGCCTCCCAGGCGGACTCGCCCGCCTGGACGCCGCCGCCAGGCAGCGCCACCTGCCCGGGGTGGTCTCGGAGGTCTGCGCGACGGCGGACGAAGGGCACCATCCAGCGGCCGGCCTGTCGATAGAGGACGAACACCACGGCGGCGCGCCTGGCGCCTTTCCTGAACTCGCCCCAGGCGTCGATGGGCCTGAACAACTGTTCGAGCCGTTCCAGGAGATCCTTCAACCGGCTTCTCGCAGCCGGTAAGCTAGAAAAGGTAGCTGACGATGATCGACAACACGAGCAGCCGGATCGAACAGCAACAGTCGGCCCTGCGGCGCGAGCACCGTCGCCGCTACGCGTTCCAGCGCATGCTCGAAGCCACGGACCGGGTGCTTTGGCGCCTGGAGGAGATGAACCGCGACGGCGTCAAAACGGTGCCGAAGCGGGTTCGAGCTGAGCTCCGATCCGTCATTGGCACGATGCCGAGTCAAGTGCGCGAGCCTCTTCGCGACTGCGGCCATGTCCAGGACACTCTGGACAGCCTATTCGAGGTCCAGGAGCGCCTCTTCCGGTGGCGCTATCCGGACTGGGAAGACTGGGATCCTGACGGTGACGAATACGAGTTCGTCGCCAGCTGAAAACAGCCGGCTAGGCTCCGCTGACGGCCGTGAGAAACAGATCGGTCGCGAAGGCGGTCAGAAAACCGAGCAGTAGTCCCCACGCAAAAGTGGGGGGAGTGCTGATCTTGCGGCCGAGGCTGAACAGCTCGTTCAGCACGTAGAGCAAGGCGCCGGCTGCGACGGCGAGAAATGCAATCGAAAAGTAGGTCGAACTGGCCAGGAAGCCTATCCACGTGCCGAGAAAGGTCGGCCCGCCGCCGATCAAGCCGGCGAGTCCGAGAAAACCCCATGACGGCTTGCGTGCATCGGTCGTCATCGGAGCCGCGATCCCGAATCCCTCGGTGATGTTGTGCAGCGCGAAACCGACCGCCAGCACGCCGGTGAATGCGATCGCGCCCACGTGCGCGGACTCGCCTCGGATTCGCCTGTTCGTGGCGCAGGTGGCTGAAGACTGTGCGGTTGAAGTAGACAAGCCCGAGCAGTCCGACAGCGATTCCGACGGCGAAGATCACTGCCATGGCGGCGAATGGTCCTCGGTGGCCCTGCGTGATCGCGACCTCCACGGGTCCCGCCGCGTGGGTGAGGATGTCCCACAGGAGGAAGACGAGGATGCCGGTCGCAAACGCGTTGAGAAAACCCTGAACCACTTTCGGCAAGCCATGCATGCGCGCGACCGGAAGGCCGAGAAAAACGGTCGCGCCTGCGATGGCGCCCAGTCCGACCGCGGCGGCTTGGCTCATAGTTGTCCTATGCGGTTAGTACGCACAACAGATGCAATTAGATCAGTCTAACAACGCCTCGGCGGAACCCTCCGAGGTCGTCTCGCGCTACCTCGAGGCGATCTATTACATGTGGGCGGAAAAGGAGCCGCTGCGCAGTGCAAGGCTGGCGGACTGGCTCGGGGTCAGCCGACCCACGGTGGCGGTAGGGCTGCGCCGCATGACGCGTGACGGCCTGGTGCGCATGAACGGGCGCAAGGAGATCGAGCTGACCCCGAGGGGCATGCGGTCGGCCGAGTCGATCGTGCGCCGCCACCGAATCATGGAACGCTGGCTGACCGACGGCCTCGGTCTCGACTGGGTGACCGCCGACGCCGAGGCCGCGCGCCTGGAGCACGCCGTTTCGGAGGTCGTCGAGCAGCGGCTGTACGAGGTCCTGGGCCGGCCCGCCACCTGTCCGCACGGCAACCCGATCCCCGGCCACTCGGAGGCTTCGCCTCGCGAGGTGAGGCTCTCCTCGCTGCGCACCGGCGATCGCGCAAGCGTGACCCGCGTCTCGGAGGTTGCGGAGCGCGAGGCCCCGCTGCTCCTCGGCTACCTCCACCAGCGAGACCTGACGCCAGGCCGCGAGGTGACGGTGGTGGAAGCCGATGAGGTCGGAAAAACGCTGCGCGTTCGAGTCGCGGAGAGGGACGTGACGCTGAGCCACGAGACCGCCTCCAAGGTCTGGGCGGTTCTCCCCTAGCCGGACAACTTCGCGAACGAGTCCTTAGACCGGCTGCGGTGAGGTGCAGAACGCGCAGCGCCTGGCGTCTTTCGGGATCTCGCTCAGGCACTCGGTGCACTTCTTGGTGGTCGGATCCGGCGGCGGCTCCTTCCGCGACCGCGCCAGCCATGCGGTGTAGGGGGTCACGACGAAGAAGTAGATGACCGCGGCGATGATGAGGAACGACAAGATCGCATTGATGAAATCGCCGTAGAGGAACTTGCTGTTGTTGACGGTGAAGTAGAGGCTGGCGAAGTCCGGCTTGCCGCCCAGCGCCGCGATGAGGGGGGTGACGAGGTCTTTGACGAAAGCGGTCACCACCGCAGCGAACGCGACGCCGATCACGACTGCAATCGCAAGGTCGACCACGTTGCCGCGCAGGAGGAAGGTCTTGAAGCCCCGAAGCAACGTCATCCCTCCATCGAAAGCACGACCTTGCCGAACTGTTCCGCCTCGTCGAGCCGAGTGAGCGCCCCCTCAACGTCGGCAAGCGGGTAAACGCTGTCGACGACCGGCCGCATTCCCTCGTCCATGGCTTTGAGCACCGCCTCGAACTCGTCCTTGTTACCCATGGTCGAACCGAGAAGGTCCATCTGGCCCCAGAAGAGACGCGGCATCGTGATCTCGGCTTTGACCCCTGTCGTGGACCCGCATGTCACGACGCGGCCGCCCATCACCACCGAGCGCATCGATTCGTTGAGGGTCGCGGGACCGACATGCTCGACCACCACGTCGGCGCCGCCGCCGGTCGCATCGCGGACGTCTTGGCTGAACTCAGTGGACTCGAACGCCGCCTCGGCGCCCAGCTCGAGGGCCCGCTTGCGCTTGCCCTCGCTGCGGCTGGTGACGAAGACCCGCGCCCCGAGATGCCTGGCGATCGTGATCGCGGCGACGGCGACGCCGCCCCCGGCGCCAACGACGAGGAGCTTCTCGCCGGCGCGCACGCGGGCGCGGGTGGTAAGCATCCGCCAGGCGGTCAGGAAGGTGAGGGGAAACGCCCCGGCTTCGGTCCAGGAAAGAGCCTTGGGCTTGCGATACACGTTGCGGGCGTCGACATGCAACACCTCGCAGGCCGTCCCGTCCGAGTGCTCGCCGATCACCCCGAAGTGCGGGCATCTGACGTTCTGGCCGGAGCGGCACCACTCGCACGTCCAGTCGCAGACGACCGGGTAGATCACGACCTCGTCCCCTGGCCGCCACGCCGGATCGCCGGACGCCTGGACCACGCCGGCGCCATCGGCGGCGATCACCCGCGGCGGGGTCACGCGTTGCGCCCCATGCGCCAGGAAGAGGTCCAGGTGGTTGATCGAAGCGGCTCGAATTGCAATCGCCACCGCCCCGGAGACAGGCTCCGTGCGGGGCCGGGTTCGAACCCGAACCCCGGCCGGCCCGAGCGGCTCCTCGTACACGGCGGCCCTACCCTGGCTCAAAACCGTGATGCTCGTGGCCCCCGGCGAGGTCATTTGCGAAACTTAACCAAAATTCGGCCATGTCGTTTGGAGCGCAACCCTACCGTGAACATCCTCGTTCCAAGGCAATGCGGGTTGTCCTCCTGTTTCTCACCCTCGGCTGTCTCCTTTTGTCAGCGCTCCCCGCGCAGGCTCACTCGGCGCTGCCTCCAGGCCACCAGCCAATCAAGTACTCGCGATGGTCGTACCCGAGCCAGATCAACTATGGCCCGATCGAGGACGGGAATGGCGAGATCGGGCAGGGGCCGTCGGCGGGAGCGTTCATGACGCTTCCATTCATGGGCCGGCACTACATCACCTCGATCTTCGACCACTGCGGCCCCAACTACAACGTCAGCGGGCGCATCTGCCGCTACGACGGCGCGGTGGCATCGGCGGGGATCGGCGGGCCTGACCCGACATTTGATGCCGGTTACGCGCAGACACCTGGCGGCCACGATTACCTCTACTACTCAGGGCACGACGGCTACGACTACGGGTTGTACTACGAGCCGGTGGCCGCTGCCGCGCCGGGCCGGGTGACGCTGGCGAACTGGCTCGTCCCCGGCTGCCATACGTGCCTGAGCGGGCAGACGATCGAGATCGACCACGGCAACGGCCTGCTGACCTTCTACGGCCACCTCTCGAAGATCAACGTCTCCAAGGGTCAGTACGTGGCCCGCGGCGAGGTCATCGGCATCTCTGGCATGACCGGCACGGCGACCGGACCTCACCTGCATTTCGGCGTCTACCACGTCAACGGCGGCGGGCCGGTCGACCCGTACGGTTGGTCCGGGCCGGGGTCGGATCCCTACTCGCGCGACCTCGGCGACCTCTGGCTGGGCGGCTCGCCGCGCTACGCGCCGGTGCAGATGCCGAGCGTGACGCTGAGCGCGAACGCCAAAGACGCCGACCCGACGCTGATCGACGTGTCCTGGGGAAGCCCGGGCGCGATGAATTTCACGGTCTACGTGGTCACCCGCGGCGGCACCCGCAACGTGTGGACGACGACCCGCGGCAACGGCTCGTCGACCTTCCACGGCAAGCGCGGCCAGACCTACTGGTTCTGGGCCAACGCCACGTCTGATCTGGGCTGGAGCGACGCCGGGGGATCCGACGTGGTCGGGGTTCCGCAACGCACCAATAGCG
>WNGI01000949.1_pt1 | contig 23161 bp, 21 predicted proteins | sample 5400621 | NCBI WGS metagenome assembly WNGI01 (sample SAMN13153374, study PRJNA577476) | soil metagenome | isolation source: 20 cm soil or saprolite under Garry oak tree replicate 1 | place: USA:California | collected 2016-06-15
CCTGAGTTCACAATGGCTCATCCCCGACGCCGCCCGCAACCGTCAAACGGGAGATTTGCGCTGGGCGACCGTGTGGCGATCGGTGCGGTCAGTCGTTGCGATGAGGTCCAGCCGATCCGTGGTAAGGGCGTTAGTCGACGTTTACGCCCTGTGACTCCAGGATTCCGAGGATCATCCCTTCGCTGAGGTCACGTGCGCGCTTCATGGTCTCTGGCGAGCCGGCTTCCGCTTTCGGCCATTGCGTGACCAGGCGCTCGAGCTCTTCGTCGAAAAGCCGCGAGACCACCTCTGGCGAATGGGTAATCGAGCGCGCCTCGGCATCTGGAACGGAGACCTTGTGCAAGATTCGCTGGGCGATCATGTAGCGATAGATGCGGTCGGTGGCCAGGTCTTCCATGTAGCCATCGAGCAAGCTTGCGCCCTTGCCGTTCAACACGCCGTTGCGGTAGCGAATCACGGTGCGCACGGCCGCCCGGGTTCCGTCGAGCGTGCGCTTGCCCACGCCCTGGGGGCTGGGTCGCAGGTCCTTGTGAATGTCCGCGTCCTTGCGCCGGGCCTGGACCTGGTTCGGGTACGGGAACTGGTTGACGGCGATCTCGTTTTGATCGGGATGGCCCGTCCAGGCGCCGTCCATCAGGCTGTTCGCCTCGTTCTTCTTGTCCTGTTCGAGCACCTTGAGCGCCCGCGCGTTGAGCTCGGCATCTTCACGGCTGGGATAGAGTGCTGTCATGCCACCGATCGCCAGCATGCCACGTTTGTGGCAGACCTCGGGCATCACCTCGCGCAGATTCTGGAAGAAGGCGACATCGTGCGGGATCGTGTTTCGGTCGGGGAGAACCCAGGCGGGGTCGTGCAGGGTGAAGTCGATCAGGCTCGCCATGTAGTCCCAGCGGCCCAGGTTGAGTCCCATCATGTGCTCGCGCAGGTGGTAGGCGAACTCCTCCATCTGGTACGCGAGCGGATGTGACTCCACCAGCGCCATGCACTTGATGTAGTCGGAGGGCCAACCGCGCGCGGCGGAGACGGCTTGAAAGAGGTCCCGCCACCAGAGCGCTTCGTCGGCGGATTCCGACTTGGCGATGTAGATCGATAGCGGGTGCTTCAACCGGGAGGGGTCGACCTGGTAGGCGACCATGGCCACGTCGAAGAGCGCCGCCGCCATCCGCTCACCCTTGATCACGCCGGCCTGTTCCAGGTGAAGGCCGCGCGGCCGCGTCAGGATCACGGTCTTGCTCTCCTTGATCCCGACCTCGCGATTACGCTTTTTGTCCTGGTAGGTGAGCTCGCCCCGCAAGGCGGCGATGATGTTGCGAATGCCCTGGGTGATGTTCGGCCAGGCGTTGGCCACGGAGTCTTCCAGGTCCAGCATCACGCCCGGAGCGCCGGAGTTCAGCATCTTGACCACGAGCTCGGCGTCGTCGGCCGGCCCCGTCATCTGGTTGCGCTGATCCTGGCACCAGCCGGGCAGCGAAACTTTCCAGCTGCCCGTGGTTGCCTCCGAGGCGGGGAGATAGACCGGCAGTCGCCCCTGGTGGGCCGCCTCGAGGACGCCGCGCCGCCGGGCGGCAAGCTCCTGCTGGCGTGGCGAGAACGCCCGATGCAGGGGCAGCAGGAAGTCGTAGAAACCGCGCGGCAGGTCGCGAGCCGGATCCACTTCTGGCGGTGCCTGATTGACGGGTGGATCCGCCGAGATCACCGTCTTCATCTGCTAGCTCAGAACTCTAGCAGCGGTGGAGGAGGACGCGGTAGCGGTTAGCTGGCTCTACGGCTCTGGGTATTGCGCCGCTCGTGCTCTCGCCGCTCGCCACGCACGATGACCTGCACGGCCGAGCTCCGATAGATGTAGCCGCGAGTGATCGCTTGCTTCGCCTGACGCCAGAACGCTTCCCGCAGCCAGCGGCGTTCGACAACGAGTTCGACGCCCTTCAAGGAGAGGCGGTGTGCACTCAGGGTGGCGATGGTGTCCGGCCGCTGCGCCCCGCGGACGGCCTCGAGGTCGAGCCCGGGCATCAGCCAGTCGGCTGGGATCTCGAGTGCCGCGTCAAGGGTTTCGCTCTGCAGCTCGGGCTGGTCCGCCACATTAGAAGGAACCTCAAAAACCTGGCACTCTTGCGATTTCGGGCTACGGGAGGGAGGGCTCGGCCGGCGCGGTGGCGCCTTCGAGCGCGTACGGAAGGTCGATCTCGAAGGCCGATCCCTGCCCGGGCTGGCTGGCGACGTCCACCCTGCCCCCGTGGCCCTCGACCACCTGGCGCACCAGGTAGAGCCCGATCCCGGTGCCGGCGACATTGTTCAGCTCCGGGTCGTTGACCCGGTAGAACTTCTCGAACAGCCGGCTCCGCGCCGCGGCGGGAATGCCGATTCCGTGGTCCTTGACGACCAGGCGGACGAGGCCGTCCGCCCGGTCTCCGGTGACCTCGATCTCGGGCGGCCCGGCACTGAATTTGACGGCGTTTTGCAGCAGGTTGTCGACGGCCGTGGCGAGCCGCTCCGGGTCGCCGACGATCGTCAGCGGCGCGGTCGCGAGGTCGACGTTGACGGTGCCCTGCTTGAGCACCAACTGCGGGCGAACGCGCTCCACCGCGTCCGTGACAACGGTTCGCAGGTCGAGCTCCATCATCTGCTGTTCCGTCGCCCCGTCCTCCAGGCGGGCCAGGAGAAGCATCCGCTCGACCTGTCCGCGCATCTCGCTCGATTTATCCATGAGGGTGCGGACCGCGTGCTGTGCCGCCGGCGGCATCTCGCCGAGCGATCCCTCCTCGAGCAAGGACGCGTAGCCGCGGATCACGGTCAGCGGCGTGCGGAGCTCGTGCGAGGCAATTTGCATGAACTCGCGCCGCGCGCGCTCCAACTCGACCAACGCCTCGGCGCGTCCGCGCTCTCGCTCCAGGGCCTTCCGGGTGTCAACGGCGATGGCCGCTTGCGCCGCGACGAGCTGGAGCCGGCGGAGCTGCTCCGGCCGCAACCAGCGCGGTCGCCGCCAGTACAACCCGACGAAGCCAACGAATCGCTGTCCGGCACGCATGGGGAGGAAGATGCTCGCCTTGACGCCGGCGAGCTGAGTACCCCGACGAGCCCAGTCGGGAAGCTGCGCGTCACTCTCTGGATCCGTGACGTACACCGTCACGCGGGGGTCCGCCAGCCAGGCCACCTGGTCCGCGGTCAGCGGCGTGCCGGTCGGCGCCGCGCTCTCGGGCCACTGGCGTCCGCCCGTCGCCTCGACATGGTAACGCCCGTCGGCCTGCAGCACGCGGAGCGTGACAAAGTCTGCCTGGCTCAGGTCGTTAAAGCCCTGGATGATCCGGTTATCAACTTCCGTGTCGGTCAGTTCCGCGTCGGTCGGCTGCAACCCCTCGATGGTCGCCAGGGCTTTGATCGTCTGCTCCGCCTCCGCGTACTGCTCAGCATTGGCGAGCGCGAGCGCAGTCTGCGCGGCGATCGATTCCATCAGGCGCAGGTCTTCGTCGCTGAGCGATCGCGCTCCCATCCGAGCCAGCGACAGGACGCCAAACAACCGGTCTCCGGTCACCATCGGAACGCTGATGATGCTTTCCGGGATGCGCGTCGTTCCGATGGGGTAGACCATCCGCGAATCCACGCTTCCATCCGGGACGAGGACCGCGCGCCGGGACTGGGCGGCGATCCCGCTGATGCCCTCGCCGAGCGAGAACGTCACGGTATGCCAGTCGGTGTGTTCGTAGGCCTCGGCGCGGGCGACCGACTTGACCAGGATCAGACGCCCGGACGACTCATCCCAGCGATAGAGCCGGAAGTGCTGGTAATCGATGACCCGAAGCGTCGCCTCGGCCACCGTGTTGAGGACCTCCTCGGCATCGAGGCTCTGGACGATCCGCGGGGACACATCCTGCAGAAGGTCCTTGCGCCTCTGCAGCAACAGTTGGCGGCGCCGGCTGATGTGGACGAACTGGATCACGGCGGCGGCGGCGAGGATGCCCGTCACCAGGCGGACGACGTCGCTCGTATTACGGAGGCCAAACCCTCCCGTGGGGGCGATGAAAAAGTAATCGGAGATGGCGGCTATGGCCGCGGTCGCCGCAACCGCCGGGCCGCGACCCAGGCGCCAGGCGATCACGCCAATAAGCAGTACCAAAATGAGGAGAAACGTCTCCACCCGCGGGATTCCCAGAACCCAGGCCAGGCCGCCGAGGCCAAGCGAGGCGACGCCGACAGCGGCGATGGCGGCGAGATAAGGAAGAGCTCTATCCATCGTGTGTTCCCACGATACGGAATCGCGTGACGCCGAACCCGGCCGGCCGCCGAGCACCAGCTTGACGATCCGCCGCGCGTCCTCGTAGGCTGGAACCCTTCGTGTCACAAAACCCATACAGGGAGGTATCAGGATGAGGATAGCATGCGTACTCGACGTTGACTACGAAGACTCGGAGTTCAAGGAGCCGTACGATGCCTTCCGCAAGGCGGGCCACCAGGTCACCATCATCGGGCTGAAGGCGGGCAAGGAGCTCAAGGGGAAGAAGGGCCAGGTCACGACCAAGGCCGAGGTCGCCATCGACCAAGCACGCCCCGATCAATTCGAGGCACTGTTCATCCCGGGCGGCTACTCGCCGGACCACCTACGGGCCGACCCGAAGATGGTCGGCTTTACCAAAGAGTTGTTCGACGCCGACAAGCCGGTCTTCGCCATCTGCCACGGGCCGCAACTGCTGATCACGGCGCGGGTCGTCAAGGGTCGCAAGCTGACGGCGTGGAAAACCATCCAGGACGACCTTTCACAGGTCGGGGCGGCCGTGGTCGACGAGGAGGTCGTCGTCGACAGGAACCTCGTCACATCGCGGCAGCCGAGCGACATCCCGGCCTTCATCCGGGAGTCGATGAAGGTGCTTGAGAAAGTCCCGGTCGGGTCGCGCTAACGGCGGAATCCCCTGACCCTGCCCGCTGACGTTTTACCCTCCCCCGCTTACGGGGGAGGGTAGGGCGGGGGCTCCTTCCTATCTAATGGCGGCAATGCCCGCCGCGCGACCCGTGCGCCACATTTTCCAGTCGGCGGCGCCGATCGCCATCGCCGTGTTCGTCTTCGCCGTCTCCTTCGGCGTCCTGGCGGTCGCGGCCCATCTGCCCGGTTGGTCCGTCGTCTTGATGTCGCTCCTCGTCTTCGCCGGCTCAGCCCAGTTCGCGGCCCTCGGCGTCCTCACCGCCGGAGGCAGCATCCTGACCGCCGTCCTCGCGGGCGCCCTTCTCAACCTCCGGTACATCGCGACCGGCATTGCGGTGGCCCGATCGCTGCCGGGCGGCCGATTGCGACGGGCGCTGCTCGGACAAATCGTCGTCGATGAGAGTTACGCGCTCGCGGTCGCGGCCGGCGAACCGGGTCGTCCGGACCGGCGGACCCTGCTGGTCGTGGGCGCGACACTCTACACCGTCTGGGTGCTTGGCACGCTGACGGGTACGCTGCTCGGTCCGGTGCTCGGTGATCCCAAACGGCTCGGTCTCGACGCGGCCTTCCCGGCGCTCTTTCTCGCGCTGCTCTGGCCGATGTTGTCGGGGCGGCACGCGGTGCGGTGCGCGCTCGGTGGGGCCACCGTGGCATTGCTGCTCGCGCCCTTCACGCCGCCGGGTATCCCACTCGCCGGGGCCGCTGTCGTAGGTCTGTGGCTGGCCCGCTAGCGCTTTTGCTGGTCCTCGGCCTCGCCGGGCTCACGTTCGGCATGCGCGCCGCCGGGCCGATGCTACGCAGCATCCCTGCCACGGTCACGACCCGGACGGCGGGTCTGGCGCCCGCCCTGCTGGCCGCCCTCGTGGCAATCGAGCTAACCGGCCCGAACGGCGTGGTCCAGCTCGACGTGAAGATTCCCGCCGTGGTCGTCGCCGGCGGCCTGGCCGCCCTGCGCGTCCCCTTCATCGCTTGTGTCATCGCGGGCGCCCTGGTGGCCGCGGGACTCCGGGCTCTTCTCCACCTGAATTAGCCGCTTGTCAAGGCCACCGCTTCTGGGCAAGATGGCAGGTAGGGATATGGGGACTGGCTCGAGCCTGGGAGGTACGTCATGAAGGGCTGGTCGGGGAACGCGGTGAAGTTCGGCGTCGCGTCGGCGGTGGTCACGCTGCTCTTGAACTGGATCGGCAACGCGACCGCGACGGGAGACCCCTGTCGGCGTAGCTCACCGCTGGGCCTGCTCGCGTTTCTCGTCTTCCTGGGACTGATGGGCGGGGCCGGCTTCGTCACGGCCCGGGCCGGCGGGACGATCGGTGCGGCCACCATGGCGGGACTGGTCGGAGCCCTGATCTCGGCAGTGGGCACGATCGTCGCGTTCGCGATCATCGTGGGCTCGATCAACGCGAGTCAGTGCGTGGTCAACAACAACACGGGAGTCAGCTCACAGACGCTGCTCACGACGGGCGGGATCGTGGCGGGCGTTTTCCTGAGCCTCATCGGGCTCGGGGTGGGCGCGGGTGCTGGCGCGATCGGCGGCTTGATGGGCCGGCGGCCCGCCGCGACGACCGTCTAACGCTTCTTGGCGTCGACCGCGCGTTGCAGCTGGGCCTTCTTCATCCGGGACCGGCCCTTGATGCCACGCTCGCGCGCCTCGTTGCGCAGTTGCGCGTAGGTTCGTCCCTTCGACCCGGAATGTGACCGCAGACCGCCGCGGCGTTGCGAGGAGATGTCCTCGATCGAGGTGCGGCTGGCCTGCCGGGCCTCGCCCGACCGCGCCCGCTCCTTGTTCACCGTCCGGGCGGCGATCTCTTCGGCCTTGTCTTCCTTCGCGCCCCGCTCCTCGAGGCTCTCTTTGATGTGCTCGTACTGACGCTCGCGCTTCGGGTTCCACGCGTTCTGCGGCATGCCGCACCTCCTGATCGGTCCTGCTTCTTGTGTATCAAGGACCGGGCAGAGGGCGCAACTTCCTTGACACCCTGATCGATCTCGCCCATCATGAGGCCGACTTCTTGAGGCGAACGTCTTACCCTACGTCCGGATACAGCCTCGGGACGCGCGGCCGACGATCGTCGCGCCGGCTCGTTGCGCCTCCGGGTCGGCGCACCCCCGTGATCCGGCTGGCCATCGTGGCGCTCGCCCTCTTGCTCGGAAGCCGCGCGTTCGGCATCCTGCAGGCCCACCGCGACCTCCATCCCGTCGCGGCGACGGCACGGACCGGCACCCCGCATCCGGCGGTCGCCTCGCGGCCGGCTGCCAGCGCCCACCGCGCCCCGACGGCCACGCCCTCACCATCGCGGCCGCCCCTGCCGTCACAGTTGCCGCAGGTCAAGGTGCCGGTGTTGAGTGCCAGCTGGCTGCGCACCCATCCCATCGCCGAGGTGCCATCGATCAAGGGGCGGGCGGCGATCGTCGTCGACCTCACCGCCGGTCAGATCCTCTACCAGCAAGACCAGGGCACTCGCTACGCGGACGCTTCACTGACCAAGATGATGACCGCGATGGTCGCCGCCGACCTGGTCCCGCTGGACACCGTGATCACCGTCCCCGAGGCCGCGACGCGGGTCGAGCCCAACCACATGGGCATCAGCACGGGGGAGAAGCTGACCGTGCGCGAGCTGATCGACGGCATGATACTCGACTCCGGCAACGACGCGGCCGAGGCGATCGCGATGGGCATCACCGACCGCGCGGCCTTCATCAACTTCATGAACCAGAAGGCCGTCGCGCTGCACCTGCGCGCGACGCACTTCACGAACCCCAGCGGGCTCGATGAGACCGATCACTACAGCTCCGCCTACGACCTCGCCGTCATGGGGGCGACCCTGCTCGCCGACTACCCGGACCTGCGCGCCGTCGTCGGGTCGAAACAGATCTCGATCTACGCGACCCCGCAGCACAAGGCCTTCAACCCGATCAATATCGATCGGCTGCTCTCGACTTACGTGGGTGCGATCGGCATCAAGCCCGGTTACACAGGCGCCGCCGGTTACTGCCTGGCCGCCGCCGCGACGCGCAACGGGCAGACGATCCTGGTCGTGGTGCTGGGGAGCACGCAGCACTTCACCGACGCGACGACCCTGCTCGACTTCGGGTTCAGGCATCCGGTAACCCACTAAAATTCGCCTCGTATGGGCGGCATCGGCGAGATCTTCAAGCTGGGGATTCCATGGACGCATCTTGTTCTTCGAGCCGTCATCATCTACGTGGTCTTCTTCATCGGCCTGCGCCTGTTCGGCAAACGCGAGCTCGGGCAGTTCACGACCTTCGACCTCGTCCTCGTTCTGCTGGTCGCCAACGCGCTGCAGCCGGCGATCACGGGCCCGGACCAGTCGGTTACCGGGGGCGCGATCATCGTCGCCATTCTTCTGGTCTTCAACCGCGCCGTCGCGATGCTGCGGAGCCGCTGGCTGTGGTTCGATGCGCTGATCGAGCCACCGCCCACCGTGGTGGTCGCGGACGGCCAGATCAGCAAGGTGGCGCTGGATAAAGAAGGGCTCAGCGAGACCGACGTCGAGATGGCCATCCGCGAGCACGGTGTCGACAAGCTCAGCGACGTCAAAGAGGCGGTTCTCGAAAACGACGGAAGCATCAGCGTGGTGACAAAAGGCAGCGGCATCCGCTATCGCCGTCGGCGTCGCGTCCGCTTCCTCAAACGGTAGCTTCTCGTGGCTGAAGAACGCCGCGTCGTCACCGTCCTCTTCGCCGACGTCGCGGGATCGACCGCCCTCGGCGACGCGCTCGACCCCGAGGATGTCCGCGTGCTGCTTCGCCGCTACTACGACGTCGCCCGCGAAATCGTCATCGAGCACGGCGGCATCCTCGAAAAGTTCATCGGCGATGCGGTAGTCGCCGTCTTCGGCTTCCCGCATACGCATGACGACGATCCGCAGCGGGCACTGGCGGCCGCGCTTTCCCTCCGCGACCGGGTGCGGGCCGACCCCAACCTGGGCGACCGGCTCCCGATTCGTCTGGGGATCAACACCGGTGAGGTGGTCGCGGCGCGCGAGAGCGCGACCGGCGACTTCCCGCTCAGCGGCGATGCCGTCAACGTCGCCGCCCGACTGCAGCAGGCGGCCGACTCCTGGGGCATTCTGTGCGGCGAACGCACGGTGGCCAGCATCAGGGCCGGCTTTGCCTTCGGCGCCACGGTCGCCGTCGAGGCACGGGGCAAGGCGCAACCTATCCGCGCGCTGCCATTGCTGGGCCGGGCGGCAGCCCTGCCTGTCGCCGCGCGCACCCCGCTGATCGGCCGTGCTTCGGACCTGCAGCAGCTCGAGCTGGTGGCGGGTCGGGCGTTCCACGAGCTGCGTCCATTCCTGGTCAGTGTGATCGCCCCGGCGGGCGTGGGGAAGACCCGGCTGCTCGAAGAGTTCCTCGAGCGCCTGCCCTCGGTCGAGCCGCGCGCCACGGTGGCGATCGCGCAGTGCCTGCCATACGGCCAGCGGCTCACCTACTGGCCGCTGCGCGGTGTGCTCTACCGGCTGATCGGCGTGCCGGAAGACGCGACTCCTCTAACGGTCCGCTCCTCCATCCGCGTCTGGCTCGAAGGCTCCGGGCTGGAGGCACTGGATCGGGAGGTCGAACTCCTGGCGGCGACCGTCGGGGCGGGGGAGACCGAGGTCACGGACCGGTCGGCATTGCTGGCGGCGTGGCGAACCTTCTTCGAGATCGCGGCCGGTCGCGCGCCGCTCGTCCTCGTCTTCGAGGACCTGCACTGGTCCAGCGACAGCTTGCTCGATCTGTTCGAGTTCGTGATGATGCCGCGGGGCGATCTCCCGCTCTTGATGATCGCGTTGACGCGTCCCGAGCTGCTCGACCGGCGACCCGGCTGGGGCGGTGGCCGCCGCAACTACCTGTCCATCGCACTCGAGCCGCTCAGCGACCGCGACACTGCCACACTGATCGATCAACTGCTGGAAGGATGCTCACCCGACCTCGTCGACCGGATCGTGCGGCGGGCGGAGGGTAACCCGTTTTTTGCCGGCGAGCTGATCCGCTCGGTCGCCGAGCGCGGTGGGACGGACCGGCTTCCGGATACGGTGCAGGCCACGGTGTTGGCGCGCCTCGACCAGCTCGCGCCGGAGGAGCGCCGCATCATCCAGCTGGGTTCGGTGTTTGGGCGTGCGTTCCGACCCCCGGGACTGCTCGCCCTGGAACCGAACCTCGAGCGCGTGGACGAGCTCATCGATCGGCTGCTGGATAAGGATCTTCTGCGCGCCACGGGGTCCGATATCTTCGCCTTTCGCCACATCCTGATCCGCGAGGTTGCCTACCAGACGCTGACGCGAGCAGAACGGGGCCGCCTGCACGCCGCGGCCGCGCAGTGGCTCGCGGGCATTGCCGGCGAACGCGAGGAATCCATGGCCGAACTCATCGCCTACCACTATCGAGAGGCCGCCGGCATTGCCACCGCGCAGCGCCCGGATGACCCGCAGACGGTCGAGGTTCGGAGGCAGGCGGTTGAATGGCTGACGCGCGCGACCGAGGTCGCGGCGGCAGCAGCCGCCACCATCGAGGGCGCACGGCACCTGCGCGCCGCGATCGAGCTTGCCGAGCCCGGCCGCCTACCGGATCTCTATCAGCGCCTCGGCGAGATCGGGGAATCCAGTGACTTCGCCGTCCCCGCTTATCAGACCGCGCTGCGTCTATGCCGCGAGCAGGGGCGGCCGCCGGAACAAGAACTCCAGGTGATGACCGGCCTCCTCAGCCTCTACACGCGATCGCAGGGATCCGTGGCTGACCGCCCCTCGTTCGAGGCCATGCGCGACTTTCGCCGTGAAGCTGCGACCTTGGCGGCGCGGGTGACCGACGAGCGCCTCTTGGCTCGCTACCTCGCCGCCGATGCCTTCTATCCCTTTTGGATGCTCGGGGGCACGACCCCGCCCACGGCGGCGGATCTCGCGGAGGCCACAGCCAGCGCTGAGAAATCGCTGAGCATCGCGCGCCGTCTGGACGACCCGAATGTTGAGAGCATGGCGCTCGACGCGCTCTCGGGAACCTCGCAGATCGGCGGCGACTGGCGCCTGGGACGCGACTTCGCGCGCCGCCGCCTCACCTTTCAGGACCGGTTGAACATGGTGGAGAAAATCGACGCGCATAGCATGGTGACCTGGAGCTCGGCGCTCCTCGGTGACCTCGACGAAGCGGACCGGGTTTCGGCGCAGGGCCTGGCCCAAGTCCAGCCCGGTCAGGTGCCGGCCTGGGCGCTCCACCTCGTGATCTGGCGAACCTACGTCCTGACGCTGCTCGGACGGTGGGACGAAGCTCTCCTCATGGGTGAGCGCGCTCGGCAGCTCTGGCTCGAGTCGCAGAAGCCGTCGGCGGGCTATGCGGTGCGTGGGTTCATGTCGGCGATCGACGTGGCGCGCGCACGGCAGGATGATCGTCTCGCCGAGTCATATCGAGAGATCCTCGATACCATCCTGCTGGCATTTCCGGCCGACAGTCACTTCCGCCGCTGGTTTGGTTATGGGGGTAACGACCTGCGCCCCATTGCCGAGGCGGTGAGCCAGATGGCACAGACCGCCACCGGTCTGCCCGAGCGTGCTGAGCGCGGTCTGAACCTCATACTCGACGCCGGAGAGGTGTTGTCAGCCGAGCGCTTGGGCGAGCTCCTGAAGCGGGCGGAAGAGGGGCACTTCCGTCCACTCGAGGCGCAAGCTCGGCGGGGACTCGGCATCGTCGGGCGCGACCCAGCGATGCTGACAGGGTCGCTGGCTATCTGGGACGACATGAAAGCCGTGCCGTATGCCGCCCGGGTCCGATGTGAACGGGCCCTGCTCACCGGCGATCACGCCGAGTTCGATGCAGGCCTGGCGGTTCTCGAGCGCCTGGGCGATCGGCTCCAGGTGGGTCGCTACGAGCGGCGTCAGGTAGGCTGACGCGATGCCGCATCCCGACACGATCGCGGTCCATGCCGGCGAGCCGGCGATCGACCGCCAAGATGCGCCGGTCACGCCGGACATCACGGTCGGGTCGGCGAGCGGCTACCCGGACCTGACGACCCTCGATGCCGCGATGGCGGAGCACCGCGGCTATGGCCGCTGGGGCACGGAGAATCATCGACAGCTGGAGGCGGCCATGGCGAGCCTCGAGAGCAACGGACTCGAGACCCGGCTCGACGCGGTGGCGGTCGGTTCGGGCATGGCGGCCATCGCGGTGGCGCTCATGAGCGAGATGAACGCGGGCGATCACGTGGTGGCCGCCCACGACTGCTACGGCACGACGCTCACGTTCGTGCGCGACGACCTGTCGCGCTTCGGGATCACTAGCAGCATCGTCGATTTCCAGGACCTCGACGCGGTTAAGAGTGCCGTGACCGATCGCACCCGGGTGCTGCTCTGCGAGATGTGCACCAACCCGCTGATCCGCGTACCCGACCTCGAGGCGCTGGCCGGGATCGCGCACGAGGCGGGCGCGCTGCTCGTGGTCGACAACACCGTGCCGACCTCGGCGTTGAGTCAGCCGTTTTCGTGGGGCGCTGACGTCGTGATCTACAGCGCGACCAAGAACCTGAGCGGGCACGCGGACGTGATCGGTGGCGTCGTGATTGGAAGGGCGTCGTGGCTCGATGCGGCGCGCGCGTTTGCGCACACCTTCGGACCGACGCTCGGGCCCTTCGACGCCTGGCTGACGCTCCGTGGCATCCGCACGCTGGCCGTCCGGATGCAACGCCACACGGAGAATGCGCTCCGCCTGGCCCGGTACCTCGAGCGACATCGCGCCGTGAGCCGCGTCCACTACCCCGCGCTGGAGAGCAGCCCATTCTGCGCCCGAGCCCGGAGGCTATTGCCGGCCGGGGCAGGCGCCTTGCTGTCCTTCGAGCTGGCCGGCGGCAAGCCCGCCATCGAGTCGATGATCCACCGGCTGCGGCTGGTGCGGTTGATGCCGAGCCTGGGAAACGTGGCGACCACCATCAGCCACCCGGCATCGACCTCGCATCGAGGGCTCGATGTCGCCGAACGCGCGCGGGCCGGCATCAGCGACGCGTTGCTGCGCTGCTCGGTCGGGATCGAGCACCCCGACGACCTGCTCGCGGATTTCGAGGCGGCGCTCTCATGAGCCAGGCGCCGCCCTACCGCAAGGCCGGCTTTTTCAACAACAAGGTCATGAATCCCCTGCTGACCGCGCTCAGGCTGGCGCCCAGCCTCACCATCCTGGGCCGCGCCAGCGGGCGCAAGTACACCATGCCGGTGCTGCCCCTCGACTACGAGGGCCGGCGCTACCTGGTGGCGCCTCGCGGCAACACGCACTGGGCCCGGAACTTGCGCGCGGTCGGTGAAGGGGACCTGCGGCTGCGCGGTCGAACGATCCACTTCAAGGCCACGGAAATTCCGGCGGCGCAGCGCGGCCCGATCATTGCCGCGTACGTCGCGCAGCACGGCAAGAAGTACGGCGGCTTCGTGGCCAAAGAGTTCGAACTGATGCCGGACCCGGCCGACCATCCCGTCTTCCTCTTGATCGAAACGCGTCCCGCAAAATCCTGATCGAAACGGCGGCCTAGGCGAATCGCCCGGATAAAATCACTCCCGATGCCCCATCGTGCCCTCTCCGTGCTGGAGAACCTCCCGGATCAGTCGATCCTGCAGCGGATCGGCAACACTCCGTTGATCAGGGTCCGCCTGCTCGAGAAGGAATTCCCGCACATCACCTTCTATGCCAAGGCGGAGTGGTTCAACCCCGGCGGCTCGGTCAAGGACCGACCGGCGCTGCGCATGATCGAGGAGGCCGAACGCACCGGCGAGCTGACGGTCGAGAAGGTGATCCTGGATTCCACCTCGGGGAATACCGGCATCGCCTACGCGCTGATCGGCGCGGCGAAGGGCTACCAGGTGAAACTCGTGATGCCGGCCAACGTCAACGAGGAACGGCGCGAGATCGTCAAGGCGTTCGGCGCGGAAGCGATTTTCACGCCAGCCCTCGAAGGATCGGACGGCGCCATCCGCGAGGCGCACCGCATCAAGGAGTCGGCGCCCGGCGTCTATTTCATGCCGGACCAGTACAACAACCCCTTCAACTGGCGCGCGCACTTCGACACGACCGGGCCGGAGATCCTCGATCAGACGCACGGTGAGGTCACCCACTTCGTGGCGGGCCTCGGCACCAGCGGCACGCTGATGGGGGTCGGGCGCTTCCTGAAGCGCCTCAACCGCGGCATCAGGGTGATCGCGGCCGAGCCGTCAGACGGGCTGCACGGCCTGGAGGGCCTCAAGCACATGCCGAGCTCGATCGTTCCCGGTATCTACGACCCCAGCGTCCAGGACGAAAAGGTCAGCGTGCCGACGGAGGCCGCCTACGAGCTGGCGCACGACCTGGCCCGTTCCGAGGGCCTGCTGGTCGGCAATTCATCGGGTGCGGCGCTCTACGCAGCCCGAGAAGTCGCCCGCCGCACCTCGGAGGGCGTCTTCGTGATGGTCTTCCCCGACGGCGGCGACCGCTACCTGAGCTCTGGACTCTACCGCCGGAAGTTTTGACGCTCTTAGTCCCGCGGTCCGTCATGGACCGGATGCGGGAGCACCTCGAGGCCGGTTACCCGAACGAGGCCTGCGGCGCGCTGATTGGCCGGGTCACCGCGGCCGATCACGCGGTGACGGAATTTCGCGGCATGCGCAACACCATCACCGATCGCCCCTGGGACCGCTACGCGCTGGATCCCCTGGAACAGCTCCGTGTTCAGAAGGATGCGGAGTCGCGCGGGCTGGAGATCATCGGCTTTGCCCACAGCCACCCCGATCATCCACCCGTTCCCTCGCGCTTCGACGCCGATCACGCCTGGACCTTCTACAGCTACCTGGTGGCCTCGGTGCAGAAGGGCACGCTGCGTGAAGCGCGCTCGTGGCGCCTCGACGACGCGAAGACCTTTCAAGAAGAGCCGCTGGCAGTCGGCGAGGTGGGAGGTTCGAGCTAGCTGCAGGGCGGCGGCGTGGTGGCGTAGATCGAGGTCGCCTGCGGGTCCCGTCCGGTGCAGCTGGTGTCGCTCGCGTACCAGCCACCCGAGGTCTGCAGCACGGTGATGTCCAGGTTGGCGGTCGATCCCGCGCCGAAATCGAGGACGACGTGGGCGATCGCGCCCGGGTTGCCTTCGGGCAGTGGCGTCGACGTGATCGTCCGCGACTGGTAGGTGTTCTGGCAGCGGCAGAGGGGCTCGGCCGCTTTGAGGGGATTGGAATCGAGCCGCTGCGCCAGGCCATCCGTGACCGGACAGCCATCGTAGGTGCCGTTGGTGCCACAGACGCCGCCGCTGGGCGGATAGAGGATCCCGGCCACCACCGCGGCCCCATCCGGGTCGAGGTTCGAGACGATGATGCGCCCGTTTACCTCGGTTGGCGCGGGGATCGGGGTGGGCGTGGGGGAGGGACTCGGTGTTGCGGTTGCGGTAGGGCTCGCCGTCCCACCGGTCATCGGCGTCGTGCAGGCGCCCAGCGTCACAGACAGGGCAATCAAGGCGAGCACATGGCGGCGCATGACAACGCGAGATTCTACGCCCGCTGAACAATGTCCCCCTCCGGAGGAGGCAAGAATTCCCTCCCCCTCTGGGGGAGGGCAGCGTGCGGGCGCTCATTGCGTGGCCGGCTGGTCAAAAACACCCCGAGCAAGATGACCGCCATGCCGGCGAGGATCGGAATGGTGATGGACTCGTGCAGGAGGGTCGCGCCCCAGAAGACCGCGGTGACCGGCAGCAGGAACGTCACGGTCGTCGCGCGCGTAGCGCCGAGCGTGTTCATCATGTAGTAGTAGAGGAGGAAGCCGATGCCCGAGCCGCCTACGCCGAGGAAGAGCATGGCGGCGATGGACGTCAACCGTAGATGCGTCGAGCCGATCGTCGGCAAGGCGACGGCGAAGGCTAATGGTGCCGTGAGGGCCAGCTGCCAGAAGCCGACCTGAAGCGGGCTGACCCCTCGGAGCTTGCGCCGCTGCACCAGCGCCGACACCGCGTAGCTGCAGGCGGCGCCCGCTACCGCCAGCGTCCCGATGGTGGTGGCCCGCAATGGTTGGCCGATGAGATCGGGCGCGATCAGGATTCCCGTACCGAGGAATCCGATCACCACACCGAGGTAGTTGAGGGCGCTGGGCCGCTCGGCGGGGGTGACCCAGTAGGCGAACACTGCGGTCCACAATGGCGTGGTCGCGTTCAGAATGCTGGCCAGCGCGCTGCTGATCGACAGTTCACCGAAGGCGATCGCCACCCAGGGGAGGAGGCTGCCGAGGATGGCCATCGCCAGGAAGGGCAGCAGCCGCGCACGCGTCCCCGCTGGGAAGGGCGTCTGGCCGCGAACCGCAAAAATCAGCCCGATCGTGACCGCGCCGAAGACCGCTCGGGAGAGCACCAGCGTCGCCGGGCTCATGTCGCGCACGCCGAGCTTGATGAAGAGGAACGCCGCGCCCCAGATCAGGGCCAGCGCGCCGAGGGCGAGGTAGCCGCGGCGCATCGACGCTAGTCGGGGGTAGGTTGCGCGCGGTGGCGGGCCAGGAAGTACTCGGGGACCGTATTCATCGGTGGCCGCTCCTGGTCCTCGATCTCTTTCTGTTCGATCCAGTAGCGCTCGTCCTCGTAGTGGATGAGCTTCATCGTCTTGTTGACTTCCTCGAGCAGGTGAATGCGGTGGCGATCACCCAGGTGCTTGAGGCCCACCTGCATGATGGCGAAGGCCATCTTCGAGAGGTCGAAGAGGGTCTGGTTTCGGTGCACGCGCATGCCGAGGTCGACCTGCGCGATGGCGCGGAGGCCGTACGCCTCGGAGATGGCGAGCAATAATCCCAGCTCGACGCCGTAACCGGTGAAGAAGGGGACGCTCTCCAGCACGCGCCGCCGGCCCGCGTACTCGCCCGAGAGCGGCTGCACCAGGCCGGACAGCTCCGGAAAGAAGAGGTTCAGGAGGGGCCGCGCGGCCAGCTCGGTCACGCGCCCTCCGCCCTGCGCCTGGATTTCCGCGCCGAACTGCAGCGGCCTGCGGTAGAAGCCCTTGACGTAATGGATCCCGGGGTCGCTCAGCAGCGGCCCGAGCAGGCCATAAACGAACTTCGCATGGATGTTGCTGATGTCGGTGTCGACCCAGCAGATCAGGTCGCCCTTGAGCGCGAAGAGGCTTTTCCAGAGCGCTTCACCCTTCCCCTGAAAGGCGCCGTAACGGGAGAGGATCTCGCTGTGCTGCACCACGGTGACGCCGGCACGTTCCGCGATCGCGGCCGTGCGGTCGGTCGATCCGGAGTCGACGACGACGATCTCGTCGACCAGCGGCACCCGCTCCATCAGGGCGGACTTGAAGGTGCGAATCACCTTGCCGATGGTGGTCTGCTCATTGAGCGTCGGCAGCCCGAGACTGATGGTCACGCCCTGGCGCTGCTTGAGGTCGACCAGCCGCCGCAGGTCACCGAACTCGCGGCTGTGGAAGGTGTTCTCGGCGAACCAGCGATCCACGCGCTCGGCCGCGGCCGCGCGGCTCTCGACCCGGAAGGGCCGGTCAGGATCTTTGATCTCCGTCACCGGGGCCCCGCTCTTGACCACCATTACGCTGCCCGGCAGGCGCCGCAGCAGGCGGCCGACCGGCGCGCCCAGCACCATCGGCCGGTGCATGAGGCTCATCGTCGCGCCCAGTACGACGAGCTGATGCTGTGCGGCCTCGCGCACGATCGCCTCCCGCACCGCCGTGGAAAAGAGGGTGATCCGCCGGACCGGCACGTCGACCGCGCTCGAGAGCTTGAGGAAGGCCTTCTCCTCCCGCGCCCGCGACTCGTCTGAGATTCGGGGGTTGAAGATGTGGAGGACGCAAAGCTCGGCGCCGTGTTGCTTGCAGACCGTGCTGGCCAGGCGCAAGGCGAGCTCGGCGCTCGGGCCGCCGCGAACCGGCACGAGCACGCTCTTGATCGGCGCCGCGTCCGGCCGCACGAGGGCGACATCGCAGGGTGGGTCCGCGAGCAAATCCTCCACCGCATTGGCCCACAGTCCGTCCCGTCCCTGCCCATCGCCGGCTTCGAGCACCAGCAGGTTGGTGTCGGTTTCCAGCGCGGCCTCGCGGATCCCCTGCGCGGCCACATGCGCGATGCGGACCTGGCCGCGGAGCTCACCGGGACCCCGCTCCGCGTAACGCGTGATGCGTGAGAGTAGGGCGCGGTACGCGCGCGCCACCTCCACGCCTTCACTGAGCGGGCGTTCCGGGGCCATCTCGATGACCCCGAGCAGGGTGCCGCGCGAGTCCTCCGCGTTGAGGAAGGGCGCGACCGCCTTGAGCAGTGGCCCGGTCCGCGCCGGGTTGGTCGTCGGGACCAGAACGCGGTAGTGGCTCACGAGCTGGACGTCAGCAGGGGTTCGAGGCGCTCGGCCACGATGTGGTCCCAGGAGAACGCGTTGATGACGTGATGGCGAACGCGGGCGGGCGGCGACTCGATGGCGCGTAGCACCGCGGCGGTGAATGCCGCCGATCCCTCGGACACCGGCACAAATGTCGCTCCTTCGGGCGCAACTTCGCGAAACGCGGGCAGGTCGGTGCAGACGACCGGGACGCGGAGGAGCGCGGCTTCCGCCAGCGGCAGCCCGAATCCCTCACTCGCGCTCGGTAAGACCACGACATCGCTCAGCATATAAAGGTCGCTCAGCGTTGCCGCGTCGACGGCATGCCCACTCGACGCCGGAGAAGCCTCTTCGAAGAGGAAGCGGACCGATTGCTGTAGACCGAGCCGCTCCGTAAGCCGTTTGAGGTCGGCGACGTACTCGAGCGAACGCGGATTGTGCGGACCGGGGGGACCGGTGATCAGGAGCTGGACACTCCGACCGGAGTCGCGGACGCCGGCGGCGGCCTCGATGGCCCACTCGAGGTTCTTGCGTTTCGTGATCCGGACCGGCGCCAGCATCACGATGTCGGCCATGAGCAAACCGAAGCGGTCCTTGAGCTCGGTGGCGCGCGGACCAAGCTTGAGCAGCGTACCCGCGTCGATGCCGTTGGGGATGACGTGGGATGCGTCAAGCGCGGCGCCCGTCAGCTGGTTCCACTCTTCCAGTCGCTGCGCCGAGACGAAGATCGAGGTGATCCGCGGATGCTGGCGGCGGAGGAGATCCCAGGGCTCGCCCTCGTGCATCCAGGGCCGGTAGATCGGGTTGAGCCAACTGATGTCGTGCACCCAGGAGATGGTGCGCGCGCGATGGCGGTCGGCCAGCATCCACAGGGCCGCGGTCAGTGGCAGGTTGAAGTGCAGCGTCAGCGCATTGTGGACGATGAGCACATCGAGCTCGTCCAGCTCCGTGGTGAGGCGCTGGACGATCTCCGCGCGCAGCGTCGCGTATTCCGACGGGATTTCCCCGCGGTCGAGGGCCTCGCGGACCGCGCTCACCGCGGTCTCGCGGGAGTCGAGTTCGGGGATGATGGCGAGCCTCGCCGCGTGCGGCTCGGGCAGTGGACCGCCACGGCCGCTCAGGATCGTCACCGGGTAGCCGCGGGCCGCGAGACGCACGGCCTGTTCGTGGAGGATGGTTTCGACACCACCGATGATCGGCGGGCTGGTGTAATGCAGGAGCCCGACGCGCGCCCGAATGCTCACGCCGCCAGTCAGGTGATGAGCGGCGGTTCGTCGAGGATGATGGCCAGGTCGTCGGGCTTCTCGAGGACATCGACGTGCGGCCGGCCGCCGTTGTAATCCACCTTGAAGGAGAGCTTGCCATTCCCGACCCGCATCCCGCGGATCTCGACGCTGCGCGCCTGCCCGAACGGAATCGGGTTGAGGTAGACGCGGCCGGCGGTGGTGTCGGGCACGATGCCGAGCGCGGTCTGCATCAGGTGGAAGGCCGCCCCCGCGCCCCACGCCTGCGGGTTGCAGGACACCAGGTACTCGGCAGGACCGTTGTTGTAATGGCTGTCGCGCCGGAATCCGCAGAACAACTCCGGCAGGCGATGATCGGGCATGCGGATGCCGGCTTCCATGATGCCTTCGATCACGCGGCCGGCCGCCTCTACATGGCGGTAGCGACGCAGGCCGGCGACCGCAATCGAGTTGTCGTGTGGCCAGATCGTGCCGTTGTGATAGCTCATCGGGTTGTAGTGGGGTGAGTCGACGGATAGCGTGCGGATGCCCCAACCGGAGAACATGTCGGGCGCCATCAACCGATCGCGCAGGATCTCGGCTCGCTCAGGATCGACGATGCCCGCCCAGAGGCCGTGCGCGGGGTTTGAGGTGATCGATGGGATCGGCGCCTTCTCCCGGTCGAGTCCCTGGGCATAGAACTGCTCCCGGTCGAGCCAGAACGCCAGCTCGAAGCGGCGGCGCAACTCGGCCGCCTCGCGCGCCAGCCGCTCGGCCATCACTGGTTGACCGAGGCGCTCGAGGATGCGGCTGAGACCCACCTTGGCCTGGTAGACGTATCCCTGAACCTCGACGAGTGCCACGGGCAGCTCCGCCGGGCGTCCATCCGGATGGAGCAGCGAGTCGTGCGAGTCCTTCCAACCCTGGTTACGCACGCCACCGCTGGCGCGCTCGGCGTACTCGACGAAGCCGTCATGGTCCGAGTCACCGTAGAGGTCGACCCACTTGAGGGCGCCGAGGATGGCGGGGAGCAGCTCGACGAAGAGATCCTGGTCGTTGAGCCAGTCCATCATTTCAACCGCGGTGACGAGGAAGAGCGGCGTGCTGTCGACAGATCCGTAGTAGGGCGTGTGCGGAATCAGCTTGAGGTTGGCCAGCTCGCCGTAGCGCGCCTCGTGCAGGATCTTGCCGGGTTCCTCTTCGCGCGACGGATCGACCTCTCGCCCCTGATGCTGTGCCAGATAGCGCAGGGTTCCGCGCGCGACCTCTGGATTGAGCATCAGGGTCTGGATGGAGGCGATCAGCGCATCGCGCCCGAAGGGCGCCGAGAACCAGGGGATGCCCGCCATCGGAAAGAGGCCGCTGTCGAACTCCTCGAGCAGGATTCGCATGTCCATCTGGCTGCGGCGGAGCAGGCCACGGTCGAGGAAGGCATTATCGGTGCGGATGCGGGTCGTGTTGTCGTGCCAGCGGCGATAGGACCCTTTCAGCGCCTGCAGCGCGTCGTCGTAGAGGTAACTCAGCGTCGGCTCGTTCTCGCCGATCACCGGGATGACGTCGATGATGAGCGTGACCGTGTCTTTCGAGTTCAGGTGGAAGTCCCAGTTGAGGGTGCCGTCCTCGTTGAGGGTGCGCGGCTCCGGCTTGACGACGACTTCGGTTCGCCGCATCAGGCCGTCCTGGCCATCGTAGGTGAAGGTCATGCCCCGCGTATTGACCTCCGTCGGTCGTATCGTGCCGAGGGTCTGCACCTTGTAGCCGCGCACGTCGAACATGTCGCGAAAGTCGCTCTCGATACGGAGTGAGCATTCGATCGCGACGGGCTCTGTGCCGCAGTTCTGGATGCCGATGCGCTCGTGCAGGCCGCCGTAGATGAAACGACTGCGACGGATGCTCAGACTCTGCTGCGGGATTCGGCGTTTGCCCTCGTCGAGCACCAGTACCGGGTTGACCATCTGAAAAGTGGCGACATAGCTCTCATCGACAGAAGCGGATAGCAGGATCGGCTGTAACCGATTGAGCCGGAACTCATAGGTGGAGACGAAGCGGGTATCAGAAAAGTACAGGCCGAGCCCTTTACTGTTTGCGGCCGGGATGTCGCCCATCTCATCGGACACCATCATGATCCGGTTCTCTTTCAGAACCACCCGGCCGTCCGACACGGTGCCTATTATAGGTTCGGGTTTTCACCAACCCCCCCATACAGATACACCAAATGTTGACAATCCCCACGCCCGGCTGATGGCGCTGCCCTTGGTGGCGATCGTCGGCCGCCCGAACGTGGGCAAATCCGCCCTGTTCAACCGCATTCTGGGTGAGCGCCGCGCCATCGTTGACCCGATGGCCGGGCTGACCCGCGACCGGCTCTACGCCGAGAGCGAGTGGCGGGGCCGCAAGTTCGTCATCGTCGATACAGCCGGGCTGGTGTTGGGCAAGGATCGCGACGAGATCCCCGCACAGCGCGAACTCCGCCGGCGGATGGAGGAGCAGAGCCGCCTCGCCATCGAGGAGGCGGACCTGGTTTTGTTCGTCCTCGATGTGCGCGAGGGTTTGACGGCCGTCGATCGCGACATCGCCGAGCTGCTGCGCAAATCACGAACCCCGGTGCTGGTGGTCGCGAACAAGGCCGATGGCCGCGGCCGTGAGGTGCTGGCGAGCGAGTTTTACGAGCTGGGCATCGGCGACCCATGGGTCATCTCTGCCCTGCATGGGACGGGGAGCGGCGACCTGCTGGACGCGGTGGTGGAGAAGCTGCCGCCGCCGAAGCCGGAGGTGGTCGATGACAAGCTGGCTGGTCGGGTCGCGATTCTGGGGCGACCGAACGTGGGGAAGTCGTCGCTCGTCAATGCGCTGATTGGAGACGCGCGAAGCCTGGTAACGGCGGTACCCGGTACGACACGCGACCCGGTCGACACGACGGTGACGTTTCAGGGCAAGCGCGTGCTGCTGGTCGATACCGCCGGCATCCGTCGCCCCGGCCTGACCCGAGGTGTCGAGCAGTACTCGCTCTTGCGCGGGCTGCGCGCGATGGAACGCGCCGATATCGGGATCGTTGTGATCGATGCGAAAGACGGATTGACGGCGCAGGATGCCCACATCGCCGGGTATGTCGTCGAGGCGGGCCGTGGGCTGGTGCTTGTGCTGAACAAGTGGGACCTCTTGACCCCGGAGGAAAAGGAGGAGAAGGTGTGGCGCCGGAAGGTCAAGGAGGCCCTGAGTTTTGCCCCCTGGGCGCCGATCTCGTATGTCTCGGCGAAGACGGGGCAGCGGGTGGCGCAGCCGCTCGAGGTCGCCCTCAAGGTGGTGGAGGAACGGCGGCGCCGGGTTGCCACGCCCGAGCTCAATCGCTGGTTACGAACGATCCTGGGCAAGCGCGAACCACCGACGCGAAAGGGGAAGCGGCTCAAGGTCTTGTACGCGACGCAGGCTGAGGCAACGACGCCGACGTTTGTGTTTTTCGTCAACGACCCGGAGTTGGTTCACTTTTCCTACCGGCGGTACCTGGACAGCCAGCTACGCCAGGTGTTCGGCTTCGGAGGGACGCCGATCCGGCTGGTTTTCAGGAAACGCGGAGAAGAAGACTGATTTTTCCCACCACCGTCTGCGGGGGAGGACAGAGGCTATTTCCCTCCCCCGCTTGCGGGGGAGGGTAGGGTGGGGGCATACAATAGGCACCGCGTCGGGGAGTGGCGCAGCCTGGTAGCGCACCTGAATGGGGTTCAGGGGGCCGCAGGTTCAAAT
>WNGI01001289.1_pt1 | contig 23157 bp, 22 predicted proteins | sample 5400621 | NCBI WGS metagenome assembly WNGI01 (sample SAMN13153374, study PRJNA577476) | soil metagenome | isolation source: 20 cm soil or saprolite under Garry oak tree replicate 1 | place: USA:California | collected 2016-06-15
CCACAGGGAAATTTCGCCGTTCGAGCACGCGCAACAGCTCGCTGCCGGCAGCGCCAGTCGCGCCTACGACGGCGATGTGATAACTTCTCATGGCCATGTGGATTGTAATGTTACACCCATGTTGTGCAAAGGTGGCATGCGAACGGAGCTTGCAGTAGCCGAACAATGGAATGAAAAGCATCCATGTATCAATTCGCGATCAGCGACTGACATTGAACGAGGATGAAGCGCCGATTCGTAGCTACTCAGTTTCCACTTCGCGATTCGGTATTGGGACGGAAGAAGGAAGCATGAAAACCCCAACGGGCCGGTTTTCCGTAGCCAAAAAGATCGGTGGCGACATGCCGAGCGGCACAATTTTCCGGAGCCGCGTGCCGCTCAACTCCAGCGATCCGCTTCCGCCAAAGGAAGATTTGGTCATGTCGCGTATTTTATGGCTCGACGGGTTGGAGGAGCAGAATGCCAATACACGCGATCGCTTCATTTACATCCATGGGACCAAACACGAGCACAAGATCGGAACGCCCGATAGCTGTGGTTGCGTCAGAATGCGAAACGCGGATGTAATCGAGCTATTCGACCTGGTAGACGAGGGGACGCCGGTCATTATCGAGGCATGAAATTGCAGGGTCTGCGCGACTGAACCCCTCGTATGCAGAAAGTACAAATTCTGCTTGCATACATCCACAGACCGTAAGAGATACGTTGCTTCCCGTGTAATCTAAACGGGTACCTGCAGCTTGCGGCGAAAGGAGGCGATACAGATTGAAAATTGTAAGAACCATTATGATCATGGCCATTTTGGCCACTGCTTTGAGCTTCGGTGCTTGCGCTCAAAGAAAAGAGACCGTGACCACAAGCGCGGGAACGACCGGATACTCGAAATAAATCCGGCTCCCTGTTTGTGATACCATCCAAAAAAGTTAAGAAAAGCATTGCTTCCCAGTTGTTACCTGCCTAAACAGACCGGAGCAACTTGCGGCGAAAGGAGGCGATTTAGATTGAAACTATTGAAAACGATGATGGTCGTGGCTGTTCTGGTCACTGCTTTGGGACTAGGGGCTTGTGCGCAACACAAGGAGGTAGTGACTCCACCTATGGGGAAAACCGGGAAATAGCTCCGGTAATCAGCAATTTAACCTGGGCGGATTCGCCCAAAAGGCCAGGTCGTGTTCGACCTGGCCTTTTTTTGTCCTGAATATCCGGCCCCTGGGTCACGCGCGACGGAAGCGGTCATGTAGTGCCTGACTCGCTTCCCATCTCATCCGTTTCCCGTTAAGCTGCGTGAATGGAATTGAAGGGCGAGCAGATTTCCCTCGGTGAGCTCGCGGCCGTCGCTGTCGCAGGCGAGACCGTTCACATTTCTTCGGTCGTGCGTCCGCGTGTTCTTGCGTCGCGCAAAATCATCGAGGAAATCGTCGCCCGCGAAGAGGTTGTTTACGGAGTGAACACCGGTTTCGGCAAACTGTCCGATATTCGCATTGCGCAAGGCGAGCTGCGTGAGCTTCAGCTTAATCTGGTGCGCAGCCACGCCTGTGGTATCGGCAATCCGCTTTCGATACCGGAGGTGCGCGCGATGATGTTGCTCCGCGCCAACGTGCTCGCGCTCGGCTTCAGCGGAATTCGTTTCGAGATCATCGAAATGCTGTGCCAAATGCTCAATCGCGGCGTACATCCGGTTGTTCCCGAAAAAGGCTCGGGGAAGCGTTTTCGGAAGGGGAACGAATGGCGAGTTCTGACGCATTGCGGCGCATGAAATTGGAACCGGCACTGCTCGAAGCAAAAGAAGGGCTCGCCTTGCTCAATGGCACCCAGGCGATGCACGCCGTCGGTGGATTGGCGATCTTGCGCGCAAACCGATTATCGCGCGTAGCCGATGTTTCCGGCGCGATGAGCCTCGAAGCGCTGACCGGCACTCCGGCGGCCTTTGATCCACGTTTGCATGAAGCCCGGCCGCATCCAGGTCAAAAAGCCGTCGCCAAACACTTATTGTCGATCATGGAGGGGAGCGAAATTCGCGAATCGCATCGCGCCAATGATCCCCGAGTTCAGGATGCTTATAGTTTGCGTTGCATGCCGCAAGTTCACGGCGCGGCCCGGGGTGCGCTCGATCACTCCGAGAACATTCTGCTCATCGAATCGGCATCGGCGACCGATAATCCACTTGTCTTTGAGAATGGCGATGTGATTTCCGGCGGCAACTTTCACGGGGCGCCGCTGGCCCTGGCTTTCGATTACGCCGCACTCGCGATCGTGGATCTCATGAGTATCAGCGAACGGCGAATCGATCGCCTGGTGAACCCGGACAAGAACGAAGGGTTGCCAGCGTTTCTCGCGCGCAAACCGGGGTTGGAATCAGGGTTCATGATTCCACACGTCGCCGCGGCTGCATTGCTCAATGAAGCGCGAGTTTTGGCGCATCCGGCCAGTGTTGATAACGTGACCACCTCGGGTGGAAAGGAAGATCATGTTTCCATGGGAATGACCGCAGCCCTAAAATTGCGATCGATCGTCGAGCTTGCGGAGAATCTGCTGGCCATCGAATTGCTCGCCGGGGCAGAAGCCCTGGAGCATCGTCGCCCGCTCAAAGCCGGAGTCGGTGTCGAGCGTGCATTCGCCGCCGTGCGGGAAATCGCGCCTTCGCTGACGCAGGATCGGTCGCTCTCGGGCGACATCGCGCATGTTGCTGAAGCGATTCGCCGCGGCGATTTTGATGACGAAAGCGAAAAGTCATGAGCGGAAAACGTATTATCCACGCGCCACGCGGCAGTGAGCTGACCTGCAAAGGCTGGCATCAGGAAGCCGCAATGCGGATGCTGATGAACAATCTCGATCCGGATGTTGCCGAAAATCCGGACCAACTTGTGGTTTACGGGGGAACGGGTCGCGCTGCCAGAAGTTGGGAGGCGTTCGAAGCGATCGTCCGGTCCCTGCGCGAGCTCGATGATGACGAGACGCTTCTCGTACAATCTGGAAAACCGGTCGGCAAATTTCGGACACACGACGAAGCACCGCGCGTCCTGATCGCCAACTCCAATCTGGTCGGACAATGGAATAATTACCCCGAGTTCAATCGGCTCGAGCGAATGGGGCTGACAATGTATGGACAGATGACAGCCGGTTCATGGATCTACATCGGCAGCCAGGGGATTGTGCAGGGGACATTCGAGACCTTTGCTGCCGCAGGGCGCAGACATTTCGGCGGATCCCTCGACGGGAAATTCGTGCTTACCGGGGGTCTCGGCGGAATGGGCGGCGCGCAACCGCTCGCCGCGACAATGAACGGCGCGGTTTTCCTCGGCGTGGAGGTCGATCCTGAACGGATCGAGAAGAGACTGAAGAGCGGATACTGCGACAAGATCGCCCGCTCGCTCGATGAAGCACTGAAGTTAGTCGATCAAGCGCGCAAAGATCGAAAATCGATTTCCGTAGGATTGGTTGGCAATTGCGCCGATGTCCTCCCTGAAATTGTGAAACGAGGAGTTGTTCCCGACATTCTCACCGACCAAACCAGCGCGCACGACGCGTTGAATGGATACGTTCCGCACGGAATGTCGCTCGAAGACGCGCTCGCGTTGCGCCGGAAAAACCCGGATGAATATATCGAGCGCTCGATGCGCTCGATGGGTGTGCATGTCGAAGCGATGCTGGCGTTACAGAAAAAAGGCGCGGTTACGTTCGATTATGGAAATAACATTCGCGCCCAGGCAAAAAAGGCCGGCGTGGAAAATGCATTCGACATTCCAGGCTTTGTTCCGGAATACATTCGTCCGCTTTTTTGCGAAGGGCGCGGTCCGTTTCGCTGGGTCGCCTTGAGTGGTGATCCCGCAGACATCGCGCGCACAGACAAGCTGGCGCTCGAATTATTTCCTGAGAATCAAACGCTCGCGCGTTGGATGAAGCTCGCGCAGGACCGAATTCAATTTCAAGGATTACCTGCGCGGATTTGCTGGCTTGGCTACGGCGAACGAGCCGAGTTTGGTCTCGCGATGAACGACCTGGTAAAACGCGGCGAAATCAAAGCACCGATTGTGATCGGGCGCGACCATCTCGATTCCGGCTCAGTCGCGTCGCCTAATCGCGAGACGGAAGGCATGCTCGACGGCAGCGATGCAATCGCCGATTGGCCATTGCTAAATGCGCTGATCAACACCGCAGCCGGCGCATCCTGGATATCGATCCACAACGGCGGCGGCGTCGGCATCGGTTTCTCGCAACACGCCGGCATGGTTGTCGTTGCCGACGGCACTGAAAATTCCAAACGTCGACTCGAACGCGTTCTCACCAGCGATCCCGGCATGGGCATCCTCCGCCATGCTGATGCGGGTTATTCTCGTGCCATTGAATTTGCCGCTGAACATCACATCGACGTTCCCATGAAGCCGCAGGCGCGCGATTGATTGGATGACATGAGGCATTGTATCTGCTTGCTGATGATTGCGACGCTGTGCCTCTCGTCAGCTTCGCTTGCCCAGAATGTTCCCAAAGTATTTGAATGCAATGGCGGTGTTGTTGCAGACAAGGAAACGGCGATTCGAATTGCGGAAGCGATTCTTTTTCCAGTCTATGGAGAGGATGCCATCCGCGGGCAGCAGCCTTATCAAGTCACTTTGAAAGACGGACAATGGGCCGTGGATGGAACGGTACGGCCGGGTTTTGTCGGCGGGCGTTTTCACATCGTTATTCTCCAACGTGATGCTCGCGTCGTTGAGATTGGCTACCAGTTCTGATTCAGCTTTGTTTTGGATGCAATGAAAAAACTGATCGAGTGTGTGCCAAATTTTTCGGAAGGGCGCGACCAGAATGTCATTCGACAGATTACTGATGCGATCGAATCGGTTGACGGTGTGTCTTTGCTCGATGTTGACCCTGGCGCCAGCACGAATCGGACGGTCGTAACTTTCGTCGGTGATCCCGATGCCACAGTTGAAGCGGCGTTTCGCGCGATTAGAAAAGCGGCGGAACTGATCGACATGCGGAAGCAGAAAGGCGCCCATCCGCGAATGGGTGCAACCGATGTTTGTCCGTTCATTCCGGTAAGCAATGTCAGTTGGGAGGCGGCGGTTGAATGTGCAAATCGGCTGGGCAAGCGCGTCGGCGAGGAATTGAAAATCCCGGTGTACCTCTATGAAAGAGCCGCCAGAGATAAGTCGCGTTCAAATCTGGCAGTGATTCGAGCTGGGGAATACGAAGGATTTTTCGAAAAGATAAAGCAACCGGAATGGAAACCGGATTTTGGGCCAGCAGTTTTCAATGAGAAATCCGGCGGAACAGTGATTGGTGTTCGCGATTTTCTGATTGCTTACAATGTGAACCTCAACACGAAATCCGTGCGGCGTGCGAATGCGGTTGCGTTCGACGTACGAGAGCAGGGGAGAGTGAAGACACAAGACGGCACGCCATCGGGCAAACCAGTCCTGGATGCCAATGGCGAACCGGTCCGCATTCCCGGGATGTTGAGGCACGTGAAAGGAATAGGGTGGTTCGTGAGGGAATACGGCATCGCTCAGGTGTCGATGAATCTCACAAACATTGAGGAGACGCCGTTGCACCTGGCGTTCGATGCTTGTGTTGAATCGGCGGCGAAACGGGGCTTACGCGCGACCGGCTCGGAGATCGTCGGAATGGTGCCGAAGAAATCTCTCCTGGATGCGGCCCGTTACTTTCTCCGTAAACAGCAATGGTCTGAGGGCGTTTCGGAAGAAGAATTGATCGACATCGCGGTTCGTTCGATGGGCTTGGGTGAACTGAAGCCTTTTATCCCGAAAGAAAAAGTGATCGAATTAAAAATCGAATCAGCTGAGCCGAAGACGTCCCTGGTGAAAATGGATGTGCGCGAGTTTTGCAACGAGACCTTGAGCGATTCGCCAGCGCCTGGCGGAGGTTCGGTCGCGGCGTTGATGGGAGCGCTGGGTGCGTCATTAGGCGGAATGGTCGCGAATCTTTCAGCTGGGAAACGCGGCTGGGATGACAAGCTCGAATATTTCAGCGAAAACGCAGTCAAGGCGCAGCAACTTAAGGACGAATTGCTGTCGCTTGTGGATGAAGACACAGCCGCATTCAACAAGGTAATGGACGCATTCGCATTGCCAAAAGAGTCAGCAGCAGAGAAGACGGCGCGCTCGGCTGCGATTGAAAAAGCGACGAAATACGCGGCCGAGATTCCACTGAAAGTCATGGAGACGGCATCGAAATCCTACGCATTGCTCGGCGAAATGGCTGCGAAAGGAAATCCCGCATCGGTTTCAGACGTGGGAGTCGGCGCGCTCGCCACCCGTGCCTGCATCGAAGGCGCAGCACTGAACGTGCGAATTAACCTTGGCCAGTTGAAAGACGAGAAAATCAAAGCGGATCTTCAAGAGAAGGTCCGAAAGATCAGCGCAGATTCCGAGGCGCAGTTCAAAACAATCATCCAGGTTGTCGAAAGCAAGCTAACCAAATCGTGAAGTCACTGGCTGTTCTTCACGCCTCCCAAGTGGTCACGCTGGGAGGACCGAAGCGACCACGCGTTGGCACGGAAATGTGCGAACTGGCAATCGTTCGCGATGGCGGAATGCTGATTCGTGACGGCAAGATCACATCGGTTGCGCCGAGCGATCAGATCGAGAAGAACGCGAGTAACGCGGAGATTGTCGACGCCGAAGGGCGTATTGTGCTGCCGGGATTTGTGGATGCGCATACGCATCTCGTTTTCGCGGGGAATCGCCTGGATGACTTCGAGCGGCGTGCGCGGGGGGAAAGCTATGAACAAATCGCCCGAGCTGGTGGCGGGATCTGGTCAACCGTTCAAAAGACCCGCGCATCCAGCGATGCCGATCTTCTGAAGCAGGCGAAGATACATGCCGATTGGTTCTTAAAATGCGGAACGACAACAGTCGAAGCGAAATCCGGTTATGGGCTTACGCTCGAAGATGAACTGAAGATTTTGCGCGTGATGCGGCAACTCAACGAAGAAACACCGCTCGAAATTGTGCCCACGTTTCTCGGAGCGCACGCAGTGCCCCGCGAAATGGATGCTGCCGAATACATCAAACTTGTGATCGAAGAGATGTTGTCGCGAATCGCAAGGGAAAAACTCGCGGAATTTTGTGACGTATTTTGCGAGCGCGGTTATTTCGACATCGAACAATCGAGAAGAATTTTAACGGAAGGCAGGCAATCTGGGCTAAAACTGCGGATTCATGCCGATCAACTCACCAATTCCGGCGGTGCACAATTGGCCGCTGAATTGAAAACGACCACCGCGGATCACTTGGAGAAAACAAACGGACAGGGAATTGCAGCAATGAAATCTGCCGGCGTGCAACCAGTCCTGTTGCCCGGTTCAGTGTATGCGCTCGGATTATCAGATTTCCCGCGCGGTCGCGAAATGGTCGAGGCCGGCCTGGCCATTGTGATCGCGACCGATTTCAATCCGGGTTCGTCGCCAACGCCGAGTATGCCAATGATTTTGTCGCTGGCGTGCACCCAAATGAAATTGTCGCCAGCGGAAGCTATCACGGCAGGGACAATCAACGCTGCTTACAGCCTGAATCGCGGAAACAAGATTGGTTCGCTTGAGCCAGGTAAGTTTGCAAACTTCTCGATCTTTAACTGCGAAGATTATCGCGAGTTGGCATACTGGTTTGGAATTCCGCAGACGCATTCCGTTTACGTTCGCGGCAAACGCGCAGGATAATTGAAGGGCAGGCGCCTGGCCCGCCGATCGGCAACCGAAGCGGTTGCCCTACAAAAGGGGCAGCGTAGCGTGCTCTCACAATGAAGGTCGAAGTGGAAAAGCAGCCCGGCTTCGTGTCGAAGCTGCAGATTGAATTGGCGCCTGAGGAAGTGGCAAAGGAATGGGATGCGATAGCAAACAGCTTTGCGCGATTTGCCAAAATTCCAGGTTACCGGCCCGGGAAGGCGCCGCGCGCGGTGATCGACAAACGATTTCGCAAGGAAATTCAGGAAGAGCTGACGAAAAAACTCGTCTCAAAAAGTTACCGCGAAGCTATCGAGCAAGAACAGTTACGCGTTGCTTCACTGACTAACATCGAAGACGTCCAGTTCGGCGAGGACAAATCGATGCGCTTCCGCGCGACCGTGGTGACCGCACCGGAATTCGATTTGCCGGATTACAAAAACATTGCCGTGCAATTGACGGAGACAAAAGTTTCTACAGCGGAGGTCGATGAGGCGCTGGAGCGTTTGCGCGATCAATCAGCCGATTTTGTGGATGTGCCCGGGCGCGGACTGCAAATGGGCGATTTTGCGGTGCTTGATTTTGAGGGCTCGGTGGACAACAAGCCGATTAGTGAAATCGCGCCGCAGGCGAGCAAGAATCTGCAAGGCGGTAAAAAATTCTGGCTACATCTGGAGGCCGACAATTTTCTGCCGAAATTCTGCGAGCAGCTCATCGAACAAAAGCCGGACGAAACACGCCTGGTAATCATACATTTCCCGGAGGATTTTCCGGTGAAAGAATTAGCGGGAAAAAAAGCGGATTACGCTGTTACCGTTCGTGAGATCAAGGAGAAGATTTTGCCAGCGGTCGATGACGCATTTGCTGCCAAATTAGTTCCCGGGAAAAGCCTTCCGGATCTTCGCCAGATAATCGAGCACGATATCGAACACGCGAAAGAGCATGATGCCGAGCGCGCCAAGGAATCACAGATCGTCAAGTATTTGCATGAGCAGATTCATTTCGAATTGCCTCCGGCGCTGCTGCAGAACGAGACCCGCCGCGCGCTGGCTGAATTAGTGCAACGGAACCGCGAGCGCGGTGTTACTGATGCGATGCTGAAGGAAAAAGAAAAAGAGCTAATCGAGGGCGCCGCGGGTCTGGCTGCGAATCGGTTGAAAACAAATTTCATTCTGCATCGGATCGCCGAGCAGGAAAAAATCCAAGTCGCGAAGGAAGACATGGATCTTCGTATCAGGCAGGAGGCAGCGCGCTACGACATTTCACCCGATAAAATGCGCAAGGAACTGCAACAAAAAGACGCGTTGGATGACATCGCTGAACAGATTCTGCTGGGCAAAACTCTTGATTTCCTGAAGGCGAATGTTAGCGTCGAACCAGCACAAGAAAACACTGTTAAAGAAGAGAAATCATGAGCGTATCGGACGAAAATGTTTCGCAGGTTCTGATCCCGATGGTCGTGGAGCAGACTGGCCGCGGCGAACGCAGCTACGATATCTATTCGCGATTGCTGAAGGATCGAATCGTTTTCATCGGAACGCCGATGGATGATCACATCGCGAATCTTGTCATTGCTCAGCTTCTCTTTTTGCAAATGGAAGACTCCAAAAAAGACATAAACATCTACATCAATTCACCCGGCGGCTCGGTTACTGCAGGACTCGCGGTCTATGACACAATGCAGTTTCTCACGTGCGACGTGACGACCTATTGCCTCGGCATGGCGGCCAGCATGGCTGCGGTTCTGCTTTGCGCCGGGACCAAGGGCAAACGTTTCGCGCTGCCCAATTCCGACATCATGATCCATCAGGTTTCCGGCGGCGCGCAGGGCGCTGCGAGCGACGTCGAACGGCAGGTTGATTACATGTTCAAATTGAAGAAACGCCTCATCCGAATCATTGCACAACACACCAGCAAATCGGAGGAGCAAGTGCGGACCGATTCAGACCGCGATTATTATATGTCCGCTGAAGAGGCGAAGGCATACGGGTTGGTGGACGAAGTAATTAAGTCCCGGAAGGAAATAAAGTTGCTTGACGGTGCGACGCCTCCTTCCAGTGACCGATCGGTAGAAATCGCGGAGGTGGCTCTACCGCGCAAGGTGGCCGGATAACAGCGTATCTTCCCCCAAAACAAATATGGCCCGCGCTTCCAACCTCACGATGTGCTCGTTTTGTGGCAAGAGCCACGCCGAGGTACGCAAGCTAATCGCCGGGCCTGGCGTTTATATCTGCGATAGCTGCATCAACGTTTGCAAGAGCATTCTCGATAAGGAGCTCAATGAAGATGCCCGGCGTCAGTCATCCAACATACGCGTACCTAAACCAGTAGAAATCCGAAAGGCCCTCGATCAATATGTGGTCGGCCAGGACGTGGCCAAAAAAACGCTCTCTGTTGCCGTCCACAATCACTACAAGCGTGTTCTGCAAACTGCGGCGCCGGGCGATGCCTCCGCTGCTTTTCAGCCCGATCCACTGGCCGATGTTGAAATTGAGAAAAGCAATATCTTGCTGATTGGGCCCACTGGTTCAGGCAAGACTTTGCTCGCCAAGACACTGGCCAGGATTCTGGACGTGCCGTTCTGCATCGCCGACGCGACGACACTGACTGAAGCCGGCTACGTCGGTGAAGATGTCGAGAACATCATTCTGCGACTGCTGCAAAATGCCGATTATGACGTGAAACGAGCGGAGATCGGCATCGTTTACATAGACGAAATCGACAAGATCGGACGCAAGACCGATAACGTAAGCATCACACGCGACGTCTCCGGCGAAGGGGTGCAGCAGGCACTTTTGAAAATTTTGGAGGGCAGCACGTGCAATGTTCCTCCACAGGGCGGCCGCAAACATCCGCACCAGGAATACATACAGGTCAACACCGAAAAGATTCTCTTCATTTGCGGCGGTGCGTTTGTTGGACTCGACAAGATTATTCAAAAACGCATCGGGCAAAAAGTTATGGGTTTTGGCAGCCCGACACTTGAAGTGGAAGAAGCATTGCGAAAGCAAGCCGTCCGCCACGTGGAGCCAGAAGACTTGCTCGCTTTTGGAATGATTCCCGAATTTGTTGGGCGCCTCCCGGTTGTCAGCTCGCTCGACGCGCTGACCGAGGAAGAAATGGTAGCTATTCTGACCGATACAAGAAACGCGATGGTGAAGCAGTACACCAAACTTTTCTCAATGGAGGGTGTGCGTTTATCTGTCACCAAAGATGCCTTGCGCGCCTTGGCGGCGCAGGCAGTCACGAAGGGGACAGGCGCGCGCGCTCTGCGATCGATGCTCGAGAGGATCATGCTCGATATCATGTACGATGTGCCGAGCCGCGAAGACATCGCCGAAGTCACAATCAATCGGGCAGTAGTGGAAGGCAAAAAGCTTCCACTGATTCGCAAGAAACAAGACAAGACCGCGGCTTAGCAATTTGCCGCCAACCGTCCAACGCTCAACGTTCAACTTTGAACGTTCAATTCAGAGCAATTGGATGTTGAGCGTTAAGCGTCGAACGTTGAGCGTTTCCTGCTCATGCGGACAATTCTCGTTAATACCGGAACCGAGTTATTGCTTGGTGATGTTCAAGACGCGCATCTCGCGTTTATTGCGCGTGAGATTTTTCCTGTGGGTTTGCGCATCGAGGAGCGGCGCACGCTGCCGGATACCGAGGCGATTCGGCGTGCGCTGGGCGAGTTGCTTTCTGCGTGTGACATTCTTTTCGTCACCGGCGGCTTGGGCCCAACCGATGATGACATCACGCGAGAAATGGTTGCGGATGTCCTGGGATTAGAACTGCGTCAGGACCCAGAATTACTCAGTGGGCTCCGGCAAAGGCTCGGAATCCGCGGAATCAAATGGACTGCCGCCATTGCCCGGCAGGCCGATGTGCCCACGGGCGCGCAGGTTCTCCCAAACGAAAACGGGAGCGCACCGGGTTTCTATTTGAAAGCGAACATCAATCCACGCGTTCCGTCCCCGCACGTTTTTGTTCTACCAGGTCCACCGCGTGAGCTTCAGCCAATGTTTCGGGCATTTGTCATGCCGATCTTGCGCGAGATCGTACCGGCATCGGGGTTACTGGAGCGGCGACTGTACCGGATCGCGGGCGTCGGCGAATCACTGGTTGAAGAAGCGATCGGGAGAAAAGTTCAGGCGCTTCCTGGGATTGAACTCGGCTATTGTGCCAGACCAGGCGAAGTCGAAGTTCGGATCGTCGGAAAATCGGAGGCGGTCGAACAAGCGGACGCCATCATTACATCCAAGCTGAGGCGCTTCATCTTTTCTGCAGCGGATGAAAACCTGGAAGAAGTGATCGTCAAGCTGCTCAGAAAGCGCAATCAGACATTGGCCACCGCAGAATCGTGCACCGGCGGATTGATCGCGAACCGCATCACAAATGTTCCGGGCTCGTCAGACGTTTTTCTGGCTGGCTACGTTTGTTATTCTAATCAAGCCAAGATTGAGATGCTGAATGTTGACCCGAAGCTCATCGAAGAAAACGGCGCCGTGAGCGCGCCGGTCGCGCGCGCGCTTGCCGAGCGTGCCCGTGTCTGTGCAGGGTCGACCTATTCTCTCGCTACAACCGGAATTGCCGGGCCAACTGGTGGTTCGCCGGAAAAGCCAGTGGGAACGGTTTACGTCGCCCTGGCTTCACCAGACTCAAAAACCGTGGTGAAAAAGTTCTTTTTTCCCACGGATCGCGAGACGTTTAAACAATTGGCTGCCCAGTGGGCATTCGACCTGTTGCGACGAAAGATTCTCAAGGAATGACGGTTTCCCGGCCGTCAGTTCGGATCGACGGCTGCCAAAGCCGTCAATAATCGCCCACGTCCACGGGGGTGCCCACCTTCACGTGGTCGTAAAATAATTTCGCCCCGTCATCGGATTCACGGATGCAGCCATGCGAGGCCGGGTAGCCAGGCAAAATACCAATGTGCATTCCTACACCTTCGCCGGTGAGGCGAAGGAACCATTTCATGGGCGCGCCGGCGAAGTGCGTTCCGCTGGGCGCGGAATCGATCCGGGCGCTCACCCCGCCGCGTACGATGCGCCCCGAACCGTCAACAAAATTGCCGTACAAACTGGAATGATGATTCGGATCCTTTTCCATCACAGTGAAATGTCCTGTCGGTGTACCGTGACCGCTTTTGCCTGACGAGATCGGACCGTCAGCCACGACCTGGTCGCCGATCTTGAGGTAGGCGCGTTGCTTCGGAATGGACACGACTATGTGTGTGTTGTCCGGCGTCGCCTGTTGGAGCAGACCTTGATCCACCTTCAAGGGTGGCTGCCTGCTAATAAGCTGCGACGCCGTGCGCATTTGTTTTGGTTGCGGCGTCGGCCTTGGCGATCGTGGTCCGAAAAGCCGAAACTGACCGTTAATTGAACAGGTAAAAACAGTCAGGAAAAGCGTACACGCCAGTATGGTAATCTTTGACCGCATAAAGTTAACCGCCATTGTAGCTGTTCACGCGCCGAATCCAACCCATAAGCCATCGCGATTCATGACGTTCTGCCGGAGCATTGTGCACGCGTCGAGTCAATATCGCTTTCGCCGCGCGCGAAAATTCATCAACCGCAGCAGCGTCAGAAGTATCGTGCATGCTTTCGAGGACTTGAAGTAATCCCCATCCCTGGCCCTGATAGCGCTCCGTGTGCAGGACACCTTCTCCCTTAAAATTTACATAATCGACAAGGACGTAGGACCCCTGCGGAGTCCTCGCGAGGCGCTCGAACTGTTGCTGTACGTTGGCTCGATCGGCAGGCGCCGCTTCGGCGAGCATTTTGGGCAGCGCAGCCTCCAGGCGAGCAATAAGGAATTCGGCCTGAAGATCGATCGTATCGACTAGAAACTGTCGCAATTGATTCATCTCTACTGTGTGTTGCGCTCGAAGAAACTCCGTACGCGAATTCCACGGACATGGCTGTTCTCCGCCTCGCAAGAGCAATGTTGGCAATTTTGCGCCGCGTTTCGAGATGAAACTTACGACTTTGGGAAAACTTTCTTCAAATGGGCCCCGGCGTCCCTTGGGATACCAGATGAAATGTCCAATACCGAGTGACGCAAAGTCTTCACCTCCATTCCATGCGGTTAGCCCGGAAACAGTTCCATTGCATTCGTTTTGCCAGATTTTCTTTCCGATTTTCTGAACGTCAGCATGCGAGAGGCTAATTGCGGCGGATGTGTGCGGACAGAGTGGAATCGTCGAGGTAATGATCAACAGGACTAACGCGAGACGACCCCTGAATGGCCAACCATGCTGTTTTCTTGACGGGCGGCATTTATCCATTAGCGTGCGGGTTTCTGCGACGATAAACTTAATCAAACTCGACGCGGAAAATACCATCTTATGAAACATTTTATTGTTGTTGTCAGCGCATCCTTACTTGTATTGCCGTTGTTCGGGCAAGAGAAATCACCACAGCTCAAAGACCAGAGGGACAAGGTCAGCTATAGCATCGGCATGAATATCGGGTTCAACCTGAGCAAGCAGAAGGTTGATATTAATCCCGACATTCTCGCCGCCGGCATCAAAGACTCTATCGCTGGCAAACCGCTATTGACACAAGACCAGGTCAAAGACGTGATGGCACAATTCGAGAAAGACATGGAACAAAAACAGAAGCAGGCCGGAGAGAAAAACAAAGCCGATGGGGCGAAGTTCCTCGAGGAAAACAAAAAGAAACCGGGGGTAAAAACAACTGCCAGCGGATTGCAATATAAAGCCGAGAAAGAGGGAACAGGGGTGCAGCCTAAAGCGACCGACATGGTGACCGTAAATTATCGCGGCACCCTGATTGACGGCACTGAGTTCGACAGTTCATATAAGCGCGGGCAACCGGCCACCTTTCCGGTGAACGGCGTCATCAAGGGATGGACCGAAGCGCTTCAACTGATGAAAGTCGGATCAAAATATCAATTGTGGATTCCATCGAACCTCGCATATGGCGAACGCTCCGTCAGTCCAGAGCTCGGTCCCAACGCGACTCTCATTTTTGAAGTAGAACTGATGGACGCTAAACCCCCTCCAACACCCGCCCCGGCGGGTTCGCCTGGTTCGTCTAAGGCGGCTCCACCAGCGGCGTCAAAGGGTACTCCGCCGTCAGCGCCATCGCCGAAATAGTAGTGATTTGGCCGCGAAATCGCGTGCCAAGACCCAGGGTGCGTCCCTGATCAGTACACAGGGCTGACTGCTGGCTGCAGATTGGCGAGCGGCATCAACCTGACGCTGCTACTTGCCACTGTATCCGGGGTGCGTCGCCCCATAAATCTTCGAGGCTGTAGAACGCGCGCTTTTCCTGGTAAAAAATGTGGACAACCACCTGCAGGAAGTCCAGGACCATCCATTGGCTGGCGGGAAATCCATCCACCGCGACGGGCCTGACCGAATAGTCTTCTCGCAATCGTGTTTCAATTTCGTTCGCGATGGCTTTGAGTTGGGGCTCGGACGTGCCGGAGCAGATCACGAAAAAATCCGTAAACGTTGAGATGCTGCGCAAATCCAACACAACGATGTCTTCCGCCTTTTTGTTTGAGGCGAGTTCCGCGCAGGTGGTTGCTAACTGTTCCGGCGTTATTGCAATTACTCCTGGTAAAGTTTCTCGCGTCGAATGATTTCTTCCACCGTTGACGGTACGAAATACCGAATGGATCGGCCAGAGGCAACTCGCGTTCTTATTTCCGTGGCGGAGATGTCGATCTTGCGATCGATGACGCGATAACTGTGGCTGGCTGGCTGCCCTCTGCGATCAAGAACAATGAAGTGGACCATTCTTTTCAGCTCGGCAAAACGATGCCATTTACTCAGTCTGTCCACGTTGTCTTCGCCAATCAAACAGTAGATTGCTGCATCATTGTTACGCCGTCGAAGCTCCTCAACAGTGTCGATTGTGTACGAGGGTGATGGGCGACGCAGTTCGCAATCGTCCGCCGCAAACTTCGGCTCGCCTTTAATCGCCGCCCGTAGCATTGCTAATCGTAGTTCGCCGCTCGCGACAGGAGCGGCCTTCTTGAGAGGGGAGACCGCCGCCGGAACAAAAATTACCTCGTCGAGGCCTAGCGTTTCGAGAGCGTCGCGAGCAAGAATCAAATGGGCGTGATGAACCGGATCGAACGTGCCGCCATAGATCGCAATCTTTTTCAACACCCAACGCTTAACGCTCAACCCGCCTTCGGCAAGTCTGCGGCGCTCAACATTCAACTGAAACCGCTGCAGTGGAGAGTTGGACGTTGAAAGTTGGCCGTTGAGCGTTGATTCTTGCACGCAATGAAGCGTGACTCACTTGGTCAACTGATCATGACTGGCGTGCCAGGAAAAGAACTCGATGCGGAAACAGCCCGGTTGTTTCGTCACGTGCAACCGGGGGCATTCATTCTGTTCGGACGCAACCTCCAGAGCGCGACACAACTCCGAAAGCTCATCGATGATTTGCGCGACTTGAGCGATATCGAGCCAATTATTACGATCGATCAGGAAGGCGGGCGCGTCTCGCGACTGCGGCGCATCGGAAACGAACCGCCGAACGCGCAACAATTGCGCGATAAAAACGATATCGCTTTGATCCGGCGCCACGGCGACATCACCGGACGTTTGCTGCGGCTTTTCGGATTCAATCTCGATCTCTGTCCGGTACTCGATATTTCTTTTGACGACGACTCCGAAAACTCGTTAGGCGGCCGGTGCTACGGGAAAACTGTTGAGCAAGTCGTGCGCAATGGCGGCGCGTTTAACAAGGCCATGCGCGAGCAGGGGATCGCAAGCTGCGGTAAACATTTCCCCGGTTACTCGGCCGCAACTTCAGATGCTCATTACCAATTGCCACGGATCGATCGCACCCGGGAAGAGCTTGATCACAATGAGTTGGCCGTGTTCCGGCAGTTCGTACGCGACGTAGACAGTATGATGATTTGCCACGGGTGGTACCCTTGCTTCGAGTCGCAACCTACCCCGGCCACCGTGTCGCCTCGGATTGTTACTGAGTTGTTACGCAACGAATTTGATTTCGGCGGTCTGGTCATGACTGACGATCTCGACATGGGCGCGATTCTGACGGGTTATCGATTAGACGACACCATTCGCCTCACCCTCGAGGCCGGAAACGACATGATGATGATTTGCCATCGCGTGCCTGAAATTGAAACGGTGCACCGAATCCTTGCCACCTTGCCTTCCGGTCAAATCGAACGCGCACAGCAACACATAGATAACTTCAAGAAGAACCTCTCGCCGCCGGATAAATTTTCCGAAGTCGCATTTCGCACGATCGACAATGAAATCTGGGACTTGCGTGTCGCCGTTCTCGGCGAAGAACGAGCGAAGCAAACCACTCCTCATAGTGTCCAACGCTCGCCTGTGGAGATGTTCTGATCCGGGCATTGCACGATCGTTAGGCGCGCAGATGTCTTGACCCCCTTGGCCACCGCACACTATCCTCCGCTCGCATTGGTCGGGCAGGAAGCCGGGCCACGTAATTTAGAATTGGAAGTCGCGTCGTGAACGCCAACCAACAGATGCGCGGGAGAACGCCTGCCGAACTTACCATTCGGGGCCTGATCATTGGCATCATCATTACGCTCGTGTTCACCGCGGCCAACGTATACTTCGGTCTCAAGGCCGGCCTTACGTTTTCGACGTCGATTCCGGCTGCGGTAATTTCAATGGCCATTCTCCGCGGTTTCCGCGATGCGACGATTCAAGAAAACAACATTGTGCAAACGGTGGCGTCCGCGGCGGGGACCCTGTCATCGATCATCTTTGTGTTGCCCGGTTTGATCATGATCGGTTATTGGACGGAATTTCCGTTCTGGACCTCGTTTTGGATCTGCGCGCTCGGCGGAATTCTTGGTGTCATGTATTCAATCCCGCTGCGGCGCGCATTGGTGACGACTTCGGACTTGCCGTATCCGGAAGGCGTCGCCTGCGCTGAAGTGCTCAAGGTTGGCAGCAGTGGCGATTCCGCGCACACTTCCGACATCGAACACGGCCGCGCCGGTCTTCTCGCCGTTTTGTGGGGATCGATTGTTGCGGCTGTCTTCGCGGTGATCGTCGCGACGCAAGTTTTCGCCGCGGATGTTGCGCAAACGTTTCGAATCGGCCGGCGTGGTGCAGTCAGCGGTTACGATTTCTTTTTGTCGTTCGCGCTGCTCGGCATCGGACATCTGGTCGGTTTATCCGTCGGAATTGCGATGCTAATCGGCGCCTTAATCGGCTGGGGCTGGGGCGTTCCTCATTTTTCGGCGATGGCCGGCGACCTTACCACAGCCGCGGCCACGCTCGCGCAAAAAACCTGGAGCACAAAGGTCCGCTTCGTCGGCGCGGGGGCGATCGGCGTTTCGGCAATCTGGACTTTGCTGAAGTTGATAAAACCAGTGACCCGTGGCCTGACCAGTGCGATGGCGGCTTCGCGTGCGCGCAAAGCAGGCCAGGCCGACACACTACCGATTACAGAGCGCGATATTCCGATCGGCATTGTTGGTGTTGTCACGCTGGCGTGCATGTTGCCGATTGGCTGGTTGCTCGGCTACTTCGGGAACTCCAGTGGCCTCGGGGCGCATTTACCGAGTCTCATCATCGGTGGCGTCGTTTACATCGTGTTGATGAGCTTTTTTGTGTCCGCGGTGTGTGGTTACATGGCGGGGCTCATCGGTTCGTCGAACAGCCCGCTCTCGGGCATTGGAATTTTAGTCGTGATCGGAGCCGCATTGTTATTGGTGATTGGCGTGAAACCGTACGTCAGCGCCGACACAGGCAAAGCGCTGATTGCATTCGCACTGTTCACAACTGCAGTGATTTTTAATGTCGCCGCGATCGCAAATAACAACCTGCAGGATCTCAAGACCGGGCAGTTGGTCGATGCGACGCCGTGGAAGCAACAGGTCGCGCTCGTCATCGGCGTCATCGCAGGCGCTTTCGTCATTCCGCCGGTTCTCGATCTTGTGAATCACGCCTACGGTTTCGTCGGCGCGCCCGGCGCTGAGGCGCGTCCCAATCCGCTTCCCGCGCCACAAGCTGGGCTGATCTCGTCGTTGGCGAAAGGTGTGATCGCGGCGGACATCGATTGGAGTCTGATTCGAATTGGTGCAGTGATCGGTGTCGGAATTATTCTGCTCGACGAAATCCTTCGTCGCACCACGAAACACATGCATGTTCCGCCGCTCGCGGTAGGTCTCGGAATTTATCTGCCAACCCAGAGCACATTGATGATTGTCGTCGGCGCGATTGTTGGCTGGTTCTTCGACCAACGCGCTAATCGCACCCCAAAGCCCGAAGCGACGAAACAGCTTGGCGTGCTTCTGGCGTCAGGATTGATCGTGGGCGAGGGCATCATTGGTGTCGTCATATCGGCGATGGTAGTGTTTTCTGGCAAGGATTTCCCACTGTCACTAGTGGGCCCAGCGTATCTGACAGCCGGGATCATCATTGGCGGCATTGCGTTCGCGGTCATCGCGTTCGTGCTATACCGATGGATCTTGCGGATGGGCACGGCAAGATCGGCATGAAACGGAAATGGAACTGGCCAATCTGGGTTGGTTTCGTTTTCGCCCTCAGCGGATTGTTTTCCTACGGCTTCTTCGTGCGTTATCCAATCACGCGGGACTTTCCATGGGCGAATCTCTTGCTCTTTGGAGCTGGCATTGCGTTGTTGCTCCTGGGTCTCTTTCGCGCGTTTGGCCGGCCGCAAGTATATCGCGGTAAGATCTTCGGTTCGATTTTCACAGCGATCGCTCTGTTCCTGATCTCGCTTTTCAGTTACGAGATTTTTTACGTGTTGCGACAGGTTCCGGCTTCGAGTGGGGCGCCGCGGGTTGGGCAACTGGCACCGGACTTTTTCCTGCTGGATCAAAGTGGAAAACCTGTTGGCCTCGGCGATCTGCTCTCGGGACCGTCGGGAGCGAAACCGGTCGTGGTGATTTTTTATCGCGGATTTTGGTGACTGCTTTGCAACTCCGAGTTGCGGAGTTTCCAGGAACGGCTTTCGGATTTCGATGCACGCGGTATTCGCGTTGTCGGCATCAGCGTCGATCCGCCTGATGTTAATCGCCGGCAATCGCAAAAGCTCGGCTACACGTTCCCACTGCTTTCTGATCCCGAGGCGAAAGTCATTCGCCGTTACGACGTGTTACATCCCGGTGCAGGCCCGAAAGGCGCCGATATTGCCAGGCCCGCCGAGTTTCTTATCGATTCCAGCCGCCTCGTCAGATGGGTGAACCTTACAGACAACATCGCCGTGCGCGCGCGGCCGGAACAAGTCCTAAGCGCATTTGATGAACTGCAGCGCACGGGGCAGTGATTGACGGCGCTCCGCCGAATCAATAACTTCAGCGCACGTGCATTCCGAACTGGAAAAACTCCTCATTCTCCAAGATCGCGACCAAAAGATCAGACAGATTGGCACTGAAATCGAGACCGTGCCCTTACGGCGCAAGAGCTTGGAAGCGCAATTGGCCGCGAGCAGAGCGAGCTTGGAAGCCCTTAAGCAAAAAGCGCGACAGGTGGAAATGGATCGCAAGAAACTCGAGCTGGACGTGGGGATTCGCTCGGAAACAATCGCGCGCCTCAAGACCCAGCAATATCAGACGCGCAAGAATGATGAATTTCAGGCAATCGGTCATGAAATCGAGCGGTACGAAAATGAAATTGGTAAGATCGAGGACGAAGAGTTGGAACTGATGGTCCTGGCCGACAAGGTCAAAGCGGACCTGGCCGACGAAGAAAAGAAAGCAGCTGAGGCTAAAGACTCGATCGCCCGGCAAACGGCTGACCTGGATGAAAAATCGAAAGCTTTGGATTCCCAGCTAAAAGCGTTAACTACGGAGCGCTCCGAGCTGGCTGGGAAAATCGATGAGGATTTGCTTGGTCGCTTCGAACGTCTCTTCAAAAGCAAAGGCGATGCGGCTGTCGTTGCGATTGAGCACGGCGTTTGTACTGGCTGCCACATGAAAGTGACGACTGCCACCGCGTCGCAAGTCAGAGCAGGAAAAGAACTCATAAGCTGCGAAAATTGCGGCCGGATTTTGTTCGATGCGGAATAACAATCTCCCGCTTCCTCTGAATCTGCTCTCTTCTTCAGAGGAAGAGGAAGAGGGAGAGGAAGAGTCTCTCACACGTTGAACCGGAACAAGATCACGTCGCCGTCGCACACGACGTAGTCTTTTCCTTCCAGACGCAGTTTGCCTGCTTCACGAGCTTTGGCAAAGGATCCGGCGGCGAGCAGATCGTCGCAATGAATTGTCTCTGCGGCAATGAAGCCGCGCTCGAAGTCCGAATGAATTGCTCCCGCGGCAGCAGGCGCCTTCTCGCCTGCATGGATGGTCCAAGCACGCGTTTCTTTTTCGCCAGTCGTAAAAAACGTGCGCAAGCCGAGCAGATGGTAGACGGCGCGGATAAGCGCGTGAACGCCGGTGTCCGCGACGCCCAGACCGTGCAGGTATTGTTCTGCTTCCTGTTCGTCCAGATCGACGAGCTCGCTTTCGAGTTGTGCACTGATCGTGATTGCCTCCGTCGCAAAATGATGCCGCGCGTAATCCTGAACAAGGTCGACATATCGCGCGGCTGGGATCCCTCGATTGTCGGTTGAGATCGCAGCCAAATCAGTCTCTGCGACATTGCACGCGAAAATGGTTGGCTTGGACGTAAGAAGAAAAAAATTGCGCGCGATCGCCTGTTCTTCAGGAGTCAGATTCGCGGTGATTGCCGGCTTTCCCGCGTCGAGATGTTTCAGCAATTTTTCAATGATGGCATTTTCGATCGTTGCCGTTTTGTCCCCGGCGTGCAGTTGCTTCTGCAAACGATCGCGTCGTTTCTGCAATGAAGCGAGGTCAGCCAGCACGAGCTCGGTATTAATGACTTCGATGTCGCGAATTGGATCAATCGTGGCGCTGACGTGGTGCACGTCCGGATTTTCAAAACACCGAACCACCTGCACAACAGCATCGACTTCGCGAATATGTTGCAAAAATTGATTACCGAGCCCTTCGCCCGCGCTCGCGCCTTTCACCAGTCCCGCGATATCGACGAACTCGATTGCCGTTGGCGTGATTTTTTTCGAGTGCGAAATTTGGGCGATTTTCTCCAGGCGCAGATCGGGCACGGTGACAATTCCCAGGTTAGGATCAATTGTGCAGAACGGATAGTTTTCCGCCGGCGCTTTGTGCGTACGCGTAACAGCGTTGAAAAGCGTCGACTTGCCGACGTTCGGTAATCCAACAATTCCAGCGCTTAGCATTCAGCCACAGATGAACACAGATTTAGACAGAGAGTTTTCTACCTTCACCACGAACAATCCGTGTTTCATCTGTGTTGATCCGTGGCAAAAGATTTATCGGGCTGGCGGGATTCGAACCCACGACCTCTTGAACCCCATTCAAGCGTTCTACCAAGCTGAACTACAGCCCGATTTGTTGCGAACTATTCACGCCTCAGCGGCGTCAAGATTGTGTTGTTCCTGAGCGTACTGCAGAGCGCGCCGGGAAGTTTCAAGCGCTTTGTCGAAGCTTCTGTTACTCGCGTAAGCCGCCGCGAGCGTCCGCAAAATAAGCGGGTCACCGCCGCCCGTGAACTGATTGGCCTTTTCGGCAAGCTCCACCGCTTTACGAGGATTCCGAATCGTAGCCTCCGGGTAATTGGCGAATATCCATGACAAGTTCGTTAGCGCCTCCACGAAATCGGGCTGCACTTCGATCGCTTTTTCGTACTGCTCTATTGCCTTGCCTGTTTCGTGCTTCTCCAACAGTGCGATAGCCAGATTATAGTGAGCAGTGCTGTGGTTTGGACGAATCTCAACCGCTTTGGAAAAGTGCTCGGCCGCTTCGTCAACCAATCCTTTGGTCATTAATGCCATGCCGAGCACGACATGCGTATCGGGGTCATTAGGCCGCAAATTCAAGGAGATCCGCGCCTCACTCATCGCCCGCTCAATATCGCCTTTGCGCCGCAGCGCGTCGGCCATACCGTAATGACTCTCCGGATTATCAAATCTTAATTGCACCGCTCTTTCGAAGTGCGCGATTGCCCCGTCGAAATTCCGTTTTTCAAGCATGTTGCCGGCGAGATTATGTTCCGCCATCCAGCAATCCGGATTCCGTTCGATGGTGATTCGCCAGAGTGTCTCGATATCGCGATAACTGCCACTTTGTCGCCAGGTGAGTATTCCAAGCGCGCCTAAGATCAAAATGCTAAAAGAGACAAGAAAACGTGGCCCAAACCGCGCTGATTCGGTCAACTTCACCAAACCAGCCGAAATCAGCGCGATCGGCCCGATGCAGGCGAGATACTGGTAATGGTCGGCCACGAACGTGTAGCGAAAGGTATAGAGCATGATGAATCCCAAGACCGGACTCAGGATCGCGATGAAAAACGCGGCGGCGACCTCCGCGCTACGTCCCACATACCGTCTGGCAAAATAGATCGCTGCACACAATGCGATCCCGGCAACGAGCCAGATGTACGCCAATGGGTTGCCCGGCGTAATCGTCCACTGCGG
>WNGI01001857.1_pt1 | contig 23157 bp, 19 predicted proteins | sample 5400621 | NCBI WGS metagenome assembly WNGI01 (sample SAMN13153374, study PRJNA577476) | soil metagenome | isolation source: 20 cm soil or saprolite under Garry oak tree replicate 1 | place: USA:California | collected 2016-06-15
CGCAGCCTTCTCGCCGCCTTCGCGGCCGGGCCCATGGCGGATTCTGTTAAGTGGCTAAAGCGTGACTGAACAGTGCGTTAGCTTGTGTTCCTGAATGAGTGTGCGAGAATCCCGCGCAACCAGTTGGAAAATAGAGGTGGCGAATCCTCCACTCCGTGACGGGGCGTCGCGTCCGGGGGTGTGCTAAAGGGTTACGCTGCGCCCGATTGGTTGTGGGGAGGTCACGGTTAAATGACGACTCCGCCGCCGGATAAGCCGGCGGACTTCACCGCTTCGGACATTCTGTCGGCCGATGCCTGGACCGGCCGTGTCCCCAAGCCCGTTCTGGGGATGGACGTCGTCTGTACCAAGATCGCGGTGGACTTCCAGAACATGCGTCGTGACTCCGTGGACGAGTGCGTGCGCCGCAACCTCGAGTTGCTGCGCGGCGCCACCGGATCTGATTGCGCCTTCCTCGCAGCCCTCAATCCCGAAGACTCGACCATCGCCGAAGTGCAACTGGCGCGCAGCGCCTTTGCCCAGTGCCGTCCCGAAGGTCTGACCGGGTCGGGGCTGGAAGCGTTTCCGTGGCTGAAAGGGCGGCTCGAGAATCTGCGCCTCTCGGAGCTGCGCGACACCAGCGCACCGCGCAAGGAGCAGGCGCTCGAGGCGGCCAAATTCGCCGAGCTGCACATCGGCTCGGCGCTGCTCGTGGCGCTGCGGGTGCAGGGCAAGCCGGCCGGTCTCCTCGGGCTCGCGCACGCCATGCCGCGCGGCGCGTGGGACGTGAACCTGCAGCTGCTGATGAAGCTCATCGGCACGAGCCTCGCCACCGGACTGGAGCGAATCCGCATCGAGGCGCGCCTCAGCAAGCTCGAGGAGCGCACCAATCTGTTTCAGGCCGCGGCCAACGACGGCATGTGGGACTTCGACGTCGAAAGCAACGAGGTGTATTTCTCGCCCCGGTGGAAGGCGATGCTCGGTTACGGCGACGACGACATGCGCGGCGCGCCGGACTGGCGCGCCCTCGTGCACCCGGACGATCTGTCGCGCGTACAGACCGCGATCCGCGACCACGTCGCCGGCAAGACCTCGATCTTCGAAAGCACCCATCGCATGCGCCACCGCAACGGTGAATGGCGCTGGGTCATCAGCCGCGCCACCGCGCGCGTCGACAAACACGGGCGCCTGCTGCGCCTGGTGGGCGTGGAATTCGACATCACCGAGCGCAAACTCTACGAGGAGGCGCTGTTCCGCGAGAAGGAGAGCGCGCAGATCACGCTGCAGTCGATCGGCGATGGCGTCATCACCACCGATGCCAACTCGACCATCGACTACATCAACCCGGTGGCCGAGGAGCTGACCGGTTGGCGGCTCGAGGATGCGATGGGCCGGCCGGTGGAGGAGATCTTCCGCGCCTTCCACGAGGAGACCTGCGAGCCGCTCGAGAACCCGCTGAGCGTGTCCGTGCGCCGTATGCGGCCCATCAAGTCGGTGCGGCCGATGCTGCTCATCCGGCGCGACGGCAACGAGCTGTACGTCGAGAGCACTGCCGCGCCGATCCGCGACGGTTCCGGCCACGTGGCCGGTGGCGTGCTGGTGTTCCACGACGTGAGTGAGTCGCGCGAGCTCAACCGCCGCCTCTCATACCACGCGAGCCACGACCTGCTCACCGGGCTCGTGAACCGGCGCGAGTTCGAGAGCCGCCTGGAGCGGGCGCTGAAGAGCGCCAAGGCGCGCGAGGCCTCCTATGCGCTGTGCTATCTCGACATCGATCAGTTCAAGATCGTCAACGACACCTGCGGGCACAGCGCCGGCGATGCGCTGCTCGGGCAGGTGGGGGCGCTCTTGAAGTCCAAGGTCCGCTGGCGCGACACCCTGTCGCGCCTGGGCGGGGATGAGTTCGGGATCCTGCTGGAGAGCTGCTCGCTGGACGAGGCGATGCGCACCGCGGAGACCCTGCGCGAGGGCGTGCGCAACTTCCGCTTCACCTGGGAGGACCGGGTGTTCCGCCTGGGCGCCAGCATCGGTGTCGTGCCGATCACCGCCGACAACGAGGATGTCGCCTCGATCCTGTCCGCCGCCGACAGCGCCTGCGGCGCCGCCAAGGAGGGCGGTCGCAACCGCGTCCACAGCTTCGCGGAAAACGACATCGAGCTCATGCGCCGACGGCGCGAGATGCAGTGGGCGGCGCGCATCAACGCGGCGCTCGAGGAAGGGCGCTTCGAGCTGTACCGCATGTCGATCCAGCCGTTGCAGCGGGTCGAGGTCGGCTTGCACTACGAGCTGCTGCTGCGCCTGAAGGACGAGGGCGGGCGCATCGTCGCGCCCAACGACTTCATCGCCGCGGCCGAGCGCTACGGCATCACCCCGGCGATCGATCGCTGGGTGATCGAGAACGCGTTCCGCTGGCTGGTGTCCGAGGCCGATGAGCGCGAGAAGCTCTTTCAGTGCTCCATCAACCTCTCCGGACAGAGCCTGGGGGATGACAAGTTCCTGCCGTTCGTCATCGACCAGTTCCATCGCAGCGGGCTCGACGGCTCGAAGATCTGCTTCGAGATCACCGAGACCGCGGCGGTGGCGAGCTTCTCGCAGGCGAACCGCTTCATCCAGGCGCTCAAGGAGCTCGGCTGCAAGTTCGCGCTCGATGACTTCGGCACCGGACTGTCCTCGTTCGGTTACCTCAAGCACTTCCCGGTCGATTACCTCAAGATCGACGGCAGCTTCGTACGCGAGATCCTGCGCGATCCGATCGACCGCGAGATGGTGCGCTCGATCAACGAGATCGGGCACCTCACCGGCAAGCAGACCATCGCCGAGTTCGCCGAGAACGCCGAGATCATCCAGATGCTCACCAGTCTCGGGGTCGATTACGCGCAGGGCTATGGCGTCGCTCAGCCGCAGCGGGTGGTGAAGTCCGCAGTCGCTTAAGCGACGCGGGTACCGTAGCGGGGACGCGCGCTACCCGGGATGGCGGCTACGCCTGACCCGTTCTTACAGCTTGCGCTCGATCAGCGCCAGATCCGAGTTTTCCTGCACGCGCTCGAACACGATCTCGGAGCCGTCCGGGGCGACGTCGAAGTCGCGGACGATGAATTCCGCCGGTAGCTCGACGAACAAGCGCTCGTTGCCGCTGTTGAGGTCGAACAGCCTGAAATCCTTGTGGCCGACCCCGCCACCGAGCACCACCAGCGAGTGCGCGCCGCCCAGGAATGCCACGCGCCGCGCACCCCGCGTCAGCATCAGGCCCGGCAGCGGATAGGGCCGGCCGTCGGCAGCGGCGGCGCGCACCGGGAAAGTCGTCCCCACGTCAGCCCCGGTGTAGATCAGAAAGCGACCGTCGGGCGACCACACCGGGTCGAGGGAATATTCCGACAGCAGCGGCTGCAGCGCATCGTCACTGAGAAGAATGCGTGTCACGCGCGGCTCGCCGTCGCGCACTACCGCGGCAGTCACGGATCTGCCATCGGGCGCCCAGGCCGGGCTGCCGCGCAACGTGAGGCCCTCGGCCAGCACCCGCGCCTGCGAGCCGTCGCGGTTCATCAGGTACAGCCGGCTCTTGTCAGCGCCGCGGACGCTGAAGACGATGCGGCGTGCGTCCGGGGAGAGGGCGGGTGCGCCAACGACGCTGCCGGGCGCACCGCTCCAGATCTCGCGGGCGGTTCCGTGGGTCAGTGTCCACACGCCGGGCTCGGCGCCGCGCGAGGACACGTACAGCAGAAAGTCCGCTCCCAGTCTGGGTGCGGCCCCATCCGCGGCTACCGCTACCGGGCGACTCGCGCCCGCGTCAGTGGCGCTGGGCGATACCCGCCACAGACTGGTGTGCGGATTGGCGACGGTCGCGATCAGACGTCTGCCGTCGGCGCTGGCGTCGAGCGAAGTGTAGCTCTCGACGGCGGCGCGGATGCGGTGCGGCGTGCGCCGTTCGACGTCGACGCCGTACAGCCACGGGCCCGACCCGTCGGGATCGGTCGCCAGATACAACAGCGTGCGGCCATCGAGCAGCACCGGATAGGAGACGCGCGCGTTGTGGTTCGTGATCCGCTCGAGCCCGGCGCCCGAGGGCCGAATGCGCCAGATGTCCCAGTCACCCGCGGGCACACCGCGCACGAAATAGACGAAGGCCTCATCGGGAGACCACAGCGGGAAGTGGCAATGCACGCCCGCCGGCGCGACGTAGATTCGCTGGTCCGCGGCTGCTCCCGGTTCGCGCACGAACAACGGATCGCCCGGCGCGGTCGTGTGGTACACCAGCCGCTTACCGTCCCGCGACCAGTCGAACTCGGCGGTCTCGCGCAGGTACATGCGCGGGGTGCCGCCGGCGGTGGGCACGGCGAGGATGTTCACGTCGCCGGGCTGCGAGCCATCCGCCCGCCGAACCCAGATCGAGACGAACGAGGAGTCGGCGGAGAAGTCGAGCGTGCGGACCGACGGATTGTCGGTCAGTTCGCGCAGCACGCCTTGGGTCAGATTGCGGTAGGTGCCGCTGCCGATCTCGCCGGCCCAGACGTCGATGCGTCCGTCGCGCGCTGCGAAAAACGCCACCGACTTGCCGTCGCGCGAGATCGCCGCCGCCTGCTGGGTACCGGCGAATTCCGGCAGGCGCGCAAATGCGGCATTGGCCAGTGGGTCGCGCCAGTGGTCGCCGGGTGCCGCCGCGAACCACAGCACCGCCGCTACACCGCCCGCGCACACGGCCGCCACAGCCCACACCGCGATTTTCCTGGTCCGCCACGCGGGCGTGCCGGTCCGTGCCGCATCCGGCGGCTGCGCCAGGGGCTCGGGTTCAGCGGCGGCGGCCGGCTCGAGGCGCACGCGCCGGCTCGCCCACCAGGCGTCCAGTTCCGCGCGATAGGCGAAAACCGAGCCCAGCTTGTCGTGCACGTGGCGGTGGACCGGCATCCCCTCGCGCCGCTCCCAGCGCTGCACGGTACTTACCGAAGATCGTCCAAAGTGGGCTCCAGCCGTGCGGCCGGCGGTGCGACGGATTCTTGCACGCGGCCCCGGGAGCGGCAAACAACAGCATTGAGCGGCATGGCGTGCGAGCGCGCCCGATGCCGCGCATTGCCGCTTGCCCGGGTGCGGCGTTCGTCCGACCGTGGGTGTGCTGATGCGCAGGCACGGCGAACTCAACACCGAAACGACACATCCAGACACTCGAGGAGCATACCCATGACGATCAAGACCTTACTGGCGAGGATCCGCCCGCCGACCGCCAAGTCGGACCCGGCACGCAACTGGCTGTTTGCCGCCGCGGCGCTGCTGCTGTGTGGCGGCGCGGCGTTACTGAACTGGCCGCGCGCCGCATTCGCCACGCCGGCGACCGGGTTTGTGACGGAGATGCCCGTGCCGGCGGCGTTCTTCGAAGCGATCCACGTTCGCGCCCTGACCGATGAGGGGGGTGAGGATCCGAAGGTCCGGATCACCGCCACCGAGCCGACCAACGTGTACGTGGCCCACAACACGGTCGCGCCCGGGGGCAACAGCGGCTGGCATACCCACCCGGGTCCGAGCGTGGTGGTAATCAAGACCGGAACCGCCACCGTCTATGACAGCGACGGCACCAGCTGTCCAGTCCACACCTACCCGGTAGGCACCGGTTTCATTGACTCAGGCGGCGGGCACGTGCACCTGGTGGCGAACGGCGGCACGACGACGCTGGAGACGTACGCGTTCCAGATCATTCCCGCTGGCGCCAACCGGCGCATTGATGCTGTGCAGCCGATCGCTTGCCCGGTGCTCTAGCGACTCGCAATCTGCCGCAATCCCCGGTGGGCACGCGTCGGTGTGCCGCGCCGGTCCCGTCGGAGGGCGGGCGCGGCAAGCGCCCGCCACCCGGCCCTTCGCTGCCATGTTAGTTGCGGGGCGTATTACCGGCGGGAGTATAGAAATAATAGTCCGCGCGGTAAGGGACTCTGGCCTCCTTGCCCTTGTGCTTCAGGGGGTCGCAGGTCGCGGCGGGCGGCGGCTGTCCACCCAGGGTATTGATTCGCTGGATGCTCGTTACACGGGTGAACGCGCCGTTGCCCTCATGGCTGACGGCCGTGACCAAGAGCCAGGGAATCGAGTCCGCGTCGGGTGATTCGACTCGCGCTACCGCTTTGCCGCTGACTTCGCTCCCGTCTTGGTGTCGCCACGACGGTCCGCCTGCGTGATGGCCGATCAGCGCTCCCTGGTCATCGCGCAGCTCGGCCTCGGGGGCCTTGAGGGTCCACTGCGATTTGCCATCGGCGCCCCGCCCGCAGACGTAGATCTGCGCCCCCGACGCGCGCGCCCGGAACATGACTTGCTCGCCGGCCGGAGCCGTGATCGCCTCGGGAACCTCGGGACGTGCCGGCACCTCGGCGTATGCCAAGGCGGCAATTCCCAGCAGGGTCGCCACGGGCGCCACTCGCGTCGTAAACAGTCGCGTGATCAAGGATAGATCCTCATTCGGTTCAGCCTCCGGTGAACTCCAGGCGCATCGACAGGTCCACCGCCCGCACGTCCTTGGTGAGTGCGCCCACCGAGACGTAGTCCACCCCGGTCGCGGCGATCGCGCCCACCGTCTCCAGCGACACGCTGCCCGAGGCCTCGAGTTGCACCGGCCGGCCGAGCGCCTGGTTGAGCTTCACCGCGGCCTGCAAATTGGCCAGGCTGAAGTCATCCAGCATGATGATGTCAGGCTTCGCGTTGAGCGCCTCCTCGAGCTCAGCCGGGGATTCGACTTCGACTTCCACGGTGAGTTCCGGAGCGCTGCGTCGCGCGGCCTCGATCGCGCCGGTGAGCGAGCCGGCCGCCGCGATGTGGTTTTCCTTGATGAGCACCCGGTCGTACAGCCCCATGCGGTGATTGTCGCCACCGCCGCAGCGCACGGCGTACTTCTGAGCCGTGCGCAGTCCCGGAAGGGTCTTGCGGGTGTCGAGGATCCGGCAGGGTGTGCCTGCGACCGCGTCCGCGAAGCGGCGCGCGGCGGTCGCGGTCCCCGACAGCAGCTGCAGGAAGTTGAGCGCGGTGCGCTCGCCGGTGAGCACCGCGCGCGCCGGACCGGCGATCTCGAAGATCACCTGGTTGGCCGCGAGGCGCTCGCCGTCGGCGGCCTGCCAGCTGAGTCGCACCTGCGGGTCGAGGCGCCGGAAGGTTTCCTGCGCCCATGCGCGCCCGCACAGGACCGCCGCCTCGCGCGTGACGACGCTGCCGCGCACGCTCTGGCCTGCGGGCACCAGCGCTGCGGTCACGTCGCCGCTGCCGATGTCCTCGCGCAGCGCCGCGTCGACCTGGGCACCGAGATCGGCGGGCAGCTCAGGCACTAAGGCACGAAGGGCAGGCCGTGGCTCGCCGAGGCCATGCACAGGAGCATGGGGATCGAGAGCACGAAGTTCACGCGCGAGGCCATGCCGGCCACCTTGCGCGCGCGCGCCTTCTGCTCGTCGGTGGCGGCGACGATGCCGAGGATCTTCTTCTGGTTCGGCCAGATCAGCACCCAGACGTTGAACAGCATGATGGTGCCGAGCCAGGCGCCGATGCCGATGATCAGAAAGTAGTGCGCCGGATCGTCCAGGCCCGCGCCGAGCGTAAAGGCGCCGATGAACTTCCCCCGACCCAGGAGCCAGGCGCCCCCGAGCCAGGTCGCGACCGCACCCCAGCGGAACCAGAACAACGCCCGGGGTGCCACGTACTTGGAGATCCCGGCGCCGCCCGGGCCACCCTTGTCGGCGGCGGCATCCGCGAGCGCCGGGGTCTGGGCCACGTTGAAGTAGTACAGCAGCCCGATCCAGAACACGCCCGCGACAATGTGAAACCAGCGCGCCAACCCGAGCGGATTGAAGTGAAAGCCGCCGATCAGCAGCGTCAGCAGCAGCGCGAGGACGATGCCGAGAACCAGCGACTGGCGGTGGTTGTTCAGGGGATTCATGGCTTAAATCTCCAAGTTATTGTTTATGCTTGGACCGAGGAATCCTGGGGCGTTTGAAGAATAGGCGAGGCACCCCCATAATTCAACGCATTGGAGCCGACCCCCGCGGAGCCCGAGGAACGCCCGCCATCGCCGTGCATCAATGTCTGCGCCCTTGATGCGCAGGGTTGGTGCGTCGGCTGTCTGCGCACGGGCGAGGAGATCGGACGCTGGCCGTCCATGAGTCCGGCCGAGCAATGGCGTCTGCTCGCGGAGCTTGCCGAGCGGCGGAAACTGAAGAGGTAGTTGCGATGGATGTCGATGTCGTGGAGCGGATCAAGACTGAGCTCGGCTCGAGTCCGGTCGTGCTGTTCATGAAGGGTACGCCGGACTTTCCGCAATGCGGGTTTTCTGCGCAGACGGTGGCCGCGCTGCGCGCCGTGGGCGCCGAGTTCAAGCACGTCAATATTTTCGAAGAGCCGGAGATTCGCGAGGCACTCAAGCGCTTTTCCAACTGGCCCACCTACCCGCAGCTGTACGTCAAGGGAGAGCTGATCGGCGGCTGCGACATCGCGCTCGAGATGTACAAGAGCGGTGAGCTCAAGAAGCTGCTCGCCGAGGCCGGCGCGCTTCCTTAGGCGTCAGCGCTCTCTCTGCGGCGGAAACTCCGCCTCCAGCGGCGGCTCGTCGGCTCCGGGCTCCTCCGGCGGCCCGGCCGCGACGCTCCACCAGCCCAGCTCGCGCGCCCGCTCCTCGGCGGCCTGGTGGCTGTCGCGCAGGCGGTTGCACACCAGGCAGAAGATGTCGGCGCTGCGCTGCGCGTCGTAGCGGGCGTTGTGGGCACTGCCCGGATCCCACTCGAGCCCCGCTACGGTTACCGCTTTGGCGAGCACCGTCTGTCCGAGCGCCGCGCCGGCGAGGGTTGCGGTGTCGAAGCACGAGAACGGATGAAACGGATTGCGCTTGACCTGCGCGCGCGCGACCGCGGCGTTCAGGAAGCTCAGGTCGAACGCGGCATTGTGGCCGACCAGGATCGCGCGGCGGCAGCCGTAGGCACGCACCGCGTGACGGATCTCGCGGAAGATTCTCTGCAGTGCGTCGCGTTCCGGCAGCGCCGGGCGCAGCGGGTGAAAGGGGTCGATCCCCGTGATCGAGAGCGAGCTGGGATCCAGTCGTCCGCCTTCGAATGGCTGGACGTGGAAGTCATGAGTGACGCCGCGTTTCAGTGTGCCGTCGCTGTCCATATCGATGAGCACCGCCGCGATCTCGAGCAGCGCGTCGGTCGCGGGGTGGAAGCCGCCGGTTTCCACGTCGATGGCGACCGGCAGGTAGCCGCGGAAACGCCGCGCCATGAGCGCTGCCACCGCGGCCGGCGGTGCGAGCGCTCCAGGTGTTGCCTCGCTCATGGCGCAGCACCCGCGCTCTACGGCGCGAGACGCCAGGCGATGCGCTCGCCCGCGCGCAGCGGCACGAGCTGATCCGCGCCGAACCGATAATGCTCCGGCACTTCCCACGGCTCCTTCACCAGGGTGATGGTCGCGTCGTTGCGCGGCAAGCCATAGAAGTCGGCACCGTGGCAGGAGGCGAAGGCCTCGAGCCGCTCGAGCGCGCCGGCCGACTCGAAGGCCTCCGCGTACAACTCGATGCCCGCGTGTGCGCAGAAGATACCGGCGCACCCGCGTGGCGCTTCCTTGGTGTGGCGCGCGTGCGGCGCGCTGTCGGTGCCGAGAAACAGCCGCGGGCTGCCGCCCGCCACGGCGCCGAGCAGCGCCGCACGGTGGGACTCGGCCTTGAGCACCGGCAGGCAGTAGTGGTGCGGATTCAGGCCGCCGGCGAACAGTGTGTTGCGGTTCATCAGCAGGTGCTGCGGCGTGACGGTCGCGGCGATCCCGCTCCTTCCTGAGAGGACGAAGTTCACGGCGGCGTGGGTAGTGATGTGCTCGAACACGATGCGCAACTGGCGGTGGCGCTCCGCCAGCGGCGCGAGCACCGCATCGATGAAAGACGCTTCCCGGTCGAACACATCGACCGCGGGGTCAGTGACCTCGCCGTGCACCTGCAGCACCATGCCGAGCTCGGCCATGCGCGAGAGCACCGCGTCGATGCGCCGCACGTCGGTGACTCCCGCCTCCGCATGCGTGGTGGCGCCGGCGGGATAGAGCTTGCAGCCCAGCACGCAGCCGCTCGCCCGGGCTCGTTCCACCTCGGCCGCGGGCGTGGTGTCGGTCAGATACAGCGTCATCAGCGGCTCGAATTTCACCCCGGCCGGCAACGCCGCCAGGATGCGGCGGCGGTAGGCGAGCGCAGCCTCGGTGGTGGTGAGCGGAGGTGTCAGGTTCGGCATCGCCATGGCGCGCGCGAAGCGCGCCGCGGTGAACGGCAGCACGGCGTGCAGGGCTGCGCCATCGCGCAGGTGCAGATGCCAGTCGTCCGGGCGGCGCATGACGAGCGTGCTCATGCCAGCGCGTCCACGTGTGCTGCGCCCGGCAGCAGAGCGCCGCCGCGGGCGCCGGAAGCCCTGGCACTCACTTGCTTTACCTGTCGCTGCTCGCCATCATTACTCATTCTATCGCGAGCCGGCACAACACGCGCGCGGCCACCTCCGCGACTGAATCGCATGACCGAATCACCGAAGCTGGAAGACCTGGATCCCGTCGAGACGCGGGAGTGGCTCGAATCGATCGATTCGGTGCTGAAGACTCACGGCCCGGAACGCGCGCATTTCCTGCTCGAGCGGCTCATCGACTACACGCGTCGCAGCGGCGCGTACCTGCCGTTCAAGCCCAACACCGCCTACGTCAACAGCATTCCCACCGGGCGCGAGCCGGAGTACCCGGGCAACCGTGCGCTCGAGCGGCGCATCGAGGCCTACATCCGTTGGAACGCGCTGGCGATGGTGCTGCAGGCCAATAAAAAGTCCTCCGAGTACGGCGGGCACCTGTCGAGCTACGCCTCGTCCGCGACGCTGTACGAGGTCGGCTTCAACCACGTCTGGCGCGCGCCCTCGGAACAGCACCCGGGCGACATGGTGTTCATACAGGGGCATTCCTCGCCGGGCATCTACGCGCGCGCCTACCTCGAAGGGCGCCTCACCGAGGAGCAGCTGCGCCACTTCCGCCAGGAGGCGGGCGGCCCCGGGACCGGGCTGTCGTCCTATCCGCACCCGTGGCTGATGCCTGACTTCTGGCAGTTCCCGACGGTGTCGATGGGCTTGGGCCCCATGACGGCGATTTTCCAGGCGCGCTTTACGCGCTACCTGGAGCACCGCGGGCTGGTGAAGCCCTCGGATCAGAAGGTGTGGGCCTTCCTCGGCGACGGCGAGATGGATGAGCCGGAGTCGATGGGCGCGCTCACCATGCCGGTGCGCGAGGGCCTCGACAACCTCATCTTCGTCATCAATTGCAACCTGCAGCGGCTCGACGGCCCGGTACGCGGCAACGGCAAGATCATCCAGGAGCTCGAGGCCGCTTTCCTCGGCGCCGGCTGGAACGTCATCAAGGTGTTGTGGGGTTCGCGCTGGGATCCGCTCCTCGCGCGCGACACCAGCGGGTTACTGCGCCGCGTGATGGAGGAGTGCGTCGACGGCGAGTACCAGAATTTCAAGGCCAAGGGCGGGGCGTACACGCGCGAGCACTTCTTCGGCAAATACCCCGAGCTCAAGGCGATGGTCGCCAACATGTCCGACGAGGAGATCTGGCGCCTGAACCGCGGCGGACACGACCCGCTGAAGGTGTACGCGGCCTACGCCGCCGCGATGAGCCACCAGGGCCAGCCGACCGTGATCCTCGCGAAGACCGTCAAGGGCTTCGGTCTCGGCAAGGGCGGCGAGGGACAGATGGTCGCGCACCAGCAGAAGAAGCTCTCCGACGAGGACCTGCGCGCCTTCCGCGACCGCTTCAACATCCCGGTCTCGGACGGCGATCTCGCCGGTCTGCCGTTCCGCAGGCCCGACGAGGGTTCGGACGAGGCGCGTTATCTCATGGAGAAGCGCAGCGCCCTCGGCGGCTTCCTGCCGGTGCGGCGCCGCTCGGCCGCGCCGCTCGTTATCCCGCCGCTCGAGGCCTTCGCCTCGCTCCTCGAGGGGACCGGCGAGCGTGAAATCTCGACCACCATGGCCTTCGTGCGCGCGCTCACCATCCTTCTGAAGGACAAGAACATCGGCCGCAACGTCGTGCCGATCGTCCCGGATGAGGCGCGCACCTTCGGCATGGAAGGATTGTTCCGCCAGATCGGCATTTACTCCTCTGTCGGTCAGCTGTACACGCCGCAGGACGCGGAGACGCTCATGTCCTACCGTGAGGACAAGAAGGGCCAGATGCTCGAGGAGGGCATCAACGAGGCGGGATCGCTGTGCTCGTGGATCGCCGCCGGCACCGCCTACAGCAATCACGGCATCAACATGGTGCCGTTCTACATTTTCTACTCGATGTTCGGCTTCCAGCGCGTCGGGGATTTCATCTGGGCGGCCGGCGACATGCAGGCGCGCGGCTTCCTTCTCGGAGCGACCGCGGGGCGCACCACGCTCGCCGGGGAAGGCCTGCAGCATCAGGACGGTCATAGCCAGCTGCTCGCGAGTACCGTGCCGAATTGCGTCGCCTACGATCCGGCCTTCGCCTATGAGCTCGCCGTCATCATTCACGACGGGCTGCGCCGCATGTTCGCCGAGCAGGAAAACATCTTCTACTACATCACCGTGATGAACGAGAACTATGTGCAGCCGGCGATGCCGCCGGGCGTGGAGGCCGGGATCCTGAGCGGCGGCTACCTGCTGCAGATCGGCGGCCGCGGCAAGGTGCGCGCGACGCTGCTGGGGTCCGGCACGATCCTGCGCGAGTGTCTCGCGGCGGCGAAAATTCTCGAGGATGACTACGGCATTCCCGCGGATGTGCTGTCGGTCACGAGCTTCGGCGAGCTGCGCCGCGAGGCGCTCGAGTGCGAACGCTGGAACCTGCTGCATCCGGGCGAGCCGGCACGCGTGCCGTACGTGCGGCGGATGCTGCAGGGACGCGAGGGCCCGGTGGTGGCGGCGACCGATTACGTGCGCACCGTACCCGACCAGATCCGCCAATGGGTGGGCGGGCGTTACGTGACGCTCGGCACCGACGGTTTCGGCCGCTCCGATTCGCGCGCGGCGCTGCGGCGGCACTTCGAGGTCGACCGCAATTACATCGCCGTCGCCGCGCTCAAGGCGCTCGCGGACGATGCGCGCGTCGACCAGGACACCGTGAACCGCGCGATCAAGGCGCTGGGCGTCGATCCAGCCAAACCGGTTCCCTGGAAGGTTTGAGGGCGGCGCCATGAACGCGGCAGGGGGCCTCGTGGAAGTGCGCGTCCCCGACCTGGGCAACTTCAAGGATGTCGCCGTGATCGACGTCATGGTAAAGCCCGGGGACAGCATCTCCGTCGACACACCACTTGTCACGCTCGAGTCCGACAAGGCCGCCATGGATGTGCCCTCGACGGCGAGCGGAGTCGTCGAGAGGATTCACACCACCAAGGGCGGCAAGGTCAATAGCGGCGATCTGCTCGCCACCCTGAAGGCGGATGGGGCGCAGGCGGGCGCGGCGCCGGCCCGAGCTGCCGCTGCAGCGCAAGCGGCGAGCCCGCCGCCTGCCGCGGCGGCACCGGCGCCATCCGCGCCGGCGCGGCCGGCCGCACCGCCCGGCGCGACACTGACTCCAAGGTCCCTGCTGGGTGTCCCTACCTCGTATCGCAGCGATCTCGCGCCCATCGACGAGCCCGGGTTCTCGCGCGCTCACGCCGGGCCCTCGGTGCGCAAGTTCGCGCGCGAGCTCGGCGTGGACCTCTCCCGGGTCACCGGGCAGGGCTTCAAGGGCCGGATCACTCACGATGACGTCAAGGCGTTCGTCAAGAGCGCGCTCGCCGGCGGCACAGACACGGCGCGCCCGGCACTGCCTGCGGTTCCGGCGGTCGACTTCACGCAGTTCGGACCCACGGCGATCGAACCCCTGTCGCGCATCCAGCGGATCTCGGGGCCGCGGCTGCTGCAGAGCTGGGTGAGCGTTCCGCACGTCACGCAGTTCGACCTGGCGGATATCACGGATCTGGAGCAGCTGCGCGCCGGCCTCAAGGACAAGGCGCTGGCGTCTGGCGTCAAGCTCACCCCGCTCGCCTTCATCATGCGCGCGTGCGTGAAGGCGCTGCAGGAATTCCCGCGCTTCAACGCCTCCCTCGATGCCGGTGGCGCCAACCTGATCGTGCGCAAGTACCTGCACCTGGGTTTCGCCGCCGATACGCCCAACGGGCTCGTGGTGCCGGTGGTGCGCGACGCCGGCCGCAAGGACGTCTACGAGCTCGCGCGCCAGCTCGCCCAGCTGTCGGAAAAGGCGCGCGCCGGCAAGCTGGCGCCCACCGAGATGCAGGGCGGTTGTTTCACGATCTCCAGTCTCGGCGGCATCGGCGGCACCGCCTTCACGCCCATCATCAACGCACCCGAGGTCGCGATTCTCGGCGTGTCGCGCGCGAGCCTGCAGCCGGTGTATCGCGGCGGCGGCTTCGTGCCGCGCCTGATGCTGCCGCTGTCGCTGTCGTACGATCATCGCGTGATCGACGGGGCGATGGCCGCGCGCTTCACGACCTATCTCGCTCAGGCGCTCGCCGAAGCGCGCGGACTGCTCGAGGCGGTGCTGTGAGCCGCGTGGATCTGCTGATTCCCGACATCGGCAATTTCAGCGACGTGGCCGTGGTGGACGTGCTGGTGAAGCCCGGCGACGTCGTCGACATCGATTCCCCGCTGGTCACGCTCGAGACCGACAAGGCTTCGATGGACGTGCCCGCGACCGCGGCGGGGACCATCGCCGAAGTGCTGCTCAGACGCGGCGACAAGGTATCGAAGGGTTCGCTGATCGCGCGCGTGGACATGGCTACGGGCGCACCGGCTGCCTCCGCGGCGCCGGCCGCGCGCCCGGAAAGTGCCGGCGACACCGTGCGCATGCCGTCCGCGGGAGCCGGCGCCGGCGATCGCGCCGCGCAGGAATTCAACCGCAGCACGCAATTGCTGGTGCTGGGCGCCGGACCCGGTGGCTACACCGCAGCCTTCAGGGCGGCGGACCTCGGGCTCAGGGTGACCCTGGTGGAGCGCTGGCAGGAACTGGGGGGCGTGTGCCTGAACGTCGGCTGCATCCCCTCCAAGGCGTTGCTGCACGCGGCGAGAGTCATCGAGGATGCGCATGAGATGGCCGGGCGCGGCATCGGCTTCGGCGCGCCGCGGATTGATCTGCCGCGGCTGCGCGCCTGGAAGAGTTCAGTCGTCGCAAAGCTGACCGGGGGGCTCAAGGTCCTGGTGAAGCAGCGCAAGGTCGAGGTGGTGCGCGGTGTCGGTCGCTTCGTGAGCGCCAACGTGCTCGAGGTGATGGGCGCGAGCGGCTCGCAACGTATCCGCTTCGATCAATGCATCATTGCCGCGGGTTCCGAACCGGCGCGCCTGCCGGGATTGCCGCAGGATCCGCGAATTTTCGACTCCACCGATGCGCTCGAGCTGCCGGAGTTCTCGGGCGGTCTGCTGGTGGTGGGCGGCGGCATCATCGGGCTGGAAATGGCCTGCGTGTTCGACGCGCTGGGCAGTCGCGTGAGCGTGGTGGAGCTCACTGCGCAGCTCATGCCCGGATGCGACCCGGATCTGGTGCGTCCGCTCGAGCGGCGCATTCGCGCGCGCTACCAGCAGATCCTGCTGGGCACCAGCGTGGCGGGCATCGAGCCCGAGTCCGCGGGGCTGCGCGTGAGTTTCGCGGGCGAGAAGGCGCCGCCCCCACAGACATTCGAGCGCGTGCTGGTGGCGGTCGGCCGCGTGCCGAACGGCAACACGCTGGGCGTGGAACTGGCGGGCGTGAAGGTCTCGGAACGCGGCTTCATCCCCGTTGACCGGCAGATGCGCACCAACGTGCCGCACATTTTCGCGATCGGCGACATCGCCGCGCCGCCGCTGCTGGCTCACAAGGCCATGCACGAGGGCAAGGTGGCCGCTGAAGTCGCCGCCGGCCACAAGCGCGCGGCAGATTGGCGCGTGATCCCCTCGGTGGCCTACACCGATCCGGAGATTGCCTGGGTGGGTCTCACCGAGAGCGACGCGCGTGCCAGCGGCACCGCGTTCAGGAAGGGCGCATTCCCCTGGGTAGCGAACGGCCGCTCACTCTCGCTCGGCCGCGAGGAGGGTTTCACCAAGCTGCTGTTCGATCCGGACAATCACCGCGTGCTGGGCGGCGGCATCGTGGGCAGCAACGCCGGCGAGCTGATCAGCGAGATCGCGCTGGCGGTGGAAGCCGGTTGCGACGCCGCCGACATCGGGCTCACGATTCATCCGCACCCGACCCTCAGCGAGACCGTTGCGGGAGCGGCCGAGGCCGTCGAGGGCACGCTGACCGATCTGTATATCCCGAAGAGGTGATGTCTGCTGCAGGCATCGCAGGCGCTGCCGGTACGCCTGCCCGTCTCGTCACGCGCTGGTGCGCTGGCGCCGCTTGCGGGCGAGCTCGCGGCCCGCCAGCAGCGCACGCTGCAAACGCCGCGGCGCCAGCCGCGGCGCGCGCGCCGGCGTCTTGTGAGGATACTCGCACAGATCGCGGATGATGCACGTGGGGCAGCCCGGTGAGCGCGCCCTGCACACGTAACGGCCGTGCAGCAGCAACCAGTGGTGTGCGTCCTTGCGGAACTGCAGCGGCGTGTTGACGAGGAGGGCGGTCTCGACTTCGCGTGGCGTCCTGCCGGGCGCAAGTCCGGTGCGATTGGCGACGCGGAAGATGTGAGTGTCGACGGCGATCTCGACCTCGCCGAACACCATGTTGAGAATGATGCTGGCGGTCTTGCGCCCGACACCGGGCAGCGCCTCGAGCGAGACGCGGTCGGCCGGCAGTTCGCCGCCGTGCTGCTCGAGCAGCTGCCGGCACAGGCCGATGAGGTTCTTGGCCTTGGTGTTGTACAGGCCTACGCTCCTGATGTAGGGCTTCAGGCCCTCGACTCCGAGCCCGAGGATCGCGGCGGGCGTGTTGGCAACCGGGAACAGCTCGCGGGTCGCCGCATTGACGCTCTTGTCGGTGGTGTGCGCCGAGAGCATGACGGCGACCAGCAGCTCGAACGGTGAGCCGTGCTCGAGCTCGGTGGTGGGCGCGGGATTCGCGGCCCGAAGCCGCCGATACATGGCCGTGCGCGTAGCGGGGTGCACGTGCGTCAGCGGATCCGCAACACGATCTTGCCGAGGATGTGACCGGCCTCCACGCGTTCCTGAGCCTTGGCGGCTTGCGCCAGCGGGAACTCCGCGGCGATCGGCACCTCGAGCTTCACCGCCTCGATGGCACGGTTGAGGCGCTCGAACTCCTGCGTCCCTGGTATGGCGTTGTAGCGGATGACCGCGACTCCGGCGCGTCCCTTCGGTTCGGGCTCAACTCCGTAGGGAAACGCCACCTGCCCCCCGGGTCGCAGCGCGTCAATGCAACGCTCGAGTGTGTCCCCGCCGGCGAGCGCCAGCACGGCATCGACCCCCGCGGGGGCGAACTGATGGGCGGTGCCGGCGATGTCGCCGTGGCGGCCGTCTGCGACCGCATCGGCCCCCAGGCGCTTCACCAAGGCGAGTCCGTCCTCGCCGGAAGCCGTGGCAAGGACTCTGACGCCGCGCAGCTTCGCGAACTGCAGCGCGAGACTCCCGACACCACCGGACGCACCGTGAATGATGAGCGTCTGGCCGGCCTTGAGGTGCAGGGCGTCGTCGATTCCCTGGATTGCCGTGAGTCCGGTGGTGGCGATCGCCCCGGCCTGAGGCAGGCTGATGCCGCGCGGCAAATGCCCGGCGCGCTCCGCCGGCACCGCGACGTATTCCGCGTAGAAGCCTCCGTGGGGATTGTCCCAGCTGTACGAGTAGACCTGCTCGCCGAGCTTGAATCCCTGCACCCTCGCTCCCACCGCGGCGACGGTACCGGCGCCATCGGTTCCGAGCACCAGCGGAAAGGCGGAATGCTTGATGCTTTGCGGATGCCGCCGCAGGCCCACGTCCCAGATCGCAACACCGGCGGTGTGCACGGCGATCAGCACTTCATCCGCGGCGGGCTTCGGCACCGGCAGCGTGTGCAGGGTGATGACCTCCGGGCCGCCAGCACGATCGATCGCGGCCGCCTGCATCGTCTGCGGCAAGCTGACCGCCCCGCCCTCTGCAGCGGCAAGCCCCGGGCTCACCAGACACGCAACAACGAGCATTCCTGTGATTCGCAGTGCCGGCATTGCGGTTGATCCTCTTTGACATTCCGGATGGACGCTTGCTGGCAGCCGCCCGGATCATACGCCCCCCACGGGACGTGCAGCGCGCCCGCATCCCTCCTCAGGCGCCCTTGGCCGCCGGTGCGCCGGCGGCCTGCTTGCGAGCCGTGAGCAGCGCTTCACGCTCGCGCGCACGCCCGGCGATGCGCGCGTCGTGAGCGCCGCAGCGCTCCCGGTTGTCGTGAGCTGTGGGGGCGGGCGGCGTGTCTGCCAGGCTCGCCCGCGGCACCATCGCGATGCAGTCGACCGGGCATGGCGCGACGCACAGCTCGCACCCGGTACACAGCGCGAGCAGCACGGTATGCATCTGTTGGTGGGCGCCGACGATGGCGTCGACCGGGCATGGTGGCAGGCACCGGGCGCAGCCGATGCAGGCGTCTTCGTCGATCTGGGCCACCAGCGGCGGACCCTCGAGCCCGTTGGCCGGATTCAGGGGCAGCGCTGGCCGCTGCAGCAGGGCGGCGAGCGCGCCGATGGTGGCCGCGCCCCCCGGCGGGCACTGGTTGATGGGCGCTGTTCCCGCCAGCAGGGCCTCGGCGTACGGGCGACAGCCCCCGTAACCGCAGCGCGTGCACTGCGTTTGCGGCAGCAGGGCATCGATGTCCTCCGCGGTGACCATGGCGCTGGGGCGAGGCTGATGCAGCGCCCTCAGGTGATCCTCATTCCGGGAGTCGCGCCGGAATCGGGCGACAGCAGGAACAGGCCGGGCGCCTCCCCGCTGGCCGCCAGCACCATACCTTCCGAGACCCCGAACTTCATTTTGCGCGGTGCGAGGTTGGCAACCATGACCGTGAGACGACCCTTGAGCGAGTGCGGATCGTACGCGGACTTGATGCCGGCAAACACCGTGCGCGTCTCCGAGCCCAGATCGAGCGTGAGCTTCAGCAGCTTGTCGGCCCCGGCGACGGCTTGCGCATCCAGGATGCGCGCCACGCGCAGATCGACCCGCTTGAACTCATCGAGCGAGACAGTCGCGGCGCTGCCCGAGCCGCCCGCGTTCAGCGCCGCGGCACCAGGGGCCGTCACCGCCGTTGCCGACCCGCCCGCAGGTGCTGCGGTGGCGGCTGCGGCGTCGCTCTCGAACAGCGCGTCCAGCTGCTTCGGATCCACCCGCGTCATCAGGTGCCGGTAGGGATTGATGCGCTCGGGCGCAACGGTGGCATCGTTCCATCTGAAGGCCCGGTCGAGCCCGAACAGCTCGCGGGCGACCTGCTCGGCCACCTGCGGCATGACCGGCGCGAGCAGCACCGACAGGAGCTTGAAGCCGTACAGCGCGCGCGAGCACACATCCTGCAGCTGCGCAGCCTTGCTCGGGTCCTTGGCGAGTACCCACGGCTGGTTGGCGTCGAAGTACTGGTTGATCCAGTCCGCGAACGCCATGCAGTCGCGCATGGCCTTGCCGAATTCGCGCGCCTCGTAGTCGTTGTGTACCTCCGCGGCGGCTCTGCGCACCGCGTCACTGAGCCCGGCCATGTCCTGCGAATAGCGCAGCTCGCCGTGGAAGTGTCGGGTGATGAAACTCGCGGCCCGGCTGGCGATGTTCACGTACTTGCCGATCAGATCGCTGTTGACCCGCGCGCTGAAGTCATCGGGGTTGAAGTCGATGTCCTCGACGTTCGCGTTCAGCTTCGCCGCGATGTAATAGCGCAGCCACTCGGGGTTCAGGCCGATGTCGAGGTAACGCAGCGGGCTGATTCCGGTGCCGCGCGTCTTGGACATTTTCTCGCCCGAGAGGGTGATGAAGCCATGCACGTACACGTGATCCGGGACCCGGTAAGGCGGGCCCGCGAACTTGAGCATCGCCGGCCAGAACAGCGTGTGGAAGTAGATGATGTCCTTGCCGATGAAGTGGATCTGCTCGGTATCCGCAGCGGCGAGGAACTCCTCGAAGCCGCGCGGCTCGCCGTTGGCGCGCGCCTTGCCGAGCGCGAAGTAGTTCTTGAGCGAGGCGAGGTAGCCGATGGGGGCATCGAGCCACACGTAGAAGTACTTGCCCGGCGCGTCGGGGATCGGGATGCCGAAATAGGGCGCATCGCGCGAGATGTCCCAGTCGCTCAAGCGCAGCTCGCCGCTGCCCGCGAGCCACTCGCGCGCCTTGTTGGCGACCTGCGGCTGCAGGCGCCCTGCGGCATAGAGCCAGCCCTTGAGGAAAGCTACGCAGCTGGGATCGGACAGCCGGAAGAAAAAGTGCTCGGAAGCCTTCAGCACCGGGCGCGCGCCGGTGAGGGCCGAGTATGGGTTGATGAGATCGGTCGGCGCGTACACCGTGCTGCACACTTCGCACGCATCGCCATACTGATCCTGCGAGTGGCAGTTGGGGCACTCCCCCTTGATGTAGCGGTCCGCCAGGAACATGCCCTTGACGGGATCGTAGAACTGCTGCACCGCCTTCTGGTACACGAGGCCTGCGGCCTTCAGCCGGGCGTAGATGTCCTGCGACAGTTGCGTGTTCTCGGGCGAGTCCGTCGTGTACCAGTGATCGAAGCTCAGGTGAAAACCCTGCAGGTACTTCGGCCGGCCGGCGAAAAGTCGCGCGATCAGCTGCTGTGGCGTGACCCCTTCGCTCTCCGCCTTGAGCATGATCGGCGCGCCGTGCGCGTCGTCGGCGCAGACGAAGTGCAGCTCATGTCCCTGCATTCTCTGGAAGCGGACCCAGATGTCGGCCTGGATGTACTCCATGATGTGCCCGATGTGGAACGGGCCATTGGCGTACGGCAGCGCGGTGGTGACGAAGATCTTGCGGGGCATCCGCGCTAGTCTACAGCCTCATCGGCGTCCTGCCGACGTCAGCGCGTCAGCCCGAATCCTTCAAGTCCTCGAACTCCGCCTTGTTGATGGCCTTCTTGTAGGCCTCCTTGCCGCTGATCTGGCGCTGATCCAGCAACTGTTGGATCGCGGTGTCCATGGTACGCATGCCGAACTGCCCCCCGGCCTGCATGGTGTTCTCGAGCTGGTCGAGCTTGCCCTGGCGTATGAGGTTGGAGGCGGCCGGCGTGTTCACGAGAATCTCGAGCGCCGCCACGCGCCCCTGCCTGTCGGCGCGCTGCAGCAGCTGCTGCGAGACGACGCCCCGGAGCGACGTCGACAGCATGGTGCGCACGTGCGACTGCTTGTCGGAGGGGAACGCGTTCACCATGCGGTCGACCGTCGGCGCCGCGCCGTTGGTGTGCAGCGTTCCCATGACGAGAATGCCCATTTCCGCCGCGGTGACCGCGATGCTCATGGTCTCGAGGTCGCGCAACTCGCCGATCAGGATCACGTCCGGGTCTTCGCGCAGGGCCGAGTGCAATGCGGCCGCGAAACTCGGGCTGTGCACGCCGATCTCGCGCTGGCTGACGAGGCAGGCCTTTCTCTCGTGCACGAACTCGATCGGGTCCTCGACGGTGAGGATGTGGCCCTTCACGCGGCGGTTGATGTCGTCGATCATGGCCGCGAGCGTGGTGGACTTGCCCGAACCGGTCTTGCCGGTCACCAGGATCAGTCCGTTATTGGTGCGGCACATCTGCCGCACGGCCTCCGGCATCTTCAGGTCATCGAGCGTGAGCGCATTGGAGGGGATCGCGCGGAACACGGCGCCCATGCCGTTCAGATGCCGCATGACGTTGACGCGAAAGCGCCCGCGATCGGCGATCGTGTAGGCGAAGTCGGCGCCGTCCTTGGCCTCGAAACGCTCCAGCGCCGCCTTCGGCAGGATCTCGTAGAGCGCCTGCTTGACGAATTCCGGAGCGAGCTTATCGGGCTTCAGGGACGAGAGATCGCCGAACAGGCGGATGCGCGGCGGATCGCCGGCGATGAAGTGCAGATCCGAGCCGCGCTTCTCAAGGACTTCGAGCAGCAGGGAGTCGATTTGCGCCATGCCGTGCGAGGCGCTCCTTCAGGAGGCGGAATTCGAGGTCGGCACGGTCGTCGGACCGGTGAGGTCGATCTTGGGCAGCATGCTGGTGTCGGTGACGTACTTCTGGAAGGCACGCTTCTCGAGCGCGTAGGTATAGGCGTCGTCGGGATCGACACTGCGAGCCGTGATGGCGGCGAGCAGCGCCTGGTCGAGCAGCTGCATGCCGAGGTCGCGTCCCATCTGCAACTGGGTCGGGATCTGGTGAGTCTGCTCGGTCTGGATGAGCTTGGCGATCGCCTTGGTCATCATCAGCACTTCGCAGATGGCCTTGCGGCCGTGGCCGTCGGCGGTCTTCACCAGCACCTGCGTTACCACCGCCAGCAGGCTCTGCGCCAGGAAGCTCTTGGTCTGTTCGCGCTCTTCCACCGGCAGGGCGTCGATCACGCGGTCGATGGTCTTCACGGCGCTGGTGGTATGCAGCGTACCGAGCACCAGGTGGCCGGTCTCCGCCGCGGTCATCGCCATGGAGATGGTTTCGGCATCACGCAGCTCACCGACCAGGATCACGTCCGGGTCCTCGCGCATCGCCGCCCGCACCCCTTCGGCGAAGCTCGGGATGTGCGTGCCGAGTTCGCGCTGGATGACCTGGCTGTTCTTGCTCGGGTGCACGAACTCGATCGGATCCTCGAGGCTGATGATATTGAGGCGGCGCGTCTGGTTCAGGTGATCGATCATCGCCGCGAGCGTGGTGGACTTGCCGGTGCCGGTGGAGCCGGTGACCAGCACCATGCCCTGGTGGAAGTCGCACAGCTTGGCGACGATCGGCGGCAGCGCGAGCTTCTCGAGGGTGGGGACACGCCGGTGTCCTTGCGATAGACGTTGACGCGAAACCGCCCACCCTCGGTGGACACGTAGGAGAAGTCCAGGTCGCCCCCCTTGGCGAACTGCTGGTTCTGCGCCTGGGTGAGAATCTCCGTGATGTAGCCTTCCAGCTCCACCCCGCGCAGCTCACGGAACTTGATCGGCATCAGGTCACCGTGCATGCGCAGCATGGGGGGCACGCCCACCGCCAGGTGCACATCCGAGCACCCCTGCTGCGTGCCGAGCTTCAAAAACGCGTCGATACGCGCCAAGCGACGCCCTCCTAAGACCTTGATCCACCCTTGTTTAGCCCATGACGGCCTTCAGGATCAACAGCTTGTGGTGG
>WNGI01002813.1_pt1 | contig 23117 bp, 26 predicted proteins | sample 5400621 | NCBI WGS metagenome assembly WNGI01 (sample SAMN13153374, study PRJNA577476) | soil metagenome | isolation source: 20 cm soil or saprolite under Garry oak tree replicate 1 | place: USA:California | collected 2016-06-15
TGAAGCTTCTTCAGGAAAAGAAGGGACTTACGGAAACGCAGGCGTATCAGGCCGCATCAATGGCGGCGGACCTGCACATCACGGAGCTGGTGGACGGAAATGTCGGCGTCCACATGATGATCGCGAAGAGTTATCTGCGATAGGACTTTTCACCGCACGACAATGTTTCCCACCTGAGGACTGGACCGTCTAATTCATTAGCGGTTGTACAGACTCCTCAACTGGAGGAAACATGGATTACAGGCGACTTACGCTCGCGGCGCTGCTGGCCTGGTTTGTCAGACTGAGCTTCGGGATACTGGTGTGGATCACCCCCTTTGGCGATGAGTTCGCGAAATACCCGACGGTGTTCCGGCCAATGCCGCTCGTACGGGATAACGTGCCGCTGATGCTCGTCGGCTGGTTTATCGCAGTCTTCGTACTCGCAATAGTGTTCGCAAAAGGATACGCCGGTGGGAATGGCGCTCTCGAGGGGTTCAGGTTTGGTAGCTTGATGGCGTTCTTCTGCGTCGGCTTCGTCTCAGTCAGCTTGTATGCGCAAGTCAACATCGGACTGCGCATGGCGGTGATCGGTGGCGCGCAGCTATTCCTGGAGATGATTATCGTCGGAACCGCAATAGGCGCTGCGTACCAGCCAGGACGGCGATTGCAGGAACCTAGACTCGTCCGGGCCGCCTGAGTGTTTCGAGAGCACGCTCGAGCTCCTCGCATAGCACGTCGATATCGTCGGGCGATGTATCGTCGTGCGTGATGCACGCGCGCAGAACCGGACCTTCGGGCAAACCGGCAGTCGAAATCCATGCCCGCCCGCTCGACACGATTTGTTGCGCGACATCGGCAAGTGACTCGGCGCTGTCGAGAGATGGATGCGTGAAGCAGAGGATTGGAAGCGGAGAGCTGTTGACAACAATCCAGCCCGCGCTCGTCAGGCGATTTCGGAAATAGTCAGCAACGCTGAGCTGTCGCTCGATCTTTGCCCCCACGCCATCACGTCCCACTGTGGCGAGTGTGAGAAATACCTTGAGCCCGATGAAGCGACGTGACCATTGGAGCGACATAAGGTAGAGATCGTCGCCTTCGTCGAGTTTTTTCGGAACGTAAGCAGCGTCGACGCCGAAGATCTCATGCAGTACCTGAGACCGCCGGCAAAAAAACATTCCTGCGCCCATTGGTACCGACAGCCATTTGTGCGCATCCCAGCACACCGAGTCCGCTTTATTGATTCCGCGAAGGAGAGGGCGAAGCTGCGATGAAAAACCAGCGGCGCCGCCCCACGCGGCGTCGACGTGAAACCACGTCGAGCTCGCTCCAGCGATTTCTCCAATCGCGTCGAGATCGTCGATTGCGCCGGCGGTCGTTGTCCCGACGGTGCCAACGATCATGATCGGCTTCCGGCCATCAGCGATGTCCATCTCGACTGTTTCCCGCAACGCAGCGACGTCGATCTGATGTTCAGAGTTACACGGGATGATTCTGACAGCGCGGTTGCCCAAGCCCGCAATGCGCGCGGCTTTTTGAATCGAGTGGTGAGCCTGCGACGAGACATACACAGCGCCATGTGCGGCAGCTTCTCCAACGCCGCCCTCCAAAGCATCCGGGTACGCGGTCGCAATTGCGGCGAGAAGGGCGGTGAGATTCGCTTCACTGCCACCGCTCGTGAACTGCGCCGACTCCGCGTCGAACCCAATGACGTCCGCGAGAAATTTCAGGGTGTGGATTTCGATTTCATTGGCAGCAGGGGAGTGCCACCACGCACCGACCTGGGGATTGTAAAGCGCCGCCAGCGCGTCGGCCCAGATCCCGGCTTCGAGAGTGTTTGGCACAAACAGCCCGAAATAGCGCGGATGCGTCGCGTGCAGAGTCCACTTTCTCAACATGTCTGCGACATCGCGCAGCGAGTCCACTAGCTGGACTTCGTGCGCGAATGTGTACTGCTCCAGTCGCTCGCGGATTTCGGCGCTAGAGACGTTCGGCGCGACTCGAAGATTGCGAATGTCGTCGCGCAGCGTCTGAATTTCGTCTGCGATGAACTGCGCTGAAGTCGAAGTAACTGGATCGTCTGACATTACGGTGATGTTAGCACAGTTCGTCTCAAACCATAGGTCGCTTTGCGCAGTCTACAACAGCAACGTGCTCACTGGAGGATACGTGAGAAGAGCTTTTCTGTTTCTTGGATTGGTCATGCTGCCGATGAGCTCTCAGGCTCAGTCCGAATCACGCCCGGAGATTCTTGTCCTCGGGACATATCACATGGCGAATCCGGGACACGACATCCACAACATGCAGGCCGATGACGTCCTGTCCACGAAACGCCAGCAGGAAATCGCGCAGCTGATGGAAGTTCTAAAGAAGTTTCATCCAACAAAGATTGCGATCGAAGCCGACGTGTCGGGTCAGCGCGCGGCGCAACAGTATTCAGACTACGTGGCGGGAAAGTACACGCTGTCGCGAAACGAGATCGATCAAATCGGATACCGACTCGCGAAGGAGCTTGGCCACAAGACTGTGTATTCGGTGGACGTCGATGGTGACTTCCCGTACATGCGGGTGCTCAACTACGCGAAGGCGAATGGCCTCAAGGAGAAGTTCGACGCGATGGAGGCGAAGACGGGTGCGAGAGTAAAGGCGCAGGGCGATTTCCTCGGATCGCACACGATCCTTGAAACGCTGCAATGGATGAATTCGGATTCGAATGTGGCAGCGGACGTCGCTGCGTACCTGGCGTTCGTCCCGTTCGGAGAACCTTTCGAGTACGCGGGGTCAGATCTTCTTGCGGCGTGGTATCAGCGAAATATTCGCATCTATCGCAACATTGTGTCACTGATCGAATCTCCGAGCGACCGGATTCTCGTCATTTATGGTGCCGGTCATCTCGGGTGGTTACGACAGGACGTTTCCAATGATGCGACCGTCAGGCTGCGTAAACTGGGCGATTTATTTTAGCGCCGTACCTACACGGTGTCTCTCTCATCGCCCAGATAGTATCGAGCCCACCGCTCCCGCATTGAGTTTAGTCATCGTCACCTTTCAGCTCGACGATCGACCTTCTTCGAACGCGTTCGCGACGCTGGTTCGGCGAGCCGCCAGAACTGCCGCTCTCCGATCACAGTCACCTTGTGTCCCTGCGCAGCGAGACGCCGAACTTCAATCAGCTTCGATCCTGCATCCTTACCGGCGATCTGCTGCGCGTTTGGTTGACCACGCACGAGCACATCGGTCAACTTGCCCGGCTTCGATTGGACAATTGCTCCCGCTTTCTTTGCAGCGGCCATCGCGTCATTTCTCGGACGCGAAAGAAAACCCGTAAACGAGAGACGCTTTCCAGCGAGATCACTCACTCTGCCAAGCCGCGGCTCCTTCGGCCGATGGCGAAGCGCTTCGATTAATTCACTCGCGGCCTCGTACCGCCTGCCCCGCGATCCAAGACAGCGATGAATCACTTCCTTCAGATGATCGCTGCACGGAAGTCCGCGCACATCCTTACTTCGCATCGGCCTCGTGATGTCGCCTCGCAACAGCATTACAGCGATCAATCCGATCTGATAAATGTCATCGCGCTTCTGCCACCGGCGAACTTTGCCCCACGCGATTTCACTCGGGACATGAAAAAGACTGAACGCGTCCGCCGTTACACCGCGCGGATTCAGTTGATGGGTCGCAATTCCAAAATCGCCGATCTTCAGTTGATCGTCCTCACAGACGAAGACATTGAACGGCGTGAGATCTCGATGCATCGCCTGACCACGATGCAACGCGTCGAGCGCGCCGAGGACCGCCGCGATCTCCCGGCGCACATATCGCTCGGACTGTGCACCATGTTTGTCGAGCCATGTGCCGAGGTCGCCGTTTTCAGCGTATTCGATGACGAGGCAATACCGGACTTGATCGCCATCCATTTCTGCGAATCGATCGAACACACGAAGCGCTCGTTCCTCTCGCGTGAGCAGCTCGGCGAAGTACGCTTCGCGTAACCAACCCGTGAGGCGATCCGTGATCTTGACGCACACTTGCGCGGGAAGGCCCGCTGACGGTGTTGGCGTGGCGAGATAAACTTCGCCGAAACCTCCTCTGCCGATTAGCCGATCGAGACTGTAGGTCCGCTCCGACTCGGAGCTGTACGCAGTTTGCGCGGCCACTTTCGCGCGTGGTCGGCGCTGAGGACGCGAAGCCAATCGCGTGTATCGAGCCTTCGTGCGAGACCGAGTGCGCTGTGTGGTCAAGTCATCACACTTACGTGAGCTCGGAACCGCAAGCAAACGGGACTCGGCAGCTCGATCCGCTCGCGCGTCGATGTCAATCGCCCCGTCTTCTCATCGCGCGCGAAAACGACAACGGAATTCGATCTTTGATTTGCGACAACTAGCCACCCTTCGCTCAGATCCAAACTGAAGTTGCGCGGCCAATCTCCTTCTGTGGAGATCGTCTGCTCGAGTGTGAGCACGCCGCTTGAAGTTGCGATCGAGAACATCGCAATGCTGTTGTGACCTCGATTTGAGACATACACGTGGCGCCCTGACGGTGCGACGTGAATGTCAGCTGGATAATTCGTTCCTTTCCAGCCGGACGGCAACGTGGAGCGAGTATCGAGCAGAGACAGCGCACCACGCTTGGCATCAAACCGAAGCGAGGCGACGGTGGAATCGAGCTCGTTCGACACGAATACAAGGGGAGCCTTTGGATGGAACGCGATGTGGCGAGGACCAGCTCCGGGTTTCATCACTGCGTCGCCACTTTCCTGGTGATGCAGCGTTTTTTTCTCGATGTCGAGTCGGTAAACGAAGACTCGATCGACGCCGAGGTCGGCGGCAAGTGCGAATCGGTTTGACGGGTCGGGAACTATGCAATGCGCATGGGGGGCTTCCTGACGCTCCGCGTTCGGTCCTTTGCCATTGTGCTGATCAAGATGTGCGACCGGCGCGAGTGATCCATCGTTCTCTATCGGAAGCACCGCGACATTTCCCCCGACGTAATTCGCGACGAGCACAACTCGGCCGCTGCGATCCACGCTCACGTAGCAGGGGGCACCACCTTCCGATGCTTGCTCGTTGCGTCGCGCAAGGGCGCCAGTGTCGTTTTCGATTGCGAAAGCGCTAACCGCACCGCTCGCTTTCCCATTGTATTTCTCGAGCTCATTCACGGCGTAGAGAACACGACCGTTCGGGTGAAGGGCGAGAAAGGATGGATTTGCACCCGCGTTTACGGCGCCGACTTGTCGCAGTTTCCCCGAGCGACGGTTCATCAGCACGAGATAAATGCCGTCAGTCCGTCTCTCTTCGGTATACGTGCCAACGTAGAGCTGCTCGTCTGCAGGAAATTGGGCCGAGAGTCCAACAACACCAATTGCCGATGCGGCGAGGAACTCGCGGCGCGACAGCTCGCGGGATTTAGTCATTCCCGAATATTAGGCGGCCGCGGCGAGAACGTAACAGCGACGACTTGGATACCCTTACGATGCTCGGCGCGGAATCTGATTGCGCACCGAACGCACCGTTCTCAGATAGCGATAGATCGCTCGCAGGTCATCGTCGCTCATGCGGCGGAACTGACGCCACGGCATGAAGTCCTTGAGAGTGTGCCGCTGCGGATCCTCACCGGTACGAATCGTTTGCAGAAAATCCGCTTCAGTCCACTTGCCGATCCCGGTCGCCGAATCGGGTGTGATGTTCAACGGATTTGCCGTGAAATCCTTCGGTGGATGAGCATTGCCGGCGAAGAGCTTATCCCGATCGAGCTTCGATTGAAGACCTGATGTCGGCGTGTGACAATCGACACACAGCGCGATGTGCGAAAGATACTGGCCGTACGCTGCCGTCACGCCGCGAGGTGGAGGCGTTGGTGCGTTTCCTTTCACCGGGCCGAGGAAAGACGAACGCGCGACGCGGAATACGAAATTCGGATTTTGTGTCACTCGATGTGACACAGCGGGAAGCGTCTTCAAATACCGCGCGACTGCGAACGCATCTCGATCTGACATCTCGTGAAACCACTCGTACCGCATCACAGGCGCGAGCAGCTGCCCGTCTTTTCGTTGACCATTTCGAATCGCGCGAACAATCTCGGCCTCGGTCCACGTTCCAAGTCCCGTCGCGGAATCGGACGTCAGGTTAGCCGAACGAATTGTTCCTAGTCGCCAATCCTTGAACTCTGCTCCACCGATGAGTGGTCCGTCGGGTTTGCGATCCTGCGTGTGACAGCTGCCGCACACTGACACGTTGCGAACCACGTACTCACCTCGCTCAACGAGGTCAGCCGTCGTCCCGATCGAGCTGGACGCAACAGGGAGGGGAAGACTCGCGTGATGACATCCGCCGAGCATCGTCGTCATGGCGATCGAGCGAACCACCCGAGAGATGTACCGCCGGGTCATCGATTCAGCCGATCTGGACTTCGGTTGGTACTCCCGCGTTCATCAGAGATGCGCCGCCGTCGACATAAATCGTCTGTCCTGTAATCCATTGTGCCTTCTCGGACGACAACAGAGAGACTGCGTTGCCAATGTCTTCGGGTGTTCCGAGCCGACCCATTGGCGTCCACCCGCGCGTGTGCCAATTGCGAATAAGGGTCTGTACTTCGTCGGGTAGAGTCTTGAGCACACTGTCGTCTATCCAGCCTGGACTGACCGAGTTGACAGTGATACCTCGCTTTGCGACAGCGACTGCAAAGTAGCGAACCGTTGACTCCATCGCTGCTTTGGCCGCACCCATGGCAACCCATGGGAGCAGACCGCCGGTGCGACTTCCCTCCGCGTACGTAATGGCGAAAACCCGGCCCCCGCTCTCCATCATCTTGAGCGCCTCACGAGCGCCGACAAGGAAGGCTTTTGACTGCGAGTCGAACGCCGCGTCCCACTGCTTGAGGGTGATGTCGAAAGGCGGTTGAAAAAACTCAGGTACTTCTGGTCGGGCGTTGCTGACAAAGATGTCGAGCTTGCCGAACTCCGCCTTTACCTTCCTGAACATTTCGGTGATCTGCGCGGTATCGAGGACATCCGCCTGAACGACGAATCCATCGGATCCACGCTTGCGGACTTGTTCGAGCGTGTCATTTGCCGCCGACTCGTTCTGATAATAGTGAATCGCGATTTTGATACCGTCTTCCGCGAGCGCCAGCGCGATTCCTCTTCCGATGCCGCGTGAGCCTCCCGTTATCAGCGCGCATTTCCCTGTCTTCGCCATCGGACCTCCCGGTTCCATGATGTGACGTCAGATTTCTGCTGCAAGCACCATACAAAAGCGCGGCACTGGCGGCGACTAACCCTTACAAGTCACAATTCTCGTATCCAGATATTCCGGTAGCTGACAGGATTTCCATGATCCTGGAGCATCAGCGGTTCCTTGGGATTGTGTTTCTCATAGTGAGGCGGTCCGCTGTTGAAAGTGGTTCCCTTGACCTCGACATGATCTTGAACGAGGACGCCATTATGAACGACCGTGAAGTATGCTGGCGTCACCACCTTCCCATTATCATCCATGCGCGGTGCGCGAAAGAAAATGTCATAGCTTTGCCACTCACCTGGTTTGCGGCTCGCGTTCACTAGCGGGATGTACTGCTTGTAAATGCTCGCCGCTTGTCCATTCGAGTACGTGCGATTGTTATAAGAGTCCAGCACTTGGACCTCGTAGTGTTTCTGAAGAAATACTCCGCTATTGCCTCGCTCCTGTCCTTCGCCTTCGACTTTTGCAGGAGTCCGCCACTCGATGTGAAGCTGACAATCGCCGAATGCGCGCTTCGTCTGGATGTTGCCCGTGCCTTTCACAATAGTGAGCGCGCCTCCCGCGACTTTCCACTTCGCCGGAGCCCCATCAGTTTGCTGCCATTGGGAAAGATCCTTTCCATTGAATAGCACGATCGCATCGGACGGCGGCGCGGTACCCATGCCCGGAGTCACTACGCGAGGAACTGGTTCCCAGACCTCCGTGAGCTTCGGGTCTGCCTGAGGTTGCTGCGACTGCGCCGCAATGAAAATCGGCGACAGTACGGCTCCGAGAAAAATGAAATGCAGCGCTTTGCGTTCCGTTGTCATAATCATCTCAGTCCAAGATTGTAGAGCCTACTCGCATTCGTACGCATTACCATCGTCGCGATCTCCTCGGCACGCGCGCGACTGACCTCGCCATTTCGGATCATGTCGGTAAGCGCCATTGCAAGTGCGGCTCTGCCATTCTTCCCCGAAATCCACGCGGTCAGCTCCCATCCCGCGTCAGGACCGAGGGCAAATGCATCCGAGCCGAATAGCACTTTTTCAGGAAATTGCGTAAGCCATCCCCTCAAAACGTCGGCCAGCCGCGCGGGCGGATAAGCAAGAGTCATCATCGACATGTCGACATAGACGTTTGGCTTCCAGAGCATTGCACCAGCGTGAGACGCATAAATCCCACCGCCGTGGACGATGACAAAGTTCGTCTTGCTGAGCGTTGGATCGTTGAACGCCGGCTCGAGAAGAAGCGGATCGACTTCAGATATCCGGTAGGTGTTGCCGAATCCTTCAAACGAGTGAATGTGAACTGCCATGCCGAGTCGGCCGGCTTCGCGCGCGACGTATCGGAAGATGAAATCCTGAAGAGTCTTGTACTCCGCGTGCGAGGGTTCGCCGCCGCCCGCGTATTTCGCGTATACGGCGCTCGCCGTCGCCGGTGAGGCGTCTGCGAAGTTGAGCGAGCGCAGGTAGGCCGCCTCGAATTTTACCGCCACGCAGCCGTTTTTCTTTTGCGCCTCGAGCGTTGGTGTGACGATCGTCTTGAGATACTGATCGAGTGTCGGAGGTATCGATGCGAGATGGAGGTCTGACAGGTAGCGACGCATGAGGCTCGCTTCCAGCGGATACAATTTTTCACGATCGGAAGACTCGGCTGCTTCGGCCTTTGTCGAGAGCGGCAGCAACAGCGCATCGTCGTACGACACCCAGCGAAATCGTCGCGACGTCAGGCCCGGCCCCATCGCGATGCGGTTGGCGAGCAAAACCTCGTCGCCGACCTGGTCGAGAACCCACGTCGGAAAAGCGTCGCCCTCTTTTTTGGCAATGCTCTGCATCGTCGCGCGCAAATCTTTCATGTGCGCATCGGTGAGGTCGTCGTACGGATATTTGTAGAGCGCCTTGTAAGCCGCAAGCCACGTAGGGCTGTCTGGTCTCAGAGGTACCGGCAGCTCGAATGGAATGCCGTCGAGCGCAAGCGCGTCGAAGTCCGAGTCAGCTGGAGCGACGCTGTTTGCATGGCTATGGTTGTCCACCGCGCGAATTTTTCCGATGTAAGCCGTCAGCGACGGGTCTGCACGCGACTGAGCGGAACTGATCGTTGGCAGAGAGGCGCATAGCAGCACTGCGTTCCCCAGGGATAACACGAGCATCGCAACCTTGTGCGCTTTCATTCGCCAGCATCACTCCGAGGAATCTTCACATCGCACCCAGCGTGGACTCGGCTCCATGATATGGCCTTTGATGTTCAACCACAAACCGTGGGACGTGATGCACGGTGTTGCCGGCAGGTAGTCCTCGAGAATGCGAGTCAGGTTCTTGCGGTAGAGGATCGAATCGCAAAAGGGGACGAGGCACAATGAAGCTCTATACGCATCTCAATTTCGGGGGCAATTGCGAAGAAGCATTCCGCTTCTATGAGAAGCAGCTCGGCGGAAAAATTACGATGATCATGAAAAAGAGTGATCTACCGCCGGGTGCGCCCGCGCCCCCCGGCCCCGATAACGCTGTCATTCACATACGCATGAACGTCGCGGGCGTGGAGCTGATTGGAAACGACGTTCCGCCGGAATACTTCAAGCCGATACGCAGCTCATATCTTTATCTCGCCGTCGATTCTGCGGAGGCCGCCGACAAGATCTACGCGGTGCTCGCGGATGGAGGCGACGTCGGCATGAAGATCCAGGAAACTTTCTTCGCGTCGCGGTTCGCACAGCTGCGAGACAAATTCGGAACGCTGTGGACGATCATACATGAACGCCCAATGTGAAGGATGACAGCCTACATCGCGTTGCTTCGCGCAGTGAACGTCGGAGGAACCGGCAAACTCGCCATGGAGGATCTCAAGGCGATGTGCGAAGCTGACGGGTTCCGTTCTGTCCGTACTTACATCGCGAGCGGAAACGTTGTGTTCGAAAGTCCCCTCACTGAAAAAGCCGTAAAGAAAAAGCTAGAGACCCGACTCCTCGGCCACGCCGGCAAACCTATGGGTGTCCTTGTGCGCACCGCGAAGGAAATGGCCGAGGTGCTAGAGCGAAATCCATTTCCGAATGCGCCCGGAAATCGAACCATCGCAATCTTTCTCGATTCACCGCCTCCCGCCAACGTGGCCGACACTGCGTCGGGACGTGTGAACGAGGAAGTCCGTGCAGGAAAGCGAGAGATCTACGTGCTCTACGACGAGAACATGGGGCGTTCGAAACTGAAAATCCCGGCAGCTAAAAACGGTACCGCTCGCAATATGAACACAGTCGCGAAGCTGGCCGTGATGGCTAGCGCCTAGGCTCCTCGGGAACCAATCGGCCGCCGCGAACCGTCGCGCCGAGTACGATCGCCGCGCTGATCAGTACGACGTTCTTGAGGATGTACTGTCCTTCCATTGTAGGCGCGTATGGAAAGTGAATGAACGTCTCACCTGGAAAAAGAAAAAGCGGCGTCAGTGTTCCGGCCATCTGAAATGCGAGAAGGAATAACGTCGCTCGCATGAAAACGCCGAAGATGAGTCCGAGGCCGATGAGGCATTCCCATGTTGCGAGCAATGGGACCGAAACGTTGGGATGTACGCGCCCCAAGCTCAGGACCTCGATTGTCCTTGCAGCAAGATTCGATGCCGGGCTCATGCCCGGAAAGAATTTGAGGATGCCAAACCAGAAGAAGACGATCCCGAGGCTGATGCGTAGCAGGAATAAGCCGTGTCGCGCCATCCATTGTGTGATTTTTCTATCCAATTCATCAAAACGGATTGCCATGTCGCTCCTCAAAGCATTGAGCATTGCGGTGCTCATCTCTGGTTGTGCAGTCACTAACGCCGGTCACAGTAATCCGAAGTTCAGAGTCATCGCGTTCTTCACCGCCAAAAAAGATCCTGCACACATCAGCTTCGTACATGAAGCGAATGTCTGGTTTCCTCGGCAGGCAACGAAATACAATTTCAGCTACGACACTACATCCAACTGGCAGAATCTGAATTCAGATTTTCTCGCCAGATATCAGGTGGTGATTTTTCTCGATACGCGTCCTGAAGATCCCGTACAACGAGCTGCGTTTCAATCATACATGGAACACGGCGGAGCGTGGATGGGATTTCATTTCGCCGGTTTTGCGCTTACGCCTTCAGAGTATCCCGCAAACTGGGATTGGTATCACAACAAATTCCTCGGCGCAGGCTCATACGTGAGCAACACGTGGAGACCGGTGTCGGCGATCCTGCGTGTCGAAGATCGCAAGCATCCCTCCACTCACAATCTGCCTGAGACGTTCAAGTCTTCACCGAGCGAGTGGTACCGATGGGAAAAAGATCTGAGACAGAATCCTGACATCGACATTCTGCTCTCGATTGACTCAACCAGTTTTCCGCTGGGCACTGGACCAAAACTCAACGAGATCTGGCACAGCGGATACTATCCGGTGGCTTGGACGAACAAGAATTACAGGATGATCTATTTCAACATGGGTCACAACGACATGGACTACGAGCACAAGTATGACACCACTAACAGGACGTTGTCATACACGTTGAACAATCCGATTCAGGATCGGCTGATCATCGACGCTTTGTTGTGGTTGGGAGACAAGGATCGACGTTAACGGCTAATGACGAATCGGTAACGTCGCACTAAGGGTTGATACGCCGTTCTCGTCGAAGCTTTCGATCGCCACCCAGTACCGTTGACCGACGGTGAGCGCCCGCAGCTCCAGTGTCGTCCCCTGGTCTGCGAATCTCTGGTATGTCTCGTACAGCTTGGAGGATGAGATTCCCCAACGCACGTTGTAGCCGACAACGCCAGGAACAGGCGGCCATGTAATCACCGCATTTCGCTCGTCGCGCTCGCGCCGCGCGGTGAGATTGGAGGGCGGTTGAGGGCGGGGACCGTCGCCATTGCCGAAAACCCGGATGTCGCTAACGGCGAGATTCGCTGCGCCGACGTGAATGTGCTCGAAGCGGACGAACCGCGCGCGAACTGGAGCGGACAGCTCTATGTAGGCGTCGGGCCGGTCGTGGCGCTCGCGCGAAAGATCACCGACGCTTGTCCAATGTTTTCCGTCGAGCGAGGTACCAAGCCGAAACCGCGAATACACTGTCGAGTCCGTGCCGTAGAGTCCGGACTTGTAATCCGCGTAGTTCACTTGAATCGCTTTCACCTGATAAGTGCGACCGAGGTCTAAAGTGAGCGATTCGCCCGGCCGATTTTCTTTCGCGACCCAGAGGGTGCGCGGATTCTCGTCTGTCACGTTGCTCGCGGGGAAACCGTCGCGCGATGAAGACGCCTTCGCGGTCTTGTGATATGAAAGAAGCATCCATCCGGTGAACAGGTCGTCGCTCCTGCGATACGCTCTGGTCGGCAGCCAGTGAGGGAAATCGCCGAAGCGTGTGTCGACATACATCTGGCTGTCGCGATCGAACCCGGCTGGATGCATTGCAATGCGACGCTCGAATTTCCAGTTGACTGCAATCCACGGCGTACCGGTATTCCACCAATTGCCGTAGACATCCTGGAACGTGTTGCCGTGCCCAGCTCCTTGCACGAACCCGCCTGGCTTGTACGCCACTGGATTGTAGGACGCGTACGTAAACGGGCCGAGTGGATTGTCGCCGACGTAAACGCCGGTGGCGTACACATTGTACTCAGTGCCAGGCGCTGCATATTGGAGATAGTAGTGGCCACCGCGCTTCGTCATCCACGAGCCTTCGATGTATGGCTGTGTCGTAGAGTCGCGATGGTCCTGACCGAACCGTTCCCACCCGTGCTTCTGCGGATCGAGTCCGAACAACCAGTGTGGCGTGCCCTTGTAGGCGAGATGTTTTGCCTTGTCGAGCTCGATGACGTTAAGCGGATAGACGTTCGACGAATTCCAGTAAAGAAACCAGCGGTCGGTATCGGCATCGTAAAAGAACTGCGGATCCCATGGACCGGGCTGCACCGAGTCGGGTTTTGCGAACACGCCATTGGGCTCGGACTGTCTCGCCATCGGGAGCCAAGGGAGCAAGGGGTTGTAAATCTCGACGCGACCCGTCGCCGGCTTCGTCAGCATGAGAATCGGCAGCGGGCTAGTCGTACTCGGCAGAACGTAGATCGTGTCGCGCACCGCGAGCACAGCCGGTGCAACGATGTCCGTCAGTGGCCATCGTGAAGGAGTGATGTGCTGCCAGGTTCCCAAATCGCGTGAACGCCAATAGCCCTCGCCGATCGTCTCGAACAGGTAGTACTCGCCGCGGTGAACGACAATGACTGGATCGGCGCCGGATCGATATGAAATACCTTCGTTGTATTGCTCGAAGTTGTAGCGGTAGTCGATGTCGATTGGGTTGGTATAGGTGCGTTGCCCGGCCGACTGCGCCAAACTGAAGGACACGGCGATTACCTGGCAGACTAGTGCGGCCGTGACTCGCGTACATAACGACGTTTTCACGCGTGTTTCAACCGAGCAAGAATTCGTAATAGACCAGCGGATCACCTTTGTATACAACCTGGCCGCGCTCGTGGAAACCACACTTGGTGTAAAACGATCCGGCGCCAGCATCGGCGTCATATGCATCGAGGCGAATTGAGTCGGCCGGCCATGCTCGTGCCACTGCGAGCGCGTCTTCGAGTGCCAACTTTCCCAGACCCTGGCCCTGATGCGCGACCGATACCGCGAGTCCCGTGAGGTAGAGCGGCCGCCTTACTGGAGTGAAATACGAAACGTCGATCGCCCACGGCTTCTTTGTCGCGAGACGCGACACGGTGAGAATGCGCTTGCCTGAACTTCCTAAGCGAACTCGGGCGTGGCGCTGGCCGAGAGCGGCGCCGCGTTCAGTTCCAAGCGACGACCAGTGCCCTTCGCCATAGCGCGCGGTGAGTGCACCGGACGCCGCATTCTGCAGCGCAGCTATTATCGGCACGTCGTCCAGGGTAGCATCGCGGAATCTGAGCACAGTGCGCTTGTCTTTCATCCGCCGCTGGAACAACGTATGGGAATCGGAGGCACTACTATGAGACGCATTTTTTTCATCGGAATGTTCGCGCTGCTGAGTCCCGGCGTTTTGCCGGCGCAAGCTCAGCCGTATCGCGTAGTGTTCGATCTCACCAGCAGGGACAGTCTCGAGCAGAAGGCAGTGCTGCGATGGCTGAGAGAGGTTGGCACTTCGAGTCCCAATGCGCAAATGGAAGTCGTCATGTACGCAAAGGGCTTCGAGCTCGTCATGCCCGAGCGGTCACCTTACATCGCCGACGTGAAAGCGGCGATGAAGAATCCGAACGTGAAATTCGTGGTGTGCGCTATTGCTCTCAAAAACAACAGCGTCGACAAAAGTCAGCTGCTTCCGGAAGTAGCAGTTGTGCCGGACGGCATCTACGAGCTCTTTTCGAAACAGCAGGACCACTGGGGATACATCAAGGTGATGCACTGATGTCAAACGATGAAGGATGGAAAGGCATCATCGCGTCGTCGCTTGATTGGGAGCAAGCTCATCTCGGTCTCGACAACGCGCTGAAAGACCTGCCCGTGAATCTTCGCGGACGACGGCCTGAAGGACTGCCACACTCGCCATGGGATCTGGTTGAGCACCTTCGGATTGCACAGCACGATCTCCTCGATTTCCTCCAGAATCCGAATTACAGTGAGGATCTGAAATGGCCGGACGACTATTGGCCTCCAGCATGCGACGCGGTCAATGACGAAATGTGGGAGAACAGTCTCTGCGAGATTCGTTGCGAGCGCGACGAGCTGAAGAAGTTCACGACTGAGCCGGGACGCGATCTCACCGCAAAAATTCCGCATGGTACCAATCAGACGTACCTGCGCACGATACTCGTCGCGGTAGATCATGCGTCATATCATCTGGGAGAGCTCGTTGCAGTGCGCCGGTCGCTGGGCGCATGGCCTACCGAATGAACCGGTAGCGTCTCCACAGCCACTTCAGATCGCGCTATAGCTTGACATCAAGTATCTTGACGTTAAGATATATGCAGGTCAACACGCCGCAACACGCCTAGAGACCGGCCGGCGCGCAGAAAACGTCCGACGAGGAACAGATTCGCACGCTGCTGGCTACATACGAGACGTCGCTGAATACAGCTGAGGCAGGTCGGATCGAGCAGCTCTACAGCGAAAACGGCGTGTTCATGCCCGCTGGCTTCCCGACGGCGTCCGGTCGCCCGGCGGTCCGCGGCACCTACGACGCCATTTTCAAGAACATTCGCATCGCGATCCACTTCACCATCGACGAGCTGACGGTGAAGGGCGATGTCGCCTATGCCCGGACCCACTCGGCCGGCACTTCTACTGCTGTGGCCACGGGAGCGACCGGGCCCGAAGTGAACCGGGAGCTTTTCATTTTCGCTCGTGTAGCGGACGGCTGGAAGATAGCACGCTACATGTTCAACAAGGCTTCCTGACCGGTGAGATACGGCAAGCTGCGGCACCCGCGCATTCGGGTTCGGCATATACCTTGACATCAAGTATCTTGACGTTAAGATATATGCATGATCAAAAACGCCGCGACACGCGCAAAGGACGCCGACATTTCGGGCACGCATCTGTGGCTCGTGATGATGAAGGCGCATCGAACGCTCGAGCGTCTGGCCGACCGCAGCATCCAGTCGCTCGACGTATGCCTCTCTGATTTCGCAGTCATGGAGATGCTGCTCCACAAAGGACCGCAGCCCGTCAACGAGATTGGTCGGCGAATCGAACTCACCAGCGGAGCGATCACGACAGCCGTGGATCGACTCGAATCCCGCGGCATTGTGACGCGCGAGGCACATGAAAGCGATCGCAGAACCCGCATCGTCCGGCTGACGGCGCGCGGAAAAGAACAGGCAGCAAAGCTATTCGCCGGTCACAAGACGGCGATGGATTTCGCCGCGAGTGGCCTCTCGAAAACCGAGCGCGCAACCCTCATTCAGCTGCTCAGAAAAGTCGGCACTACCGCCGGGGATTCATCGGCACAACAGGAGAAATGAACATGACAAGGCAGATCATCACAGTCGTCGGTGGTACCGGTGCTCAGGGCGGCGGAGTTGTCGACGCGCTGCTCGCCGCGGACCAATTCGCAGTTCGCGTAGTCACGCGAAATCCCGCGAGCAAGGCGGCGGACGTGCTCGAAAAGCGCGGCGTCGAGGTGGTGAAGGGCGATCTCATCGAGCCGAGCAGTCTGCGCGCCGGCTTCGAGGGCGCTTACGGGGTTTTCCTGGTAACCAACTTCTGGGACCCCGCGCAGATGAAAGACGAAACCGGGATTGCTGCAACAGCAGTGAAGGAAGCCCGCGCTGCGGGAGTTCAGCATTTTATCTGGTCGACACTTCCTGATGCTGAGAAGTTGACGGGCGGGCGGCTCAAGCTCAGACACTTCACTGGTAAAGCACGCGCCGACGCTGCGGTGGCGGCGGCGGGTTTCCCGCGTTACACGTTCGTGCAGGCGCCGTTCTATTTCCAAAATTTTCTGACGCATCTCGCGCCGCAGCCGTTGCCAAACGGAGGTCGCGGCTGGATGGTCCCGATGGATCCTGCCGCGCGCGTGATGCACGGCGGTGACGTGAAGGACGTCGGTCGCGCGGTTGCTGCTGCATTCGCCGCCGGTGACGCGCTCCCCAACGGAAGCTACCTCGCCGTGTGCGGCGGCCTGTATTCGTGGAACGACATCGTCAGCACGCTGAACTCGCAAGGTCATGACGTCCAGGTGCAGCAAGTTCCAGCAGATGCCTACGACACCTTCTTCCCCGGTGCGCCCGAAATGCGGGAGACGTTCCAATACTTTGAGCAGTGCACCTACTTTGGTCCGGAGAGAGAGTCACGGATTGCTGCCGCGAACGCCATCTATCCCGACGGCTTCATCAACTTTTCTGATTGGGCCAAGCTCAACTTGGCGCCGGCAACAAGCGAGCTCGTAACCGCGTGAGCCAACGTAGCGCCAAACGGATTCGCGTCGGTATCATCGGCGCGAATCCTGATCGCGGCTGGGCGGCGCAGGCCCACATCCCTGCATTGAAGTCACTTGCGGATGACTTCGAGATCACGGCGCTTTCAACCACGCGTCGCGAATCCGCGGACGCTGCGAGCAAACTCTTCGCCGTAGCTCTGGCATTCGACAATCACGAAGAGCTAGTGAACAGCCCTGACGTCGATGTCGTCGCAGTCACTGTGAAAGTGCCGTATCACCTCGAGCTGGCGACTGCGGCGCTCAACGCGGGTAAGGCCGTTTACTGCGAATGGCCGTTAGGAAATGGATCAAAGGAGGCCGAGAGGCTGGCCGCGCTGGCGAAGGAGAAGAACGTCCTCGCCGTGGTTGGATTGCAGGCCCGCTCTGCGCCGTCAGTGAATTACGTGCGCGAGCTGATCGAGCAAGGCTACGTCGGTGAAGTGCTTTCCACGACTTTGGTCGGTTCAGGAATGGGCTGGGGACCGAGGGTCCCCGCGTTCAACGCATATCTCAACGACAAGAAAAACGGCGCGACGATGCTCTCCATCGCGCTCGGTCACGCCGCGGAGGCGATGTGTTATTGCCTCGGCGAGGTGCGAGAGCTTTCAGCGACCATAACCGTTCGCCGAAAGACTTTCACCATCGCTGACACTGGCGAGAGCAAGGCAATGACCACTGACGACCAGATCGGTGTCAGCGGAGTGCTGCAAAGCGGAGCCGTATTCTCGATTCACTATCGCGGCGGGCGATCGCGCGGGACGAATCTGCTTTGGGAGATCAACGGAACCGAGGGCGATCTGCAGCTCACCGCTGATGGTGGGCAGCTCCAGCTCTTCGAGATGACTCTTCGAGGGGGAAAGGGCGCGCAGTCTTCGCTCGAAGTACTGCCCGTACCGCAGCAGTACCATTGGTCGCCGCCACAAGAGATTTCCACGAACGTCGCCCAGGCGTACGCGCGTTTCGCCCGCGATTACCGCGAAGGAACGCATCTCTGCCCGACGTTCGACGATGCGGTCAGGCGGCATCACATGCTTGACGCGATCGAGACTGCTGCGGCAACCGGTCAGCGTCAAACGCTCGGCTGTCGAGCAGCATGACTATAAGGAGACGAAAAATGCGAACGTTCAAAATATCCAGAGAGTGGGCTCCTCTACCGCTCCGCCTGATGCTCGGCGTCGGATTCTTTTATCACGGCTGGCTCAAAGTGTTCTCGCCAGGCGGTCATCAATTATTCGCGGGCATGCTCGGCAGCCTTGGTTTGCCGGCTCCGGCGCTCACGGCTTGGCTCGTTGCATGGGCGGAAATCATCGGCGGCCTGGCTCTCATCGCCGGCGTGTTCGTGGCGATTGTCTCGGCGGTACTCATCGTCGACATGGTGGTCGCGATGTTCACAGTGCACCTGCCGCACGGTTTCAACTTCGTCAACATCATCGGCATGGGTAAACAAGGGCCGGTCTTCGGTATGCCGGGGGCTGAAGTGAACTTGCTGTACATCGCGGGTCTGCTTGCGCTCCTGATTGGTGGAGCGGGAGCGTTGTCGGCGCCGCCGGCGGCCAAGTCCGGATCTTCGAGACGATCGTACGAACCATCACCTCGCTCGGTCGTTCGTCAACGGCGGTCAAGGGGTGCGCGTACCGCCGTCCCCGGTGCGACGTCCTCGATGGCCCGGCCTTTCACGACCACGGACACACCGTTCACGATGACCTCCTGAATTCCAACAGGCGGTAGCGACGGCTCTCGATACGTCGCGCGATCCAGCACCCGCTCCGGATCGAAGATTGTAATGTCTGCGTCTGCGCCAGCATTCAGCCGACCTTTGTGCAGCATCGCCGGCACTCGCGCCTCTAGTCGTTGCGCCGGCATGAGCGTCATTTTGCGAATCGCGTCCATCAACGGCAGGGCCTGCGCTTCGCGTACGTAGCGGCCGAGTACTCTCGAGAAAGTTCCGGCTGAGCGGGGATGGCCGGTGCCGTTCTGCCAGTATGTGTCGCTCGCAATCATCGTGAGCGGACTCGTTATCGCGGCAGCGACCATCGGCTCCGTGTTCGTATGCACTACGATGGGCCCGCCGATCTCGCGATACCGCTCGAAGCTCTCGCGATTCAATCGCTGGCCCGTAAGCGGCCATTCGATTTCGGCCAATCGTTCATTGGAAGCGTCTCGATAAACGTCTTGTATGGTGGCGGATTGAATCTCCGTCATTCCCGCAGTGTACGGATACGCCTCTGCTGTCACGTCTTGTCCGCGAGCTCTTGCATCACTGATCATCTCGAGCATCGCCGGCGTTTCGGCGTTGGCGGAGCTGTTGACGTGCACCACCTGCAAAGAAGCATTGGTTTCAGCGGCGAGCGAAAGCGCTTCACGTAGTCCCTCGCCGCCAGGGGTTATGTGCACATGAATGGGTGTCTTTGACCGCGCCGCAATGCGGAACACCGCGAGCAATTCTTGCCGCGTTGCCGCCGGCGTGTAGGGGAATCCTGCGCCGATGCAGATCGCGCCCTGACTTAAACCAGTCTCGATGGATTTCTCGATTTCCTCGAGCATCTTCGGCGACGCATCGCCGTATGCTCCGCTGTCAACCGGCATGAAGTTGCCGGAATCTTTCATCACGGACATTCGCACTTTGATGTGACCGACGCTCACGCCGTAGTTGATCCGCTGGCCGTCGCTTCGCTCGCGATACCACGCGTCGACGTCCGACGTTCCGAGCTCGAGCTCGAGCGTCGTAGTAACGCCGTCGAGCGACTGCATCCGGTATGTCTCCGGCGTCACTCCGTGAGAGTGAACGTCAATGAAGCCAGGCGATACGACGAGCCCGCGCGCGTCGATTGTATCGCGACCGCGCAATTCTTCTTCCGTGATGACGGCGATTCGTCCGTCGAGAATCCCGATGTTGCCGACCGCATCGAGATTCGACTCCGGATCGATGACGCGTCCGCCGAGAATCACGCGGTCGTAGACAGCGCTCACTGTGCTTCTAGCTGGGCAGGCGGTCGCGCGTCTGCATCAGAAATTCAATTGCATCCGCCAGATGCTCCTCGGCAATGTGATGAGCGCCGCGCTCGGTTCGGAGCCGGTGAGCCTGCATGAGCACGTCGACATCGCGGAATCCCTCGGGAGGTAGAGCGAGTCCATAAAGCCGCGGTCGCGCTCGTAAAATGAAATTCCAAGAGCCGTGAGACGTGCGGGCGCTTCCTTGAATGTCGCTCGCGAGACGTTGAATGCGATGTGATCAACAGAGCCGACCTCGCGCGGAGCGGGGCGGCCGGCATCCTGTCTCGTCTCATTCGTAAAAACCGTGAGAAGTCGTCCGTCGCCCGGATCGAAGTAAAGATGATTCTCGTCGGGGTTCCCGAGGTTGGGCTGTTCCATGACGAAAGGCATTCCCAGCACACCCTGCCAGAAATCAACTGCGCTCTTCTTCGTTGAACCCACGATCGTGATGTGATGAGACGCCTGGATTTGGACCTTCTTCACTGTCGACTCCTTTGTGCGGGAACGGGAACTTCGCGATAACCCTTCCACAACCACTCGAGCGCTTCGGGAAGCGTTTGTTGTTTCACACTTCGATCCGTGTGGCCGGAATTGCGCGCAAACAAAAACTGGTAGTGATAACCTTTGTCAGCGAGAACTTTCGCCATTCGCTCGCTCGCAACGACCCAGTCATGCATGTCGTCGCGCATGACATTTGGATTGAGAAGATCCCTGTCGCCGACTTCCATCCAGATTCGAATCGGCTTCGCCGGACTATTCGGAATCAATCGCTCGTGAAATTCCCACGCGCCGTGCGGAGTCTCGGCGCTATGCGGCCACTGCTGGTTGATTGCCGTAATCGAATACGCGAGCACGCGGTGATAGAGCTCCGGGTGATACCACGCCATAATGAACGCTGCGATTCCACCGGAGCTACCGCCCATCGTCGCGCGACCTTCAGGATCCCTGGTGAGCTTCACATTGTACTGTCGCTCGACCAACGGCAGCACTTCTGATTCGACGAACTCCGCATAGCGTCCCGACATCGTGTCGTACTCGAGTCCGCGCTCGCTTCCCTGAGCGTCGCCACCGCCGTTGCCGATCGAGATCGCAATTATAACGGGCACCTTTCCTTGTGCGATGAGATTGTCGAGCGCCGCGAATAACAATGGGTCCGGTCCGTCTGCGCCGACGAGGAACGGCGCGATAGAACCAGGGACGTATTGTGCCGGAACGTAGACTTGAACCGTGCGTGTGTAAGGATGCGGGTGGCTCGTCGTCACGATCAACGTCGCCGAATCAGTCGGACTCGGCGTGCCGAATGTTCCGGAATCGCGCGCGATCCCCGGAAAGATTTTGCTGTCGGCGGAATTCATCGTGAAGGTGTGAATCGTTCCGTGCGGAACGCCCTCATGTGCAATCATTTCAACTGCTGGCGCGTGCGTCGGCCCGATGATGAAATTTCCGTCGACGTTGGCGGAGGGAACGCTGCCGTCAGGGAGCTCCTTCGCGGTCACGAAACCCCGAGTGTTTGGATCCCGAGTTGGAGGTGTTGGTCGAGCTGCAGGTTGCGCCCTGATCGACCACCCGCCTGAGTAGCTCCCGAATCGCCAACTACCGCTGACGATATTCTGCGCCGCCTTCTCGAACAGGTCGGCAAAGCGAGCGTTCGGTTTCAGATCAACGCCGGATCTCCATGAACCGGAAAACTCAGGCTCAGTGCCGCCGAAATTGGCCGCGCGCCAATTGCCGACCCACCCGTCGGGAGATTTTGATGCTGACCATCCGCCACCCGCTACAGTCGTGCCCTGCGCGTTGACGAGTGTCCAGGTTCCGGTGACGGTTTCGCTCGTCGGGCCAGGGACGGCGGTCCATGTTCCCACCAGCGTGAGGCCCGTGCTGGCCCTCGCGCTCCACGTACCCTGAGGCACGATCGTTTGCGCGGCCAATCCTTTGCCGGCAACAAAGAACAGCAGGAACAACTGCCGAAGGTTCATCGTTCTGAGACCTCGACGAGCAGTGGAAAATGATCCGACGCGCTTCTTACTTCTTCCGGCGTCCGACGAACTTCGCAGGCGATGAAACGTGAAGCGAATTCAGCCGGAGTGAAAACGTAATCCAGTCTCACGTGCGGATTCCACACGGGAAATGTGTATCCTGGATCGTTCTCGTGATCTGCATACAGCGTTCGCCACGCATCGACGTATCCGTCGGACTTCATCATTTCTATTGTAGTACGCGCGATGTCGCGTCCGTTGAGCCACACCATCGTGCGTATCCATCTCGGCATCGGAGATGAGTCGAACTTCTCGCCCGGTGCAAGCGCATTGAAGTCGCCCGCTAGAACGTGAAACGCGAATGCATGCTTCTCCTGTATTAGCTGTTCCTGTATTCCATCGAGCAGGCCCCGAAGCTCGCGCGCGCGCTGACGCTCACTCCACTTCGAAAACCATGCGCGGAGGTGCAAGACGAAAAGTCGAGGGAAACCATCTGCAAGCGACACCTCGAGAAACGCATGACGCGTTCGCCGTGGATGACGCCACTCATGCTTGAGCACGGGAACGTTGCTGAGGAATCCGGTCGAGTGCGATCGTTGCGATCCAAAAAACTGAAATCCAGCGAGTTTCGCGATGCGCTCCACCACAATCGGATCCCTCGCCTCCTGTAGAGCAACGACATGGGGGCTCGCAGCTTTGATCACTTCAGCAATTGCTTCAGCGCGACCGACTCCGCCCTCACGAATGTTGTAGGTGAGTAACCGCAAAGCCTACGCTTCGGATTTCTTCAGGAGCACCAGATACGGCTGATCCATCATCACGTCTCGAACGTACTGCACGAGCGACGTGGTCGCTTGGAGATTCACGGGCCGGCCTGTCATCTCACGGAGTCGCTGTCGCAACGGACCAAGTGCTGACGACGCGAAAGGATGCTGCTCACTGAGTGGAACGGAATGAACGCCCGGAATGTGGAACTCGCTAAACAGCATGACCATGTCACCGCCAACGAATGTCACATCGAGATCGCTCGTTCCCGGTCCGTCATGGTCGAACG
>WNGI01000953.1_pt1 | contig 23112 bp, 16 predicted proteins | sample 5400621 | NCBI WGS metagenome assembly WNGI01 (sample SAMN13153374, study PRJNA577476) | soil metagenome | isolation source: 20 cm soil or saprolite under Garry oak tree replicate 1 | place: USA:California | collected 2016-06-15
GCTCCCGGCCGCTCGCCGGTGCGGGTGCGGGCCGAGTCGGCGCGCCAGAAGCGATCGAAGATGTGAGGCAAGTCGCCCGCCGCGATGCCGATCCCCGTGTCGGCGACGGTCAACGTGACGCGCCCATTCGACTGCCCCAGCTGCATCCGCACGCTGCCGCCCGACGGCGTGTATTTCACGGCGTTGGTGACGAGGTTCAGAATCAGCTGGCGGATCCGGCTCGCGTCCACCGGCACGATCACGGGCTCGGGGGGCGTCGCGAGATCCATCTGCACCCCCGCCTGCTCGGCGAGCAGCTCGCCGGTTTCGCGCGCCTCCTCGAGGATGGCCCGCAGGTCGACGGGCTCGCGGTGGAGCGGCGCGATCCCCTCGTCGGCGCGGGCGAGCGTGAGCAGCGCATCGACCAGCTCGGTCATCCGTTTGATCTCCTGGAGGGTCTCCTCGAGCGTGGCGAGCGTATCCTGGGGGAGTCCCGGAGTCGTGATGGCGCGCTCCACACCACCCCGCAGCACGGTGAGCGGCGTCTTGAGCTCGTGGCTCGCGTCCGCCGTGAAGCGCCGCAGGGCGGCGAAGCTCCGTTCGAGCCGGGTCATCATCTGGTTCAGCGTCTCCGCCAGGCGACCCAGCTCGTCTTTGACCATCGGCTCGGCGAGACGCCGGTGCAGACTGCGGCCGTCGGTGATCTCGCGCACTTCACTGATGATCCGGTCCACGGGCTCGAGCGCGCCGCGCGCGATCCAGGAGCCGACCAGGATGGCGGCGATCAGCCCGATCGGCACGATCAGCAGCAGCGTGGACAGCAGCTGGGCGACCGCCAGCTCCGCGGTGCGTACGTCGGCGGCGACGAGCAGCGAGCCAAAGCGCGGCCCGGCCCCGCTCACGATGTGCGCCACGTAGCGGACCTCGGGCCCGTCGGGCTCGAGCCGCACGGTGCCGGCCGTCCGCCCCGAGAGGGGAAGCGTCATCAGCGTGCGCAGCTGTACGACCTGCTGGTAGGTGAGCGACGCGTTGGAGGACGAGTAGAGGATCTCGCCGTCCTGGGCCGTGAGCAGCAGGTAGTCGGGGACCGCCTCGAGCACGGCCTTGATGTCCGCCACGAGCGCAGGCTTGCCGGTCGAATCGTACGTGACGAGCGCGCCGCGCGCCCGGTAGCTCTCCCCCAGAATCGCGGCGGAGAGCTCCGCTTCGGACCGGATGCGCTGGTCCAGATCCTCGTACGAGGCCCGCCGGCGGGCCACGTACAGCACGATCGCGAACGCGGCAAGCGTGAGCACCAGCGCGGCCGAATACCACACCGTGAGACGACCGCGGATCGTCTGCATGTCACGCCTTCACGACGTAGCCCACGCCGCGCACGGTGTGAATCAGCTTCGGCTCGCCCGCGTGATCGATCTTCTTGCGGAGCCGCGTGATCACGACGTCCACGATGTTCGTCCCGGGATCGAAGTGGTAGTCCCAGGCGTACTCCGTGATCAGGGTGCGCGGCATGACGCGGCCCGCATGCCGCATCAGGTACTCGAGCACGGCGTATTCCTTGGGCGTCAAGTCGATGAGCTTGCCGCCGCGCCGAACCTCCCGGCTCCCCGTGTCGAGGCTCAGGTCCGCGACGCGGAGCACCGGCGGCGTGATGGCCTTGGGTCTCCGTCCCAACGCCTCCACGCGCGCGAGCAGCTCTTCGAGCGAGAACGGCTTCGTGACGTAATCGTCCGCGCCCATCCGGAGGGCCTGCACCTTGAAGTCGACGGCGTCCTGGGCGGTCAACACCAGCACCGGCACGCCGTTGCCGCGGTCACGCAGGGTGCGCAGCACGTCGAGGCCCGATGTCGTCGGCAGGCGCAGGTCGAGCACCAGCAGGTCGTAGTGGCCGCTGGCCGTGAGGCGCAGCGCGTCGCCGCCGTCGCCGACGAGCTCGACGTGCGACCCCGCCTCGGCCAGTCCCCGCTTCACGTACTGCCCGACCGTCTTGTCGTCTTCGACGACGAGGATCTTCATTCGACCGGCAGGTACACCTTGAAGTTCGAGCCCACGCCGACCTGCGATTCGACCTCGATGCGTCCGCGGTGCTCCGCGATGATGCCGTAGCAGATCGACAGACCCAGGCCGGTGCCGCGTCCCTGCGGCTTGGTGGTGAAGAACGGCTCGAAGATCTTCGGCAGGTCTTCCTGCTTGATGCCGACGCCGGTGTCGACGAACTCGAGCAGCACCTCGTCCCGGCGCTCCGGGTTGATGCCGCTCCGCACGGTGAGGGTGCCGCGCGAATCCATCGCGTCCATGGCGTTCAGCATCAGCGCCATGAAGCTCTGAATCAGCCTCTCCTGATCGGCGAGCACGGCCGGCAGCCCCGGCGCGAGCTCCCGCATCACGGTCAGCCGCTTGAAGCGCGCGTGATGCTTGAGCAGGAACAGGGTCTGCTCCACCACCGCGTTCACGTCGACTTGCCGTTTGTCCCCCGACCGGGAGCGGGAGAAGTCGAGCAGGCTGTCCACGATGCGGCGGCAGCGCTGCACCTCGGTATCGACGATTTTCAGGTATTCCTCATGTGTCTGGCGCTCCGGCGGGGCGAGGTCTTCAGTGCGCAACGCCAGTGCTTCGCAGCAGGCCAGAATCGTAGCGAGCGGGTTGTTGATCTCGTGCATGACGCCGGCCGCGAGCTGACCCACGGCCGCCAGTTTCTCGGTCTCGGACAGGCGCTGTTGGGCCTGGCGCCATTCGGTGATGTCTTCGCCGATGGTGATCACGTGGGAGATGTGCTGGCCGTCCTGCCGCATCGGAATCTTCGTGATCCGGTAGTGGCGCGTTTCGCCGCTCGCCGCCGACTCCATCTCCACCTGCTGGATCTCACCGGTGTCGAACACCCGGTCGAACTCACGCTTCAGGAGATCGCGCGGCTGGCGGTCGAGCACCTCGAAGACCTCACGCCCGACGGCGTCCTCGCGCGAGACGCCCTGCGTGCCCGTCTCGCGCTTGCGGTTCCAGGCGCGGATGCGATAGCCGCGGTCGATCACGTACAGCCCTACGGGAAGCGAGTCGATGATCTGAGCCGCGAAGCTCCGCTGGGCCTCCATTTCGTGGGTGCGGAGCGCCACCTCGGAGGCGAGGTCCTGGGAGAGCTCGGTCGCGGCGATCATCGGCGCCAGAATGCGCGCCACCACCACCACCACGTCGTGCGCCACGCCCTCGTAGCGGCCGTTGGGGATAATGACCTCGAGCGCGCCGAGCGGCTCGTCCTCGTGGATCAGCGGCAGCCGCAGCACCGAGCCCCCGGCCGTGCCTTCGCGCTGCACGCCCTGGCGCACCCAATCGGAGACCGGCGGCGAGTACGCCGGCAGCTCCGCGTCGTCGCCCGGCGTGGTGACGGGCGCGTATCGGGTGCCGTCGGGCGTGCGCAGCCACAACCGGCAGCGGCGCAGGTTCAGACCGCGGCGCAACGCCCCGACCACGCCGCGCAGCGCCACCCCCGACGCCGACCCCGCCTGCAGGACCGACGCGACTTCGGCGATAACCCGGATGCCCGGATGCTCGGTGTCGAGGTGCGGAGCGACCATCGGCGGCTAACCTAGGGATGGGACTCCCGCCGCGCCAGCGGCGCTTCGAAACGTATGCCCAGGAAGGGCCGCACGTCGCTCGCTTGACCGAAAAACCATGTCGGACCGAGCAGCAAGCCGAACTGCACGCCGTCCGGGTCGCCGAACTTGAGCCCGGGCAGCACGGTCAACGCGCCCCAGGGCGAGCCCTCGGGGAACGGCGAGCGCGCTCCCACGTAGGCCGTGCCCTCGACCGTGAGGTCGACGCCGACCTGGCTCTTGCTCGTCTCCGTGCCCAAGTCGGCGAGCGACAGCAAGCCGGTGTGCCCGCCCAGCGTCAGCCCGAAGATGAAGCCGCGGGCGCCGCCCACAATCGCGCCTTCGTCGACGAACGAGCCGAGGCGCGCCGTGAGCGATGCCACGCGCAGCGGGCCGGCGCGCAGCGCGCGCGCGTAGCCGATATCCGCGGCTTCGATCTGCCACCCGCCGCCCAACGTCCCCGCGAAACCGGCCGTCCACGCGCCGCGCGTTTGGGCGCCGAGCGGCGTGGACAAAGCCCACAGGGCCGCCGACATTGTCACCATGGACCGACGCACGTTCGTCCTCCTCACCGGTGGGGTGTCCGGCGGACTGATCCGACCGCCGCGGCGCCCGATCGCCCAATTCGCCGGCGTCGGACGCTTGAAGTTCGAGCTCGACGAGGAGCGGCGCTGGTCGCTGTGGTACTACGGCGACGGACCGCCCGTGCCTCTGATCAAGGCCGCAACCGTCGCTGCGCGGGTGGGCGACCAGTGGGTCACGCTCGCCGATCTGGAAGATAGCACGGTGGGAAGCCGCCGACCGCCGGGCGGCGAGTCCGTCGTCGTGCGGGGGCGCGCGGCCGGCGTGTTCCTCGAAGCCGAGTTCCTGTCCGCGAGCGAAACGGAGGGCGGGGCGTCCCAAGGGTCGGTGTCGGTCACCATCTACCCCGACCGCTACCTCCCCACGGTGCAAGGCATCCGGTTCTTCCAGACGCCGGAGGCCGCCGTGCTCGCCGGCGGCGCACCGCTCGTCGCCCTCGTCAACGGCTATCACTCGTGGACCGCCTGCCAAGTCGTCCCGGCGTTGCCCACGACCGACGCCGCAGTGATGAGCCACGGCGCGCTCGGGTTGACGCGCGGCACGCGCGCGTTGGCGCTCGCCTTCGATCCCGGCGAGCCGGGCGAAGCGACCGTGCAGCTCTCACGGGACGGCCTGGAGGCCGCGAGCGGGTGGCTCCCCACCCGACCGCTCCGCCCCGAGGGCGACACCTCCCGCATGCGGATCTGCTACCACCCATCCGGTGACGGTCTCGACGCGCTGACCGCGCTGTTCGTCCCGTCCTCGCCGGTGGACCGCGAGCGGCTCGGGTCCGAAACGGCCCCCGCCGGATGGTGCAGCTGGTACGAACTGTTCGGCAACGTGAGCGAGCCGGACGTGGTCGCCAACCTGGAGTTCTGCGCCGCGAACTTCGACCGGCGGTTCTTCCGCTATATCCAGCTCGACGACGGCTACCAGAAGGCGACCGGGGACTGGGACACGAACGCGAAGTTCCCGCACGGGCACCGGTGGCTCACCGATCAGATCCACGCCAAGGGATTCAAAGCGGGGCTGTGGGTGGCGCCCTTCGCGGTGACGGAGCGCTCGGGCATTCCGGCCGCACATCCCGACTGGCTGTTGCGACGCGCCGACGCCCCGATCGTGTGGGACACGCGGGAGGACTGGGGCGGCAAGGTCTACTCGCTGGACGGCGCCCACCCCCAGGTCCAGCAGTGGTTGTTCGATCTGGCGCGCCGCGCGGTGCAGACGTGGGGGTACGATTACCTCAAGATCGATTTTCTGTTGTGGGCCACCGCCGGCGACGCTCACTTTGGCGGGTTGACGCACGCCGAGGCCTATCGCAAGGGACTGGGCGCGATCCGCGACGGCATGGGCACCGAGGCGTTTCTGCTGGGGTGCGGCGCCCCGCTGCAGCATGCGGTCGGCTACGTAAACGGGATGCGCATCGGCACGGATGTGGACGCGAGCTGGGGCGGCATCCAGGCGCCGGCCCGGGCCGCCGGGCTCCGCAGCTTCTATCACCGGGCCGCCTGGCTGAACGATCCCGATTGCCTCCTGGTGCGACCGCCCCTCACCGCCGCCGAAGCGCAGGTGTGGACCGCGATCGTGGCGCTCTGCGGGGGCGTGACCGTCTTCTCGGACAACCTGCCCAAGCTCCCGCCCGACCGGCTGGTGCTGCTGCAACGCTCGATCCCGGCAGCCCCGGTCGCCGGTCACCCGCGGGGCACGGCCACGCCGGAGCGCGAGGTGGCCCCGGCGATCGTCGCTGGAGACGACGTGTACGCGATCCCCGGGCCGTGGCGGCTCCGCACAGGTGATGATCCCCGTTACGCCACGCGTGAGTTCGACGAGGACACGTGGGAAACCGTCCCCGTGCCGAAACCGTGGGAGGAAGCCGGGCACCCGGACTACGACGGCTACGCGTGGTACCGAACGCGCTTTCCCCTCCCGCCCGCCCCGGCCGGGCGGCCGGTATACCTGGAGCTCGGGAAGGTCGACGACGTCGACGAGACGTTCCTGAATGGGGTGAAGCTCGGCGCTACGGGGGCCTTCCCACCGAATTACCGGAGCGAGTGGCAGGCATACCGTCGCTATCGCATCCCCATCGACGCGCTCAACTGGGGCGGTGAAAACGTCCTTGCAGTCCGCGTCTACGACGGGGCCGGCCCCGGAGGGATCTGGAACCAGCGGCGCGACCTCCCACCCGCCCAGTGGGTCGTCGAGGGAGCGCCGCGGTGGTGGACCGTCGCGCTGGTCAATTGGGAGGATGAGCCACGTCAGCTCGCCGTGCCGCTGGGCACGCTGGGGATCGGCGGCGCGAAGTTCGACGCGTACGACGTGTGGCGCGATGCGCCCTTCGCCCTCCCGAAGGACGTGCTCGCGGCGGCGGTCGAGCCGCACAGCACCCTCACGGTGGCGCTGCGCGCCGCCGCCGCGCATCCCCAGGTGATCGGTACGACTCGGCACATCGTGCAGGGCGCCGTGGATATCGCGGACGAGACGTGGGACGCCCCGACGCGCACGCTCAAGGCGCGGTCGGTGAACCTGGATAGCCGGGCGTACGCGGTGACCGTGTCAGTGCCAAAAGGGATCAGGCCGGGCACGTGCAAGGCGGACGTCCCGTGCACGGTAAAGCGGTTGGAGTCGGGGCATGCGGTTCTTGAATGGGCAGCCGGCGGAGACGGGCGAGACATTCGTTGGGAACTGAATTTCAGGTCCGTCACAGGGCCAAGGAAAGGCAAAGGCTAGACGCACAGACGCGCAGCGGTGAACAGGTGGTGGTATGGAGGTACTCCTCGTGACGGCCAACTGTTCTCCGCGGTGCGTCTGTGCGTCTAGTCTTTGCCTTTCCTGTTCACTTGAGTGTCTGCTCAATCCCCCGCACGAAGTACTTCTGCGCCAGGAAGTACAGAACCAGCACCGGAACCACGGCCGTTACTGATACTGCCATCTGGTACGGCGCATTCGTGTAGTACAGGCCGTGAAAGCTCGCGATCCCGACCTCGACCACGCTCATCTCGGCCGAGCGCGTCGCGATGAGCGGCCAGAGAAAGCTCTTCCACTGGTCTACGAACGCCAACACGGCCAGCGTGGCGAGCGCCGGCTTGGAAAGCGGCAGCACGACGCGCCAGAACACCGTCCATGGGCCGGCCCCGTCGAGCCGCGCGGCATCCTCCAGGTCGCGGGGGATGGTGAGGAAGAACTGCCGCAGCAGAAAAATCCCCCACACGGAGACGAGCTCGCTCGAGATCAGCCCCGCAAAGGTGTCCACCCAGCCGAGGGCGTTGATGATCAGGAAGCGCGGGACGAGGAGCACCACCACCGGCACCATGAGCACCGCCAGATACAGGACGAAGACGCGGTCGCGCCCCGGAAAGCGCAGCCGGGCGAGCGCGTACGCTGCCATGGCGCTGGTCGCGACCTGTCCCACGACGACGCACCCGGCAAACAGGGCGGTGTTCAGAAAGAACCGGGCGAACGGCAGCGCCGTCAGCGCGATGGCGAAGTTCTCGGGATGGAGCCGTGCGGGCACAAGCGGCGGCGGGTAGCGCAGCACCGCGAACTGGTCCGTCAGCGCCGTAGCGATCATATAAAGGAAGGGCACGATGGTGACGCCCGCGAGCAGCGCCACCAGCAGACCGGCGAGCACCCGGCGGGCCGCGCTACGCATAATCTTCCCGCCGCCCCAGCAGCCTGAACTGGGCTCGGGTCACGCCGAACAGCACCACGAAGAGCAGCAGCGACAGTACGCTCGCATAGCCGAACTGCAGCCACTCCCACGCAGTCCGATAGATGCGATATGCGATCACGTCCGTCGCGTACAGCGGGCCGCCGTCGGTGAGCACGTACACGTAGGTGAAGACCTGGAACGCGCCGATCACCCCCGTCACGAGCACGAACAGCGTCACGGGCCGGAGCAGCGGCAGAGTTATCCGCCGGAACCGCTGCCATGCGCTTGCCCCATCGACCCGGGCGGCATCCAGATACACCTCGGGAACGCCCTGCAAACCGGCCAGGAACACGCTCATCTGATAACCGAACTGCACCCACACCGACACGATCATCACGGCGAGGAGCGCCGTGCGGGGGCTGCCCAGCCAGTCCACCGGCCGCAGCCCGACGGCGGACAGGAGGTAGTTGATCACGCCGAAGTCGGGCTGATACAGCCACTGCCACACGAGCGCCATGGCCACGACCGAGCAGACGCAGGGCAGGAAGAACACTGTCCGCGCCAGCCGTGCCGCCCACGCCTGGCGGCGCAATGCCAGGGCGGCGCCGAGCGACAGCACCATCGACACGGGGACGTACAACGCATACAAGACGGTGTTGCGCAGCGAGACCCAGACCAGCGGATCGGTAACCATCCGCTCGAAGTTCCCGAGCCCCACGAACGGCCGCGCCGAATCGCTGAGGGTCCAGCGGTGCACCGACAGGTACAGCACGCACAGCATCGGGGCGAAGGAAAAGACGCTGAGGTGCAGCGCTGAGGGGGCGAGAAACCCCCACGCCGCCACCGTCTCGCGCAGGCGCTGCGGGCGCTGGGCCGCGCGCTCACCCCACGCGGCGAGCGCGACGCAGAGAGGCCCGATGAGGGCCAGGCCGAGGGTCAGCGCCAACCAGCCGCCCATCCAGCCCTCCCCCGCGTCCGGCGCCGAGCGCAGCTCGGCCCACCGGCCCGGGGCGAGGCGCACCGCGACCGCCGCCCGCGACGTCCCCTCGACCACCCGCCGCCAGGGAGCGCTCGCCCCGCTGTCGCCCGGCATCAATTCGGTGCCGCGCGCGATCGGCGCGAGCGCCGAGAGCGAGAACCGCAGCTCGGGAACCCGTACCACCGCCTCCTGTAACAGCAACCGGGTGTCCCCGAGCCAGCGGTCGGTCGCATCCCGCGCCGCCGCCCGGATGTCGGCGTAGGCCGCCAACCCGAACACCGTCGCCGCTGCCGCGAACCACGTGACCGCCCGTCGCGACCGCCCGGGTGCACCGCCCATTACGGCAGCCGCCAGCGCGCCGGCCGCCAGGCTGGGCAGCACCGCGAGCGCACTGCGCCAGGAGAGCCAGGCAGCGCCCGCCGGCCACACCGCCACGGCGCCCACCACGTCCCACCCGTCCCGGTCGAACAGCGGCGCCAGCGCAGCGGTCCCCATCGACCGTGCTGCGGCGTGGCGGCGCAGCCGGTCGAACTGCGCGGGCGAGAGCGGTCGCGCCGTGGCGTGCACCAGCGGGGCGGTGCCGTGATAGACCTCGAGCTCCGCCGCGAACCCCGGGAGGCCGTCGAGCGCGCGCGTCTCGATGAGCAGCCGTGGCAGGTCGTAGCCGGCGCTCCCTCGGGCCCGGGGCGCGACGAGCGCGATATAGCCGGCCGTCGCGGCGGCGACGCGTTGTGCGAGCGCGCGCTCGGCTCGGTGGCTGGCCCAGCCCACCGTGACCAGCACGAGCACGCTGCTCGCGACCACGGCGATGGCGGCGCCGCTCCGCCACCGTCCGCTCAACGGGTCGCGCCCAGCATGCGATCGAGCTGGCGCGCCATCTCATGCGCCGCGGCCGCCGGATCCGCGCCCGCCAGGGTGATGCGGTCCAGTAGATCGGGAAGCGCAGCCTCGACCTCCGGCCAGCGCTCGATCCGCGCGCCCCAAGGCGCCCGCCCCACCGCCGCAGCCCGCACGAACGCCGCTTCCCACCCGAGCGTGTCGCGGGCCACGAGCGCCTGGGCGGCGGTGGTCAGGGCGGGGAGCTCCAGCCCGGTCTCGCCCCGCGCGGCGTCCGCGAGTGAGTCGGTGAGATACGCGGCGAGCTCGATCGCCAGCTTGCGCCTCCCGGCCGTCGCCGGCACGGCGTATCCCGAGGCGTAGATCACCGTCGCGGGATGAAAGCCCGCACGGTGGGGAATCCCGACGAATCCGAGTCGCAACCGGCCGGCGGCGACGGCCGGGAGCAACCGGGGCACCCAGAAATGGCCCGTGGTCATCATGGCCACGCGGCCGCTGGTGAAGAGCCGAAAGTCGTCGCCGACCGACGTGAGCAGGTTGTGCGTACGGGGAGCGATCCCCTGCCTCGTCATCCAGCCGGTATACCACCGGATCGCCTCGATCGTGACCGGCGCGTCGAGACACCCGCCGGCCCGTCGCCCATCGGGACAGAGGACGTCGCCGCCCCCCGCCCACACCCAGGGGATCCAGAGGAACGGGCGACGGTCGAAATAGGTGCCCCATTGGTCGACCCTGCCATCCCCGTCCGTGTCTCGCGTCAGCCGCTTAGCGATGCGCAGGAAGTCGTCCCACGTCCAGTCGTCTGCGGGATAGGGAATCCCGGCCCGGTCGAACACGTCCTTGTTGTAGACCACGACCAGCGGCGTGTATCCTCTGGGCAGAGCGTACACCGCGTTGCCGCGGCTGAAGATCGACAGAAGCGTGTGGTCGAGACACGCCACATCCACCCCGGCGCGCGTGAAGTAGGGCGCCAAGTCCAGCACGACACCGCGGTTCACCAGCGCGGCGAGGTCGCTGTTGTCGAGCTGGAACACGTCGGGGGGCGAGCCGGCAGCCATCGCCATGAGCAGGCGCTCCCGATACGGCGCCTGCTGCATCGCAGCGCTCTGCTGCACGACCCGGACGCCGGGGTGGACGGCGACGTACGGCGCGAGTACCCGGTCCTCGAGCCGTGCGTCGAGGTAGTCGGCCCGGGTGGCGAGCTCGAGCGTGACGCGATCGCCGTCCGCCGCCGCCCCGCAGCCCCACAGCACGAGACACGCGGCGACCCCGCCTCTCACCTGAGCCGCTCGCCGGCCACATCGAACAGGTGCAGGCGGCGGCGATCGAGCTTGAGGCCGACGCGATCCCCGGCCGCGAGCTCGACCAGCCCCGGGAGCCGCGCGATCAACGGCTGCCCGCCCGCCGTCAGGTGCACCAGCGTCTCCGCTCCCAACGGCTCCACCGCTACAACGTCGGCGTTGCCCATCCCCTGGTCCTCGCCGCACAAGCTCACGTGCTCGGGCCGCACGCCGAGATGGATCTCTCCCTCGTAATGCTCGAGCGCCACCGGCACCGTCAGGCTGCCGCAGTCCACCACACCGCCCCCTTCCCGCATCCCCCGGCCGCGGCCCGCCAGCACGTTCATCCCCGGGCTCCCCATGAAGCGGGCCACGAACACGTCGGCCGGACGCTGGTACACGTCGGCCGGCGTGCCGAGCTGGCGGAGCCGACCTTCGTGCAACAGCGCAATCCGCTGGCCCATGGTCATCGCCTCCGTTTGATCGTGGGTGACGTATACCATGGTCGCGCCGAGCGCGCGGTGCAGGGCCAGCAGCTCGGCGCGTAGCTCGCCGCGCAGCGCGGCGTCGAGGTTGGAGAGCGGCTCGTCGAACAGGAACACGCGGGGCGCGCGCACGATGGCGCGCCCCAACGCGACGCGCCGGCGCTGCCCGCCCGAGAGCTGCGCCGGGCGACGGTCGAGCAGCTCGGTGAGGCCGAGCCGCTGGGCAGTCTCCTGCACGCGGCGCGCGATCTCGGACTCGGCCACGCCGCGCACCTCCAACCCGAAGGCGATATTGCCTCGCGCGGTGAGGTGGGGATACAAGGCGTCGTTCTGGAACACCATGGCGACGTCGCGCTCGGCGGGCGGGAGATACGTCACCTCGCGCTCGGCGATCAGGACTTCTCCCGCGGTCGGCTCTTCGAGCCCGGCGATGCAGCGCAGGGCGGTCGACTTGCCGCAGCCCGATGGCCCGAGCAGCACGAGGAGCTCGCCGTCCCGCACCTCCAGGGAGAGCTCGTGCAACGCCGGCCTCGCCCCGCCGTCGAACGTTTTCGTGAGGCCCCGCAGGGTGAGCGACGCCATGCGGCTCAGCCTACTCGGGGCCTCATCCGAAGGCAATCGTCAGCGGATCGCCGACGTTGCCTTCCCCCGCCGCGCGGCCGTCGACCTTGACGCGGAAGCGCGCGCCGTCGATCGCCACCGCGACGCCGCGCCCGGCCACGCGCACGCCCTCGAGTGCGGCGCGGGTGACGCCGAGGGGCACGGGCCAGACGGTGAGACCTCCGCCTGGACCGTCCGGCAGCAGGCCCATCACGTGCGACACGATCAGGTCGTTCACCCAGGAGTGCAGGTAATCGTCGATGCCCCGGTAGACGCTCGGCCGGCCGGTGTGCGGGTGATAGTGCTCGAAGCAGTTCGGCCGTTCGGGGTCGCCGTCGAACGTCATCATGCGCGCGAATTGGCGGATCAGATGGCCCAGCTTCCCTGCCCACGCCCCCTGGTGCAGCCGCACGACCCGCGCCAGCGCATCGATGATGTGCGAGTTCGTCATCGGCCACACGCGCCCGTTCCACGGACAGTTGTGACGCTTGCCCTTCCACTCGGCATCCGGACTGAACAGCGGATCGTCCACACTCGACGAGGGGACCGGGTAGGCCGTCCAGAACTCGGCCGGTTCGAACAGATGCCGCTCGAGCCCCGCGACGTGGCGCGCGTCGGCGAGGTCGGTCCCATACGGATAGAAGCACACCGCGGCCTTCACGCTGGTGGGCCGGGCGGTGCGCGGGTTCACGTCGAAGAACATACCCGCCGCCGGATCCCACATCTTCTCGACGACGGCACGCCCCGTCCGGCTCCCCGCTTCGCGCCAGCGACCCACGTCTCCAGGGCTCACGCGCTCGGCGAGGCGCTCGAGCGACCGCAGCAGCCGGTAGGCATACACGGTGACGTCCACGCCCTTCAACCGGATACGGCTCTCCCAGCCGACGCGGTCCGCTTCGGGATCGACCGCCTGGTAGCGAGACATGTATTCCTGCCCGGTCTCGAACTGGTTGACGACGTCGATCATGCCGGTGTGATCGGCGTCGCGCGTCCGCAAGAGCCACGTGGCGTAGCGGACCAGCCCGGGATACACCTCGGCCTCGAAGGCGGGGTCGGGATGCACGGCTTCCAGCGCGTCCAACGCGCCGCCCCAGTCGGCGTGATAAAAGTCGGTCCCCCGCTGGTGATCGACATACACGCGCCCGGGAAGTGAGCCGTCCAGGTTTTGGTGCGCGAGAAACGTGCGCAGCACGCCGCGGGCCCACGCAGGATCGGCGAGCCAGCGGAGCTCGCGCATGTGGCATTGCGCGCTGTAAGTGATCGGCACATGGAACGCGCCGATCCCCTCGCACACGGTGGGATAGCGGTAGTTGCCGATCCCGCCCGCGATCGCATTGAGGCGCAAGCCGTACCAGCGGTGGCGCCAATGACCGTCCAGGTATGGGTCGGAGCAGCGGAACGTCGGCACAGAGCCGAGGAACTCGTGCCAGCGGCGCTCGGCCTCCGCGCCGGGCCGGTCGGGAGCCCGACGCGGGGAGTGGTCAGCGGGTGCTGCCTTCGTGCGAGCGACTTCGAGCTCGAGCGCCAGAGACGCCAAGCAGCGTACCGTGCCGCGCGGCCCGAGCCGCAGCCGCCGCTGCAACCCCAGGTACATCACGCCGCGCGGGTCGATCCCCTCGAGGTGCAGCTGATCCCGCAACCGGCCGCTCGGCTGCCAGCGGTCGTAAAACGGCGTCAGCTCGAATTGCGGCGGCAACAGCGCGGCCGAGGGCTCGGAGCGGTACGCGCCGAACGATTGCGCGGCGGGATCGAGCGCCAGCCGGTGCGCGACACGGGCCCGGTGCTCGCGCTGATCGGCCACCTCGCGCGTGAAGCGCAGGACGTGCCCCTCGGCGTGCACGTCGGCCCCCGCGAGCGAAGCCCCATCCACAGCCGTCCACACGACGAGGTCGAGACTCGCGGCCTGCGCGGTGGGGTTGTGGATCTCCCACTCGGAGGCGAGGGCACCACCCGGCGCGCTGCGCGTCTCGCGCGCCCGCCACGACCCCAGGGCGTGCTCCACCGTCAGCGCGGCGGGCGTCCAGCGCCGCCGCACACACCGCAGGGGAACCGGGTGGCCGTCGCTCAAGAACGTAAGCGTGAACAGCGGACGGATCACGTACTGGAAGAGATGCGCCTCGTCCCAGAACCCGGGCGCGTCGAGCCACTGAGGGAACGGCGGCGCCCAAATCAGTCCGTCGCCCGCCCCCAAGTACCACTTGTCGTCCCGCGCCCGAACGGACAGCCGCGCGGCGGCGGACGGTCTACGCGGCAAACGCTGCGGTCGGCCGCAGCAGCTCGGCGCGATCGATCAAGGCGGCTTCCCCTCCTGGGATGGCACGACGACACACGTCGGAACTTCGTGGTGACGCAGACGCGTTGTCGGGGTAATGTCACAAGCCGTGCTGGGCGGGGCAACCCTGCGCGCCCGGCGGGTTTGAATTCACGTTACCGGTCGTGCATGTTTTGAGGCGTTGCACGTCGTCACAGGAGAAACCGATGCCCGGGACAATCACCCCCACGGAGAAGGTCATGGCACACACCCTGCCTGCCCTGCCCTACGATTTCGCCGCGCTCGAGCCGTATATCGACACGCAGACGATGCAGATCCACCACGGCAAGCACCACCAGGCGTACGTCAACAACCTGAACGCGGCGCTCGACAAGCACGCCGAGCTCCACAAGAAAACCCTCGAGGAGCTGCTCCGCGGCATCAACTCGGTCCCCGAGGACATCCGCACCGCGGTCCGCAACAACGCCGGGGGGCATCACAATCATTCGCTCTTCTGGACGATCATGGCGCCGGCCGGCAAGGGCGGCGGCGGCGAGCCGGCCGGCGCGCTGGCTGACGCGATCAAGAAGACGTTCGGGGATTTCACCAAGTTCAAGGAGCAGCTCGCCGGCGCGGCCACGTCCCGCTTCGGGAGCGGCTGGGCATGGCTCGCTCTGGCAGGAGGGAAGCTCGAGGTCTCGAGCACCGCGAATCAGGACAGCCCGCTCATGGACGGCAAGGTGCCGGTGCTCGGGCTGGACGTGTGGGAACACGCGTACTATCTGAAATACCAGAACCGGCGGCCGGATTACGTCACGGCGTGGTGGAACGTCGTCAACTGGCCAGAAGTAGCGAAGAGGTATGAGGCCGCGAGGAAGTAGGAAAGGCAACAACTAGACGCACAGACGCACAGGGGTGAACAGTGAGCAGGGTGAGGAGGGCCTGCCTCGACCGTCGCTGCTGTTGACCGCTATGCGTCTGCGCGTCTAGCTGTTACAGGTGGAGGTTCACGACGGGAAGGACCTTGAGAATCCCGCGATTGTTCCGTGCCCTGTTGAGTACACCGAGCTGTACGCCCTTCAAAACGTCGGCCGAATTGTAGATCCCTATCGTCACGCCGCGCTGCAGTCCTCGCACGCGATTGTATGCGCTCACTGACAGCCCCGAGAGCTCTCGCGTCTTGAGGTACAGCCCTGCGAGGTTCAACCCCGTGACACGCGGGCTCTCGACGCGATAGCCGGCGACCGAGAGGCCGGTGATTTCCCCGTCCGCTACGACGGCCAGCCCGGCCAGCCCCGCGCCGGCGAGCCGACCGTTGGTGACCACGGCGAGCCCGCCGGCCGCGAGCCCGGTGACCGAGCCATTGGCCACCGTGGCAAGGCCGCCGGCGGCGACGCCAGTCAGCCGGCCGTTCACGACCGTGCCGAGGCCGCCGATCCCGACGCCGGTCAGGCTGCCGTTCGCGACCGTCCCGAGGCCGCCAGCCGCGATCCCCCGGATGTCGCGATCGGCCACGGCCCCGAGCCCTCCGATCACCGCGCCGCGGATATCGCCGTTCGCCACGGCTCCGAGACCGCCGAGAGCGACGCCGCGAATGTCGCCGTTCGCGACGAGTCCGAGGCCGCCGATCGCCAGTCCCTCGAGCGAGCCGTTCGACACGGCACCGAGCCCGCCCACGCTCAGCCAACGCAGCCGCCGCTCGGCCACGATCCCGCCCAGTCCGACGCCGATCCCGTTCACCTCCAGAGACCCCGGGACGAGCCCCAGCTGCAGCCCGTTCACCGTGCCGCTGGGCGGGTCGCGCGGCTTCCACAACGTGATATTGATCCCGTTGACCCGCTCCAGCTCGGCGTCCTGCAGGTTGACGCGCACGCCGTTGACGCGGGGGGCGTTGCCGAGGCTAAGGCCGTAGTCGTGGATGGTGAGGCCGATGTGAAAGTGACCAGCGCGGCGCGGCGGGCTCGTGTCCTGGGCCGCCTCTTGGCCGGCGAGCGCTAGCGGGAGGAGCGCCCAAACGAGAGCCGTAGGAACCGCCCCGGCCCGGCGTTTCAGCGGTGCGCGAAAACCGCCGTCCGGCCCGCCCGGTCGAAGGTCATGATGGCGTAGCGGACCGGCGTAGGAGAGTCCATGCCGGGGGATCCGGCGGGCATGCCCGGCACGGCGACGCCCGCCAGGTCCGGGCGTTCGCGCAACAGCCGCAGGATCACATCCGCCGGCACATGTCCCTCGATCACGTAGCCGTCCACCAGGGCGGTGTGGCACGACGTCAGGTGCTTGGGAACGCCGTAGTGCTCCTTGATTGCGGCGAGATTGGTCGTGTCGTGCACGACTACCTTGAACCCAGCCGCGCGCACGTGCTCGACCCAATTAGCGCAGCAGCCACACGTTGCGCTCTTATAGACGGTGATCACCGGAGGCGGAGCCGCCGCTTCCGACCGCACGCTCAGCGCGCCGCCGAGCGTTACGGCGGCGACGCCCAGCATCCCGGCTAGCCACGTGGTCTTGCGCAGCACGGAGTGTAAGGAACCCCGAACCCAGTCGCGGGGCAAGTATGGCGCGGCCGTTCCCGGTTGGGACGATTGGCGCGCCTAGCGCCCCAGGGGAATCTCAAAGCGGGACTTGAGCACCAGCCGGTTCGCCGCCGCCGTCGTCCCAAACCCGACCCCCATGTTCAGCTCGATATCGTCGCCCAAGTGCAGGTCCACCCCCGGATAGAACTGGTGCACCTGCCCGCCGCCGGACGTCCCGCCGAACAACCCGGTCTTGCCGTAGTACTCGAAGCTCAGCCCGACACGCTGGCTGACCGTCACGCCGACGCGGCCACTCGGCTCCAGCTCCCACTCCCCCTCGCCGCTCGTCGCCGTCAGTGCCCGCTCGATCACCGGATTCAATTGCAGCTGCACGCGTCCGATCCGCTTTTCGAGAATCGGCCGAATCTCGAGGCCGGCGGTAGTCTCGTCATAGACAGCCGGTGAGAACTCCAATTCGGCGGCGAGCCCCAGATCCACCGGTAGCCGCCACGATTCCGGGGCCCGCACCCGCGACCGCAGCCGCCATCCCGCATATGCGACACCGGGGCCGGGGCGATAGGCCGACAGGAGATAGGCCGTCACTTCCCAATGATCCGTGAGGCCCCTGGTCAGCTCCACGGCGAGATGGAGTTGATGCTCGCTCGGAGCGACCGGTCCGTCGAATGCCGTGGTCCCTCGGGCGATGTAGTTGAGGTGTGTCTCGAGCTCCCATGCTTTGCGCGGCGCGGTCTCGGCGCCGTACACCTGAATCTCGAAGGCGTCCTGAGCAGGCAGCACCGTCAGAGGACCTACCATTCCCAGCACGAGCACGGGCACAAGAACTCTCGCACGGGTGTTCACGCAGGGTACATCCTTGTCTATTGAGTGGGTTGTTTGGTGCTGCGAATCCCGAATGTACTTGTCGGGTTTCCGCTGGTCAAGAACCGAACTGGCTTGACGGCGAACGAAAGGAGCAGTCTAGTGACGGACACAATGGCTCGCCCCACCGGTGGCCCCCTCGTACCCGGGACCGCGGCACCGGACTTCACGCTGCACAGCACCCCGGACCAGGCGGTGTCGCTGCGGGACTTCCGCCGCCGGCCGGTGATTCTCGCGTTCTATCCGGCCGACTGGAGTCCGGTATGCGGCGACCAGATGGTGCTGTACAACGAGATCCTGCCGGAATTTCAGCGCTACGGGGCCGAGCTGCTCGGCATCTCGGTCGACGGGGCGTGGTGCCACCTCGCGTTCGCACAGCAGCGCCGGCTCCACTTCCCGCTGCTGGCGGACTTCGAGCCGAAGGGCGCGGTCGCTCGGCGGTACGGCGTGTACCGCGACGGCGACGGCACCAGCGAGCGGGCGCTCTTCGTGATCGACGGAGACGGCATCGTCCGCTGGAGCTACGTGTCCCCGATCGGCGTGAACCCGGGAGCGGACGGGATTCTCCGAGCGCTCGAGACGCTGGCAGTGGGGCGCGCGTGAGCCCGCGCCGGGACCGCGCGGTGCTCGCGCTGCCGGTGGGTGAGCGGGATCACGCGTTGGGTCCGGCGAACGCCGCGGTGACGCTGGTCGAGTACGGTGACTTCGAGTGCCCGCATTGCCGTCGCGCCTACCCGATCGTGAAGGAGGTGCAGAAGCGGATGGGCCCGCGCCTGAGATTTGTGTTCCGCAACTTTCCGCTCACCGAGCTGCATCTGCACGCGGAGCACGCCGCCGAAGCGGCCGAAGCGGCCGGCGCGCAGGGGAAGTTCTGGGAGATGCACGATCGCCTGTTCGAGCGCCAGTTCGCGCTCGAGGACGAGCACTTGATCGAGTACGCCCGGGAGCTGGGGCTCGACGCCGCGCGCCTCGAGCGCGAGCTGGCGGCGCACACGTACAAACCGAAGGTGCGCGACGACTTCATGAGCGGCGTGCGGAGCGGCGTGAACGGGACACCGACGTTTTTCATCAACGACGTGCGGCACGATCAGGCGTGGGACGTCGAGCCCCTGCTCGCGGCCCTCGAGGGAGTGAGCGAGGGCGTGCGGTGAGTCACTGAGCGGGGCGATGCACCAGTTCGAGATCATCCTCGCGCTGCTCGTCGCCGTCGTGCTCCTCGGGATGGCGGCGCGCCGGCTGGGCGTCCCCTCTCCGGTGTTGCTGGTGATCGGCGGGCTCGTGATCGCGCTGTTTCCGGGCCTGCCACCCGTCGAATTCGAGCCCCGCCTCATCTTCGTCGTGTTCATTCCGCCGCTGCTCTACCGGGCGGCGCTGACGGCGTCGTGGCGTGATCTGCGCGCCAACGTCCGCCCCATCACCCTGCTCGCCGTCGGGCTCGTGGTGTTCACCACTCTCGTGGTCGGCGTCGCGGCGCACGCCTTGGCGCCCGGCCTGCCGTGGGCCGCCGGCTTCGCCCTCGGCGCGCTCGTGTCGCCGCCCGACGCTCCGGCGGCGACGGCCTTCCTGCGTGGCCTCGTGGTGCCGCGGCGCATCGCGACGATTCTGGAAGGGGAGAGCCTGGTCAACGACGCCGCGGCGATCGTCGCCTACCGCATGGCGGTGGCAGCCGTCGTGAGCGGCACGTTTTCCTGGGTGGCTGCGGGGCCGCGGTTCGTGTGGGTCGGCACGGCGGGAATCGCGGTCGGGCTGGTCGTGGCCTGGCTGATCGCGTGGTTGCGCCGGCGCATCCACGCGCCCGAAATCGAGGCGACGATCTCGCTGCTCACCCCGTTCGCCGCGTTCTTCCCCGCCGAAGCCCTGGGGGTGTCCGGCGTGCTGGCGGTCGTGGCCTGCGGCCTGTACCTCGGCCGGCAGGGCCCGCGCATCGTGGCACCCGACACCAGGGTGCAGACCGAGGGGATGTGGGGCGTGATCGGCTTCGTGCTCGAAGGGCTCACGTTCATCTTCGTGGGGCTCGAGCTGCGGACGGTGCTCGGAACGCTGGGCGCGTATTCCGTGCGGCAGCTCGCGCTCGCGGGCGTGGCCGTGAGCCTCGCGACGATCGCCGCGCGGGTCGTCTGGGTGTTCGCGGCGAGCTACGGCCCGCGCCGGTTGAGCCGGCACGCTCGGACCCGCGATCCGCTCATGTCGTGGCGTCATGTGGCGCTGATCGCCTGGGCGGGTCTGCGGGGAGCCGACTCCCTGGTGCTCGCCTTGGCGCTCCCCTTCGCCACCGCCGCGGGCGCCCCGTTCCCGGGACGCGCGCTCATCATCTTCCTCACGTACGTCGTGATTCTGGTGACGCTGCTCGTCCAGGGCTTCTCACTCCAGCCGTTCGTCAACCGGCTCGGCATCTGTGACACCGGCGAGACGCAGCGGCTGGAAGAAGCCCACGCGCGCGAGCAGGCGTCCGCCGCCGCGTTGCGGCGGCTGGACGAGCTGGCGTCGGGCCTCGACGAGGAAACGCTGACGGAGCTCCGGGCGCGTTACGGCCACCGCCGCCGGCGCTTCGGTGCCCGGGTGCGCGCCGAGCGCGACGGCGTCGAGGAGGCCCTCGCGCGGAGCCGTCGCACCGCCGTGCTCGAGCTGCTCGAGGCGGAGCGGCGCGCGGTGATCTCATTGCGCGACAAGGGAATGATCGGAGATCACGTGATGCGGCGGGTGCAGCGCGACCTGGACCTCGAAGCCCTGCTGCTGGGATCACGGTAACGCCCCTCGCGCCCGGTCTCGCCGCCTGCCATTCTTAGCCGTCGCCCGCACCCGAGGCCGCCGCCCATGACCCGTATCCGCGCCGTTGTCGCGCTGCTCGCGCTCCTCACCTCACCGGCTCTCGCGCCCGCCCAGGAAGTCGATACCACACTGTGGACGCGTCTCCGCTTCCGCTTCGTCGGCCCGGAGGGCAACCGCGCCGTCGCCGTGGTGGGAGAGCCGGGCAACCCCTCCGTCGCCTACGTGGGCGCGGCGTCCGGCGGCGTCTGGAAGACGGAGGACGCGGGAGTGCACTGGCGGGCGGTCTTCGACAGCGAGCCCGTGCAGGCCATCGGGGCCCTCGCGATCGCCCCCTCCACCCACTCGGTGGTGTGGGCCGGCACCGGCGAGACGTTCTTCATCCGCTCGACGACCGCCCTGGGCGACGGCGCCTATAAGTCGACCGATGCCGGCCGCAGCTGGCAGCACGCGGGCCTCGACTCGACGGGCCGGATCGCGCGCATCGTGATCCACCCGGCGAACCCCGACGTCGTGCTGGTGTGCGCGCTAGGGCGAGCCTACGGCCCACAGCAACAGCGCGGCGTGTACCGCACGGCGGACGGCGGTAAGACGTGGACTCGCGTGTTGTTCGTGAACCCGAACACTGGATGCTCGGATCTGGCCATCGACCCCGGCGACCCCAACACGCTGTTCGCCGGCATGTGGCAGTTCGAGGTGAAGACCTGGCACCTGCAGAGCGGCGGCCCCGGGAGCGGACTGTGGGTCTCACGGGACGGCGGGGTCACGTGGAAGGGCCTCGCGGGCCACGGCCTTCCCGCCGCGACTCACGCCATCGGCAAGATCGCGGTCGCGGTCGCGGCCTCCAATCCCAACACCGTCTACGCGCTGATCGAGGACCAGGACCCGACGCTGTACCGCAGCGACGACCGCGGCACCACCTGGCGCGTCGTGAGCCGCAACCACGATATGGCGGAGCGCGCGCCGTATTACGTGCGCTTTGCGGTCGCCCCGGACGACGAGGAGCGGCTGTACTTCGTTTCCGTGCGATTCAGCATGTCGCGCGACGGCGGCCAGACGCTCACGCGCAACCCCTTCTCGGCCGGCGGGGACAACCACGACATCTGGATCGACCCCTTGAACGCCGACCGCATCCTGATCGCGCACGACGGGGGCGCGAGCTTCACGCTCAACGGCGGCAAGAGCTACACGCGCGTGGTGCTCCCGATCGCCCAGATGTACCACGTGCATGCGGACGCCCGCGTGCCCTACTACGTCTACGGCAACCGGCAGGACGGCAGCTCGTACCGGATGCCGAGCCGCGGGCTCGCCGGCGGCATCACCGAAGGACAGTGGGGACACGTCGGCGGCTGCGAAAGCGGCTTCGCGATCCCCGACACCGTCGACAACGTGACCGTCTGGTCGGGCTGCTACGACGGCGGCCTCGAGGTGTACGACACGCGCACCGATCACGCCCGCAACGTGCGCGTGTGGCCCGAGGCCGGGTACGGCTGGCGGCCGGCGGACTTGAAATACCGCTGGAACTGGACGTTCCCGATCGCCCTGTCGCCCCACGATCACACCCGCGTCTACGTGGGGAGCCAGTTCGTGCACCTGACGAGCGACGGCGGCGCCAGCTGGAAAGTGATCAGCCCCGATCTCACCCGCAACGACACGACGCATCAGCAGACTTCGGGCGGCGTCACCACTGATAACCTCATGACCTTCGACGGGGCGACTCTGTTCGCCATCGCCGAATCGCCGGTCCAGGCCGGCGTCATCTGGGCAGGGTCGAACGACGGCATGGTGCACATCACCCGCGACGGCGGTGGGCAGTGGACCGATGTCACGGGCAACGTCCCAAGACTGCCGCCGTGGGGGAAGATCACGAATATCGAGCCGTCGCACTTCGACGCCGGCACCGCCTATCTCGCGGTGGACCTGCACGAGCTGGACGACCTCGCCCCCTACATCTACAAGACGACGGATTACGGCAAGACGTGGAAGCGCATCTCCGACACGTTCCCGCGCTCCACCCTGTCCTTCGTCCACGTGATCACCGAAGACCCGGTGCGTCGCGGGCTGCTGTATGCCGGCACCGAGAACGGCCTGTACGTGACGCTCGACGACGGCGCGCGCTGGCTGCCGCTGCAGGCCAACCTGCCGCACGCGCCGGTGTCGTGGCTGACGGTGCAACCGCGGTTTCGCGACCTCGTGGTCGCCACCTACGGACGGGGCATTTGGATACTCGACGATATTTCGCCGCTCGAGCAGCTCGATGCCCGGGCGCTCACGGGGCGCGCCTGGCTGTTCGCGCCGCCGCCCGCGTACCGCTTCCGGGCGACGCAGGGGGTCGCGAGCGCGCCCAACAGCGCCGTCCCGGCGCAGAACCCCCCCGGCGGCGCGGTCGTGACGTACCGTCTGACGGCCGCGCTCGCCGACACCGAGGCCCGGGCCGATTCGGCCGCGCGCCCCGACAGCGCCCACCCGCCCGCCAAACTCATCGTCGTGGACCAACGGGGCGATACGGTACGCGTGCTTCAGGGAGAGCGCAAACCGGGGCTCAATCGGGTGTGGTGGGACCTGCGCTATGCGCCTCCCGCCGTACCCAAGCTGCGGACGCCGCCCCCGGGCAAGGCGTTCGTGCGCCTCGGTCCCGACGGCACGCGCCCGCTCGTGACCTGGGATCTCGATCTCATGTTGCGCGGCCCCGTAGTGCCGCCCGGGACCTACGGGATCCGGCTCACAGCCGGCGACACGACACTCACCCAGT
>WNGI01002157.1_pt1 | contig 23108 bp, 25 predicted proteins | sample 5400621 | NCBI WGS metagenome assembly WNGI01 (sample SAMN13153374, study PRJNA577476) | soil metagenome | isolation source: 20 cm soil or saprolite under Garry oak tree replicate 1 | place: USA:California | collected 2016-06-15
TCCGGTGTCTCGATCGTCAGCGCTCCGGCTGGGACACCGAGGGCGTCGGCGACGCTGCTCCCGAGCGTGCGCAGGCTCTGGACGTCGCGCTGCTGATCGCTGAACGGCACATACTGAACATGGACTCGGCCCGCCCCATCGGTCTCGACATAGGGCCTGTGCGAGTCACGCCCGTATTTCGAGTCGTCGTAGGCCCGTTCCAGGTACTCGAGGGAAGGCGCGACGCACCGATTACGGACCCGAGCGGCGTACTCGGCGCTGAGCCTGGCGTGGGCAACGACTCCCCGGCACTTGATGTGGTCGACGGCCCGGACGAATTCCGGATCGAGATGAAGTCCCAGGCGAGACAGCGCGGCCCGCGGTGACTCGCTGGAGACCACGAGGGGCGCGTCGACTTGTTCGCGGCGCTGGAGTAACGTCACGCCGGCGGCGCGCCCGTCGCTGGCGAGGCACAGGGCCGCTTCATTGTTGAACATCATTTCGGGCCCACTCCGGCCCCCCACTCCCCCAGCCGCCGCCAGCGCTTCACGCAGATTCGATTGAGGCGGCCGAAACACGCCCAGGGCACAGCCGACGTGGTGATGCAGGAAATTGAATGCGGTGCCACCCGAGCGCGGACCCTGCTTGTCGCTCTCGAACCATTCATCGAGCAGGTCCGCGATCGACATGGGCAGGATCCGGGCGAGATCGATGACGGCCTGTTTGCCGAGCCGGCGCACAAAGAGGCCCAGGCCTCCGATCCGGGCCAGCTCGCGCGGATTTCGCGTTTCGATGTCGGGCGGCGGGGCGAGGTACAGCTTCTCGAGCACGCTCGCCAGCGTCCGCATCCGCTCGCAGAACTCCGGCCACTGTGCCGCGTCGGCGGGACTGATGCGTCGAATGGCCTCGACGCTCTTGTTCATCTCGCGCCACAGCTGAAGGCCGCCGGCGCCGTCCAGGGATACGGATACCCAGGGATCGGGTTGCTCGAGACGGAAGCCATGCTGATCCAGCTGCAGCTCACGCACCACCTGTGCCGGCACCCAGCCGACGTCGAGTCCTGCCTCCAGCGATTCGCGCTGCTCGACGACGAGCACCCGTTTGCCCGCGCGCGCGAGGTAGTGCGCCGCCACGAGGCCGTTGGCGCCGGCGCCGATCACGATTGCGTCGTAGCGCGACTGGCGGGGCGGGCTCATTTGCCGTCCTTGAGGATGCGCATCGCCGCGAGGCGTCCCGAAGCACCCATGATCCCGCCCCCGGGATGCGTGCCCGAACCGCACTGATAAAAGCCGCGGATCGGCGTGGCGAACTTCGCCCATCCCGGCGCCGGCCGCAGGAAAAAGAGCTGCTGCAGCGCCAGCTCACCGGCGAAGATGTTGCCTTCGCTGAGGCCCGTGATTCGCTCGATATCGACCGGAGTGATCACCTGGCGGTGCAGAATCTTCGACTTGAACCCTGGAGCAAAGCTCTCGACCGTGTTCACGACGGCATCGCCGAACGCCTCCCGCTGGGCGTCAGTCCAGCCGCCGTTCAGGTGGTACGGCGCATACTGCACGAAGATCGACATGACGTGCTTGCCGGGCGGCGCCATTCCCGGATCGATCATCGACGGGAAAACGATGTCCATGTACGGCCGGCGGGAGAATTCACCGTATTTCGCGTCGTCATACGCGCGCTCGACGTAGTCGAGGCTTGGACTGATCGACACCGCGCCGCGATGCAGCTTGCCGCCCGCGCCGTCCGGCATGCAGGTGAACGTCGGCAGCCCGTCGAGCGCGAGGTTCACCTTGCCCGATGAGCCGCGGAACTTGAAGCGCTTGATGTCCGACACGAAATCGGGTGGGAGATGGTTCGGTTCGAGCAGCTGCAGGAACGTGCGACGCGGATCGAGACTCGACACGACGATCGATGCCGCAATCTCGTCGCCGTTTTCCAGCACCACGCCCGTAGCGCGCCGGCCGCGCAGCGACACTTTCGCCACGCCGGCGTCGCAGCGGATCTCGGCGCCGAAGGCGCGCGCGGCGGAGGCGATCGATTCACTGAGCGCGCCGGTGCCACCCTTGGCGAAGCCCCACGCGCGGAACACGCCGTCCAGCTCGCCCATGTAATGATGGAGGAGGACGTAGGCGGTGCCCGGTGAGCGCGGGCCGAGGAACGTCCCGATGATGCCGCTCGCCGACTTGGTCGCCTTCAGCACGTCGGTCTCGAACCACTCATCCAGGAAATCGGCGGAGCTCATCGTCATCAACTTGACGAGCGCGTGCAGCCGCTCGGCGCCGAGACCCCGGAAATGCTTGCCGAGGCGGAGCAGCGCGGCGAGATCGCCGGGCGCGAACGACGTGGGATCGGGCGGCACCATGCCGAGGATCGGCTTCACCGCCTGCGCCATGAAATGCATGAGGTGGCCGTATTCGTCGTAGGCCTCGGCGTCGCGTGGCGAGTGGCGGTACAGCTCGCGGCGCGTGTCGTCATGATCGGCCCACGCGGCGAGGTAGTCGCCGTTCTCCATCGGCGTGACCGTGCTCTCGAGCGGCAGGATGTGCAGGCCATGCCGCGGCAAGTCGAGATCGCGAATGATCTCGGGGCGCAGCAGGCTGACGACGTAAGAGAACATCGAGAACTTGAAGCCGGGAAAGATTTCTTCCGTCACGGCCGCGCCGCCCACTCGCGGCCGCCGTTCCAGCACGAGGACCTTCTTGCCGGCGCGCGCGAGATATGCGGCGGTCACAAGCCCATTGTGCCCGCCGCCAATCACGATGACGTCATAACGCTTGGGCACTATGCGCGCTTTCGCTCGGGGTTGAAGAAGGGCAGGGGCGTGACGTGCGCGGTCGCCTGCTTGCGGCGATGCTCCACGGTCAGTTCCATGCGCAGCTGCGTTCCCGGGGCAGCGCTCGAAGACTCGAGATGCGCCAGCGCCAGGTATTTCTTCAGCAGCGGCGACCAGCCACCGCTCGTCGCGTAGCCGACCTGGCGGCCGCCGGGATCATAGATCGGCACGCTCATGCGCCAGGCCTGGGTCGGCAAGCGGGGTGGCAATCCGACTTGGGCGTAGAGCTGTTCCAGCGAATCCCAATCCACGGTGAGCCCCGTGAATTGCCACGTGGGCCCACGAAGTCGCTCGGCGTCGAGCGCGTCCTTCCCGTTGTAGCGCTCTTTATCCGTCGCCACGGTCCAGCCGAGGCCGAGCTCGAGTGGCGACGATTTCTGCGCCTCGATGAATGCGTGGCGCGAGGAGAAGTAGTCGACCTCGATGAGGAGCAGCCCCGCCTCGATGCGCGCGACATCGAGCGCCAGCATCCCGGCAGGCGTGATGCCGTAGGCCGTGCCGGTCTCGAACACAGCGTCCCACAGCGGCACGGCCTGCGCCGCCTCCACCCAGATTTCGTAGCCGAGGTCACCCGTGTAGCCGGTTCGGGAGATCGTGACGGGGATCCCACGGATCTTTGCCGGGGTCAGCCGGAAATACTTGAGTCCCGAGAGATCGCGCTCGGCCGCAAGCTGCAGGATCGCGCGCGAGTTGGGCCCTTGCAGCGACAGTGCGGCGGTGCGTTCGGAAACATCTTCGATCGCGACCTCGAGCCCCGACGAATTCAAATGCAGCCAGCGCAGGTTCGGGTCGGCCGCTGTCATGCGGAAGGTGCGCTCATCCAGCACCGAAATCGTGCCGTCGTCGATTTGCTTTCCGTCAGCATCACACCACGGCGTGTACAGCACCTGGCCGACCTTTGCCTTGCCCACGTTGCGGGTCACGACGTGATCGAGCAGGCGCGCGGCGTCGCGGCCGGTCACGAGATACTTGTAGAGCGGCGACACGTCGAACAGCGCGGCGGAGTTGCGGATCGCATGGTACTCGCGGTCGTGCGACAGCTCGTACGAGCTGGCCACGACGTAGCCTGCCCAGCGCCGCCAGGCCTGGCCTTCGGACAGCGGCCCGGTGCGCGCGTGAAACGGCGTGGTCCGGAGACTCACGACGACGTCGGTGTTTCGGCGGGAGCGAAGACGACGAGGACCTGCAGCTCCGCGGTAATCGAATGGAAGTGATGCTCCTGATCGGCGGGTACGAACACCACTGAGCCTGAAGCGACGGGGCGATCTTCGCCGCCCACGCGGATGGTCGCGTTTCCTCCTACGACGTAGTACAGCTCGTCTTCCCTGTGCGGCGCCTGGCGATCGGGTTCGCCGGGCTGCAGCACGTAGAGCCCCGCCGACATCGCGGGCACCCGGATCAGCTCGAAGTAGTTATGGCCGGCCGGGCGCTCGGCGAACAGCCGCGGGAGCTCGAAGTTTTCCATATCCGGGCGCGAAATCTCACGCCACCGCGCGTTTCGTGCAAATTTCGCACGGATGCGTCTGCAACTCGTCGAGCTCCATGACTTGCCGGCATGCCCGCCGTCGTTGCGGGATGCGCTCACCGATTTTCTGGCGTTCGCCCTGAATCTCGCCCATGCCTACGATCCCGCGGGCCCTCTGCTCCGCCGCGCCGTTGATCGCACGGGCGCCCGCCGCATCGTGGATCTCTGCTCGGGCGCGGGCGGTCCGTGGAGCCGGCTTGCGCGGCATGTCGGCGTACCGGTCCTGCTGACCGATCTGTACCTGCACACGAGTGGCGTTTCGGATTTCCCGTTCCATCCGGAGCCGGTCGATGCACGCGCGGTGCCCGAGAGCCTCGATGGGTTTCGAACGCTGTTCACGTCCTTCCACCACTTCCGGCCGGAGGAGGCGCGGGCGATCCTTGCCGACGCTGTGCAACGGCGCCAGGGCATCGCGATCTTCGAAGCGGCCCGGCGGGCGCCGTGGGAGCTGGCCGTCGTCGCATTCACGTGGCTGGGTGCGCTGCTGGCCGCGCCGTTCATTCGACCCTGGCGTTGGTCGCGCCTGTTCTGGAACTACCTGCCACCCGTGCTTCCGCTCATCGGAACGTTCGACGGTATCGTGTCTTGCCTGCGGGCCTACTCTCCCGCGGAGTTGGCGGAGCTGGTGCGAGGGCTCGACAGCTATGAGTGGGAGATCGGCGAGATGCGCGGCGGATGGTCGCCGTTACGAGGGACTTACCTGCTCGGAACACCCAGACGCTAAAGGCCGTGAGCGGGCTAGCCGCAACGTGTATCGGCAGTTCTTTTTAAGGTCCGCACTTGCCACGAGGCTCTATGCGCTCCATGTCGATTGCCGCTGTACTCGCCGTATGTCTCTCGCCTGCCGTCGCCGCACAGGAAACCGCATCGGATACGCTACTCACGGTCAACCACTATCTCGACTGGGAACAAGTCGCTGATCCGCAGGTCTCGCCCAATGGAGCGCAGATCGTCTACACGCGACGCTGGGTGAACAAGATCGAGGATCGCTGGGACTCGGGCCTGTGGATCGTGAACGCGGACGGGTCGAAAAACCGGTTTCTCGTGAAAGGGTCCAACGCGCACTGGTCGCCCGACGGCAGCCGCATCGCGTATCTCGCCGACGGCGAACCGAAGGGCACGCAGGTCTTCGTGCGCTGGATGGATGCCGAGGGGGCGACTTCGCAAATCACGCGCGTGACGGAGACGCCGGCCAACGTGAGCTGGTCACCCGACGGCCGCTCACTCGCCTTCACGATGCTCGTGAAGAGCGAAACGCCGTGGAAGATCAGCATGCCGGCCCAGCCGGAAGGCGCGAAGTGGACCCCGGCGCCGCGCATCGTCGACAAGCTCCACTACCGGCGCGACCGGATGGGGTACGTCGAGCAAGGCACGACGCAGATTTTCCTGGTTTCCGCGGATGGCGGCACTCCACGCCAGCTCACAACCGGTGAGTACGGGACGAGCGAGCTGGGGGGTGGACCGAACTACGATTGGGCGCCCGACGGGCGCACGATCGTGTTCGACGGCCTGCGGGAGTCCGATTTCGACTATCGCTATCGCGAGTCGTACCTGTATGCCGTGGAGCTGCAGAGCGGAACGATCCGCCCGCTCGTCACGAAGAAAGGCGGCTGGGCCAATCCCATCGTCTCGCCCGACGGCCGCAGCGTGGCATTCACCGGACACGAATACGGGACGTTCTCCTATCGGGCGAACGAAGTCTGGGTGGTGGGTCTCGACGGCAGCGGGCTGAAAGCGCTCACGAGCTACGACCGCGATCCCGGCGACCTGGAGTGGAGTCCGGACGGCAGCGGTGTCTACTTTGCGCTCGGCGATCAGGGGACCAGTAACGTGTACTTCGCGGGGCTCCGCGGCGGCAACCGCAAGGTCACCGAGGGCACGCAGATGCTCTCCCTGTCTTCGATCGCGCGCGATTTCAACGCGGTCGGCGTTCGCTCGGATGCCGATGATCCGCCTGATGTCGTGCGCATCAATCTCAAGAAGCCGCAACCCATCACGCGGCTCACGAGCGTCAATGCCGACGTTCTCGACCGCATCAAGCTCGGAAAGGTCGAGGAGCTGTGGTACACGTCGACCGGCGGGACGAAGGTCGAGGGGTGGATCATCAAGCCGCCCGGCTTCGATCCGTCGAAGAAATACCCGCTGATCATGGAGATCCACGGCGGGCCGCACGGCATGTACAATGGTGCCTTCAGCTATCAGCTGCAGAATTTCGCGGCCAACGGGTACGTGGTGCTATACACCAACCCACGCGGCAGCACCGGCTACGGGAGCACGTTCGGGAATGCCATCGAACGCGCGTATCCGAGTGTCGATTACGACGACTTGATGGCGGGTGTCGACACGGTGGTCAACCGCGGTTACATCGATCCACAGCGGATGTATGTGGGTGGATGCTCGGGCGGTGGCGTGCTGTCGAGCTGGGTCATCGGGCATACCACGCGCTTCGCGGCGGCCGCGGTGCGGTGTCCCGTGATCGACTGGATGAGCATGGCGGGGCAAACCGACATACCGCTCTTCACTTACGGTTTCTTCGACGCGCCCTTCTGGGAGAAGCCCGAGCAGTGGATCAAGCAGTCGTCGCTGGCGTACGTCGGCAACGTCAAGACGCCAACGCTGCTGATGACGGGGGAGCTCGATCTGCGCACGCCGATTCCGCAGACCGAGGAGTACTACTCGGCGCTGAAGATGCGGAAGGTCCCCGTGGTGATGCTGCGCTTCAACGGCGAGTATCACGGGACTGGCTCCAAGCCATCGAACTTCCTTAGAACGCAGCTCTACATGATGAGCTGGTATCAGCAGCATCGTCTCGGCAGTGAAGCCGCCGCGAGCAGCGGCGGGGAAACGCGCCAGCGCTAGGGCTGTCGCAGCGTGTCAAACACCTTTTGAGCTCTTGGGTCGTCGCTCTCCGCCAGCCGGCGGAGGGCGGTGGCCCGGATCTCACGGTTGGGATGTGAGCGGGCCACGTCGATGAGCGTCGGAATGCCCGCACCACCATCCAGCTCTTCGAGGGTCTCGAGCACCTCGTTGTAGATCTCACTACCAAGCGTTTCGTACATCGACCGCCTGGATATTACGGGGTAACGTCGATCGCTTTTACGCCCGCGCCGAGCGCCACGCCGGCGCGGACGTAGCCGATCGCGCCCGGATACTTCCGGACGTAGGCCAGGACGTCGACATCGGACCCGCGCTCCGGCGGGGCAACGCCGATCCCGGCGAATGTTTGCTGCTGCCACCAGGTCTGCACGGAGGCGATGGTACGCTGATGGATGCGCTTGGTGAACGTGCGTCGCACCGCCGCGTCGGGCGCCTGATCGACCGGCAGTACCGGCTTGCTGTTGTCCCAGAGAGTGGCCTTGCGCAGGAAAATCCTCGAGACCTGGTCCCTCGTAAGGCTCTTGACCGGATTCGACGTGTGTACGACGAGGGCATAAGAAACCTCCTGCGCTCCGGCGGCGGCCGGCAGAAGCGCGAGCGTGAGGAGGGCCCAGCGAATCCGTCGCAGCATCGCTCGACAATACTGGCGAGGACGGCTGCCGGATGTGATCCGCGACGCAGCGGCCTAAGCCGCGGGAGGAGCGTTCGCCGCGCGTCCTAGCTCACGGCGCGGACGCCGGAGGCGTCGCGGCGCGCTCCACGTCAGCCCACGGAAGCACCACACCGTGCCCACCAGCCACGCGCTCCACGACGATCCCGCGCGCCTTCACGAACTTGATCAGCTCGGCGCTGCCCGCGGCCGGCGGGTTCGGCGCGGCATTCACAACGTCGCTCTGGAACAGGATCTTCGACTCCGGCACATAGATCGCGAGCAACCCCTCGGCGTGCGCGGAAGGCAGCCGGTAGGCGACCACACGCGTTGGCCCCGAGCCCACGACGAGGCTGTCCTCGACGGTCGTAATCGTGCTCCGCGACGGGTGACCGGACTTTGACAGCGCATCGGGGCGTACGGTCTTGCGCGCCGTTCCGATCGAGCGCACGAAGCTGACGTTGCGGGCGTGCGTCACGATCGGGACTTCGGCCGCGAGCACCGTCCTCAGCCCACCGGCATGATCCCAGTGATGATGCGTATTGATCACGAGGCCCACCGGCTTACCGGGGAACCGCGACCGCAGCGTGTCGAACAGCGCCTCCATGCGTTGCGCACTCAATGGCGCCTCGACCACGACCAGCCGGGTACCCTGTTCCACGATCAGCGAATGATGCGTTCCCCCTTCGGCGCGCCACACGTTGGGCGCCAGCTCCACGAGGTTCACCACGATCGGCGGCGGCGTGGGATCGCTCGGCTGGGCTTTCGCTTTGATGCTGTCGGGGATGACGAACAGGGAATCATCGACGGCGCGATTCACCGTCAGACCGGTGAGGACGGTATTGGTCTGCAGGCGACCATTCACCTCGGTGTCGAACTGGCGGGCGTAGACAATCCCGTCGGCCTCCTGCCAGCGCGTGAACGCGGTAACTGTGCGCCGGTCGCCGAGAATGGGGTCGTCAGTGATCGCTTCCGTGAGGACGGGCAGTCCGGAGCGGCGGTCGAAGTACACATCGAGTGTGTCAAGACCGTTCACGTAGTGCACGCCGTCCACGCTCTCCCCGCGCCAGGAACGCGCGGGAAGGCCGCGCAGCGTCGCGGGATTGTCGAGGGCGGCGATCAGCAGACGCTCGAGAGAACGACGCCAGAATCGCTCCACGTTGGCGACGGCACCCGGCCCGTCGGCGGCCTGGGCACCGTTCGTCTCCAGCATACCGATTCGAGCGGCGGTGATGCGCCGCTGCTTGTTGACAGCGCCCGCCGGGTTGCGAACCTCGGTGACGGCGAGCTGGCGACTGTTGGCAAAGTCGGTCGTCTGGGTGCCGATGGTGACGGTGGCGCGGGCCGGCGACTGTGGTGTTTCCTCCTGGCCGAGCCCGAAGGTGACGGAGTAGAATGTGATCGTGTAGCTGCGCATTCCGCGGACCGCGGATTCACCACCCATCGCGGTGACGGCGCGCGCCACGAGCTCGCGCGGGGCTGGTTTCGGAGCGGGTGTCTGTGCGAGCAGCGACAGCAGGACCAGCGGGACAGCAAGGGCGGTCATAGCGCCTCCGGGTGTCACGCAAACGTGACCCTCGGCCGGCGACCCGGCAAGGCGCGCGAAGGGGACACGGTATGAATGCCGAGACGCAGTCGCTGCTCGATCAAATCGAAGCCACCAAGCAAGGAGGCGCGACAATCGCGGGGGGCTTGAGCGATGCGCAATTCAACTGGCAGCCCGGGGAAGGGCGGTGGTCGATCGCGCAGTGCCTCAACCATTTGAATGTGGGGGACACGCTGGTCCTGCCCGCGTTCGATCACGCGATCGCCGCCGGCCGTGCCGCGGGGAAAACGTCGGCGGGCCCGTTTCGCTACGGCTGGTTTTCGCGGTTGATGATCAGCCAGATGGAGCCGCCGCCCAAGTGGCGGATGAAGACGCCGCTCAAGAAATCCGCGGGCACGACCCATCGTCTCGCGGACGTAGTCCCGGAGTTCGCGCGCGTTCGGGATCAGCTGGCCGAGCGGGTGCACCAATCGGATGGCCTGGACCTGGCGCGCATCAGGACGATCTCTCCGGTCAACCGGCTGATGCGCTTGCCGTTAGGTGCGTACTTCCAGTTCATCCTGGCCCACGATCGGCGTCACCTGTGGCAGGCGCGACAGGTGCAGAACGCCCCAGGATTCGGGGTTCTCCGGCCTGCTTGACAGGCCCCTCCCCAATGCTACCGCGGGCGGGTTTACGAAGCTTTGGGTGGGAAGGAGACCTGAGCGTCTCCTTCCTTTTCCAGCAGGGCCTTCTTCCGATCGAGCCCCCACCGGTAGCCGCCCAGGTCTCCATTCTCTCGCACGACGCGGTGACAGGGGATCACTAGCGCCACGGGATTCGTTCCGCACGCCCGCGCGACTGCCCGCGTGGCCGTCGGTTTGCCGATTCGCCGCGCCACCTCTGCGTAGGAGCGCGTCTTACCGAACGGGATGCGCTGGAGCTCCTGCCACACCCTCCGCTGAAACGCAGTCGCCCGAATATCGAGCGGCAGGTCTAGATCCGGCTCGCGACCGTCAAGATAGGCGAGAATCGACGTGACCCAGCCGTGCAGCTTGCCGCTCTTGTCCTGCACCACCCGCGCTGCGGAAAACTCGGCGAGCAGATCGGCCTCGAGCAGCGCGGCGCTGTCGCCGAGCGCGACACGACACACGCCGCGCTCCGTGGCCGCAACCAGCAGCCGCCCGAGGGACGTCGGCACCGTGACGTAGGCGATGCCCAGGCCGGCGCCGCCCCGCGCATACGTCGCCGGGGTCATGCCCAGCTGCTCGTGGGCGTGCTCATAGACTCGACTCGACGAGCTGTAACCGGCTTCGTACAGTGCGGGACTCACGTGCTTCCTCCGTTTCAATTCCTGTTTGAACCGGGCGACGCGGCGTGCGCCGGCGTACTGCTTCGGTGTGATGCCGATGATGCGCTTGAACACGCGCGCGAGACGATCGGGAGCCATCGCCGGCGTGCGGCCGGCATCGAGTGCCCGGCATGCCTCACGCACGAGCGCTACGGCCGGGTCGGCCCCGTTCGTGTCGGCCGGGTGACAGCGGCGGCACGCTCGGTAACCCGCGCGCTCGGCGACTTCCGGGACCGCGTAGAAGGTCACCTGGGGTCGACGTGGCCGGCGGCTGGCGCACGAAGGGCGGCAATAGATGCCCGTCGAGCGCACCGCGTACACGAACGCGCCATCGTAGCGCCGGTCGTGCGCCAGCACGGCGCGCCACCGCTCGTCGGCACTGAGCGTGGGAAGGTCGAAAACAGCAGCGGCACTGGTCACGCCCTGATCATAGTGACCTGTGCCGCCGGTATCTATCCGTTTTCTGCGCTTAAAGTGCTTCAGTTCCACCTCTCGTCGGCTGAAGGTCCATAGATAGACGGCACTTTTGCGCCGGCCATCCGCAGATACACTGAAAACTGTCCGCGGTGGTGGATCTGGTCGTTCAGCAGGTACCACAGCACGTCCATCCGCCGCAGGTCGCTCATCTGTTTGGGACCGGTGACGAACTTCACGGTCGTATTCAGCTGGGCGTCATCGACCTTGCGCACCTTGTCGCTCATCACTTTGAGAGCTTTTTCGACCTCGCTAATCATCGCCTGCCAGGTCGACGGCATGGCGGGCATGTTGGGCGGGGGAAGCTTCATCTCGCCCTGTACGGCCTGTGAGCCCGCGACACCCTCGAATACGAAGGTCCAAGCGAGATCTTTGGCGCTCCGCGAAGTCGGGTGCGGCTTGAGATCGGTTTTGTCCTGAGGGTACGCCTTCAGCAATTTGAGCGTGGTCGCGGACTCCTTGTCCCACGCGTTCTGGAACTGCTGTTTCTCGCTCATAGGGCGCTTCCGTGTGATTGAACCCGGAGATTGCACCGGCAATCGGCCTCCCGGTAGGGGCCTGTCGCAACCTGTACTCGTTTGTAGGTTTCCAGCGAAACCAGGGCTAAGGGACTAGGGACCAATGCTCCGGAATTGCGTGCCGATCATTGTGCTGGCCCTGGCTGCTATCGGGGCGCTTACGTGGGCCATCATGGCGCTCCGGCGCTCCTTGGCGCGCGAGCGCCGCCTCGCCCGGATTGACGATCTCACCGGGGTCCGAAACGCACGTGCCTTCCATGAAGCCGCCGGAGCCGAAATCGAGCGGGCCCGGCGTTACCAACATCCCTTTAGTGTCGCCGTGGTGGACCTCGGCTCCCGCGTGGGGGACGACCTGGTTCGGTCGGCGGCGGCCGCTCTGCGCGCGGCCCTCCGCGCGACCGACGTCGTCGCGCGATTGGGGCGGGACGAGTTCATCGCGCTCCTGCCCGAGACCACGGCCGCGTCCGCCCGGATCGTCCTCGAAAAGCTGCGGGCCGGGATGGCCGAGCTGCGGACAAACGATGGCAAAATGGCCACCCCGAGTATTGGTGGGGTGACGTTCCTCAACCCGCCGCGAGCGATAGAGGACATCGTTCGTGCGACCGATGAGCGTATCGCCGAAGCCAAGTCGACAGGCGCGCCGTCCCATGTGACCTGGAATGTCGCCCCCCCCCTCCCCCCCCCGTCGGCCCCCGGCTTCGAGGAGAGATGAAGCGGCAGAACATCTCGAGTGGCGTTCCCTGGGAGCCCGTTGTCGGCTATTCGCGAGCGGTTCGAGTAGGTCAGGTCGTGCATGTGTCGGGGACGACCGCGACCGACGCGTCCGGCGAGGTCATCGGGGCGGGCGATCCTTACGCGCAGGCGGTACAGGCTTTGCGGAATATTGGTCGGGCGCTCGAGCAGGCGGGCGCCCATTTTGCCGATGTGGTCAGAACGCGCATGTACGTCACCGACATCGCGCATTGGCAGGCCGTCGCTCGCGCGCACGGCGAGATCTTTGGCGACATTCGGCCCGCGGCCACGCTGGTGGCGGTGGCGGGTCTGGTCGATCCAACCATGCTGGTTGAAATCGAGGCTGAAGCGATTCTTCCGGAATGAAAATCGTGGTGAGCGGCTCGACGGGTCTGATTGGCTCGGCGCTCGTGCCGCGGCTGGTGGGGCAGGGACACAATGTGGTGCCACTGGTACGGCGCCGTGTGACGCCGGGCGAACGCGCACTTGCCTGGGATCCGGAAGCGGGCGAGATCGACCGCGCCGGGCTCGAGGGCAGCGACGTCGTCATCCACCTCGCTGGTGAAAACGTGTTCGGGCGCTGGTCGCCGGCCAAGAAGCGGCGCATTAGAGACAGCCGGGTCAATGGCACACGGCTTATCAGCGACACGCTTGCCGGCCTCACACGGCGTCCCAGCGCCCTGCTCGCTGCATCGGCGATCGGCTATTACGGCGATCGGGGCGAGGAGGCCGTCGCTGAAGGGAGTACGCCGGGAGGTGATTTCCTGGCCCACGTGGCCCGGGACTGGGAGGCCGCCACAGCATCTTCGAACAAGGCAGGCATTCGAGTGCCGAACCTGCGCTTCGGTGTTGTCCTGTCGCCGAAGTCCGGTGCGCTCGCGAAGATGCTTCCCGCGTTTCGGGTCGGGCTGGGCGGCCCGGTGGGAAGCGGCAACCAGTATCTCAGCTGGATCGCGCTCGACGACGTGATCAATGCCATCCTGCACGTCCTTGCGAGGGCGGATCTCGTAGGGCCGGTGAACATCACCGCGCCTACGCCGGTCACGAATCGCGAATTCGCGAAGACTCTGGGCAAGGTCCTGGGTCGTCCTGCCGTCGTAACGGTCCCCGCGTTCGCGCTGCGCATGGCGTTCGGCACGGACGGCGCCGCGATGTTGCAGAGCGGCCAGCGGGTCCTGCCATCGCGGCTGCTCGAGTCTGGTTTCCGATTTCGTTACGACACGTTGGAGGCCGCGTTGCGTCACTTGCTTGCTGCGCCGGAAGGCGGTCGATAGTATCGGAGTCATGACGCTGCCCGATGCGTACCGCCACGAAGAGGACGACCTCCCCGCCTCCCCCGAGCCGCAAGTATCCAAGCGCTCCCGCGCCGTCGCCCTGGGGTTGTGCGTCGTAGGCGGGTTTTTCGGGCTGCATCGCTTTTACGTCGACAAACCCAAGACCGCCATCGCCATGATCCTCACGATGGGCGGCCTCGGGATGTGGTGGCTGTACGATGTTGTGCTCCTCCTGGCCGGCGAATTCCGCGACTCCGCTGAACTCCCGCTGCGACAGTGGGGCGTCGAAGAATCGCCCTGGTCCCGCCGGGAGCTGACCGGCCGCGCCGAGCAGCGGCTCAACGAGATGGAAGAGCAGTTCGACGCGCTGCGCCAGCAGTTCAATGATCTGGCCGAGCGCGTCGATTTTGCCGAGCGGATGCTGGCCCAGCACCGCGAGACGCCACGACCACCCCCTCAGCTTCCTCGCGGATCCTAGAGCCATGCGCATCGGAGTGCCGAAGGAAACCGCCGCGAACGAGCGGCGGGTCGCCCTTACGCCGGACGTCGCCGGCCGCCTCACGAAAGGCGGCCATGCGGTCGTTATCGAGCGCGGCGCGGGAATGGCCGCGTTTTTTCCGGATGAGGCCTACAGCGCCGCCGGCGCGACGATCGGCGATCGGGCAGCGGTCCTCGGTCAATCCGACATCGTGTTGCAGGTCCAGGCACCCAATGCCGCCGAGCTCGCGCAGTATCGTGAGGGCAGCGCGCTGGTTGCGTTCTTCCAGCCTGTGCCCGAGTTCTTGCGCGCCCTCGCGCAGCGCCGGCTGACGGTGTTCAGCCTGGTGCTCCTGCCGCGCATCACGCGGGCCCAGCCGATGGATGTGCTGTCGTCGCAGGCCACGGTTGCGGGCTACAAGGCGGTGCTGCTCGCCGCCTCGGCTGCCGGTCGCGTGCTGCCCATGCTGGTTACCGCGGCGGGGACGCTTTCCGCCGCGCGCGTCCTGGTTCTGGGCGCGGGTGTGGCGGGCCTGCAGGCCATCGCGACCGCGCGGCGCCTGGGCGCCATCGTGTCAGCGTTCGACGTCCGCCCCGCGGTCAAGGAGCAGGTCCAGAGTCTCGGCGCGACCTTCCTCGAGATGGCCATCGAGGAGCACGCCGAGACGGCGGGCGGCTATGCGAAAGAGCTGTCCGAGGAGACACACCGCAAGGAGCTCGCGTTCCTCGCGAGCGCCGTAAAAGACGCGGACATCGTGATTTCGACTGCCGCGATCCCCGGCAAGAAAGCCCCCGTGCTCATCACCGCCGCGGCCGTCGATGGCATGAAGCCGGGATCGATCATCGTCGATCTCGCGGCCGAGACCGGCGGGAATTGTGAGCTGACGCAACCCGGCTCGGAGATCGTGCGCCGGGGCGTCTCCATTCTTGGACCGCTCAACCTGCCGAGCACGGTGCCGCTGCACGCCAGTCAGATGTATGCGAGGAATGTGTCTGCGTTCCTGGGGCACATCACGCAAGACGGGAAGCTCCGTCTCGATTTCGAGGACCCAATCATCCGCGACACCTGCGTAACCCACGCGGGCGAGGTGCGCAAATCATGAGCGATTTAGGATCGATGCTGTTCGTGTTCGTGCTGGCGACCTTCATCGGCCTCGGCGTGATCCGCCGAGTCTCGCGCCTGCTCTACACACCACTCATGTCGCTGACGAACGCGATCTCCGCTATCGCGGTCGTGGGCTCGATCGTGGTGACGGGCGCCGATCATCCGCTCACGATTCGCATCCTCGGCGCCGTCGCGCTGTTCGCCTCGATGACGAACATCGTCAGCGGCTTCATCATCACCGACCGCATGCTCAAGATGTTCAAGAAACAGTGAGTCACCTCGTCGGAGAGTTGTCCGCCGTCATCGCGACGGCGCTGTTCATCTTCGCGTTGAACTGGATGAACGACCCGAAGACGGCGCGCCGCGGCGTCATCGCGGGCGTGACCGGCATGACGGTCGCCGTGCTCGCTACGTGGGTCCAGCCGGAGATCATTCATCATGGCTGGATCGTGGCGGCGATCGCCGCGGGATTCGTGGTCGGCGTGCCGCTGTCGCGCGTGCCGCTCACCGCGGTGCCGCAACGGACCGCGCTGTCGCACGCGTTCGGCGGCCTTGCGGCGGGCCTGGTCGGGACGGCGGAGTTCTTCCTGTGGACCGGTGAGACAGGAGGGGGGGGCGGGGGCGCACACCTCACGCACTTCCGCCTCAGTGCGCTCTTCATCGAAGTGATTCTCGGCTTCCTGACGTTCACCGGGAGTCTGATGGCCGCCGGCAAGCTGCAGGAGGTGCGCTGGATTCCGCAGCGTCCCGTCACCTATCCCGGCCAGAACTTCGTCAATGTCGGAGTGCTGGCCATTGCCGTTGCGCTCGGGGTGCTGCTGGTGGTCAACCCCACCGCTCCCTGGGCCCGGCAGGCCTTCATCGCGATCGCCGTGCTCGCGCTGATCTTCGGCATCCTGCTCATCATTCCGATCGGCGGCGCGGATATGCCGACGGTGATTTCGATCCTGAACGCGTACGCGGGGCTCGCAGCGGTTGCCATGGGCTTCGTGCTCGACAGCAAGCTGCTGGTGACGGCGGGTGCGCTCGACGGTTCGAGCGGCTTGATCCTCTCGATCATCATGTGCCGCGCCATGAACCGCTCATTCACGAATGTCTTGTTCGGGGCGTTCGGGAAGGCGCAACCGGCGCTCCCCGCGGGCGAGCAGAAGGCATGGAAGCAGGAGACGGTCGAAGGCGCGTCTCAGCTGCTCGAACAGGCGCGGAGCGTCGTCATCATCCCCGGATACGGCATGGCGGTTGCGCAGGCGCAGCACAAAGTCCGCGAGCTGTACGACGCGCTGACCAAGCGCGGGGTCACGGTCAAATTCGCGATTCACCCGGTGGCCGGCCGGATGCCAGGCCACATGAACGTGCTGCTCGCCGAGGCGAACATTCCCTATTCGGCGCTCGTCGAGATGGAGGAGATCAATCCGGAAATGCCGCAGACCGATGTCGCGCTCGTGCTGGGTGCCAACGACGTGGTGAATCCGGCGGCGCGCTATGCCAAGAGCACGCCGATCTACGGCATGCCGATCATCGACGCGGACAAAGCGAAGACAGTGTTGGCGGTGAAGCGCAGCAAGAATCCCGGCTTTGCGGGAATCGACAACGAGCTCTACGTGCAGGACAACACGTGGATGCTGTTCGGGGACGCCAAGGCCGTGCTGTCAGATCTCGTCAAGCAGTTCGGAAGCGGCGGCATCCACTAGAGACTCACCGTTTCCAGGCGTTGTTTTGCCGATCGATATCGGGATAGAACCGCCGCGGATCGATGACCACGCCCGCCAATCGCTTGGCCGTGGCCAGGCGGTAAGTAAAGCGGCTGCCCTGGTCCCACATCTCGACCGGCAGGTTGCGGGTTTCGGTTGTTCCGTCGTCGTAGCGAAGCTCCACGGTGACCGGTAACACCATCTGTCCGCGGTTCGATAGATACAGGAACGTGCTGTCTCGGCCGGCACGGACCGAGTCGACGGCCTGATCGAGACGCGCCGTCGTGTAGACCGCGCGTACTCCCGGAACGCGCGGTCGAACTCGTCACGGCCCAGCACCGACTCGCGCAAGATCGTGAGCATCAACGCGGGCTTCTGATACGCGGTCCAGTAGAGCTGCCGCACCTCGTCGGGCTTCGTGATCATCGGTTGCTCGCTGCCCGGTATCGCGGTCGCCGTGTAGGCGCTGAGCAATTCCCGCCGGACGGTGTCCCCGTACGCTGAGCCTTTGAAAAACGCCTCCGCCGCGTCGTAGTCGGCGAACGTGTTGAAGCCCTCGTCCATCCACGGATAGCGCCGCTCGTCCGAGCCGACCTGCATCGGGAACCATTGGTGGCCGAGCTCGTGCATCAGCACCCAGTACTGATCCTCACGCTTTTGCAGCGAAGGACAGAAAATAACCATCGGGTATTCCATCCCCTCGATGAGTCCTTCGATCGCGGAGACCTGTGGCCAGGGATATTGGCCGAGCGAACCCGAGAAGTGCCGCAGGGCGAAGCGCACCATGGTGTTCGCCTCTTCCCATGGCGTCGCGTCGGCGTGGTAGAACGTCTGAACCACGATGCCGTCCCAGGTGCTCGCGTCCCACCGCAGATCCGGGCCGGTGGCCCAGGCAAAATCGCGCGCCCCGCTCGCGGTGAAGCGCCAGGTGCGCGTGCCGGGCACCTTGCGAGTGGCGTTCGCCACCGCCTCCGGACGCGTGATGACCGAGACCACTTGCCCGGGGTTTTCGAACGCCTTCGCCAGCCGGGCACGTTCTTGCGCCGTCCGAATCATCGTGGGATTCGCCAGCATACCCGTCGCGGCGATCTGGAACCCGGCCGGGACGGTGAGGCTCACGTCGAAGTCACCGTACTCGAGGTAGAACTCCCCGGCGCCCACGTAGGGCAGGGTATTCCAGCCGTGCACGTCGTCGTAGACGGCCATGCGCGGATACCATTGCCCGAGCTCGTAGAAGCGCGAGCCCACGCGGCCCATGCGGCCGGCGCCGTACGGCGGGATCGGGAAATGCCAGGCGATGTCGAACGTGACGCTGAGATCAGGGCCCAGCGGTCGCGGCAGCTCCACGCGCATCATGGTGCCGAAGACTTTCGTCTTGAGTTGCTGGGTCCCCACCGCAAAGCGATCGACGGTGACGCCGCCGACGAACCCTTTGCCGCTGAAGTCGAACACCACGCCACCGGCGAACAGCAGCGGCGGCTGATTCAGAATCCCCGACACCGATCCGGGAGCGAACAGATTCTGATCGAGCTGGACCCAAACGGAGGAAAGTGTTTCCGGCGAACGATTGACATAGTAGATGCGGCCGCGCCCGCGGAGCACGTTGGTCGCGGTGTCGAGCGTCGCCTCCAGCGTGTAGTCGGCGCGCTGTTGCCAGTAGCGCGGCCCCGGCGCTCCGGCGGCGGTGCGCACCGGCGTCGGTGCCGGTAGCGCGAGCGCGCGGAAGGGCGAGGAGTCCGCGACGGACTGTTGCAGAGCCAGGAGCAACGCGAGCATGCAATTCTCCTAATGAGACGCGATTACACCCGCGGCACGGTGCGCAATCGCCATCACGGTGAGCATGGGATTCACTCCGGACGCGCTCGGGAAGGTGCTCGCGTCCGCAACGTACAGGTTTCGTATACCCCAAACCCGGTTGTCGGCATCCACGACGGACGTGCGCGCAGTGGCCCCCATGCGGCACGACGCCATCTGGTGGAAGGTCACGAGCAGCAGCTCGTTCGGACCCCAACCGGCTGAGTCCACGCGCGCGAGCCATTCCTCGCGCGTCCGCGCCGCACCAGGCCGGTAGCTGATGAAGCGCGCGAGTGGTGCCCAAATCTCGCGAGCGCCGGCGGCTTCCAGGAGCTCGCCTGCCGCATCGAATGCGCGCCGCAGATGACCGGCGTCGTAGCGGGAGAGCCGATAGTCGACGACGGGATTGCCCTGGGCATCGACGGAGACGCGTCCGCCGAATCGATCGCGCAGCAGGATGCCGACCAACGCGGTGCGCGGCAGCTGCGACATCCGCTCACGGTGCTGCGCCGCCGATTCCCAGGGCGCAGCGAGCGCCTGCAGCGAAGGGTGAATCGGCACGGTTTCGAACTTGAAGCCGTAACCGTCGTTCAGGTCTGCGAACTGATCGGAATAGTGCGCCTGCACCGTGCCGGTCCATGGTCGCACGTCTTCATCCATATGGGCGAGGACCGCGGTCGCGGGATGCAGCGCCAGGTAACGTCCCAGCGCGGGCATCGTGATGCCCGATCGCAGCAGCAGCGCCGGTGAGTGAATCGAGCCCCCCGCCACCACCACTGTACGCGCCCGAACCGTGAGGCTGTGCAGTCCGACGCGCGCGGTCACTCCGCTCGCGCTGGCGCGGTCCAGGTCCACGCGTCGCACGTCGCAGTCGACCACCATGCGCGCGCCGCGCGCAGCGGCGTCCTGCAGGTACGTGATGAGTGTCGATTGTTTGGCCGCGCGCCGGCATCCCAAGCCGCAGTAACCGCACGAGTCGTCCTGCGAGCAGCCCCGCACGTCGCGCGGCAGCAAACCATGATGCCACCCCTTCCGCTCGAGGCCGCGAATCAGGACGCGGTCGCGACCCGACGGGTTCGCATGCGCCGTATTGACGCCGAGGCGCTGGGCCACCGCATCGAGGGAGTGTGTGAATTCGGCGCTGATGAAGTGGGGCAGGGCGTGCCCGCGCGCCCATTCCTCGCGCACCGCGTCCGGGGTGTGAAAGCTCGTCGTGTAGTTGATCACGGTGCCGCCGCCGAGCGTGGCGCCCTGCAGCACGACCAGGCCCAGATCGCGCGATGCGAGCAGGCCGCCGGCATCGTACATCGTCTCGAGCGCGTCGCCTTCCTGATGGGTGAAGTCCGCTTCGTTGCGGTAACCACCCTTTTCCAGCACGATCACATCTTTGCCGCGCGCGGCCAGCTCCCCTGCCACGACGCCGCCACCGGCACCCGAGCCGATCACGACCACGTCGCAATCGAGTGTCGTATCCCGCGTGATGGAGAGCGGACGGATGGGCTTGGGAGTCTGAGGTGGTGGGCCGAGCGGCCCGGGATAGCCGATCGAGCGTCCGGCACCCGGAGTCGTGTAGTGTGTGACAGTCGTCAGACGCTTCAGCGCCTGAAAGGCTTTGCGGCGCTGCGGAATCCGGCTCGTCGCCCAGGCACGTAGATACCGCTCGCGGCGCTCCGGCGACATCCGAGTAAAAGGCTGCGGGACTCCAGCCAGCAGCAAATTGACGATGCGGTTGTCGAGCAATCGCAGCAGCAGATCGAGCTCGGCGCGGTCGGCGGCGCGCGGCAACTTTGCGATCTGGCCGGCGACGCGCGCACCGAGGTCCGCCGGGGCGTCCTGCACCAGCGTTGCCGCCACCACGCGCAGGACCTCCTGTGCTTGGGGCGACAGGGTTAGCGGACTTGGACGAATGTCAGCTTGAAGCCGTCGGGGTCGGAAATCATGAAGACCCGATCGCCCCACGGCATGTCTGTGGGCTCCTGATCGAGCACGCCGCCGCGCGCTTTGATCTCCCCGGCGAGCTTGTCGAGATCCTGGGCCGTATGACACCAGACGCGTGCGCCGAGGCCTTTCTGGCGGTCGCGTCCCTTGGCGAAGTCATCCTGACCAAGCATGAACGTCACCGCGCCTGCATGGATTTCGCATCCCGCCAGCTCGCCGTTTTCGCGCCATTCCTCCCCGATCACGAATCCCAGCACGTCGCGGTAGAACGCGATGCTCCGCTGCAGATCAGTCGCCGTGAATGACGGCGTGATGTTGCGAAGCCGGAGCGTTTCCGGTTGGTGCCGGGCTGGGGGACGGGAGGGTTTGACAGCGCGTTTCACTCTCTTGGTCGCCATTGGTTAGTCCGTAACTGGGACATGAAAGCGTAGCGAACGTGCGCGCGCCTCGCCAGATTCTAGACACTCCAGTAACCCCAAGAGGAAATCGAACATGGCAACCAGCAATGCCGTCGCGACGTGGGAAGGCAAGCTCAGAGAAGGGAAGGGCAGCTTCAAAGGCCAGAGCGGCGCCTTCAGCGGCGCGTTCAGTTTTGGCACGCGCTTCGAAGGCAAGAAGGGCTCCAATCCGGAAGAGTTGATCGCGGCCGCGCATGCCGGCTGCTTCAGCATGGCGCTCTCGGCGGCACTCGAGAAGGCGGGCCACCCCGCGACCCGGATCGAGACACGCGCGGCCGTGACGCTCGAGACCGTCGACGGCGCGCCCAAGGTCACCCGCAGCGCGCTCGAGGTGCGCGGCAAGGTGCCCGGCATCGATCAAGCGGCGTTTCAACAGGCCGCGGAGGGCGCCAAGAAGAACTGCCCTGTCTCGAAGGCGTTGCAGGGCAACGTCGAAATTACGATGGACGCAAAACTGGCTTGACGCGCTGCAGCAGGAGCAAGCCCACCACAAAGAATACGCCGACCGCGGCGACCGCGGCGCGCTGGCGGCGATCGAAGATCACGGCGGCAAAATGGCGCGTGACTGGAGGCCTCGCTAGCTTCGACGTGTGCCCTGGATGGTGTACCTCCTGCGCTGCCGCGACGGCTCTCTCTACACCGGTATCACGAACGATCTGGAGCGCCGGCTCGCGCGGCATGAGACCGGCAAGGCGAGCGCCTATACCCGGTCCCGCCGGCCGCTCACACTGGCCTATCGAGAATCATTGCCGGACCGCAGTGCAGCGCTGCGACGTGAAGCCGCGATCCGGCGGTTGTCCCGCGCCGAGAAGCTCGCGCTGTGCAGCGACGCGACGTAACGCTGGCGATTGCGGCGGTGCTGATCGCCGTCGTCTGCGTAGGAATGGGGATCTGGCAGGTGAAGCGGCTGGGGCAACGTCGCGCGCGGAATGCAGTGGTCGCGGCACGCTGGGCCCTGCCGCCGCTGGCGCTTGGGACCGGCTCCGTCGCCGCCGATTCGGCGCGCCAGCGGCGCGTCACCGCGCGCGGTGTCTACGACTTCTCAGCCGAGAAAACGTGGCCGGGGCGGAGCTTCCAGGGCACGCCGGGTGTCGCGCTGATTACCCCGCTCCGTCTGGCGGATGGATCGGCGGTGCTGGTAGACCGCGGCTGGGTGCCCTCGCCGGACGCGTATCATGTGGATCACACGCGCTACCGTGAGCCTGATATGGCGACGGTCGTGGGTCTGGGCCTCATCCCTCCCCGCGGGCGCGGGGACGTGGACACGAAAGGATACCTGTCATTCGTGATCCAATTGGAGACGCCGGATCCCGAGCGGGGGTTGCCCCGGCGATGGCCGGTCCCCGTGCTCGATGACGGGCCGCACCTTTCCTACACCATCCAGTGGTTCAGCTTTGCGATTATTGCGCTAGTTGGAACGGCTGCGTTGTTGCGCAGCCGGAAATGATTCGTACAGGGTATCGAGCAGCTCGGCGCCACGAGCGATGCGCGCGTCATCCTTCGCAGTGCGCTTGACGACGCCGGCGATCATTCGCTCGAATCCAGGCGTCTCCTGCCGTTCGAACTTGCCATCCTTGCAGTCGAGATCATGCACCATCTCCCCGATCGCTCGCAGGCCCGAGTCTTTATCGAGACCAAACCGTTTCAAGAGCGTCTCAAACGTGCAGCGATCGCCTTCGTGCGTGTAGTCACCATCGAACATGTCGAAGCGAACCATACCCGCCTTGGGCTCGCCGAAGGCGAACCGTGCCTTGGGATCGATGAAGCGGCGAATCAACCAGGCGCTCGCGATCCGGTCGACGTGCACATCCGGTCGAGTGACCCAGGTACGTCCACGCTTGTTCATGGGAGCCTTTCCATTCCCCGGTAACCGTTCTGATGCCGCCCCATGGTCGGCGAGGGGGCGAAACA
>WNGI01003104.1_pt1 | contig 23101 bp, 22 predicted proteins | sample 5400621 | NCBI WGS metagenome assembly WNGI01 (sample SAMN13153374, study PRJNA577476) | soil metagenome | isolation source: 20 cm soil or saprolite under Garry oak tree replicate 1 | place: USA:California | collected 2016-06-15
GCGCAGTACATCAGCTACCACGACCTGGCTCGAGTCGCCCAGATGGTCCATGATGGCGCCCTCGCGATCGCGAATACGCCGGAGCGCCCCAAGCGGGACGTGCCCAAGCCGACCGATCCGCACGCGCCCTGCGTGCAGTAGACGTGCGTTAGAGGTACTTGAGCCAGCGCAGGTCGGTGCGCCGAGCCTTCAGCTCGGCGTACCACCGGCTGGGGAAGTAGAGCAGGACAACCGCGATCGCCCACACCAGGTAGAGCAGGCCGAGACCCCACATGTAGCCCTCGGGCAGGTCGCCCGGGGCCATGGGGTGGTTCGTGAACAACCACGGGTCCACCGCCCCCGTCCGGATCAGCGAGACAACCAGCGCGAGGGCGTGGATCAGCGGGATGTGCAGCAGATAGTAGAAGAACGGCACTCGGCCAAAGACGGCGAGCCACTGGGCTACCCGTCCGCGGGCGCGATCCAGCAGCGGGATCAGCGCGATTGTGGGGCCGAGCGTCATCAGTAAGAAGGAAAGGGACGCTGGGTATTTGGTCGTATTGAGGAACGCCAGCAGCCGCGGCATCTGCATCGAGGTCCAGGGCCGCGGGTCGCCGTAGAGATTCGTACCGCGGAGTAGCAGAAACAGCGCGGTCGCGCCGAGGCCCAGCCGCAGGCAGATGCGGTTGCGGCGCGCCGGCTCCATCGCGAGCACCGTGCCGAACCAATATCCCGCGGCCATGACGCCGATCCACGGAATGATCGAGTACAGCACGATCAGCGGCGTCCCGTTCAGCGGGCCCTGCGCCGGGCCGATGTAAAGCACCTTCCACGACTCGCCCAGGAACGGCAGTACGCTCATGAGCGGCCCCATCACCGCGTTATGGAGCACGATGATCGCCACGCCGATGATCCCTACTGTCCGCGGTCGCGCGTGGACCATGGCCGCCATGATGATCATGCACCAGCCGATCACCCAGATGACGCCCGCCATGAGGTAGTGCGCGAAATCGAAATTGAACGTCCAGCCTACACGGATCACCGTCAGCTCGAGCAATACTAGGCAGATGCCGCGGATGAGCAGGAAGCGCGACAGGTCGCTGTGCTTCCTGCCGTAGAAGAACGCGCTCGTGCCGGCGAGGAAAATGAATGCCGGCGCCACGAAGTGCGTGATCCAGCGAGTAAAGAAGATGCCCGGGTACGGTCCACCCGCGGGGAGTCCGGAGTAGACGCGGACGTGGTCGATCGCCATCAGCACCATGACGGCGCCGCGAATCAGATCGATCGACGCGACGCGAGAAGTCACGGCAATCGGCCCGGCCGGGGTGGCGAGCGGAGCGCTCACGTGGCGAACATGGCACCCCGGTGGAGCACCGGCAAGTTCGAATGCGTTAAGTTGGCGAACCGAATGCTCACTTCCCCGCGAATCGCGCACGTCGCCTTCGTGTTGGCAATGATCGCTCCAGTGACGGCGCACGGGCAGAGCCTGAGTGTGGCCCGGGCGTCCGGCAGCATCCGTCTCGACGGCCGCCTGGATGAACCAGACTGGGCAACCGTGGACTCGCTCACCGACTTCCGGCAGCGCGAGCCGGCCGTTGGGGAGCCGGCCACGGAGCGAACCGTGGTGAAGGCGCTTAGCGATGCGACCACCCTCTACATTGCCGTGCGAGCGTACGACCGCGAGCCTGGCCGCGTGCGCGCCGCACAACTGCGACGCGACGCCAATCTCGTCAGTGACGACAATATCGTGCTGCTCATCGACAGCTTTCACGATCGCCGCAGCGGGTTTGTGTTCGGGACGAATCCCAATGGCGCGCGCTGGGATGCACAGCTCAGCGGTTTGGACAACCTCAACGAAGACTGGAATGGGATCTGGGATGTCGCCGTCACGCGCGACCCGGCGGGGTGGACCGCCGAGTTTCGCATCCCCTTCCAGACGCTCCGGTTCCACGCGGGAGCGGACGCGCGGTTTGGCTTCAACGTCCGCCGCTTCATCCGCCGCAAAAACGAGGAGGTGCTCTGGCGCTCCTGGGGCCGCGCCGAGGGTTTGTATCAGCTCCAAAACGCCGGTGATCTGGTGGGCTTCGGTACACTCCGGCGGGGCCGCGACGCAGAGCTGTATCCGTACGCGCTGGGCCGCGTGATCGAGCCCACCCACGACAGCAGCGGCACGCGGCTGGACGACGGCTTTGTCGGGGCCAAGGTGGGGCTCGACGCCAAACTCGCGGTGTCGCCCACCCTCACTGCAGACCTGACGGTGGAGACCGACTTTGCGCAGGTCGAGTCCGATCAGCAGGTCATCAATCTGACGCGCTTCCCGTTTTTCTTTCCCGAGAAGCGGCAATTCTTCCTGGAATCGAGCGGGCAATTCGACTTCGGCACGCCGGGCCGCGCGCAAGTCTTCTACTCGCGGCGAGTCGGCTTGGACAGCGCGGGCACACCCGTGCCGATCATCCTTGGCGGCCGTCTGCACGGTCGGAGCGGCCCGTGGCAGATTGCCATCCTCGACGCCCAGACAGGTGTCGAGGACGCAAACAACGCCGTCATCAGGGTGCAACACGATCTGTTCGACCGATCTTACGTTGGCGTCATCAGCGCGCTGCGCGCGACTACCGGCGCAGGACCCGACGCAACCGCAGGCTTCGACATGGATTTCCCCCTTTTGGTCCGCGGTCAGAACATCGAGCCGAAGTTCTGGGTCGCCGGCAGTCGCACGCCGGGGACGCCCGGCTTCCCGCTCGCGTGGCGGCTCTCTACGGATTACCCGAACGATCTGTTCGACAACTTCGTCTCGCTGTATCGCATCGAGAACAGCTTCGATCCCCGACTCGGATTCGTGCGGCGGACCGGCATCTGGGAAACCACCGGTCACTTCGACTTCATGCCGCGCCCGCACGCCCTCGGCATCCGGCAGTTCGATTTTACCTTCCCGATTCCCAGCTGGGATATCATCGCCAACGAGTCCGGATCATTGACCCGGACAGAAGACTGGCAGACCGCGTCATTCGAATGGAGCGTGTTCAGCGGACAGCGGGACAACGGCGACGACTTTCGGGTCAACGTGCAACGCTACTTCGACGCGCCGCCCGACTCATTCGAGATCTTTCGCGACGTAACGGTGCCACCGGGACGCTACTGGTGGTCACGCTATGAACTGGGGTATGCGATGTCTTCGGCGCACCCGCTGAGCCTCGAGGCCTCCGTCAACTGGGGACCGTTCTACAACGGCCGCAGTACCGCTGTGGCGCTGCAGGGCACGTGGCGCAGCGGGGGTCACGCCATCGTGCAGACCGAGCTGAACCAGACCAAGGCGCATCTCCCCAGCGGCGGCTTCACCGCCACGCAGGCAGCGGGCCGCTTCGAGTACGATTTCAACCCGCGCACCAGTCTGCTCACCTTTGTGCAATACACGAATGAGGAGCACCGCGTGGACTTCAACGTGCGGTTTCACTGGATCCCGGTGATCGGAGACGACGTGTATCTCGTGTGGAATTCCGGCTACAGCACCGATCCCGCAGCGCGCTACCGCTTCCCGGCGATGCGCTCGTTGGGCCGCCCGCTCAATGGAGCGTTCGTCGTGAAGGTCGTGCACCGGATCTCGCCGTAAGCCCCTGCCGGTTATTGCCGCTTGATGTTCATCTCGTCGAGAGCGGCGCGCAGTCCTCCAGCGGGGTCCGAGTATGGGTCAGGGCTGTGTGAACCGCCCTGGCCAGAGCTTCCGGGTGACCCCGCGCCTCGATATGGAGGTAGACGACGTGTGGCGATTCGCCGGTCAAATGGTTGTGCAATGCGGTCTGCGTCACACCGCCGCCCTGGAGCGCATCCATGACCCGACCGACCTCGGCGGGAGCAGAACCAGGTCGCCCATTAACATCGCGGTGCTGTCGCCCGTCTGTTGAAGCGCCACCCAGGAACCCAATGCCAATGTCGGGCGCACTGTGACCGCGCCGACTGTGACGTGCGGATCACTGCGCGGAAAGCCGACGCGGTAGGTGTAGGACGGCGACCGACATGTGAACTCTCCGGATATTGTGTACGTTCCTATCTACGCCGGGTCATACAGCAGTGCCGAACCAGCCGTCTGGGGGTAGAGCTAGGACATGACCAACACCGCTCGCGTCACGCTGCTGCTGGGCGCGCTCACGCTGTTTGCCACCAGCACGCATGCCCAATATTTCGGACGCAACTCCGTCCAGTATGAGACTTTCCATTTCAAGATTCTAAAGACCCAGCATTTCGACATCTTTTATTACGAGAAGGAAGGGCCGGCCGCGGCCGAGGCTGCACGCATGGCCGAGCGGTGGTACACCAGAATCTCGCAGGTGCTGCGCCACCAGTTGAACGGCCGCCAGCCGCTGATTCTGTACTCCGATCATCCCGACTTCGAGCAGACCAACGTGCTCGGCGAGGCGCCGGGTGAAGGCACCGGCGGCGTCACCGAGAGTCTGAAGCGACGCATCATCCTCCCCATGGGCGCGTCATTTCGCGAGACCGACCACGTAATCGGCCACGAGCTCACGCACGCCTTCCAGTACGACATCACGGGCGTGGGCCGCGGCTCGTTGGCCTCGGGCCTGAACCGCGTGCCGTTGTGGTTCATCGAGGGGATGGCCGAGTACGTGTCGCTGGGGAATGTGGATCCTAACACCACCATGTGGATGCGCGAGGCGGTCAGAACCGAGCGGCTCCCCGGCTTCCGCGAGCTGGAGGATCCGCGGTGGTTCCCGTACCGCTGGGGCCAATCATTCTGGTCGTACCTGGGCGGGACGTACGGCGACGACATCGTCGGCGCGCTGCTGCGCGCGGCCGGCCGCACCGGCAATGTGCAGGCCTCGCTCGAACAGATGACGCACCGGCCCGCGGACAGCCTGATCGCCGACTGGCACCGCGCCTTGATCGATGGGGCGCGTCCCGTAGCGGTGGCCACGGGCGTGAGCCTGCCGACGGACCGGGCGGAGCGGGACCACATGCGCATGACGACAGTGTCGACGGCTGGCGCGCGTGCGCTCGTGAGTCCCGGCCGGCAGCAGCACTACAACCTCGCGCCGGCGCTGAGTCCCGACGGCAAGCGCATGGTCTACTTCTCCGACGCCGGGCTGTTCTCGATCGACATGTATCTCGCCGACGCGGAGAACGGGAACACGCTGCGTAAGCTCGTGTCCGCGACCCGCGATCCGCACCTCGAGAGCATGCAGTTCATCAACTCCGCGGGCGCGTGGGACGCCGACGGCGCTCGCTTCGTGTTCGGCGCGGTCGTGACCGGGAAGCCGGCGTTGCGCATCGTCAAGGGCAGCAACGGCGACGTGCTGAAGGAAATCACGTTCCCCACCCTCGGCGAAATCTTCAATCCGACGTGGTCGCCCGACGGGAAGCAGATCGCGTTCAGCTCCCAGGTTGGAGGGGTCACCGATCTCTTTGAGTATGATCTGGACACCAAACAGCTCACGCGCTTGACCGACGACCCGTACGCCGACCTCGAGCCGGCGTGGTCACCCGACGGAACGCAGATCGCGTTTGTGACCGACCGCTTCACGACATCGCTCGATTCGCTATCGTACGGCGACTATCAGGTCGCGGTCATCGACGCGCACGGCGGCGAGATCCGGGAGTTGCCGCATCTGACCGGCTCCAAGCACATCAACCCGCAGTGGAGTCCCGACGGGCACAGCCTGTATTTCATCGGCGATCCGGGCGGCATCAGCAACGTGTACCGGCTGTCGCTCGCCGATGGCAGCATTTCCCAGGTGACGAACGTGTTCACCGGCGTCAGCGGCATCACGGACTTGAGTCCGGCGCTCAGTGTCGCGCAGAAGGCGTCGCGTGCGGTGTTCACGGTGTACTCGGGCGGCGGCTACGCCATTCAGGCCATCGACGACCTGCACGCCCTCCAGGGCGGGCCGATCGTCCAACTCCCGAAGTCGGCCGCCGAGCTGCCGCCGCTCGACCGCGCCGAAGTCGGGACCGGCATCGCTGAGATGATCAAGGACGTGGCGACGGGCTTGCCGCCGACCAACGAGCCTCAGACACTCGCGACCACCATCAAGCCCTATCATCCCAGGCTATCGCTCGACTTCATTTCCCAGCCCAGCCTGGCGATCGCGGCCGACCGCTTCGGCACGTACGTCGGCGGCGGTGTCACGCTCTACTGGAGCGACATGCTCGGCGACCACAACCTGGTCACCATGTTCCAGGTGCAAGGCCGGCTCGCGGACTTTTCGGCCTTGGTTGGATACGGGAACCGCAAGTCGCGCCTCAACTGGATGATTGGGGCGCAAGAGATTCCCTACATCTACGGTGGAGTCCTGCAGGGCTACGACAGCTCCGGCAATTACGTCGAACAGCTCCGGCGCTTCAAGCAGACCAACCGTGAGCTCAGCGGCATCCTCGCCTATCCCTTCAATCGTTCGGAGCGAATCGAGGTTTCGGCCGGCATTCAGCAGATCACGTATGATGACGAGCTGCGGACGACGGCCTTCAATCCGGCCACGGGTCAGGTCGTTTACGACATCAAGCAAAAGCTTCCGGTCCCGCCCGGGGTGACGCTCGAGACCGGCCACGCGGCGCTCGTGCACGACAACTCGTTCTTCGGCGCAACGAGCCCGATCCTCGGCGACCGCTGGCGGATCGAGGTCGCTCCGACGTTCGGAACTGTGCAGTTCTACACCGGCCTGGTTGATTATCGAAAGTATGTGATGCCGTTCAAGCCGTTCACGCTTTCGGGGCGTTTCCTGCACGTCGGCCGGTACGGGCGCGACCCAGAGGATCCCCGCCTGTACCCGATGTTCATCGGGTACCCGAGCCTGGTGCGCGGCTATGATTACAACAGTTTCACCGCCCGCGAGTGCGGCAACACCAACGGCAACAGCTGCCCCGTGTTCGATCAGCTCTGGGGCAGCAGGATCATGGTTGCCAACCTGGAGCTGCGGTTCCCACCGTTCGGATTGCTTGGCGCGGGCGGCGGCTACTACGGCATCCTGCCGATCGAGGCGGGAGTCTTCTACGACGCCGGTGTGGCGTGGACGAAGTACATAGGCGCCCAGATCCTCGGAAATGGCCCCCGCAAGGTCGTGCGCAGCGCGGGCGTCTCGTTCCGCATGAATCTGCTGGGATATGCGATCGGCCAGATGGATGTCGTGCATCCCTTCGACCGGCCGCAGAAGGATTGGATGGTGCGCTTCAGTCTGACGGAAGGGTTCTAGAACCCAAACGAGCAGCGCACGCAGGTGGGGTTGGAGTAGGGGCGCAGCATGCTGCGCCCCTACATTCGTTTTGCGCCTTTACGTTCGTTTTTGCTAGCGCAGTGGTAACCCGCTGGGCACCGACGCTGGAGCGATGCCGGAGAGGTCGCGCGCCGCGGGGTCGGTCAGCGACTTGAGGAACGCCACGAGCTGGCTGCGCTCGGTCGCCGTGAGATTCAGCGGAGTGCGTAGCTGGAAATCGAGCGTCGCCAGGATTGTGTCGACGGCGGTCTGATCGCCGTGATAGCTGCTCTGCACCGCCGGCGGCAAGGTCGCGGGATCGAAGGCGCGCAACGACTTCGCCACGTCGTTGTAGTGCGCGACGACCGACTCGAGGGTGGAGAACGAGCCGTTGTGAAAGTACGGCGCGGTGAGCTCGACATTCCGCAGCGGCGGCACGCGGAACGCGAATTGGTAGAAGTCCTGGTTGGGAAGCTCGCCGCGGCCCACATCGAGTGGCGCGTGCGTCCCGACGCCTGGACCGAGCTGCGGCACGCCGCTGTTGGAGAATGACTGTCCGCCCAGAAACGGTCCGTTGTGACAACGCACGCAGCGGGCCGTGGTGAAGAACAGGAGTGCCCCGCGCTTTTCCTCGATACTGAGCGCGGCGTCGTCCCGCTTCAGGTAGCGATCGAAGGGCGAATCGGTCTTCATGAGCGTGGCCATCTGGAAGGCCGCGATGGACTGCGCGGCGTGACTGAACGTGAAGCTGGACTGCGGCACGCCCGGATACGCGGCGGCGAACAGGTTGGCGTATTGGGGGATGGCAAGCAGCCGCTGCATCACGGCGTGCCAAATCAGGGCCGGTTGATCGTCCGCAATCTGCGCCAGCTCGTTCGGATTCCCCAAGACGTCCTTATCGCCGGGATCGCCGCGCATTTCGCGCCGGTTCAGCACGGGGAGCATCGCCTGGGCCGCGATGATGTCCGGATCGGGCGATACGGGGACGTCAGGTACAGGCGGGCCGAAGCGGGCCAGCCGGCCATCCCAGAACACGTAGTTCAACCCAATCCCCGAGTTGAGCAGCGTTGGTGCGTTGCGGGGCACGAAGCTGCGACCCGGTCCGAGCGTGCGGGCTGCGCCGACACCCGTGCCGCCCGTGCCGACCGCGAGGGGCAGCCCATCGCCCATGTGCAGGGCCGGCTCGTGGCACGTGGCGCACGACACGTCGCGGTTGCCGCTCAGAATCTTGTCGAACATGAGCGCGCGCCCGAGCTCGACCTGCGCGGGGTTCTGTGCGGCCGGTGGAAGAATCGGCACCACACCCCACGGCCCGATGGCCCGCCGCAGCTCCGCATCGATCGTCACGGGGAAGGTCGCACCGGGTGGAGTGTCTTCGCACGCGGCCGCGAGCACGAGCGCCGCGAGGCACAGTGGCCTGACCGAAATGTTCATGAGCAGACTCCTGGCGGGCTCAGTGGATGGGTAATGACAGCGAGATCTGGTGAGTGGACGTATTCACGTCCACCAGGCTCAAGGGACCATTCGGCGCGGCGAGAATGTCGCCGCTCGTGAACGCGGCGTCGCGCAGCACGCCGACCTGAAACTGCGACCCGGGCCGGCCCGCGCCCTTCGTGACCCGTCCGCGATAGCGCAGCTCGAGCTCCGTGAAGCGGAGCGTCAAGCCCCACGAGGGCGTCCACTCGTACCAGCCGGTGTGCAGCTCGCGTTGCTCGAGCTGCACGCGATCTGCCTGCTGCAGGCGGTAGCTGATGGAGCGCACGGCCAGGCCGAGCTGCAGGCCCAGCGCCCTCGCAGCGCCCGGCAGGTCGATGTCCCGGCCCGCGCCGATGCGGAACACAGCGTTGGAGAAGTTGAATCGATTCTCGACCGTCTTGCCGCCAACCGGGATCGTGTCACCGATCATGGTGGCAGTCGGCGCCATCGCGTCGGCCCAGGTGTAGCTCCGAATCGGCTGGTAGATCAGGTCCATGCCGAACGTCGACGGGCCGAGCACCTTGGAAACACCGACCCCGATCTCGTAAGCGTGCGAGCGCCCGGGGTCCCAGGGGATCACCGCGACATTCGTGATTTCGTAGTTGGGCAGCTTGGGGTGCGACGCGAGATTGACGGTCGCGAGCCAGCCGAGGCTCCAGCCCGGCGACGCGAGCGGCCTGCGATATTTGAGCTGGGCTCCCCACGTGTTGGTGTGATCGAGATTCTGGTCGGTGCGGAGCTGCGCGACGAATTGCTGCAGGCTGGGATCCCAGAACTGGTCCGCAAACAGAACATCATGCGTCGCGGCGAAGCGGTTGTGCACGACCACAGCTTCGAGCGAGCGTATCCCTCCCCCCTGCCCCTCGGTCTCCCACTGCTTGAGGGCGCCGATCCGGAGGTCGAGCGCGTCACCGGATTGCTTGACGCGAATGCTGCCGCTGTAGAGCAAGTCCACGCCGTCGAGCGCGTGCAGCCCGGTCCACAGTGCGCTGGCGCCGATCGAGAGCTTGCGAGCCGCCCAGCTCCGGCCGATCATCCCGAACGCGTACGCGTTGCCGTGCGCGCGCAAGTCCGGCCCGGGGATCTGTGCGGCCCCATTCGGCCCGCGCACTGTCGGCGGGGCGAGATTATTCTGGCCCGGTGGACGACTCGGATCGACCTGCTGCAGCACGAACGCCAGGCCGCCGAACCATTGGGTCCGTCGCGCCAGCATGACAAACGGGAGCGACCGGCCGCCACCCGCGTCGTGCGACAGGCTGTAGACGGTCGGGGCGCTAAAGAACCGCGAAGCGCGCAACCGTGCGGTCGTCGCGGGGTTACTAAATGCGTCGCCCAGCGAATCGGCTAGCGCGATCGAGACACCACCCAGTCCCAGATTATCCGAAGGAAAGATTTCGAACTGGTCACCCTGGGCAATCGGAATCGTCTTGATCGGAATCAACTGCGCGCTGACGGGAGGAGCGAAACACAGGAGCGGAACGGCGAGACAGACGGCCCGCAGGCCCGAGGGCGGCATAGACACCTCGACGGAGTAAGGTAGGGGCGCAGCATGCTGCGCCCCTGCGTTTGCCCCAGGATACCCCGGCACACGCCAGCCGCGTCACCGCGGCCGCGCGAAACAGCATATTGCAGTCGCGCAACAGGAGAGGAGCCATGAAAACACGCGAACTCGGAAGTCGGCAAAAGGCGCTGCGCGTCTCCGCGCTGGGACTCGGCTGCATGGGGATGTCGGACTTCTACGGCGCCCGCAACGACGCCGAGTCGATCGCGACGATCCATCGGGCCCTCGACCTCGGCATCACGTTCCTCGACACGGCCGACGTCTACGGGCCATTCACCAACGAGGTGCTGGTCGGCAAGGCGATCAAAGGAAAGCGCCAGCAGGTGGTCCTCGCGACCAAATTCGGCAACGTGCGCGCGGCGGACGGAAAGTTCATCGGGCAGAACGGCCGGCCCGAGTACGTGAAAGCCGCCTGCGATGCCTCGCTCGGGCGGCTCGGCGTGGACCACATCGATCTCTATTATCAGCATCGGGTCGATCGCGCGGTGCCCATCGAGGAGACGGCCGGCGCGATGGCCGATCTCGTGCGACAAGGCAAGGTGCGATTCCTCGGCTTGTCGGAAGCAGCGCCGCAGACGATCCGGCGCGCGCACGCCGTGCACCCGATCACTGCCCTGCAGACCGAGTACTCGCTGTGGAGCCGCGACGTCGAAGCCGAGATCCTGCCCACGGTACGCGCGCTGGGCATCGGGTTCGTCGCGTACAGCCCGCTGGGCCGCGGTTTCCTCACCGGCCAGATCAGGAGCCCGGAAGACATCGCCGTGGGCGATTGGCGCAAGAACCACCCGCGCTTTCAGGGCGACAATTTCCAGAGCAATCTCGACCTCGTGGGGCGCGTCGCGGCGCTGGCTCGCGCCAAGCGTTGCACCCCGAGCCAGCTCGCGCTCGCCTGGCTGCTCGCGAAGGGTGACGACATCGTCCCCATTCCCGGAACGAAGCGTCGCACATACCTGGAGGAAAACAGCGGCGCCCTCAACGTGCTGTTGACGGGCGCCGACCTGGAAGAGCTCGAGGGCGTGGGGAGCGCGGCAGGCGCGCGCTACCCAGAGGGAGGAATGCGCACCGTCAACGGCTGACGGGTACCTCGGCGTCGGCCGCCTGCTCGAGTTTGGCGATATCGAGCTTCTTCATTTGCAGCAGCGCGTGCATCACGCGGTTCGCCTTCTGCGGATCCTTCTGGCCCATGAGCGTTCCCATCTGCCTGGGAACGATCTGCCAGGAGAAGCCGAACCTATCCTTGAGCCAACCGCACATGCTCTCCTGGCCGCCGCCCGCGGTGAGCTTGCGCCAGTATTCGTCGATCTCCGCCTGGTTGTCACAGCTCACCACGAATGAGAACGCTTCGCTGAACTTGAAGCGCGGGCCGGCGTTCAGCGCCGTCACTTCCATGCCGGCGATCTGGAATTTGACGACCATCACGGATCCTTTCGGTCCGGGCCCTGCGTCGCCGTAACGAGTGGTCTCGAGGATCTTCGAGTCCTTGAAGATCGAGGTGTAGAACTGTGCCGCCTCTTCGGCCTGCGTGTCGAACCAGAGGAACGGTGTGATTTTCTGGCTAGGCATGGGTCGTCTCCCTCAGCAGCTCTTCCAGCCGCTCGTAACCCGCTTCCATGCCGGTCGTCATGCCGGTCTGGAGAGCGGCGTCCCGTGCCTCACGCGAGGCGTAGCGGACGGTGGTGGTGATCGTCGACTTGCCGCTCTGCTCGACGATCTCGGTGATGACGAGCGTCTCGCCGCCCGTCCAATCTTCGTCGAACAACTGTGTCGCGGCGATGCGCGAGGGGCGCACGACTTCCGTGAACGTCCCTCCCATGCCCATCGCCTGGCCGTCCGCGTGCTTCCAGACGTAGCGGTACTTCCCCCCCACGCGCAGGTCGATCTCGCACACGGGCATGGTCCAGCCCGGCGGGCCAAGCAGCCAGCGCCGCACCAGGTCGGGCTTGGTGTGCGCGTCGAACACCATCCCGCGCGGCGCGTCCACGACGCGCGTGATCACCACTTCGCGATCGGTTGGCGTCGCAACCGTCAGGGGCGCGGTCTTCGTCATTGGCGTTTCCTTTTCTTCGGCCTGGGTTTCACGTCTTCAATCAGAGCGTCGACGGCCTTCTTCTGCTTGCCCTTGAGCTCTTCCAAGACCGCGTCGAGCCGTTTGTAGTTCGCCTCCCAGATCTTGCGGTGGCGTTCGATCCAATCGGTGGCCTCGGCAAGGGGCCGCGGCTCGAGCTTGCGAGGCCGGCGCTGGGCCTCACGGCCGCGCGTGATCAAGCCCGCGCGCTCGAGCACCTTGAGATGCTTGGAGATCGCGGGTTGGCTCATGTCGAACGGGGCCGCCAACTGAGTGACGGTCGCCTCCCCGTCCGCCAACCGGGCCAGGATGGCCCGGCGGGTGGGATCGGCCAGGGCGGCGAACGTCGCATCGAGAGTATAACCATGAGGTTTCATAACTGACTGGTAATATAAGTACCCTGCCCCGCGCGTCAAGGGCTTATCATTCGGGCGTGAAAATCGCGACCTGGAACGTGAACGGCATTCGCGCCCGCGCGGCGCAGGTCTGCGAATGGCTGCAACGGGATCGCCCCGATATCGTCTGCCTGCAGGAGCTCAAGGCGACCACGGGCCAAATCCCGGCGGAGTGCCGTCTTCCCGACTACCACGTGTACTGGCATACGCTAAAGGGCTATTCGGGTGTCTCGCTGCACATCCGCAAAGACCTGTTCGCCTTCGATCCCGTATTCAGTCATCCACCCTTCGACATGGAGTCGCGGATCGTTCAAGTCGAGCACGGTGATCTGGTGATTGCCTCGGTATACGTCCCGAACGGCGGCAAGGATTACGCGGCGAAGCTCGCCTTCGTGAAGAGTCTCAGCGAGTGGTCCGCGCACCTGACGGCGGAGGGCAGGCAGGTGATTGTGTGTGGCGACCTGAACATCGCGCGCACCGACATGGATGTGCACCCCAAGGAGCGCAAGCCGAACGCGGTGGGGCAGCGGCCGGAAGAGCGCGCCCTGTTCGAGACCCTCCTGGACGGCCGCCTCGTGGACATGAGCCGCCAGTTCGAGCCCGATAATCCGAATCTGTTCACGTGGTGGGCACCGTGGCGGAATCTGCGCGCCCGCAACATCGGGTGGCGGCTCGACTACCTCCTCGCCTCATCCGCTGTCGCATTGCGCGCCACGAGCTGCGTCGTACAAGCCGATGTGGGCACGAGCGACCATGCGCCGGTGATGTTGACGATCGCCTGATTAGCGCGCCAAACGACATAATCGGCGTGCAAATCGGAACGTGAATCACTATCCTGGGGCGCATGACCTCGGTCCGGGTTTACGGCAAGACGCCGCCGAAGCGCGCCGACGGATCGCCGCTGCTCGCCGGCCTCCTCGCCGCCATCGGGATCATCGTCGCGTGGGTGGGGCTGGTCTACGTCACCCACCACCCTGTGGGTGTCGCGGCATGGGGTGTTGGGGGCCTCCTGGGAATCGCGGTTGCCAAGGCGGCAAAGCCGCCCACCAAGGCGACCGGCGCCCTCGCGGCGGTGCTGGCCATCGTCACCGTTTTCTTCGCGAAGGTCGTGCTCGTCGTAGTCGCCTTGCAGCCGATTCTGCGGCAGGAGCTCGCCAACACTCCGGGATCGTTGACCATGATCTTCCTCGCCGAGAAGATCGAGCACAAATCGTTCTCGCCGGACCTGCAGGCAACGATCGACGCGCACCCGGAGGTCGTCGGGGACACGTCATTCTTCGGGCCCGGTTATGAGTTGCGGCAGCAGATAATCCGCGAGGCGATGGCCGACGCGAAGGCATCGTCGTTCGCGGAACGCGAACGCCTCGTGCACAAGCACTTCGACAAGTTCCTGTCGCAGCTGGGATTCTGGGTGCTGTTTCTGGGGACCTTCGGGCTACTGGATCTGCTGTGGATCGGGCTCGGGACGTGGAGCGCGTGGACCCTGGGACAGGGACGGATCTGAGCTAGCTTCCCGTCCCTCGCTCGCGCTCTTCCTGCTCCCGCGCTTCCCGAGCCAGCCGAACGCGCTCCTGACGTTCTTTGAGCGCCGCCTCCGCCGCGGCCTCGCGCTCGCGCTGCAGGGCATCAAAGTCCGTAGTCGCGGCGGCCTCTTCCCGCGCCCGGCTGACGCGCTGCTGGCGATCCTTCAAGGCTTCCTTCTGCCGCTGCTCGAGCTCGGCCTCCCGCTGCACCTTATTTTTCGTGTGTGCCCACCACATCACGAGGAACAGCCCGAACTGGGCGGGCAGCACGAAGATGAATGAGGCGGGAAAGAGCTGGTTGACCGTGACCGTGACGGCGACACTCGCCAGCGCCCACTTCCAGCCTAGAACAGCGCCGCGAAGGTGAAGAGGCCGCCACCAAGGCCGAACATGCGTCAATATGTGAAACTGGTTTTTGGCTTGCAAATCCTTTTGCGCAAAACACGATTCCAGCGGAGGGCGAAATGCCGCGTATTATCTGGATCATCCTGATTATTGTGATCTTTGGCGCGGCCATGTTCTTCCTGCGGCGCTACATGGAGCGGTGACGTGCTGACGGTGTTCTTGCTGTCGCCCGCGAGCTGCGCGGGCACTCGCGCGCAAATGTTGCTCAAGAGCCAGACGAGTCCGCTTACGGCCCGTCTCGCAAATGGCGGCGCGCCGCTCGGCGAGGTTTTCGCCTTCATGAGCAGTCTCTATTTCCGCGGGAAGCTCGCGTACGCGACCACGTTCGGGCGGGCATTCGTCATCACGCCCGGCCGTGGGCTTTTGCCCGCCGATGTCCTCATCCGGCTCGAGGACTTGCGGCAGATGGCGAGCGTGCCGGTGGACGAGGCGGTTCCCGCATTCCGCGATCCACTGGTCCGCGATGCCGCCAGATTGCGGCAAGGAATCGCCGCGGAGGATCGCGTGGTCCTGCTCGGCAGCGTGGCCACGGACAAGTACGTCGGCCCGCTCCTCGACGTGTTCGGCGACCGCCTGCTCTTCCCCGCCACCTTCGCCGGCCGCGGCGACATGAGCCGTGGCGGCCTGTTGCTGCGGTGCGCGCGGACCGGTGTGCAGCTCGACTGCGTCCCGGTGCGCGGCGCCGTTCGTCACGGCCCAAAGCCCCCCAAACTGCCGCGTCTGAAGTAGGTCCGGCTTGCCCCCACCCCCATGGGCCGCCACGTTAGGCGGCTCAAGTGGAGGCCACATAGACCCCGATCTCCTGATGGAGCGACTGCAGCGCGCCGTGGCTCCCGACTACCGAGTGGAACGCAAGCTCGGCGTGGGGGGGATGGGGACCGTCTACCTCGCCCATGAAGTGACGCTCAATCGCGACGTGGCCATCAAGGTGCTGCGACTCGAGCGGGCGACGGCGGAGGGCGCCGAGTCCTTCCACCGCGAGGCGCAGACGCTCGCGAGCGTCCGTCATCCCAACGTCGTCGTCATCTATCGCACCGGGCAGGGCGAGGGACTCCACTTCTACATCATGGAGTTGATCAACGGACCGACGCTCGAGAATCGTCTCGAGTCCGGCCCCCTTCCGGTGGCCGAGGCTGTCCGAATCGGGATCGACGTCCTCCGCGGGCTGGCAGACGTCCATCGGCTCGGGCTTGTGCACCGCGACATCAAGCCGAGCAACATTTTCCTGCTGCCTGATCGCGCCGTGCTGAGTGACTTCGGAATCGCGCGCCCTGCATCGAGCGATCCGAGCGTGTCGTCCGGCGAAGGAACGCCAGACTACATGGCCCCCGAGCAGGTGGAGGGAACACCGGTCTCGGCGCAGGCGGACATCTATTCGCTCGGAGTGGCGCTTTACGAGGCGGTGACGGGACGGCGGTTCCACGACCAGCCAAAGGCGAAGGATTGGAGCGGCGTGCCGCTCGCGCTGGCGCGCGTGTTGCGCCGGGCCGTTGCCGAGCAACCGGACGAACGTTGGCCCGATGCCGCCGCATTCCGAACGGCGCTAGAGCGGACGCAGGCCGCCGGGTGGTGGCGGATCGCGGCCATGGCCGCCGGCGTGCTGGCCATCGGTGTCGTCGTCTTTGTAGTGAAGGGACGCAGCAGCGGCTCCCTCCCACCGCCGCTGGATGGCGGATTCGCTCGTCCACATGGTCGAGTCCGACCTCCGGTCGCACATCGCGTTTGTGGACTCGGCATCCGAGCCAGGCGCTCTGATCGTGCGGGCTCGCATGACCGTGACAGGTGGAGACGCCGGTGTGCGGCTGACCGGAGGGAGTGCGGGATCAGAGTATCGGGTGCCGCTCGAGCAGTGGTCCGCGCTGCGGGACTCGCTGGCATATCAGATAGCGCTGGGTGTGTGGTCCAACCGAAGCGCGCTGGCGGGTTCGCTGCCGCTGCGCGCGCTGCCGCACACGTCCGAGGGGTTGCTGCGTTTTCTGGAGGCGGAGCAACTCGTCGGTGAGACGCAGTGGGAGCGGGCGGACAGCGCGTACCGGCTGGCGGAACGGATCGATTCCACCTGCTGGATTTGCTCCTGGCGGATCACCGAGATCGGCCGCTGGCTGAGTCGCGGGCCCGATCCGGAACGCGTGCGCCGCTACACCATTCACGCCGACTCGCTGCCCCCGCCTTACCGGCGACTCATTGAAGCCGCCCAGCTGCCGTTGCGCGCCCGGCTAGACACGCTGCGCGCGGTAACCGAGGACTCGCCGGAAATCTTCCTGGGCTGGTTTCAGCTCGGCGACGAGTTGTTCCATCGCGGGCCGCTCGTCGGGCACCGTCGTTCGGAGGCGATCCCCGCCTTCGAACGGGCCGCGCGCCTGCGGCCCGGTTTTCGACCAGCCTGGGAGCACCTCGCCTGGGTGGCGACCGCCGAGGGCGACTCGATTGAAGCCGCGCTTGCGCTCGATTCGCTGGAAAACCGCAGCGTCATCCCCGACCCGTTCTCGCAGGAGATCCGCGCCCTCCTGCAGGTTGGCTTCGCGTGGCGCTTTCTTCCAGCCGGTCCCGCGCGGCAACTCACGGAGCGGATCAGCAGCGACAGCGCGATGCAGCGGAGCGCGGATTTTGCCGCGGGGCCGCGGATGCTCCCCACCTTCGACGCCCCCCGAGGAGCGATGGCGCTCGGTGAGATACTCGCACAGACCTCGTCCCGCGATCTGCAGCGCTCCGGTCTCATCGCTCAGATCCTGGGAGCGGTGGCGCTGGGCCGCGTGGACAGCGCCCGCGCTCTGGCGCGCCGTCTCACGGAGGTCGCGCCGGAGCAGCAGCTCGAGATCTTCAGCGACGAGCTGGTCGCCGCGATTGCCGCCGCTGACAAGGGAACGATCGCCAACGCGGAGGCGCTCGACGAGCTGCGGTCGTGGACTACCAGCGCCGATGTCGATTCGCTGTTACACGACCGCGCCGCCTGGATGAGTAGCTTGCTCGGTAGCCGCACGCCGTTGCGCACGAACGCACCGACCGAGCTGGAGCTGCTCATGGCGGCAGACTCGTTGGCCACGGCGGGCTACCCACGCGCGGCGCTGCTCCTGCTCGATCCCGTAGACGTGGACGCCTTCGCGCGGCACGACCAGTTCTTCCGCGCCGTCGTCCATCTGCGCAGCGCCGCGTGGCGCGCGCAGATCGGAGACATCGAAGGCGCCAGGGCTGAGCTGATCTGGTATGAACACCTGCATCTGTCAGGTCTCCCGATGGGTCTGCCGCAGGCCGCCGAGGTTGACTGGGCGTTCGGAACGCTGGCGCGCTGGCGTCTGGCGCGATTGCTCGACCGTTCGAGCGGACGGCGCGCCCAGCGCGGGGAGGCGTGCGCGGCGTACGCCGCGGTGGTGCGCAACTGGGCGGGAGCGCCCGCACCCTACGGCGCACGCGCAGACTTCGCGCGCACGCGGGCACGCGCGCTTAAATGCGCGAGCACCCGATGATCCGACTCCAGACCCTGGGAACTCTCGAGGTCACCATGGATGGCGCGGAAGCGCCGTCCGAGCTCCTCTGGAAAAAGAACGTCGCGCTCCTGCTCTACCTGGCGCGTGCGCCCAAGCGCCGCTGCACGCGCGAGCAGTTGATCGGGCTGCTCTGGCCGGACAAGGACGATGCCGCGGCGCGCCAGTCGGTGCGCGAGGCCATTCGGATGGTGCGGCATTACGTTGGCGACGAGCGGCTCAAGACGACGGGAGACGTCATCCAGCTGCAGGATGACTCGGTTGCGCTCGACACCGACGAGTTCGAGCGATTGGTGAAGCAGCGCGACTGGGAGTCCACCACCCCGCTGATCAACGGGAGGTTTCTCGACGGCTTCAAGATCTCCGATGCCGCCGGCTTCGAGGACTGGCTCACGATGGAGCGATCGCACTGGAACGCCCGCTCGCTCGAAGCCCTGCTGAACCACGCCGAGGCGCGCCTCGATGCCGGCGACGAGCTCGGCGCCGATGCGCCGCTGCATAAGGCGCGCGAGATCGACCCCCTGTCGCAACGCGCCTTGCGGGCCGCGATGCGTCGGGTGGCAGTCGCTAACGACCGGTCGGGAGCGCTCCGGCTGTTCGACGAATTCCAGAAGGAGGCACAGCGGGAGAGCCTGGCGCTGGAGCCCGAAACCAAGGCGCTGGTCGAGCGACTGCGCAGCGGCCGCACCTGGCACCTGCCGAAAGAGGCGCTCTCACCAGACCGGAGCGTGGCGTGGCGGCGGGCGCCGCTGCTCGGCCGGCAGCGGGAGCTGGCGACGGCGCTCGGACACTGGCGCACCGCACGGACGGCAGGAGGACATCTCGGAGTGCTCGTCCTCGAAGCGGAATCGGGCGGTGGCAAGACGCGATTCATCGAAGAGCTGGTGACGCGCGTGGGACTCGACGGCGGCGTTGTCACGGCGATGCGCGCGGTCCCCGCCGATCTCGAGCATCCGGCGAGCGCGATGCTCGGCCTGGCGCGTGGCGGTCTGTTAGACGCACCGGGCGTCGCTGGGGCAAATCCCGCGGCCCTCGCGAGCCTCGCCGCGCAGGTGAGCGAATGGGCCGAGCGATTCCCGCAGAAGAATTCAGCGCCCAGTTGGAGTGTGGACGCCGCGGTCACGGAAGTGCTGCGAGTGACCAGCGCCGAGCAGCCGCTTCTGGTGGTCTTCGACGACGCGCAATGGATCGATGCGGCGTCGTATCAGAGCATCGAGCAGATGACGCGCGATCTGGCGCGTGCGCCGATTCTCATCGTACTGGCCGCGACCCCCGAACCGGCGCCGCCCAAACTCGCGGAGCTGCGCGCGCGCCTTGGCCGCGACCTCGGCGGCGCGGCGATCACACTCGGCAAGCTGACGCTCGAAGCGATCCGCGAGCTGGTCCAGTGGGCGCTGCCGACCTACACGGGCGATAACGCCGACCGCCTCGCGCGTCGCATCGCCGCCGACTCGGCCGGGCTGCCGCTCCTCGCGGTCGAGATCTGCCACGCCATGGCGCAGGGCCTCGATCTCGAAGCGACCAGCGGGTTATGGCCGCATCCACAACGGACGCTCGATTCGACGTTTCCCGGCGACCTACCCGACACCATCGTCGCGGCGATTCGCGTGGGCTTCCGGTGCCTGTCGCGGGCGGCGCAGCAGGCGCTCGTCGCCACGGCAGTACTCGGCGAGCCGGTCAGCGGCAAGAAGATTGGCGTAGCGACGTCACTCGCGGGCGATGCGTTGCATGCCGCGCTCGACGAGCTGGAGTGGCGGCGCTGGCTCGTTGCAGAGGCGCGGGGCTATGCGTTCGTGGCGCGAATCGTTCGTGACGTCGTCGCGCGTGACATGGTCACGGAAGGGGAACGCCAGCGCATCCTGGCCGCTGTTCGCCGCGCGACCTAACAAGCGTGACACGCATCCGTCGAACAAGCGTCCCTCTTGCCAATCTCTCAGTGGAGTCAGTCATGAAATCGTCGGTCTCACTCGTGTTTCTGGCCGCAATGTGTGTGGTCTTCCCTCAGCGCGCCGGCGCACAAGGCATGGGCAGCCGCGGCATGATTGAAGGCGGGCGGTACGGGCCCCCCGCTCCCAAAATGCCGGGCGTCGAGCTGACGGGGCCGCTCGATACGGCGCTGGCCCGCACGGTGCTCAATCTCTCCGACTCGCAAGCCGCGCGTTACGCGCAGTCGTACGACTCGTTCATGGTTGCCACGCGGCTGCAGCGCGACAGCGCCACCGCGGCGATCGCCAAGATGAACGAGCGGCTGGATGGCGGCGATCGCTCGGCGGCGATGTTCTACGTCGAGCGCGTTCAGGACATCGGCAAGGATCTGAAGGAGCGGCAGGACCGGTTCGAGAGCGATCTGCGGCGCTTGCTCACGAGCGACCAGGTAAAAGCATACAAAAAGTGGCGCGACGGCGAGGACCAGGCAGCGGAGCAGCGGCGGCGCGCCGATCAACTGCGTTGGAATGAAGCCGGAGTCCGCGCGGATTTCGGCTTCCGCGGCGGCAGCACGCCGGAGTTCAAGACGGCGCTCGCCACGCCACCCGCGGTGGCCGCGCCCGACCTCGGCGCGGCGGCGGTGCGCGTGGGACGCGCGGTCTACGTGAGCGGCCAACTGGGAGTCGACAGTTTGAGCTCGCTCGTCGGATCGGACCTGCGCGCGCAGGCTACGCGAGCGTTCGAGAATCTGGCAGCTGTGCTCACCTCGGCCGGCGTTACCGCGCGCGATGTTACGTCACTCACGATCTACGTCGTCAACTATCGCCCGGCCGATCTGGCGACGATCCGCGACGCGGGCGCGGCGTTCTTCGGGGCGAACCCGCCCGTGGCGACCGTGCTGGGAGTCCAGTCGCTCGCGCGCGAGGGGGCATTAGTTTCTGTGGGTGCAACGGCCTGGGGCGGAAGGCCCTAACAAGTACCTTCCACTATTCGCAGCCCTCGTCTCCGTGGTGCTCTGGGCTGCGGCCTTCGTCGGCATCCGCGCCGCGGGCCGGTCGTTCTCGCCGGGTCCGCTTGCGCTGGGCCGTCTCGCGATTGGCGCCGTACTGCTGGGAATCGTGACCCTCACCCGCCCGATCGTCCGTCCGACGCGCCGAGAGCTGATGTTGCTCGGACTCGCGGGTGTGCTCTGGTTCGGGACGTACCAGGTGGTCCTCAACCAAGCGGAACGCAGCGTGGACGCGGGCACAGCGTCGATGCTGGTCCTCGTGGCGCCGATTATCGTGGTCGCGCTCGCCGCCGTGTTTCTGAAAGAGCGCACGACGCCAAACCTGCTGTCGGGCGGGCTGCTTGCGTTTGGCGGCGTTGTCCTGATTGGGGTCGCGACCTCGACCCGCAGCGCGTCGCTCGTCGGAGTGATGCTCTGCCTGGTCGCCGCTTTGGCTTCGGCGATTGGTCTCGTGGCCGAAAAGCCTGTGCTCAATCGAATCTCAGCGCTGCAGGCGACCTGGACGTGCTGCGCCGTTGGCGCGCTCGTATGTCTTCCCTACGCGCCGCAGCTGGTGCGCGAATGGCGGGTCGCACCCGGCAGCGGCATCGGCTGGCTCCTCTTTCTCGGCACGCTCCCGACGTCCATCGCATTCACGACATGGGCCTACGCGCTGGCGCGGGGTTCGGCCGGCCGGCTGGTGGCGACGGCGTATCTCATTCCTCCGATCACGATCGTCATGAGCGCCGTGATATTGGGAGAGGCGCCGAGCGCGATGGCGGTGGTGGGGGGCGCATTGTGTCTGGTGGGGGTGGTCATCGCGCGGCGTATGCCGAAAGCGGCGCCCGCGAGGTCGGCTCGTGATCTCTAACAAGGCCCTCTGGATTTCGATCACCTGTCTGGTCGCCGGCACCACGGCACTGGGCGTCGTGTGGTGGCGCCGCAACTGGGCCGGCATGAAAGAAGACGGTGCAATCAGCTACCAGAATGGGGAAACGCTCGGATGGACAGTTAACTCGAGTGCCTGCCTCGACACGGCGTTCGCGCGCCACCGTCCCCGAGGGATCCTAGGGTTAGGTGGCAAGCTCAACGAGCAGCTCTTTCTAGAAGGGTGTCTGGCTGCCAGTACTCCCGCTCCGAAGCTCTGTGACGACATTCCCGTAAAGAAAGACAACTTTGTGCGGTTCGCGGAATGGAGTGTTGACCAGTGTCGGCGTCACCAACTGTGGGATCGGGATTGTCCCATGCTTTTGGATGTCCTGGCGACGCATTGTGGCCATATGCCGGGACGAAAACGGTGATGGCGTTACGCGCAGGGCCTAACACGCGTGAAGCTGGCGGCACCCGTCGTCTATGGTAGAATTCCATTCCGTGAAAGCCAAGGCTCGCGCCACACCAAACAGGTAGGAGGACAACGATGGCGAAGGTTACCGGAGTCGGCGGCGTCTTCTTCAAGAGCAAAGGCGACAGCGCTGCACTGACAGCGTGGTATCGGAAGCACTTAGGCATGTCGCTGGAAGACTTTGGCGGCGCTATCCTCAAATGGCCGGACGACAAGGCGGAGGATCGAGGCCTTACGGTGTGGCAGGTCGCGAAGAAAGACAGCAAGTGGTTCAGCCCAAGCGAAGCTTCCTTCATGATCAACTACCGGGTCGACAACCTCGACGAGCTGTTGGAGCAGCTGCGTGCAGGGGGAGTGAAAGTCATCCAAGGACCCGAATCGGCCGAGAACGGCAAGTTTGCGTGGATCATGGACCCGGACGAAAACAAGGTCGAGCTCTGGGAGCCGAAGCTCTGGGACGACAAGAATAAAGGTGCCTGAGACGGAATGCCGATTTCGAAGCCACGCATCCTCGTCCTGATACTTTCGTCGGTCGCTGCGGTTATCGCGCTGACCCACATGAACAGCCTCCCGGCGTTCGTGATCATCGGCCCTGGGTACGTGGTGCAGGCCTGGCTCTTCGAACATCATCTCGCGCTCGGCGGGTTCGGTTATCAAGCCACGATGGTCAGCGTTTCGGCTGTGGTGTGGACACTGATCATCGTCGGTTTGGTGGGAGCAGGGCGCCTGGTTGGACGCCTGGTCCGAGGCAAGGCCTAGT
>WNGI01000955.1_pt1 | contig 23099 bp, 22 predicted proteins | sample 5400621 | NCBI WGS metagenome assembly WNGI01 (sample SAMN13153374, study PRJNA577476) | soil metagenome | isolation source: 20 cm soil or saprolite under Garry oak tree replicate 1 | place: USA:California | collected 2016-06-15
GCCGCATCGAGCGCCTGTGGCAGTGCCGACGTGCTGGAGGCGCTCGGCGTGAAGATCGATCTCGGCCCCGAAGGCGTGGCGCGCTGCGTCGAGGAGACGTGCGTTGGCTTCATGTTCGCGCCGCGCTACCACCCAGCGATGCGCCATGCCGCGCCAGTCCGGCGCGAGATCGGGATCCGCACCGTATTCAACGTGCTCGGGCCACTCGCGAATCCGGCTGGCGTGAGGCGCATGCTGCTCGGCGTGCCATCCCCGGCCCTCGGCGACAAGGTCGCGCACGTGCTCTCGGAGCTCGGCACGGACCACGCGTTGGTCGTCTACGGCGAGGATGGGCTCGATGAGGTCAGCCCGAGCGGACCGACCCGTACGTGGGAGGTCCGCGGCGGGAGCGTCCGCGATGGGCGGATCGACCCGCAGGAGCTGGGGGTCGCCGCGGCCCGCCGGGAAGAGATCGTCGGAGGAGATCCGGCGAAGAATGCGGCGATGGCGCGTCGCGTCCTCGACGGCGCGAGCGACGGTACGCGGGCCGTGATACTCCTGAACGCGGGCGCGGCGTGCTACGTCGCCGGACTGGCGAAGGATGTCAAAGGTGGGATGAAGCTCGCGGCGGAGGCGATCGATCGCGGCCGCGCCACCGAGGTACTCCAGCGATTCATCACGACGAGCCAGCGGCTCGGCGCGGCGGAGGCGGCGCAGGCGTGACGGATTTCCTCGAGCAGATCGTCGCGGAACGGCGAGCCGATGTGGCGAGGGCGAAGTCGCGCGTCTCCGAGGACCGTCTGCGGCGCCCGGAAGCGCGCACCGTGCGCGTACAGGGAACAGACCTTTACGGCAGACCGCAGGCGCAGCTCTTCTCGAATTCGCATCGCCTCTTCGAGATGGCTCTGCGACACAGTCCAGGGCGGGTCGCGGTGATCGCGGAAGTGAAGCGGCGCTCGCCAGCCGCCGGCGCGCTCGGCGAAACGATCGATGTGGGATCGCTGGCCGCGGCCTACATGGCCGCGGGGGCGGCCGCCATCTCGGTGCTCACCGAACCGCGGCACTGGGGCGGATCCATCGAAGACCTCGTCGCGGTCAGAGAGGCGGTCGACATCCCGATCCTCTGCAAGGACGTCATCGTCGACGAATATCAGCTCGTCGAGGCGCGTGCCGCGGGCGCCGATGCCGTGCTGCTCATCGCCGAGGCGCTCGACGACGCGACGCTGCGCCATCTGATCGACCGCGCGCGCGAGATCGGGCTCGGGGTTCTCGTCGAAGCCCACGAGTCCGCGGCTTTCGGGCGAGCGGTCGCCTCGGGAGCACCGGTCGTGGGCGTCAACGCACGCGATCTACGCAGGCCGACCGAGATCGACATCGGTCGTGTCCGCCAGCTTCACACCTTCGCGCGTCGCGAGCAGATCCTCGTCGCGGAGTCGGGCATCGCGTCGGTCGATGACGCGCGGCTCCTGCCCGCGCGGGTCAACGCGGTCCTCATCGGGACGGCGCTCATGCGGGCCGATGACCCAGCCCCGCTCATCCGCGGCATCGCGTCCATCGGTCGGACGGTGCACGCATGATCACGACGACGCGTCCGGGTCGGTACGGCGAGTTCGGCGGGCAGTACCTGCCGGAGACGCTCATGCCCGCCGTCGCGGAGCTCGAGGCCGCGTGGCTCGAGGCGCGCGCGGATAACGCGTTCAATGACGAGCTCGGGCGGGTGCTCCGCGATTGGGTCGGCCGGCCGACGCCATTGACAGACGCGCCGCGGCTCGCCCAAGCGGTCGGCCTGAGACGCGTGCTGCTCAAGCGCGAGGATCTGGCGCACACCGGCGCGCACAAGATCAACAGCGCCGTCGGCCAGGCCCTCTTGGCCAAACGGATGGGCAAACGGCGCATCGTCGCCGAGACCGGGGCGGGTCAGCACGGCGTCGCCACCGCGGCCGCGTGCGCCCTTCTCGGCCTGGAGTGCGTCGTATACATGGGGACCGTCGACGCGCGCCGGCAGCAGGCCAACGTCTTCCGCATGAAGCTCCTGGGCGCGGAGGTCCGCGAGGTCGAGGCGGGGAGCCGCACGTTGAAGGACGCCGTGAACGAAGCGATCCGCGACTGGGTCACGAACGTCCGGACGACGTACTACCTGCTCGGTTCGGCGATCGGCCCGCACCCGTATCCCGCGATGGTCCGCGACTTTCAGTCGATCATCGGTACCGAGGCTCGCGATCAGAGCGTCGCGGCCCTCGGGCGTCTGCCGGACGCCGTCGTCGCATGCGTCGGCGGCGGCTCGAACGCCATTGGAATCTTCAGCGCATTCCTCGCGGACACGGGCGTGGGTCTGGTCGGCGTCGAGGCGGGAGGTGAGGGGATCGCCAGCGGCCGTCACGCGGCTTCGATCGTTGGTGGGGCCGTGGGGGTCCTGCACGGCTCGCGGACACTGGTGTTGCAGGACGAGCACGGGCAGATCCGCGAGACGCACTCCGTCTCGGCGGGGCTGGACTATCCAGGCGTCGGACCCGAGCACGCTGAGCTGGCCCGGACCGGCCGCGTGCGGTACGCCGCGCGCACGGATCGCGAGGCGCTTGACGCGTTCGCGCTGCTGTCGCGGTCCGAGGGCATCATTCCCGCGCTCGAGCCGGCGCACGCGATCGCCGAGCTGCCCACGATCGCGCGCGGGGGGGCCGACCAGGCCGTCCTCGTTTGCCTGTCCGGGCGCGGCGACAAGGATCTCGAGATCGTGATGCAGGAGGGAGTCCTCGCGTGACGGTGTCGACGACGCGCAGCGGTACAGAGCGGATCGCGCGCGCCTTCGCGCGCGCCCGCGATGAGCGCCGCCTCGCGATCATCGTCTACGTCACGGTCGGCTATCCCGAGCGTTCCGCCACGGGTCCGCTGCTGCGCGCCGCGCTCGACGGCGGTGCCGACCTGATCGAGCTCGGCGTGCCGTTCAGCGACCCACTTGCCGATGGCGCGACGGTGCAGCGCGCGAGCGAGATCGCGCTCAGGAACGGCGTGACGCTCGCCGATTGCATCGGTGAGGCGGAGACGCTCGTGCGCGAGCGCGACGTTCCCGTACTGCTCATGGGCTATGCGAATCCGTTCCTGAGCTACCGGCGCGGTCTCGCGGGATTCGCCGCCGATGCCGCTGGCGCCGGCGTGGCCGGGATCATCGTCCCGGATCTACCGGCCGAGGAGTCCGCGGAGTTCGACCAGGCACTCGGACCGGAGGGCCTCGCGCGCATCGACCTCTATGCGCCGACGACGCCCGATGCGCGGCTCGCGCGGCTCGTTCCCTCCGCGCGTGGGTTCGTGTATTGCGTGTCGCTCACCGGAGTCACGGGTGCGCGCCGCGCGCTGGCAGCGGATGTCGGCGACTTCGTCGCGCGGGTGAGGCGTCATACCGACCTCCCGATCGCGGTGGGCTTCGGCATCAGCACCCCCGAACACGTCGCCGCGCTGCGCGGGATCGCCGACGCCGTCGTGGTCGGGAGCGCGGCGCTCGATGCCGTCGCGGCCGCTCCGGCTCAGCGGCGGGCGGACGCGCTGCGCGAATTCGTGTCCGGCCTCGCCGCCGCGGGGAGGGCCTGAGTGCCGGTACGCGGCGTTCGCGGAGCGACAACGGTGACGAAGAACGAAGCCTCCGCGATCTACGGCGCCACCCTCGAGCTCCTCACGACGATCGTGAAGCTCAACGGTGTGCGGCCCGAGGATGTCGGCTATGTCTGGTTCACAGTGACCGATGACCTCAACGCCTCTTTTCCGGCGGACGCCGCCCGCGCGGGTCTCGCCTGGACGAACGTGCCGCTCATCTGCGGGCGCGAGATCCCGGTCCCCGGGGCGCTCGAGAAGTGCATCCGTGTGCTGATCGCATGGAATACGCCGAAGACCCAGCCCGAAGTCAGGCACGCGTTCCTGCATGGCGCGCGCGTGCTGCGTCCGGCGTGGGCGGTGGACCTGCCGGGCGACGCGCCGCTTGGGGTTCCCTAATGCTCGTCGTCATGAAGCGCGACGCGACGAAGGAAGAGATCGACGCGGTCGTCGAGCGGATCAAGGAGTTCGGCATCACGCCGGTGCCGTTGCCCGGTGCGGAACGGACGGCGATCGGCACGTTCGGCGCCACCTCGCGGGAAGCGGCGGACGCCGTCGAGTCGCTGCCCGGCGTCTCCGAAGTCGTTCCGGTGAGCCGCCCGTTCAAGCTCGCATCGCGCGAGGTCATCGCGAGCGACACCGTCGTGCGTATCGGCGACGTTCCGGTCGGAGGTGGCCATCCCCTCGCGGTGGTGGCCGGACCGTGCGCGGTCGAATCCCGCGAGGTGACGCTCGAGACGGCGCGCGGGGTACGGGCCGCGGGCGGAGCGGCGCTCCGCGGCGGGGCGTTCAAACCCCGCACCTCGCCCTACTCGTTTCGGGGCATGGGCGAGGAAGGCCTCGAGATTCTCGCCGAAGCGCGGGCCGTGACGGGTCTGCCGATCGTGACGGAAGTCCTGGCTCCGGATGACGTCGAAGCGGTGGCGCGCGTTGCGGACTGCCTTCAGATCGGCGCCCGCAACATGCAGAACTTCTCTCTTCTCGACGCCGTCGGCGAGCAGACCAAGCCCGTGCTCCTTAAGCGCGGGATGTCCGCGACGGTGGAGGAGCTCCTGCTCTCGGCCGAGTACGTGCTCGCGCGCGGAAATCGCAACGTGATCCTGTGCGAGCGCGGCATTCGCACGTTCGAGCGCTACACACGGAACACCTTCGACGTCAATGCGATCCCGTTGCTCAAGCGCCTCACCCACCTACCGGTGCTGGCCGACCCGTCGCACGGCACGGGGAAGTGGTATCTCGTGACGCCGGTGGCGCTCGCGGCGGTCGCCGCCGGGGCCGATGGGCTCCTGATCGAGGTGCATCCGACCCCGGACCACGCGCTCTCCGACGGGTTCCAGTCGCTCAGCTTCGACAATTTCCGCGCACTCATGTCAGCCGTGCCGCATGTGGCGCGCGCGGTAGGGCGGACGGAGCGGGTCGCCGCGCGTTGAAGATCGGCATCGCCGGACTCGGCCTCATCGGCGGGTCGCTGGCGCTGGCGCTCCGCGACCTGCATGAGGTCACCGGATACGACGTGGATGAAGCCGCTCGTCGGGCCGCGGCGAGCGACGGGATCCGCGTCGCCGTGACGCTCGACGAGCTCATGCCGGCGGATGCGGTCGTCGTCGCGACACCGATGGCGGCGATCGTGACGACGCTCGAGCGTCTTGCCGCGCGCGCGTACGGTTCGGTCCTTCTCGACACCGGATCCCTGAAGCGCGCGGTAGCCGACTTCGCGAGGCGCGCGCCGGCTGACGCGCGCATCGTCGGTGGACATCCGATGGCCGGGACGACATCCTCCGGCTTCTCGGCCGCGGACAAGCAGCTCTTCCAAGGCCGGCCGTTCCTCCTCGTTCCCACCGAACGTTCGGACGACGCCGCCATGGCCGTCGCGGGCGAGATCGTGCGGGACCTGGGTGCCACCGTGACGGTGTGCTCCGCGACGGTGCACGACCGTGCGATGGCGCGCCTTCTCGCGGCTCCGCTCGCGACCGCCGCGGCCCTGGCCGTTGCCGGCGCGGAGGCGGCTCCGCTTGTCAGCGCCGCGGGACCGGGATTCCGCGATTCCACCCGCCTCGCCGATACCCCCCTGTCGCTGGCGGTCGATCTGCTCTTTGCGAGCCCGATGGACACGGGGGCCGCGATCGGGTCGGTGATCGATGGTCTCGAGCAGCTCCGCGACCGACTCGCGCAGAGCGACCGCGAATACGTTCAGAGCTTCCTACGCACGGCGCGCGCGGTGCGCGACGAGCTTGGCTAGCGCTTATCGCGCAAGCGTGGCGAGCATGTCGTAGAAGCCCGGGAATGTCTTCCCGACGGAGGTCGCCCCTTTGATCGCGACACCCGGCACCTGCAGCCCCAGGATCGAGAACGCCATCGCGACCCGGTGATCCCCGCACGAGTCGACGACACCCTCGTGGAGAGGCCGGGGCTCGATGCGGATCGCGTCGGCGAACGGCTGCGCGATCCCGCCAAGCGCGTTGATGCCGTTCGCTACCGCGACGATGCGATCGCTCTCCTGCTTGCGGGTGTGGCCGATGCCGGTGAGCTCCGTCGGCTCCGAGGCCTGCGTTGCGACCACGGCCAGGGTGGGGAAGACGTCCGAGCAATCCCGAACGTTCGCGCGAATCCCGTGCAGCTCGCCGACGCGGCTCACGATCACGGCCCCCGACCGGTGCGACACCCCGCAGCCCATGGTTCCGAGGAGCTCGAAGAATCGCGCGTCGCCCTGGGCGCCTGGGCGCATTCGCGCGTCAACGTTATCGATCGTCACCGAGCCACCTAGGATCGCGGCCGCGGCCGCCGGGTAGGTCGCGGCGGTGACGTCGCCGGGGATCCGCAGATCGCGACCGCGGAGCCTGCCCTCCTTCACCGTCACTTCATTGCCGCTCCGATCGACGCTCGCGCCGCGCCGCCGCAGGGCGGCGATCGTCAGGTCGACGAAGGGCGCGGAGACGAGCGTGCCGACGATGCGCAGGAGGAGGCCGTCTCGAAGGCGTGGTGCGACGAGGAGGAGCGCGGAGGCGAACTGGCTTGACTCGTTCCCGGCGATCTCGACCTTGCCGCCATGGATCGGACCCACGATCAAGACCGGCAGCTCGTCACCCTTGACGCTCGCGCCGAGCGCGCGGAGCGCGTCGAGGAGTGGCTTGATCGGCCGCCGTCGTAGCTGCTGGGAACCCGTGACGGTGACGAATCCGCTGCCCAGCGCGCCGAGCGCCGCGCCGAAACGCGCCACGGTGCCGGCATCGCGGGCGTCGATCGTCGCTCCCGCGCGCTGGGTGGCGCTCAAACCGTGGATGAGGATCTCGTCGCTCGTCCGTTCGACCCGGTAGCCCAGAGCGGCGATGGCGTCGGTCATCGCATCGACGTCCTCGCCCGGGTCGAGCGGCCCGAGCATGAGCCGGGAGCGGCCCTGACCGAGCGCCGACAGCACGATTTCGCGGTTCGCGATGCTCTTGGAGGCTGGGACGCTCACGCGTTTCTCGACGAGCGGGCGCCGCACGGGCGTGATCGGGCGAACGTCGTCCATCGGGATGCGAGGATTATCACCGCGATGCGGTACACCCGAGCGGAGCGCGTTGCGCAAATGACGGTCGTCGCCGTGGCCGTCGTCTTCGCGGTCGGCGTGGCCGGCTTCCTCTTCCGCGGGGGAGGGCCCGGCGGTCCCGGAACATCCGGCGCGCCCTCCGCGTCGCCGACGGCGCGTGGCCCCGACGCCAAGATCACGCAGGAGACCTGTTGCGCACAGACCGCGCGGTTCATCCGCGCCACTTGGGAGTCAGGTACGCGGGTCAGCAACGCGCGAGTGACCCTGACGCCGGACCCAGGGTTCGCTTGCAACGCGACCGTGGACCCGTCGGGACTCAAGGGCACCTTCGGATGCGCCGGCCTGCTCCAGGGCGCGACCGACTACGTCGCCCGCCTTGAGCTCACGACCGCGGCGGGGACCTACCCGTTCGAGCAGAAGTTCAAAACGATGGGTGACAAGCTGAACGACGTGAAATGGTTCACCGAGTTCGAGGATCCTGCCGGCGAGCCGCTGGCCTGTGCCGCCGCGAGCTGCCGGATCATCCAGAACTACACCGCGGGGAAGGATCCCCTCACCGCGCAGGGGATCCTCGACCTCGGGCGCCAGTTCAACAAGAGCAAGGATCCCGGACTGGATCCGGTCGCGATCGCGACCGTGCTCCAGCGGATGGAGCCGCGCAACCACTACCACTACTACCGGTACGACACGCGCGAGGACGCCACCGGCGCGGCGGTGTACTGGCTCGTCCGGAGCGGGAAGCCGGTCATGGTGATCAGCCTCGCAGGGCAGCACGGCCCCGTGCTCATAGGGTTCCAAGGGACGTACGGCACCTATTACGACGACCCCGCAAATCGCATCACGGGCGTGATCGTCCAGGACCCTCAGCGGGGCGACCTGAGTCCCGCCACCCAGAATCGACGGCCCGACAAGTACCGCACGGCGGGGTTCCAGACGGGACAGCTGCTCGCCCTCGACGAGTGGAACCGCGACGAGTGGTGGCTGGGCTTCCCGTACGCCAGCCCGATACGCATGCCCGATGGCTCGCTGCTCGCGATCGACCGCAATGACGGCGTGTACCCGATGCCGCACTGGGCCGGAAAGTTCGTGATCATCGTCGACGACGGCGACGCGGAGAATCCTCCGGACCGCGAGGGGCGGGTGAAGTTTCGCTAGTGCCTCATCCGCTTGTGGAGCAGCTGCGGTTCACGCGAAGCGAATGGCTTCGTGGACTCGAGGGCGTGACCGAGGAGGACGCGGCGCGGCATTTCGGTCCAATGAATTCCATCGGATGGATCGTTGGCCACCTGACCTGGCAGGAGCAGCGCTATCTGCTCCACCGGCCGCAGGGGATCATCCTGCGCCAGGACATCCAGGATCGGCTCGCGTCTGGCGCGCCGATGAGCACGCCGTCGTTCGCCGAGATGCTCGGGGCCTGGCGCACGATCACCGCCGCCGCCGATCCATTCCTCGACGCGCTGACCACGGACAGGCTCCTCGTCGACCTGCCGCTGAACGGGCAGACCAGCGGACAGACGCAGGGCTCCGCGATCCGGCGTCTCACCTACCACTACTGGTTCCACATCGGCGAGATCCTCTCGATCCGTCAGATCCTCGGCCAGAAAGGTCTGCCCGAGTACGTCGGCAACATCGAGCTCGAGGCGCCGTACCGGCCGGAGTGATCTCTAGCGGAGGGTGCGGAGCTGGATCGGTGGCACGTAGTCGCCGACGAGCTCTCGGGACCACCACGCACCTGTCGCCCGGTGCTCGGCGGGTGTCGTGAACCGATACAGATAAAAGAGCGCGCGCACGAAACGGGGCCTCCGGCCGACGAACGGATCGCGCGCGAGCAAGCGCAGCACCGGGCGGTCGGCCTCGAGGAGCTTGCCGAGCAGCGGTAAGAACCACTCGTGGTACATCGGCGATGAGAGCGCCGCGAACCACATGAGCCAGTCGAGCCGGTAGTGATATGGCGCGACCTGCGGCGGCCGGCGGCGCACATCGCCGGGCTTCCCCTGGAATTCGTACTCCAGCCACTTCGTCTGGGGCGTAAGCACGGCATCCTCCGTCCCCTCGATGACGACCTCGTAGCGCTCCTTCGTGATCGACCCGAACGCGCCGTAGCTGCCCACGATGTGGAAGGGATCGAAGCTGTAGTTCATGAGCTGGCGTCGCGACAGGAGGTTGCGCGCGGGGCGGTAGCTGAGCGCGAGGATCAGCGCGGTCACGGCGAGGACGATCGCGAGATACCACGCGGGCGTCGCCTGCGGCGCCGTGGGCATCATCGCGAAGACGCGGCCCAGGGTGGCGTTATCGAAGCTCGCGATGGCAAGGGTGATGGTGATGAAGTTGAGCCACGCGAAGTTCCCGGAGATGACGAGCCACGACTGCGTGAGCACGATGATCAGGCCGGCGACGGAGGCGATGGGCTGGGGAAAGAACAGGAACCAGGGGACGACCAGCTGCGCGAAGTGATTCCCGAGGACCTCCAGGCGATGGAGACGCTTGGGCATGTGGTGGAAGTACCAGCTCACCGGATTGGGCATGGGCTGGGTCTCGTGGTGGTAGTAGAGGCACGTGAGGTCGCGCCAGCAACGATCGCCGCGCATCTTGATCATCCCCGCGCCGAACTCGACGCGGAAGAGAAGCCAGCGCAGCAGCAGGATCAGGCTGAACTGCGGCATGGTCGTGATCGGGCCGAGGAAGATCGCGAGGAAGCCCGCCTCGAGCAGCAGCGACTCCCAGCCGAACGAATAAAAGGTCTGCCCGACGTTGACGATGGAGAGATAGAGCAGCCACAGCAGCGCCCAGATCACGAGCGTGACCGGCGCCGGCCACTCGGGACCCTCGAACACGCCGACCGCGGCGACGGCGGCGAGGACCACCCCGAACCACGCGACGGCCAGCAGCAGCCGATCCGAATACCGGAAGTGAAAGAGGCTCGGGGCGCGGCCGAAGGGGACCGCGCGCACGAACTCGGGGACCGGCAGAAGCCCCCGCTCGCCGAGGAGGGGCCTGAACTGGTGCACCGTCACGAGAAAAGCGAAGAGGTAGATGAGCGCGAGCGCGCGCTGGAAGACCAGCCGCGCCAGCGAGTAGTCGGGCGCCGCCAGCCAGTCCATCGGCCGCGGCTAGGCTACGCGCGCCGTGGACCGCGCCACCCTTGACGCGCTGGCGAAAGACGACGAGATCGAGCTTGTCACGACCGGCAGGTCGAGCGGACAGCCACATTCCGTACAGCTTCGTTTCGCGTATGACGACGGCGTGATCTGGATCCGGACCGGTGAGCGACCGCCCGCGCCGGATGCCAGCGGCGTACACCGGCGAAGCTCCGCCGACCGCGAGACCGACTGGTTACGCAACCTCCAACACGACCCGCGCTGCCGGGTCCGCATCGGCCGTGCCGAGATCGAGGCCCGCTACGAGCCCTCGGCCGACCCGGCGGCGGATCTACGGCGCACCGTGGAGCTCATGCGTGCGAAATACGGCCCCGAGTGGGTCGCGGACTGGTACATCGAGATGGGCCGCATACCCGTGAAGCTTCGCCTCCTTCCGTGAGCACAGTTTCCACGAGGGTTGAGAATGGCTGTGATGACTCGCCTTCATCTTGCCCTCCGCGCGTCGGCTGCGACAGCGGTCCTTCTCGGGGCGTTCGATCTGGGCGCCGCCGCGCTGGGCGCCGATGCAGCGGCCCCAGTGCTCGTCGGTCACATCAACGGCGTGATCAACCCGATAACCGCGCGCTACGTTGATCGCGTCGTGACGGAGGGCGAGCGGAACGGCGCGGCGGCGGTCTTCTTCGTGATCGACACGCCCGGTGGGCTCATCGACTCGACGTACCAGATCACCAATCGCTTTCTGGCCGCGAAGGTGCCCGTGGTGACCTACGTCGCCCCGGCCGGCGCGCGGGCGGCGTCCGCGGGAACGTTCATCACGATGGCCGGCCACATCGCGGCGATGGCCCCGTCGACGCGCATCGGCGCGGCGCATCCGGTGGACTCGAGCGGCGGGGACATCCAGGGCGACCTGCGGCTCAAGGCCGAGAACGACGCGGTGACCGCAATCACCAACATCGCGCGGGCGCGTGGACGCAACGTGCAGTGGGCCGAGGATGCGGTCCGCAAGAGCGTAAGCATCCGCGTCGACGAGGCCCTCACCCTGAACGTGGTCGACCTGGAGGCGAACGACGTCGCGGATCTCGCGGCCAAGATCGACGGCCGCACCGTCAAGACCGCCGCCGGCGAGACGCGACTCGCGACCGCGCACGCGCCGCTCGACGAGGATGGGCTCAGTCCGTTCGAGACGCTGCTCCACTTCATCGTCGATCCGCAGATCGCCGTCCTGCTGTTCACGGTCGGGACGTACGGCATCATCTTCGAGCTTTCCAACCCGGGCTTGATCTTCCCCGGGATCGTCGGGGTCATCGCGATCCTGCTCGCGCTCTTCGCGATCGGCACCCTCGACGCGAACGGCGCCGGTCTCGCGCTGATGGTGTTCGCGCTGGTGCTCTTCGTGCTCGAGATCAAGGTGCCGGCGCACGGACTCCTCACCGTCGGCGGGGTCGTGTCGCTGGCCATCGGCGTGATCATCCTGTTCCCGCCCTTGCGGCCGACCTTCCCCGGGATCCGCGCGACGGTCGATTGGCCGGTCGCGGCGTTCGTGGTCGGACTCAGCGCTCTCTTCTTCGGTGTGGCGATCCGCACGGCCATGCGCCCGTTGCCGATCGCCAGCGGCTCGTCGCTGCTGCTTGGCGCTGTCGGCGTCGCGAGGACCGATATCGGACCGCGGGGGATCGCACACGTTGCCGGCGAAGATTGGACCGTCGTCAGCGAAGGCGGAGACATTTCGAACGGCGCGCAGGTCCGCGTGAAGCGCGTCGAGGGCGTGCGGCTTATCGTCGAACCGGCGCGCGGCGCCGAAGGAAAGGGAGCGGCCTGATGGATATCACTCTCGTCGGAATCATCGTCCTCATCGTCATCCTCTTGCTCGCGCTGCGCTCGATCGTCCATATCGTCCCGGAGTACCAGCGGCTGATCGTGTTCCGGCTCGGAAGCTTCGAGAAGGTGGCGGGACCGGGCATCGTGCTCCTGCTGCCGCCACCCCTCCAGTTCGTCGCGCAGACCGTGGACCTCCGTGAGTTCGTTGTAGAGATCCCGCAGCAGACCTGCATCACGAAGGACAATGCCCCGATCTCGATCGACTTCCTCATCTATCAGAAGGTCGTCGATCCGAAGGACTCGTTCCTGAACATTCAGAACTTCCGGCAAGCGATCCAGGGAATCGCAACGACCACGCTGCGCGCCGTCGTCGGCAACATCCCTCTCGACGATGTCCTCGCCAAGCGCGAGCAGATCAACGAGGAGCTCCGCGTGAAGCTCGATGACATCACGCACCGCTGGGGCGTGAAGGTCACCAACGTCGAGATCAAGGAGCTCACCCCGCCGCGCGACGTCCAGGAAGCCATGAATCGCCAGCTCACGGCTGAGCGAACGCGGCGCGCCGTGGTGACCGAGGCCGAGGGCAAGAAGACCTCGGCCATCCTGGTCGCGGACGGTGCCAAGTCGGCGGCCATCCTCGAGGCGGAGGGCGCCAGGCAAGCCGCGATCCTCCGGGCGGAGGGCTTCGCGCTCGCGCTTTCGACGATCAATCAGCAGGCCATGAATGCCGATGCGCGGACGATGACCCTGCAGTACCTCAACACGCTGAATCAGCTCGGAGCGTCTCCGGCGACCAAGTTCATCATTCCGACCGAGTTCACCAGCCTCGCCGCACCGCTCGCCGCACTGGCGGCGGCGCGCGGCGACGGCGACAACGAGAAGAAGAAGGGCTGAGTCAAGGGGGCTTACGCGCCCTCGGATCCCCGACGGAAAAGGCGCCGCCACGCGCGGCCAGAGTGCGTGGCGGCTGCCTCATCCAGGATGGGCACGGCCATCGGGCGAGCCCGTCGTGGCGAGCGGAATGGTGAGTACACGCGGGGCGGCACCCGCCAGGAGACGGATGCCGCCGGCGCGTGGCGTGGTGATGGGGAGGGGGACTCCCCAGGGCGGAGGGTCAGCAGAAGCGCGGAAGCAGCAGCCACGGGACACCTCTGGGAAATGAGTTTCGAACAGGCGTTCGCATGATAGAACGAATGTTCACCATGTCAAGAGCGGGATACTCGAAGGCCTGACCACGGTCCTGGGCGCGGATCTCGCGCCGCAACGCCCGCGTTTCATCCGCGAACGCGCGGAGCCGGAGGGCCACATCCTCGAGCCGGAGTGGTCGGGAACCCGCGTTCTCGTGCGGATCGGCCACGGCGACCCCCGTTTTGTCGGCTACAGCGGCGCAACGAGCGGGCCTCGTGAGCTGTACGACGCGATCGTCGCGGACGCCCACTGCAACACGGCGATCATCGACGGCGTCCTGGTCAATGACTGGCGCGATGAGAGCGATCTCGAAGTCGACGATCAGGGCAACGCCTACACCCGGCAGTACGGGACCAGGCAGATCTTCGCGGCGTTCGACCTGCTGGAAGTCGACGGTGAGCCGCTGCTAACCGTCCCTCTCCTGGAGCGGCGCCGGCACCTCGAGGGTGTTCTCGCGCCCAGCCAGAATGTGCGGCTTACGCCGTACGTGACCAGGGGTCTGCGCGGCTGGCGGGACACGCTCCTGGCGCAGGGCTTCAAGCGGGTCGTCATTAAGAATTGGAACAGCGCGTACGCTCCTGGAAAGATGAACAACGACTGGCTGGTGATCGAGAAGCTGAAGGCGTCAATGCCATGATCCCTCGGAGGTACTCGTGAAGACATCCTCGGCGGTCATCGACCACACGCAGCGCGATCCCTGGGAGGTCGCGCTCGAGCAGTTCAGCATCGCGGCCGACAAGCTCCACCTCGACCCGAACATGCGCCGCATCCTGGGCACCTGCCAGCGCGAGCTCACCGTGCACTTCCCGGTGCGGATGGCCGACGGGGTCGTTCAGGTCTTTACGGGGTACCGCATCCAGCACAACACCACCCGCGGGCCCGGGAAGGGCGGCATCCGCTACCACCCCTCGGTGTCGCTGAACGAGGTCAAGGCGCTCGCCATGTGGATGACGTGGAAGTGCGCGGTCGTCGGAATCCCGTACGGTGGCGCGAAGGGCGGGGTCGTTTGCGATCCGAAGACGATGAGCGCGCAGCAGCTCGAGACGCTGACCCGCCGCTACACCACCGAGATCGAGCTCCTCATCGGCCCAGACCGCGACATCCCGGCGCCGGACGTGAACACCAACGCGCAGACGATGGCCTGGATCATGGATACGTACTCGATGCACCACGGGTACACCGCGCTCGCGGTCGTGACCGGGAAACCGCTTTCGATCGGCGGCAGCGAGGGCCGCAACGAGGCGACGGCCCGTGGCGCCGTGTACACGATCATCGAGGCGTCAAAGCATCTGGGCATGGACCTCGAGGGCGCGCGCGTCGTCGTCCAGGGATTCGGCAACGCCGGGAGCTTCTCCGCGAAGCTGATGGCGGAGCTCGGCGCGACGATCGTCGGCCTCTCCGACACGAGTGGCGCGATCGCGAACCCGAAGGGTATCGACCCGAACCGCGTTGACGCATACAAACGCGAGACGGGCTCGGTGACGGGATTCTCGGGCACGGAGCGGATCTCGAACGCCGAGCTGCTCGAGCTCGATTGCGACATCCTCATCCCAGCGGCGATCGAGAACCAGATCGGCGAGCACAACGCCCCACGGATCAAGGCACGGGTCGTGGCCGAGGCCGCGAACGGGCCGACCAGCCCGGAGGCGGATCGGATCCTCCATGAGCGGGGCGTGTTCCTCATCCCCGACATCCTCTGCAACGCCGGCGGGGTGACGGTGAGCTACTTCGAGTGGGTTCAGGATCTTCAGAACCTCTTCTGGCGTGAGGCCACGATCAACGCGCGGCTGAAGGAGGTCATGGTCAAGAGCTTCAACGACGTGCTCGATATGTCGAAGAAGCAGAAGGTCGACATGCGCACTGCCGCGTACATGGTCGCCGTGGCTCGCGTCGCCGAAGCCACGCTCACGCGAGGCGTATACCCCTAGATCTAGCGGAACGACACCGCCGCGATGAGCCGTTCACCCGCCATCGGGACCGGCGCGGTGGCGCCGGTCGCGAGATCGACCGCGACGACGCTGCGCCCTGAGTCGAAGCTGACGAAGGCGAGCGCGCCGTCCGTGCTCACAAGCAGGTCGCTCGCCGCGTTGAGTCCGCGCGCGACGATCCGGTGATCTCCGCCGGCGGACGGCCAGATCTCCAAGCGATCGCCGATCGAGACGAGGATCTCGGTCCCGCCGGGCTTCCAGCGCGCGAGCGCGATCCGCTCGCCTGACGGAGCGGCAAGCTCGCGATGCTCGTTGTACGACGCGATACTCCATACGCGGATCACGCTTTCCTTCATGACTCCGAGCACCGCCGTACCGCTCGATTCGATGGTGCGTGCGGGGATGCCGGGATCCATAGGGACACGAGCGCTCAGCGCGTCCTCGCCGACGACCGCGTATGTGATCGCCTCCCCGTCGGCGCTTGCCACGCATGCGGCGGTGAGACGGGCGTCGCGATCCCAGCCGACCGGCCAGTAGATCGTTCCGTCGGTGAGCCGCGCGATCTCGTGGATGCTGCGGGTCGGAGTGTCGACGACGCGGAGGGCCGAGAACTGTCCCGGCGTCTCACCGGTCCCAGCGCGCCCGCTCGACCCGATCGCAACGAGCAATCCGGTGCGGTCCGTCGACCAGACCGCGCCAACGCCGCGCTCGGTTTCCTGGACCGTCGCGAGCGACGTGTCCTGGTCCGGCGCGCTCACGTCGAACACGCGAAGCTCTAGCGTGCCGTCGTTGGTCGTGACCCAGTACGCCGCGCGGCGACCAGTCCCTGAGACCGCGCCGATGAACCCCTGCCCGCGCAGCGTCGCGGTGCCGGTCGCATCGGTCTCCCGACGGAGCTTCGCGGGTGAGCCGTTCTCATCGAGCGTAATGAAGCCGCGAGTATCCGAGAGCAGCACGCCCGAAGCCCGTGGCGGCGGGGTGGCCGATCGCCGCGGGGCCGCCGACGGCGTCGCGGGTGATTCGCCGGGCAGCGTGACCGAGCCGAGCGCGAGGCCGGCGAGCAGGACCGTTAGGGCCAGGACGCCCAGCCAGAAGAAGACCGGGCGCGCGTTTTGAGTACGCACTAACCGTCGCTTGCCTGCATGGTCGGTGCCACCGCCATCATTGGGGCGCCGCAGTACATTTCCGGGGCGCGCATGCGGCGCGACGACCGACCGCCTGCTCGGCGGCTAGATCGGCCCAAACGCTGGAACACGAGCTCGTTGCGGTCGATCTCGAGACGACCGGGTACGAGGCCGAGAGCGAACGGATCATCGAGATCGGCGCCGTCCGCGTCAGGCTTGGGCCGGCTGGCGGGATCGATCTCGGCGAGCGGTTTCTCACGTTCGCCGATCCAGGGCGGTCGTTGACGCCGGCGATCAAGCGCCTCACCGGCATCGCCGACGAGCATCTTGCCGGAGCGCCCACTGGCGAGGAAGCCGTGGCCGCTTTCGCCCGCTTCGCATTTCGCGACGGCCCGCCGGTGCTCGTCGGACACAACGTCGGGTTCGACGTTGCCTTTCTCGAGCGGGCGGGGATGCCGCTCGGTTCTGAGCGACTCGACACTGCCGATCTCGCATCGATCCTATTGCCCTCTGCGTCGTCGTATGCGCTGCAGCGGCTCGCCGCGGACGCCGCGATCACCCCTGATGCCGCCCACCGCGCGCTCGACGATGCGATCACCTCCGCACTCGTCCTCGGCCACCTCGCGCGCATCGCGCGCGAGCTTCCCGCACTCATATTGAGCGAACTCGCCGCGTTCGCCGAGCTGCTCGGCCCGGCCACCGCACGATTCTTTGCCGACGCGGCAAGCACCGCACTCGTCGATGCCTGGGCCGACGATGCGCGAGGGGTGTCTCTCGGCGCAGCGGGAGTCGCGCGCGCCGCGTCGGCGCTCCAAACGCGTTCTTCAGCGCGAAGGGACCCGCGAGCACGAGAGGCATCCCGAGAAGCGTCGTCGGCCCTCACGGTCGAGGCGGTCTTCGCCAAGGAAGGTCCGTTAGCACGCTCACTTGGGGGATACGAGGATCGACCCGAGCAGCGCGAGCTCGCGGCCGCGATCGAGCGGACGTTCGCGGAAGGCGGAACCCTCGTGGCGGAGGCGGGGACAGGAGTGGGGAAGTCGCTGGCGTATGCGATCCCGGCCCTGGCGGCGGCTGCCAGCGGCGAGCGCGTCGTGATCTCGACGCACACGCTCCCTCTCCAGGATCAGCTGACGCGCAAGGATCTGCCGGCTTTGCAGGCCGCGCTCGGCAGCGAGGTGCCGGTCGCCGTCCTCAAGGGACGCTCCAACTATCTGTGCCCGCGGCGGTGGCAGATCTTCCGCGGCGCGGTGACGACGCGGGAGGAAGCGCGGGTCCTCTGCAAGACGCTCGTGTGGCGTGCGGTGACCGAGTCCGGCGACCGTGCGGAGCTGAACCTGATGAGCGGTGAGGGTGAGCTCTGGTCGCGGATATCGGCGAACGACGAGTCCTGCGACCAGCGTCGCTGCAAAGGCACGCCAGGCGGTTGCTACCTGCAGCGAGCGCGAGATGCCGCGGTCGACGCCGGGATCGTCGTGGTGAACCACGCGCTCTTGCTGCAGGACGCACGCATGCGCGGCGCGTTACTGCCGCAAGCCGAGCATCTCGTCATCGACGAGGCGCACCGGCTCGAGGATGTCGCTACCGACGCCTTCGGACTCGAGCTCTTGGAGCCGCGCCTGCGGCGGGACCTTCAGCGGGTCGCACATTCGGTCGCGGTGACATCGGCGCTGCGTGACCCGGCGCGGAGCGATGCCGCGGAGCGCTGCCGCCTCGAAGTTGAACGGGCGCTCGAGCGAACAGGCGAGGTCTTCGCGGCGCTCGGCGCGCTCCTCGTGCCGGTCGGTGCACCGCCCGAGGACCGGGTACGCATCACCGCCGGGCTCCGCGCGAGCGACGAGCGCTGGCTTCCGGTCGAGCTCGCGGGCGAGCGCCTTGCCGACGCGATCGTGGGAATCGGCTTCGCGGCCGAGCGCCTGAGCGCCGCGGGTGGGGAAGAGGACGAGCTCGCCGAGCTGCAGAACGCGATGGGCGAGCTCGCCGGCGCGCGCGCGGCGATCACGCGCGGCGTACACGATCCGCGATCGAGCGACATCGTGTGGCTCGATCGCGACAGCGACGGCGCGCTCGCACTCCACGTCGCGCAGACGCATCTCGGGGGCCTGCTGCGGCGGACCGTGGTCGACGCGCACCGCTCGACCGTGTTCACATCGGCGACGCTCGCGGTCGCCGGCTCGTTCGATTTCGCGGTCGATCGTTTCGGAGTGACCGACATCGCCGAGACACTCGCTGTCGGTTCGCCTTTCGACCATCGGCGCCAGGCGCTATTGGTCGTTCCCGCCGACATCGCGCTCCCGGGCGAGGACCGCTTCCTCGACGACGTCGCCCGAGTCGTCGACGACGTCGCGCGCGCCCTCGACGGTCGGACCCTCGTCCTTTTCACAGCGCACGCGACCCTCCGCGATGCGGCCACACGCCTGGCGTCTCTCGAGAGCGAGGGGCTCGCCGTCCTCACGCAGGGCATCGATGGGTCGCGCCGCGCCCTCCTCGAGCGGTTCGCCCAGGGCAGGGCGGTCCTGCTTGGGACGCAGTCTTTCTGGGAGGGCGTGGACCTGCCAGGTGACATCCTTCGCTGTGTGGTGATCGCACGCCTTCCCTTCAGCGTCCCGGATGACCCGCTCGTACAAGGTCGTGCCGAGCGTTACGAGGATCCCTTCTTGGACTTTCAGCTCCCCCAAGCGGCACTGCGCCTGCGGCAGGGATTCGGCAGGCTCATCCGGTCAAAGGCCGACTACGGCGCCGTCGTGCTTCTCGATCGCCGCGTCGTCACAAAGGAATATGGCGAGGTGCTGCTTGCCTCGCTGCCCGACGCGCGGACCGAGCATTTGCCTCTGGACGGGATCGCCGCGCGCGTGAGAGCGTGGTGCGATCGTGGATGAGCGGTCGACCCGCGCGCTCGATGCGTGGCTGGGAAGCCTGACGCGCGAGGGACGGCGCGAGCTCTACGTGCTGCTTGACGAGCTCGTCTCCGGCCTTGACGTGTCGCGGCACAACCGCTTCGGCTTCCTTCGTCTGCGCGCCGAGTTCGAGACCAGTGGCGAGATCTTCGGATGTTCGCTCGAGCAGTTGCGCGATAGCGTCGCCGCGACACTTGGCGCGGACGCGGTCAAGCCGCAGCGCCCGAAGAGTCCACTGGAAGCGCTTCGCGACAAGGTCCGTCGGCGCGGACACCCCGATTTCCGTTAGAAGGGGCGCTTTTTCGAATCGTTCGTCACCGCGCGGTATCAGCGCGGGGCAGTACGGCTGGGGACTTGTCGGGTAATAGTGCTCACCTAGACTTTTTTGCATGGTCGGCGTGCGGCCGGCCAAGCAGGGAAAGAAAGGAGGTCCTAGTCAGTGCTCGAATTCTTCCGTAGCGACGAAGGCCAGGGATTGGTGGAGTACGCACTCATCATTGCCGTTATTGCCATCGCGGTCATCGTCGCCATGATCTTCCTCCGCGGCCAGCTCCAGAACATCTTCAGCAACATCGGTAACAACCTCACCTAAGCAGCCGCTCTGGAAAATGACGATCGGCCCGGCGTAAGCCGGGCCGATCTTTTTTGCGCCGTGTCTTCCCGCCAAAGGTCCTACGACGTAACGAAAACGTGACGGACGGGCAACGAAGGCCGTTAGGTGTTTAGTCGCGGCTAAACGACGTACCGCGGAGGGAGGAAATCGGACTTGTCCGGAAAGCGGATCGCGATCCTTGCACTCATCTTCTCGTTCTCATTGGCGGTTCTCGCGCTGAGCAGCACCGACGCATTCGCAGCGAGGGGCGGCGGCGGCAAGAAGCCCGCGCCTACGGGCACCGGCAGCTTGAGCCTCGTCGTGCTCAACTCTACGGATGGCCTGCCGCACTACGGTCAGCAGGTGACATTCAACGCGTCGACAACCGCGACGACCGAGCCGCACGTAGGCCTCAAGTGCTCGCAAAACGGTGTAGTCGTCTACGCGGCCCAGACCGGCTACTACGCGGGCTACCCATGGCCGTGGACGCAGATCATGACCCTCGCTTCGTCTGCGTGGGGCGGCGGTGCGGCCCAATGCGTCGCGACTCTCTACTACGTCAGTGGAAGCGGCTCAGTCACGCTCGGAACGCTGAGCTTCACCGCGTACCCGTAGTCTCCCGGCGAACCTGACAGCACAGGCCCCGGCGTCAATGCCGGGGCCTTTCAGTTTCAATCGACTCGTAGACTTTGCGCGTGTCACGAGGACGCGGAAGCATGTCGGTGGCGCGATCGACTGCCGGTCTCACTGCGGAAGATCAGCGGATGATCCGTTCGATCGAAGCGCTCTACGGCGCCCCACGATGGGCTCGAAGCGACTGGCAAAGCGCGCTCGATATGCCGCGTCCGCGAACGAGAGCCGCCGCCCCAACTCTTCCTCTTCGCTCTCTGGTCCTGCGGACGTTCCTCGCGGTCACCGTCGCGTTCTCCGCCTGGTACGCGTTTCTCGGCGGAGCCTCGTCCCTGCGGAGCGCGGCTTCGTTTGCCCTGGCTGCCATGGGGTTGGTGCGACCCAACCAAACTGCGGTGGCGACAGCTGAGTACCTCGTAGCGGTTCGGACCGTCGCCGACGCAAGCGCTCTCGCGCCCAACGACCCACTCGTCGTTCAGCTCAAAGTTCTTCTGGACGAGATGTCTCCCAAGTGCCAAGAGGGCCGGTACGCCATGGCGGCGGCGGTCATCGCCGCACACGACGCGCTCGCGGGCCGCGGCCTCGATGCATCGCCCGTGTTCATTCTCGCCGCGGCGAATGCGACCCTCTCCGAGCAGACGCGTCGGTCCTGGCCGGCGAGTTGTGGCGACGTGATCGATCGCATCGTCGCCGGACGTACAGCGACGCGCTAGGGCGCATCGAATCGAAGCGGCGCCCGCCGCGACAACCGCCGCACGGTCCCCTACAGGCGTACTAGTTGGATTGGCCATAGGTCAGGGTGAGAGGTGGCGGAGCTTCCTATTCCCGGATCAGCCGCCCCGCGGGAACGTTAGCCCTCGATGAACAACGTTCCTGTGAAGAACAGGACGATCGCGGAACAGGAGGGATATGCACGATGTTCGGCAAAGCGCTCGCATCGGCAATTGCAATCTTCTTCATGGCGAGCCTCGTCCTCGTCTCCGCGAGCGTCACCGCCGCCGCAAAAGGTGGTCGGCAGAACGCCACCAGCACCAGCGGTGGCTTTACCCTCGTCGCGCTCAACTCGGCGGATGGTCTCGCGCACTGGGGTCATCAGGTGACATTTACCGTCTCGACGGCGGCGACCACCGAGCCGCACGTAAGCCTCAAGTGCTCGCAGAACGGGGTCGTGGTCTACGCGACCCAGACCGGTTTTTACGCTGGGTACCTCTGGCCGTGGACGCAGGTCATGACCCTCTCGTCAGTCGCGTGGACCGGCGGGTCGGCCGACTGCGTGGCGACGCTCTATTACTTCAGCGGCGCCAACGTCGTCTCACTTGGAACGCAGAGCTTTACCGCGTACCCGTAGTCCCGGTCGCCCAGGCGATCCATGACCGCAGAGAGGCCCCGGCTTTGTGCCGGGGCCTCTCCTTCGTTGGGTCGCTCTCCCGCAAGAACTGGATCAGTTGGTGATGATTCCGACAGTGCTCTCGCATCTCGAGTTCCGATCGGATAAACCGCAGCTACCGGCGGCGTTCGCAGTGGCTGCGCCGATGCCGATCGATCCCACGACGATAACGGCGATCGCGGTCGCGACTATGGGACCCCCGAGACCGCGTCGTTGCGCTTTCATCGCATTTGTCACCTCATGGTCACGTACAAAGGCCCCGGCTTGCGCCGGGGCCTCTGTCCACTTGCTCGCTCTCCGCGAGCAGTTCATCTCAGTTCGTGATCGTCAGTGCGGTGCTCTCGCACCGTGAGGAGCCGGATACGAACGCGTTGTCCGAGGTGAAGACGACCTTCCATGAAACGGTCTTGCTCGTCTCGACGGTGACGCTTGAGTTCGTGGTCGACCGGGTCACAGACCCTGGTGCCGCCACGCTGAAGGTGAACGTCTCCGCCGCCCGCAGGATCGTGCCGGTGCAGTCACCGCTCTCGTAGAGCGTGAACGACAGCGAGCCGCTCAGAGGCCCCGACGAGGTGACGGTCGCGGAGTCGTTGGGTAGCCACGTCTGTGCCGACGAGGTGGACGAGCCGGTCGAGACGGTGAAGCACTCGTTCAACCCGCTGTCGCTCGACGGCAGGTAGTGGCTGTCGCCGCTGTATTCGCCGCGGAAGCAGTAGCGTCCGACCGCGCTTGGGGTAACCGCGCCGGACGTGGCGCTCGCGCTAGGTGGCGGTCCAGCGGTGCCGGCGTCTAGTGGGACCGGGTTGCCGGTGACCGCGGTGCCTCCGGTCGTGCAGGTGCCCGTCGCGATCGGCCCGCAGATGAAGAAGCTGACGGTGCCGGTCGGGATGCCGCCCACGGCCGAACCGGTGACGACCGCCTTGTCGTAGATCGTGTCGCCGAGCTGGATTGCCGGCGTTGGGGTGCCGCTCCCGTCGACCGGGGTTGTGACCGTGCTTGACGGAACCTTCGCCACAGTGAAGCACTCATTCGTGCCATCGGCGCCGCCGAATTCCTTGAGCGCCGTGGTGTAGTTCGCGTCTCCCGGCCACTCGGCGCGGAAGCAGTAGCGTCCCGGGGTGAGGCCGATCCCCGTGTTCACGTCCGGGGAGTTCGCGCTGGCCGTGCCGCCCGAGCCGCTCAAGGTGCCTGTTCCGATGTTGGTACCGACGTTGGTCGTGCCATCGCATGCGCCCGTCGCGATGGGGCCGCACAGGAAGAACGTCACGGTCCCGCTGGGCGTCTTCGAGGGCTGGTTGCCGACCACCGTCGCCGTGTCGTGGACGGCGGTACCGGGCGTCACCGGGCCGG
>WNGI01002929.1_pt1 | contig 23096 bp, 21 predicted proteins | sample 5400621 | NCBI WGS metagenome assembly WNGI01 (sample SAMN13153374, study PRJNA577476) | soil metagenome | isolation source: 20 cm soil or saprolite under Garry oak tree replicate 1 | place: USA:California | collected 2016-06-15
GACATCCGGAGCCTGCGGCGCGACATTCCCAAGCCGGTCTCGCTCGTCCTCGCGCGGGCGCTCGCCAAGGGGCGCGAGGAGCGGTGGCAGACCGCCGCGGAGATGCGCGAGGCGCTGCTGCCGTTCACGCAGCCGATGGTATGAGACCGGGCGGTCGGGCGTTCGTGCTGAGCGTACTCCTCGCCGGGGGCGTGCCGCTGCGCGGAGCGGCGCAATGTGCCGACGGCTCCCCGCCGCCCTGCCGCGTTTCACGTCCGGCGCTCGACAGCGCGCGCTACGTGATCCTCCCGTTCGCGCATCGCGAGGGGAGCCAGGCCAGCCTCTTGGACGGCGCCGACTGCGCCGAGTTCCTGAGCGAGGCCTTCGGCCGATGGACCGACGTGCGGCTCACCGACAAGACGCGGATCTACGACGCATTGTATCGCCGTCGGGCGGGCGTGCCGTTCCGCATTCCGTTCGACGCCGCACTCGCCATCGCGCGCCAGCTCGGCGCCGGACGGGTGGTGATTGGACAGCTGTGGAACTTCGGCGACACCCTGCGACTTACCGCCGGCATCTACGATGCGTCTCGCGGCGGGGCGCCACTGCGGGAGGCGACCGCCCGCATCCCCTCGGCGGCGGCGCATGCAGGGGTGGCGTTCAACGCACTGGCGGCGTCGCTGCTCGGAGCAGACCCCGGACCGACGGTCGGGATCGGCGCCGAAGAGACACACTCCCTCCGGGCCTTTAACGCGGCCCGCGCGGGCGAGCGCGCTCTGCGCGCGTGGGACCTCCCGGGTGCCACCCGTGCGTTCCGCTCGGCCATCGCGGGAGACTCGGACTTCGCGCATGCGTACGTCTGGCTCGGCCAAGCGCTGTTGTGGGGTGCCGATTCGAGTGTCGACGCGGCGCAAGACCGGGCCACAATTGCGCGCCGCGCCAGCGCGTTGGGCAAGCGTCTCGGACCGACGGACCGGGCTTTGCTGCTTGCCCAGCAGGCCATGTTCCAGCGACGCTGGCAGGACGCTTGCGAGCCCTACCGCGAAGTGCTGGCGCGAGATTCGCTGAGTTTCGACGCCTGGTACGGGCTCGCCCAATGCAACGCCGAGGATCCGGTGGTGCTGCGGGATCCCAAGGACAGCGCGCGCTTCGTGTTCCGTGGCAGTTGGCACTCGGCGGCGTTGGCGTACCGCAAGGCGTTGACGCTCGCTCCGTCGTTCAACTTCGCCTTCGGGAGCAGTGCGAGAGAACGGATGGCGCGCCTCCTGCTTGCCGAGGAGTTCTGGTGGCGCGAGGGTTTCCTCGACACGCTCCCATTCTTCGCGTTCCCAGAGGTCGAGGGCGACTCGGTAGCGTTCTATCCCCTCCCCGGGGCCGACATGGCGGGCCCGGGGCACAGGCCAAAGACCCAAGCCCGCGCGCTGACCATGAACCGCAACGTCCTCACGGACATTGCCACCGCCTGGGTCGACGCGTTCCCCCAAGACCCCGTCGCACATCGAACACTCTCGTACGCCCTGGAGGTGAGCGGCAGAATCGCGCCCGCGGTAGGCGAGCCGCACACCGCCGTGGGCGAGATGGCAGCGGCGCAACGCTTCGAGCGACGCGCGCTCCAGCGGACCCACGACGCCGTCGCGTCGGTGCGGCTCTTCGTGAAGGCAGGCGACTTCGAGACGGCCCGGCGCACGGGGGATTCCCTGTTGCGCACGATCCGGGCACCGACGCCCGGGGTGGCGGGCGTCGCGGTCTTGCTCGGGCGACCGGCGTTAGCAGCGCGTCTGGTCGCGGTCGAAGACACGTCCTGGCTGCATGGCAGCGCCGACAACGAGCCGCTCATCGTGCCCCTCACAGCGGGCCTCACTGGTCTGCGTCTGCTCGGCTACGCTGCCGTGACGGCGCCCCGCGACAGCATCCAGGCTCTGGAACGCCGCATTGAGGAGTCGGTTGCGAGCCTGCCACCGGCGCGGAGAGCGTCGGCCCGCAGCGCCCTCCTCGATCTTCCTGCAGAGTTGACGTTCTCCGACATGGGGTTGCGCCCTGCTCATCGCACCACCGCCCCAGGACCTGACCCGACAATGGCAACTCAGTGGGCGCTCGCACACGGCGACACCATCTTTGTGCGCGCGAACCTCGATACGCTCGGGGGATCGAACGAGTACGCCTACCTCACGGCCCGCCTGGCCCTCGCCGTGGCCGATACCGCGACGGCGCAACACGCCCTCGACGTCACGCTGGGCAATCTCCCTGGTCTCTACTCTGCACTGCTCGATTATGTGCCGCTCGCCGGCTCGTTGGTGCGCATGATGGTGTTGCGCGCAGAGATCGCTGCGGCGCGCGGCGACGCCGGTACGGCACGGCGCTGGGCCGCCGCCGTATTAGCGCTCTGGTCGGGAGCGGAACCGGGACTGCAGCCGATCGTGACCAGGATGCAGGAAATAGTACGAGCGACCAGGTGAGTGGCTGTCCATCACGAGGAGGCTGTATGCGGAACTGGACGGAATCGCGCCTTGGAGTGCGCATCTTACCCCTCACAGCTCTGGCCCTAACGGCGGCGTGTCCACACTACTACGAGACACCCGCGCCCGGCCATTTTAGGCGGGATCAAGCGACTACGGTCCCGTTCGACAGCATCCGAGCCTATGCCGCGAAGTTGCATTTCGACTCGGTGCTCGGAGCAGCCGACGTCAGGCTCGTGAACTTCACCACCGGCGTGATCGGCCCAGGCGGTGACTCGGCGTGGATCGAGCCGGAGAAGGGAGCGTGGGCCGTGGATTCCAACGACCTCGCCGAAGGCCGGATCATCGCGCGCATCCGAACCAAGACCGTCCACCAGCCGCAAGGCTACGGACCGAACTGGTGGACGTGGTGGTGGGTCTACAGGGACACCGTAAAAAAGGCATGGCACGGGGTGCTCCTCTCCGACAGTATGCAAACACGCGACGCCGAACCCGTGTACCGCGAATTCCACCCGCTCTACGAGTGGAAGCAGTCGATCGCTCGCTGGAAGGGGAGCAAATGGGGCACGTGCGATAACAGGAGCTGCTGCTCGGGCCCGTAGCGCCGCTCAAGGATGCCACGCCTGAGGCCCGCAACACGGGTCTTCACCGGAACGCACACATCAAAAGGGAGGAAACCACCGAACGGAAACACCGCCAACACTACCTCACCAAGGATGGGAGGAGAGCATGTCACAGACCGGAGCACGGCAGTCGCGATACCACCTCGGCAGGGTGCTTCTCGTGGCTGTGCCGATGGCCCTCGTCAGCATCGGGTGGCTCGCGTCAGCGAAGGAATCGGCGGAGCCGGCGAAAACCCGGGCACCGAGATTTAATCCCGAAGAGGTGCTCACCATCGACTTGGGCACCATCCAAGCATATGCGAGCGCGCTACACTTCGACTCTGTTCTTGGAGCGGCTGACTCGCAACTTGTGGACTTCAGGTTTGACCAAGGCCACGTCAACCAGCGCACTGGAAGTCCCTCTCGGATCGAACCAGAGCTGGGCGCCGCCTACTTAACTCAGAACGAGCTGGCAGATGGTCGTATTGTTGCTCGAGTGAGGAGCCATACCGTGTACGACAGGCAAGGCATCGGGCCGTGGTGGTCCTACCTGTGGGTCGACCAGCGGGGGCCAGGCAAGAGTTGGCGGTCCGTCCTTATTCCGTCGGAAGCACTACGAACCCGGGTGATCAGCACCGTACAGCTTCACGAGCATCAACTAGGCTATCCGACGAACTGCCCACAGGGAGCTAGTTGTGCTCGCTTCACCAGCAAAGGGCCTTGCTACGCGTGTGGCCAGAGCGGCTGGTGCACCGGCCCAAAGAAGCCGCCTCAGGATCGTTAGGCGAAGCGTTTTGACTAACGTGGACTGAACCCCGGCTGTTGCGGCGGGGGCGACTGGGTGGCATTGTCATCGGCAACTGCCGCCCAGCATGCCCCCAGACCCGCTGTTCGACCGCCTGGCCCAGGCCCTCGCGGGCCGCTACACCCTTGTGCGCGAGCTGGGCCGGGGCGGCATGGCCACCGTCTACCTCGCCACCGACGTGAAGCTCGGCCGGCGCGTGGCCATCAAAGTGCTGCCGCCCACCACCCGCGCCTACCTGGGAAGCGGCCGGTTCCAGCGGGAAGTCCTGTTCGCCGCGCAGCTGTCCCACCCCCATATCGTGCCGTTGTTCGAGGCCGATGAGGCCGACGGCCTGCTCTTCTACGTGATGGAATACGTGGAGGGCGAATCGCTGCAGGATCGGTTGGCACGCGATGGGCCACTCGCCGTGGAGGAGGCAGTCCGGATCGCGGCCGAAGTCGGCGACGCCCTGGAATACGCGCACGAGACCGGAGTGATTCACCGTGACATCAAGCCCGGCAACATCCTGCTGTCCCGCGGGCACGCGATGGTCAGCGACTTCGGGATCGCCAAACTCTTCGCCGAGAGCGGGACCACGGCCGGTGGGTCTTCGATCACAGGCACGGGGATCACAGTGGGCACCGCCGAATACATGAGCCCGGAGCAGGCCAGCGGGGAGAAGCGGATCGACGCGCGCTCGGATGTGTACGGGCTCGCGGCAGTGCTATACGAGATGCTCGCGGGCGAGCCGCCATTCACGGGCCCCAGCGCGCAGGCCATCGTCGCCCGGGTGCTGAGCGAATTTCCACGCCCGATTCACACGATCCGACCCAATCTGCCCGCCCACATCGAGCGGACGCTCGCCGCGGGGCTCGCCAAACTCGCGGCCGACCGGCCCCCGACGGCTCGGCACTTCGTCGAGATGCTCACGCGTCCTACCGCCGAGCGGCGGTGGGCCGCGCGGCCGCGCTGGCAGATCGCCGCGCTGGCGGCCGTGGTGTTGGGTGGCGCCGCCGTCGCGCTCGGCGTCGCCCGCCGCCATCCGCCGGCGGCCCGGTCGCCGGCCGGCATGGTCCTGGTGCCGGGGGGGGCCTACTCGGTGAGTGGCGGTCCAGGGCAGCGGGCGACGATCGCCACGCTCGACTCCTTCTATATCGACTCGACGGAAGTGACGGTCGGCGCGTACACGCCCTTCCTCCTCGCCAGCCACACACCGGCGCCGTGGGCGCAAGCGCCACCGGCGACGTGGCCCGTGACGGGCGTGCTCTGGACGGAGGCGCAAGCGTTCTGTCGGTGGCGCGACCCGGCGGCTCGGCTGCCAACGGAAGCGGAGTGGGAGGCGGCGGCGGGGGGCCCGAGTGGGACCGCCTACCCGTGGGGGAACGGCTGGGAGCCCGGGCGCGCCAACGCGGCCGGGGCGACCGACACGCTCAAGCCGGTCGGTTCTTTCCCGCTCGGGCGTTCCCCTAACGGCGCTTTGGACCTGATCGGCAATGCCTGGGAGTGGGTGGCCGCCGAGATCGTGAGCCCGACCGGCCAACTCGTGCACGCGATCAAAGGTGGCGCGTTCGATACCCCGCCCAAGAACGCGACGATCGCCTCTCGGGGCTGGTTTGCCGAAGATCGCCGGGCGGTGTGGAAGACGGGGTTCCGCTGCGCGCAGCGCCCCCGTCGGTGAGCCGGCGCCTACGGTTAGACTTGGGGTCACGATGAACCGATCGTCATCCGCCCGCACCGCCGTCGGCCTGATCACCCCGTTTCTGCTCGCCGCGTGCCAGCCCCAGGCGCGACGCGTGCTGCTGCTCGATCTCGCGCTCTCCGATCCCGTCGTCTTGAACGGCACGGCCCGCCCGTGGGCGGACGCGGGGTACCGAGTCCAGTACCGGCGCTTCTATCCCCACCTCACGCGGGCCGACCTCCCCCAGTTCCGCACGCTGTTGTTCCTCCTGGGCCGCGAGCCCGAGGCTGCGTCGGACGCGCTCACCGCCGGTGACGTGGCCCTGCTCGACGAGTGGGTGCGGCGTGGTGGGGTCGTGGTGCTCGGCTACGCTGGCGACGGCGAGGGCTACCTTGACCGCTGGACGGCGAACCGCTGGCTCGCCTACGAAGGGGCGGGGATCTCGATCGGAGATCGCGTGCTCGAAGACACGACGACGCGCGTCCTGACCACCGGGCGGGCCCAGCCGTGGGCCGTCGCCCGGCCGGTCGGAGACGAGCCACTCGGCTCGGCGTACGACCCGTTTCCGCTCGATCGCAACCATGTGGTCGTGACACGCGAACCCACCCAGCTGCTCGCGCTCACCAGTCATCGTGCCTTCGTGCGCGCGTCGCGCTCACCGGCGCCGCGCCCCGACGCCGGCATCGCGGCGGCGGCGCGGATCGGGGAAGGACTGGTCGTGGTGATCAGCCGCCACGCCCTGGGTACGCTCGGGCCGCAATATCGGCCGTCGACCATGCCGTTCCTGGTCCCGGGCCCGCTCGCCGATACCTACGCCTTTCTCAGGGCCGTAGCGCGCTGGACCCGCCGCCCCGCCGAGTGGGCGCACGTGCCCCCCGCCACGCACCGCGGGTCACTGGCGCTGCAGGACGCCCCGCTGCCGGTGGAGCTGCAACCACCGCGGCTCACCCCACCCGACGGCGTGGAGACGATCGAGCTGCCGCTCGTCGCGGACAAGAAATTCGCGCGTCCCGCGAATGTCCCCGATTGGCTACGCCAGCAGGGCCTGCGCGTCTTGTGGACGCCGCTCTTGGCGACACGGGAGGAGCAGCGCGTCCCGAGGCCGCACGCCACGCTCGACTCGCTCGTCACGTTCCTCGACGTGGGCGGCTTCAACTTGCTCTCCGGCGACGCCTATCCGGAGGGGGCCGACTCGATGCATGCCCGCTGGTGGGAGCGGGACGCCGTCCGGCGCGCCTGGAGCGACGTCGTAAGCCGGCTCGGGCCCACGAGCGTCGCCTGGATCCCGGCGTTCGACTATGGGGCGGCCCGGCTGCCGCCCGCCGACTCCTCGCGTGGCCCCCGCGGCGAGGCGTTGCCGGCTCCGTGCGTGCTCGACACGGCGCTGTGGGTCGCGGGGTTCGCTCCCGCCGCCCAAGCGCTCGGGCGACTCGCCGCGGACCAGCGAACCCTGGTGATCGCGCTCGGGTTCGATCTGAGCGATCCCCCGCGCGACCCGCCCGCCCCATCCCGTACCCGCGGGCGTGGCTACGGCATGGGCCAGGAGTTCTGCAACGCGGCGTGGCGACGCAGCCTGATCCAGCTGGGCCGCCGCGGCGCCGAGCTCGACTCGCTGCCCTACGCCGCCCGCTACGCGACGCTCCGAGAAGCGGGTCTGTTGCCGCTCTACTATCGGGCCCTGCAGGACGAAGTCGCGGAGCGGGCCGGTGCGCTCCGGGACCGCATGCTGCGCCAGCGGCGCGATGTCTACTTCGCTTTCCGTCTCGCCCAACCGCCGGCCGATTGGTTCTCGCTCGGCTTGCTCAAGGGGTTCGCCCTGCCCGACCGACCGCTCCTCTTGTTCACGCCCGAGGCCCAAACGCGTGACGTGCTGGCGCTGCTCCGGGCGCGGGGGTTGAACGGCGTGCACGCCGTCGAGCTCGCGCCGGCGCTGCTGCGGACCCGTGACTGGGCGGGCCTGAAACGCATGGTGTTCGAGGAGAACGACGGCTTCTGGCTCCCCGGGGAGGCGGCGGGCACGAAGACTTCCGGACGACTCCCGCCCGATAGCCTGGTTCGCCTGTTGAGACGGCTGGCGCGCTGAGGCTTGCCCCGACCCTTCCGAGACCGATACCTTTCCCGTGGGAGGCGGTAGGGCGTGATGGTCGCGGTGCGCCGGTCGGAGTGGCGCGCTGAGGAAAGTCCGAGCTCCACAGGGCAGACTGCCAGGTAACGCCTGGGCGCCGCAAGGCGACGGAACGGGCCACAGAAAACAGACCGCCCTTTATCCAAGGGTAAGGGTGAAAAGGTGGGGTAAGAGCCCACCGCGCGCCTGGCAACAGGCGCGGCACGGTAACCCCCAGTCGGAGCAAGGCCAAGTAAGCAGCGAGACCCGGCCCGGGTCGTCCGAGCTGCGGGTAGGCCGCGTGAGGTGGCTGGCGACAGCCATCCCAGAGAGATGACCATCTGTCCGCCAACAGCGGATAAACAGAACTCGGCTTATGGCCCTACCGCCCGCCTCTCCATGACGTCGTCGTCCAAACCGTACCCCCCCCAATGGGAACAGGTAGCGGACTTGCGGGTCTTTCGCACGACAGCGCATGAATGGGAGAAACTGATCGGGTGGCGCGCCGACATGCGGAAGCGAGGCTGGAAGCTGCTGCGCGTCTCGAGCGAGGGAACGGAAATGGTCGCCATCTTCGGCCGCACCAAGGCCGAACGCGCTTCCATATGACCCGCGTGCTGCCGGTGCTGGTGGCGGCGCTGGCGGCCGCCTGCGGGGGGCGGCGCGGCGGTAGTGTGGAGGCGCCCGCGCCCGTCTTACCCGCCACGGCACCGCCCGTCGCACTCCCCGACCAGCCCACATCCCCCGCCCCGCGACGCTCCGACGCGGTGCGCTACGGGCCGAGTGCGCTGCGCTACCTCGTCCACCGCCGGCTGCACGTCCAGCAGGGCCAGGCCGAGCGGCCGCAGGCGACCGACCTGGGAGCGCGCATCTATGTCGCGGCCGCGATCGCTGGGCCGGCGGACTCGATCGGCTATCCCGCCACGTTCACCGTGGACTCGATCGTCCCCGACTCAGGCACGCCGCCGCCGCTGGCCGACAACTTGAGCCGGGCCCGCAAGTTGGTCTTCAGCGGGCGCCTCTTGCCGCGGGGTGAATTCGTCAACGGCGTGGCATCGGACAGCGTGCTGGCACAATCGCTGGGTCAGTTCCTCGCGAATTTCCGCGACTTCATGCCCCGTCTGCCGCGCGATGGGCTCACGCCCGGTATCACCTGGACCGACACGTTGGAGGCAACACAAAAGGGGGGCGGCTCCGAAGTGTCGCGGCGGGCCATCCTGCGCTCGACCGCCGCGGCGTGGGAGGACCATGCCGGCGCGCGCAGCCTACGCCTCGAAGCGACCTCGACCTACCAGGTCTCCGGCGCCGGCCAGAACCTGGGTCAGCCGTTCGATCTCGCGGGGTCCGGGAGCGCGACCGTGGTGTCTTACATCGCCGCCGACGGACGCTATCTCGGCGGCGAATCGCGCGACTCGACCAGCCTGACCGTGCATCTGGCCGTGCAAGGCCTCGCCGTCCCCGTGACCCAGGTGACCCACACGACGGTGGCGGTGTTGCCGTAGTGGCGGGCGGTCAGGCGGTCCCTGCGATCGCGCTGCTGCTCCTGCCGCTCGTCAGCGGTGCCGCCGCGCAGGCGGTGCCCAATCGCACGACCTTGTATCTTCACCCGACCGACGTCACCGACGCGCGTGCGCTGTGGGTCAATCCCGCGGGCCTAGCGCGGATGATGGAGGCCTCGGTCCACCTCGACCTGACGGTCGGCGATCCCGGTGCCAGCGGCCGGCTGCGCCAGATGACCGCCGGGGTGAGCTCGCGTGGCTTCTCGTTCGGCTACCAGCGGGATCTGTTCGACGGCGGCGTCCGCGGCCATACCTATCGTCTCGGCTTCGCGGCCGGCAAGCAGCGCCTCGCCGCCGGAGCGGCGACGGCGCTGTACCGGGGGGCACCGGGGTCGTCCGGCAAGGGCTGGGACTTCGGGATCGTGTACGATCTGGCCCCTACCCTCACGCTCGGTGTCGTGGCCGCGAACGTCGGTCATCCCGTGGTGCGTGACTCCGTCCTGCGCGTCGTCTACACCCCGGGGGCGACGCTGCGGCTGTTCGACCGGCGAGCGGTGCTCTCGGCCGATGCGCGGGTCACGACCGACGGGGTGGCAGCGTACGCCTTCGGCGTCGTGGGGGTGTGGCGGGAGGGGACGCGGCTCCCGCTCCGCATCCTGGTGCGCCTCGATACCGACCGCTCGCTGCGACGCGCGGGGTTCGCGTTCGGTCTCTCGATGGGCAAGCAGGACCTGCTCGGCGCCGCCGCCACCACGCCGGGCAACCTGGGACGGGTCGACGCCGTGAGCTTGTACGGCGTGTCCACCCGGAGCCTGACCCGCCGCCGCTAGTCAGGGCCGCCGCGGCGGCGTCGCCGCGGTCGCAGAGTCCTCGTTCAACAACTTCTCCACACGCGGTACCATCGTGTACAGGTCACGGAACGAGAGGTGCCGAAACACCGTGTCCCGTGCTCCCTGCGGCAGTCCCAGCACCAGGCGGAACCGCAGGCCGGCGCGCAGGTCGGCGCCGAACCCGGCGCGCACTGCCTCCCGCGGGTAGGAGCGTACGCGGTGGGGGGTGACCACTATCACCCTGCGATGCGCCACGATCAGGAAGGTGGTGTCCTCGGTGCCCGCGGGGTTGAAGACGTACTGGGCCACGTCGCCGGTCGCCAGCACCCGTCGCCGCCGCAGGGCCTGCACCAGGCTGTCGGGGATCGGAGCGGCGACCGACAGCCGGGGCGGCTCGCCGAGCAGCGTGACTGCGACCAGCCCGACGGCAGCGAGCAGCGCGAGCCCTACGACCAACCGGATCGCCACCGCGGACAGGCTGCTGCGCACCGGTACCGTTTCTCCGGCGGCCGCGGGCACCGCCTCGACGAGGGCCCGGCTCGCGTCTTCCGCGGTCTGATAACGCGCGGCGGGGTCCTTGGCGAGCATCCGCTCGAGGGCAGTGGTGAGCGCCGCGGGCACATCGCCGCGGTGGTCGCGGATCGGCGGGGGGTCGGCCGTGGCCTGCTTCATAAGGATGGACTGCGCCGATTCCCCATCGAACGGCGGCTCACCGGCGAGCATCTGGTACAGCAGGATGCCGAGCGAGTAGATGTCCGAGCGGGAATCGAGCTTGTCGCCCGTGGCTTGCTCGGGGCTCATGTACTGCGGCGTCCCGACCACCATCCCCTCGGTGGTGAGCTGCGACACGGACGCTTCCTGCGCGGCCTTGGCGATCCCGAAGTCGGTGACCAGCACGTGGCCGCCCCGGTCGAGCAGAATATTGTCGGGCTTCACGTCCCGGTGTACGACTCCGTAGTGGTGTGCGTAGCCGAGGGCGTCGGCAACCTGGCGCGCGATCGTGGCGGACTTGCGCACCGAGAGCCGCTTCTTCTTCTCGAGCAGCTGCCGCAGCGACGCCCCGTCGACGCACCGCATGACGATGTACAGGACTTCGTTCTGGTATCCGCCGACCTTGTAGATCGGCACGATATGAGGGTGCTCGAGCCGAGCGACGGTGCGCGCTTCGCGCACGAACCGGACGGCGAGCGAGGGCGAGGGCGTGAGCCCCAAATCCACGACTTTCACGGCCACATCGCGGCGCTGGCGCTTCTCCCGCACCCGGAACACGGCGGCGAACCCGCCTACGCCCAGCAGGGCACCGACGGTAAATTCCTCTCCGAGAGCCTGTTGCAACCGCTGGCGCAATGTGGAGATGTCGAGAGACATGGCGGACGCGAAACCTAGGAAAGCGCGTGCGGCGGCGCTAGGGACGGCGCTGCTCGCGCTCGTTTGGGTGTCGGGTGTCTGGCCGCCGCCGCTCTGGTGGCGGGATCACTGGCCGCGCGAAACGGCCATGATGCGGGAGGTGGAGCGCGGAAAAGATGGACCGGTGGAACGTTCCAGCGCTCCATCCGTCCATCCTATCGCCCTGAAAGATGTCTCGCCCCTGCTGCAGCGCATGGTGATCATCGGAGAGGATTCGCGATTTCGGACTCACCACGGGATCGACCCGGCCGAGATCGCCGACGCGCTCGGCGCGGACCGGGGGGGGCTGGTGGGAACGCTGGCGGCGGCGTGGCGCAACCGCGAGCGGCTGCGCGGCGCGAGCACGATCACGCAACAGCTCGCGAAGAACCTGTACCTCTCGTCGTCGCGCAATCCGCTGCGCAAGCTGAAGGAGGCGGTGACCGCGTTGCGCCTCGAGCTCGCGCTGCCCAAAGACCGGATCCTCGAACTCTATCTCGCGACCGCGGAATGGGGTCCGAGCGTGTGGGGCGCGGACGCGGCGAGCCGCGCCTACTTTGGCGTGCCCCCGTCCCAGCTGGACGAGACGCAAGCGGCGGCGCTCGCCGCGACGCTCCCACATCCCCGCACGTCGACGCCGGCGTTACGGCCCGAGCGCATGGTCGCGCGACGCGACCTGATTCTCGCCCGCTACTACGGGGTGGACGTGTACATCCCGCCTGCGGAGGAAACAGACACGCTTCAGGTGCCGGCGATCAACCTGCCGCCAGCGGATTCAGTGCACCTGGAGGCGCCGATTCCAGTGGACACGACACAGGACAGTCTCACGACTAGACGCACAGACGCACAGCGGAGAACAGTCAGTCGACGAGCCGCAGCGGCATCACCAGGGCCATGTAGCTGGCCGGGTCATTCCAGCCCACCGGCTCCACCGTCGACGCGCGCTCGGGAGCCTTGAAGGTGAGGCGGACCTCGTCGGTCGGCATGTACTTGAGGATCTCGAGCAGGTACATCGCGTTGAAGCCGATCTCGAGCGGCTCACCCTCGTAGGTGACGGGGAGCTCATCCTGCGCCTCGCCCAAGTCGGGCGTCTGGACCGAGAACTTCACGGCGCCGCCCGCGAACGCCAGCCGAATGCGATGCGTCTGGTCGCTCGCCACCACGCTCATGCGGCGCAGCGCCGCCGCCATGGCGGCCTTGTCCACGGTCGCGGCCTTGTCGTTCTCGCGGGGGATGACCTGCTCGTAGTTCGGGTACGGGCCCTCGATCAGGCGCGAGAACACCAGCGTGCCGCCGGCGCGAAACCCGATGTGGTTGTCGCTCTTGGCGACCTCGATGGCGTCGTCGGCCGCGAACAGGCGGCGGATCTGCTCCAACGCCTTGGGTGGGACGATCAAATCGGCGGTGGAGCCTCCCTTCGCGGGCACGTCCATTTTCGCGAGCCGGTGGCCGTTCGTCGCCACCATGCGCATGCGGTCGGGGCGCAGCTCCCACAACACGCCGTTCAGGATCGGGCGGCTCTCCTCGGTGGACGCCGCGAATGCCACGTGCCCGACGAGCTTGTGCACCACCCCGGCCGCCGCCTTCCAGGCGCCGTCGAACTTGACGGCGGGGAACGAGGGGAACTCTTCGCGCGGCAGGCCCAGCAGCTTGAACTTCGCGCGGCCGCACTCGATGCTGACCCGGGCCTCGCCGGCGGCCGCAAACCGCACCGGCCCGGCCGGCAACTCACGCGCGATGTCCACCAGCTTCTTGGCGGGGAGGGTCACGGCCCCTTCCACGTCCACTTCCGCCGGCACCATGGTACTCACCGCGATGTCCAGGTCCGTGCCCGAGAGGCGGATGCCCTGCTTCGTCGCCTCGAGCAGAACGTTCGCGAGGACCGGCAGCGTGGTCTTGGCGGGGATCGCCGCCGCCACTGCGCCCAACCCTTCCTGCAGCTGTTCCCGAGTGATCGTGAACTTCATCCGCCGTGCCGCCTCGTCTCGTTTGGTGGGTAAAGAATCTACTGCTGTACTAAGATAGAAATACTAGTAGTAGTAGTAGAGGGCGGGGAAATGTGGGTGACTCGCGTTAACCCCAGGCTCCCCGGCAGGGGTAAGCCCCGCTCCGTGCATCTGACCCAAGTGTTGGGACTGTTGGCATCCGGCCGCTTCCCCACGTTTCGCGCGCCTTCCCACACCGACCAACACGTCGCTTCCCACATGTTGGCTAGAGTGCGGACAACTCCTGGCGGGCCATCTCGACGCGCTCCTTGAACGTGCGATCCCGCACCATCTGCCGCTCGACCTTGTCGACCGAGTGGATCACGGTCGAGTGGTCCCGGCCCCCGAACGCCTGACCGATTTCCACCAGCTGCATGCCGAGCATGTCGCGCGCCAGATACATCGCGATCTGTCGAGGGATCGTCAGCGTCTTGGTGCGGGCCTTGGAGCGCAGCCCTTCGGGCGTCACCCCCCAGCGGCGCGCCACCACTTCCTGGACGCGATCGATGCTCGGCGTCGGCTGCGAGCCGTAGCTCGAGGCGTCCTCCTGTCGAATCTTGTCCGAGAGCGCCTCACGGGCGAGCTCGATCGTCACCTCGCGGTTCTTCAGGGAGGCGAACAGCAACAGCTTGATGATGCAGCCCTCCAGCTCCCGCACGCTCGTCCGCACGTGCTCGGCGATGAAGCGCAGGACGTCGTCCGGGATGGTGAGCTCGAGATGGTCTTGCTCCGCCTTCTTCCGCAAGATCGCGATGCGGTGCTCCAAGTCCGGATGTCCGATGTCCGCGACCAGCCCCCACTCGAAGCGCGAGATCAGCCGATCCTCCAGTCCGGGGATCTCCTTGGGCGGACGGTCGGACGTCAGGACGATCTGCTTGTGCCCTTCGAACAGGGCGTTGAACGTGTGGAAGAACTCTTCCTGCGTCATTTCCTTGCCTTCGAGGAAATGCACGTCGTCCACCAGGAAGAGGTCCACGTCGTTGCGGTAGCGACGCCGGAACTCGGACATCGTGCGGGCGTGGATCGACTCGATGACCTCGTTGATGAACTGCTCGGCGCCGAAATAATGAACGCGCGTGCCAGGGTATTTCTCCAGCACGGCGTGGGCGATCGCCTGCATCAGGTGCGTTTTCCCCAGGCCCGTCGCGCCGTAAATGAACAATGGGTTGTAAGTCTTCCCCGGCGCCTCGCCCACGGCGTGCGCCGCGGCGGCGGCCAGCTCGTTCGACTTCCCGATCACGAACGACTGAAAGGTGTACCGCTCGTTCAGGGGAGTGGTCAGCACGGCGGTCTTGTCGGCGCCGCCGCCCGCGAGCTCGCGCGGCGCGACGAAGAAATCCATCTGCGGGCGCTGCTGGCGATCTTCCTGCACGCGGAACACGACCGCCGTGGGGCGGCCGAACACGCGCTCGGCGGCGCGCGCCAGGACGCTCGCGTGCTTCTGCTCGTTCCACTCGACTGCGAATTGGTCGGGTGCCCCGACGATCAGGCGATCGTCGTCGAGCGCAATCGGCACCGCGGGCTCGAGCCACGTGCGCACGGTCGCGTCGGGAAGTTCGCGCCGTGCCTCGTCGAGCAGCCGCCGCCAGGCTTCTTTAGACCGGGCGCGCGACGGCGGTGTACGTTTCCCCGCCTCACGAGGGAAATTTATGGGTCCGTCATATCGGCCGCGCAATCGGCGGCGCGTCAACAAGCACGGCTTCCGCGCACGGATGAAAACGGTCTGGGGGCGCGCGACGCTGTCCCGCCGGCGGAAGAAGGGACGCAAGCGTCTCGTCGTGCGCCTGCCGTCCAAACACCGGAGTCGCTAACGAGCGAACGGTTCCCGCGCCGCGTGCGTCTGGCGCGCGGCTCGGACCTCACCGCCTGCTGGGATCAGGGGCGCCGGTGGCGTACTCCGCACCTCGATGTCGCCTGGCGCCCGAATCGACTGGGCCACCCGCGGACGGGGGTCATCGTCCCCCGCTTCCAGTTCAGCGCGGTGGCCCGCAATCGTTTGCGGCGCCGCGTACGGGAGATTCTCAGACGCGACGCGCTCGCGTCTCTGCCCGCGATCGATCTCGTCGTGCGCGCGAAACGCATCGCGTACGCGGCCTCCTTTGCGATGCTGCGCGCCGAACTGAGTGGCGTCGTGAGGCGTGTCACATGAGCGTGCGACGTTGGCCGCGACGGGCCGTCATGAGCGTGATTCGCGCATACCAAATGACGCTCTCGCATCTGATGTTCACGCAGTGTCGTTTCACGCCGTCGTGCTCGCAGTACACGTTCGAAGCCGTCGGCCGCCACGGAGCGCTCAAGGGGAGCTGGCTCGGCCTGAAGCGCATCCTCCGCTGTCATCCGCTGCACCCGGGCGGCTTCGACCCGGTGCCGTAAGGGCTAGACGCACAGGCGCGCAGGCGCACAGGGGTCCCGTGGAACGACGCGTCATTCTGGCGTTCATTTTGATGCTCATCGTGCTGGTGCTGCCAGGCATCCTGTTCCCTCCAAAAAAGACGGCGAATCGGCGGGCCCTAAAGGACTCCCTATCGGGCGGTCAGGCGGTCGGTGATACAAGCCGCGCCGCGGACACGGCACGCACCGCTCCGCCCCCTGCCGCGCTCACGGCCGTGGCGTCCCCGTTCGTCTGTCCGGCGGCGCCCGACCGGGAGTCCTCCAGGGCCCGCTCGTCGGGCGTCGCCGCTGAGACCGTGTGGGTCTCCTCGCCCCGCGCCCGGTTCGGCTTCAGTACCGCCGGGGCGCAGCTCGTAAGTGCGGAACTGCTTGATTACAAATCATTTGCACCAGGCGACGCGGAGCGACCGGTGCAGCTCGTACCGGCGGACGGCCCGCTCCTCGCCCACTGTCTCGTGGTGGGCGGCGACACGATCTCCCTGGCCGACTGGCGCTTCACCCCGAGCGTGCCCGCGCTGCGCGTCGAGCGCGACAGTGTGCCGCTGACGCTCACCGCCGAACGCGGCGCCGCGCGAGTGGTGCTCACGTACGTGTTCGTCACCGACCAATACCGCTTCCAGGTACGCGGTCACGTCACGGGGCTCGGGTCGGCGGGTGCGGTGCTGCTCGTGGGCATGGGACACGGGCTCCGCTCCGTCGAGGCGGACACGATGGACGACTTCCGGCATCTTGCCGTGGTCACCAAGGCGGCCAAGACGCAAAGTCTCGCGTTCCAGTCGCTCAAGCCGGGCGCAGTCAAGGTGCTCGACGGCCCGTTCGAGTGGGCTGGCGTCAAGTCGAAATACTTCCTCGTGGCGGCACTCGAGTTGGAAGACAACCAGCCGCGGTTCGGCGGCGGCATCGCGGTCGGGGGGCCGGTGACGGTCACGACCTCGTCGTTTTTCGGCGGCACGAGCGGCGTGGCGACGCGCACGGCGCTCACCCTCACCCTTCCCGTGCCCCCGGGCGGAGACTTCCGTTATGAGCTGTATACGGGGCCGCTCGAGTACCGGCAGCTCGCCCGCCTGGGCCACGATCTCGACGACGCGAATCCGTACGGGGGCGTGCTCCGGCCCTTGATCCAGCCGGTGTCGATCCTCGTGGTCAACATCCTGATCTGGATGCACGACCGCCTCTCGCTCGCCTATGGGTGGGTGCTGGTCATCTTCGGCGTCCTGGTGCGGGCGCTGCTCTGGCCGTTGAACCAGAAGGCGATGGAATCGAGCATCCGGATGCAGGCGGTGGCGCCGCTGATCAAGGAGACGCAGGAGCGCCACAAGAACGACCCGGAGCGGCTGCAGCGTGAAATGCTGCGGCTGTACAAGGAGCACAACGTCAACCCGGTCGGCGGGTGCCTGCCGATGTTGCTGCCGATGCCGGTGCTGTTCGCGCTGTTCTTCGTGTTCGCCAACACGATCGAGTTCCGGGGCGTCGCCTTCCTCTGGCTTCCCGACCTATCGCGCGCCGACCCGTATTACATCATCCCCATCATCATGGGGCTGTCGATGTTCGTCCTCTCCAAGGTCGGCCAGATGGGGGTGCCGCCGAACCCGCAGGCCAAGACCATGCTGTACTTCATGCCGGTCTTCATGACCCTGCTGTTGCTGCGGTTCGCGTCCGGACTGAACCTCTATTACGCGGTGAGCAACATCTTCAGTATCCCGCAGCAATACCTCATCGCGCGCCGGCGGCTGCGCGAGCAGGGCAAGCGCACCTAGCCGGGGCGGGAAGCGGGAGGCGGGAAGCGTGCTCTCTGATCCCATCGTGGCGCTCGCGACCCCCCCCGGCCGGTCCGCCGTCGCCGTCATCCGCCTGTCGGGGAGGGGCGCCTTCGACGTGGCGGGGCGCTGCCTCCGGCCGTTCCACCCCGACCGCCCCCGCGCCGCGCTGCGCGCGCGCCTCGTCCACCCGGGCACGGACGAGCATGTCGACGACGTCGTCGCCGCCCCATTCCCCGCACCCCGCTCCTACACCGGTGAGGACGTCGTGGAGATCTCGACGCACGGCGGCCTGCTCGTCCCTGGCGAGGCCGTGGCGGCGCTGGTCGCGGCGGGCGCCCGCCCGGCGCAGCCCGGGGAGTTCACTCGTCGGGCGCTGCTCCACGGCAAGCTCGATCTGCTCCAGGCGGAGGCGACGGCGGATCTGATCGACGCCGGCGCGCCGGCCCAGCGCCGGCGCGCGCTGCGCCAGCTCGACCGCGGCCTCTCGAGCCGGCTCGAGGCGCTGCGCGGCGAGCTGCTGGAGCTCGAAGCCCTGATCGCGTACGACATCGACTTTCCGGAGGAGGACGAGGGTCCGGTGAGCCCCGCGCGCGTGACGGCGGCGTGGCGCGCGGTGCGAGAGCGGATCAAGGCCCTCCTCGCGACGGCGCCCGAGGGGGAACGCCTGCGCGAAGGCGCGCTGCTCGTGATCGCCGGGCCCCCCAATGCCGGCAAGTCGTCCCTCTTCAACGCGCTGCTCGGCCAGGAGCGGGCGATCGTGACCGAGGTGCCGGGCACGACGCGCGATGCGATCGAGGCCTCCACCGTGATCGCCGGGTTCCCGTTCCGGTTGGTCGATACGGCGGGGCTGCGCGACAGCGACGATCGGGTGGAGCAGATCGGGATCGAGGTCGCGCGGCGGTACGTCGATGCGGCGGATCTCATCCTGTTCTGCGAGGACCACGCGGCGGCGAGCGGGGAGCAGTATGCTCGGAGGCGCGACGCGTTTCTGGCAAACCTGAGCGCGCCCGTCGTGCGCGTCACGACGAAGCAAGATCTCGCCACGCGGCCGCCGCCGGACGGCCTCCCCGTCTCCGTTGTAACGGGCGTCGGACTCGACGCGCTGCGGGCGCGGCTCGCCGAGACGGCCTTCGGCCGGCTGCTCGCGCTGGGCGACGTCGAGCCGGTGGTCACGCGGGCGCGCCACCGCACGGCGCTCGAGCGGGCCCTCGGCGAGGTGGAGTCGTTCTCCGCCGCGCGCGAGCGTGGCGTGGACGCCGCGGCGACGGCGACGCACCTGCGCGCCGCCGTCGGGGCGCTCGACGATCTGATCGGCGTGGTCACCCCCGACGACGTGCTGGATCGACTGTTCGCGAGCTTCTGCGTCGGGAAGTAGCGCGGGGCGCTGCTTGCCGATCGCCCGGGCGAGCCGCATGTTCTTGAACCCCCTCTCGCGGAGCGTCATGTGAATCGCCTCAGACTGTCCGCCGGCACCCTCGTGCTGGCGGCCCTCGCCGCTTCCTGCACTCATGACGCCCGACGCCTCGCAGGGCCAACTCGCGGCCCGAGCTTCTCGAGCATCGGGTCGAGCAGCCAGGGCTCGCTCTGGACCGACGCCGATGACTACGTCGTCGAGTACGCCGGCTCGGGCGCGCAGCTCGCCGCGGCCGTCACGGCGGCCAGTGGGCACCTCGTTCGGATCCACCCCGAGGTCAACGTCGCGACGGTGGACGGGCTCACGCCGGACGGGGCGACACGGCTCGCCGCGGCCGCCACCGTTCGCAGCGTGACGCGGGACGTGTTGATGCAACTCGTGCCACCGGTCGAGCAGGCGCGCTTCCAGCTGGCGGTCGACCCCGGAGTCGCCGACGCCTCCCCTGCGACCACCCTCGACCCTTCGCAGGCCATCCGGTTTGCGCAGTGGCAGTGGAACATGCGCGCCATCCATGCGGACCAGGCGTGGCCCACGGGGATCCAGGGACAGGGCGCGCGTGTCGCGATTCTCGATACCGGTATCGACGACACCCATCCCGAGCTCACGGGCTGCGTCGACCGGGCGTTGAGTACGGCCTTCGTGCCGAACCAGAACACCACCGGCGGATTTCCCGCATGGGGCGACGACAACCTGCACGGCACGTGGGTCGCGTCGCAGATCTGTACCAACGCCTTCGTGATCGCCAGCATCGCGCCGCAGGCCAAGCTGATCGCCGTCAAGGTCCTCTCGAAAACGGGCGGCGGCACGTTTGGGGGCGTCATTGCAGGCGTGCTGTATGCCGCGAACCTGCACGTCAACGTGATCAACATGAGTCTCGGTGCCTACATCCCCCGCAACGAAGGCCGGCTCGGCCGGCTGAACGCGCTGCTCGCGAAGGTGGATAACTACGCCGCCTCCAAGGGCGCTCTAGTCGTGGCGGCGGTGGGCAACGACGGGGTGAACCTCGACTCGGATCGGGACTCGATCGATATCCCGGCCCAGAGCGGCTCGACGATGGGGATCAGCGCTACGGGGCCGATCGGGCAGACGAACTTCGACCAGCTCGCTGTGTACTCAAACTTCGGCCGGTCGGCAGTATCTGTGGCGGCACCGGGCGGCGGCGTGCGCCCGGACGGCAGCCTGGCGAGCATACTCGATTTGGTTTCCGGGGCGTGCAGTCGCCAGACGCTCGACCCGAGGTTTGCAGGGTGCCGCAGCGCGATCCGTTACGTCTTCGCGGCCGGCACGAGCGGCGCCACCCCCCATGCCGCAGGCGTGGCGGCCCTGGTGAGCAGCCGTTTCGGGAACGCGCTGACCTCCGGCCAGCTGCAGACCCGGCTCGAGCAGTCAGCCGACGATCTCGGCAAGCCGGGTGTCGATCTCTTCTACAGCCATGGACGGATCAACGCGTTCCGCGCCGTCACGCAATAGCCTAGATTCCAGTTGTGCGGGCGGCGGGCGCTGACGCGGGACCGCCGCCCGCTTTTTTTATCGGCCGACGTGGCAGGGGCCGCTGCTCGAGGAGGATTCTGGTTGACAGATTTTCAGGCTGGAGGGACCCCGGCGATGCGCGCTCCAGAGCGCTGGCTCGCGGTCCTCCGGATCGCGGTCGGCGTGTGGTTCGCGAAGGCGCTGTTCACGAAGCTGTCAGTCACGTTGCTGTGGGGCTTCCTGCCGGTTCCCGCCGCGTCCGAGCGCTGGCAGCACGTGATGCCGATGCTGGTGGGGAAGTACGCAGACGGGAATCCCGTCGGGTTCTTCCGGGATTTCATGCAGCACACCGTCATCACGCACAGCGGTCTCTTCGCCCAGCTGACCGCCTTCGGAGAGACGGCGGTCGGCCTCGGGCTCGTATTCGGCTGCCTCACGCTGCTCTCCTCGGGGATCGGGCTCTTCCTGGTGGTGAACTACGGTCTCGCGGTGCAGTGGCAAGGCTCGTCGCAACAGGGATTTCACTACATGCTGATCACCACCCTCATCGTCATCTTCGCGACGCGCGCGGGACGGGTGTGGGGCGTGGACGGCTGGGTGCGGGCGCAGCGGCCCGGCTCCTGGTTAGCGCGCCTGCCGCTCGGCTAGGGGACGTAGAGCAGGTCGTTGGGCCGGTCGCCCACCGGGATGGTGGCCACGACCTGCCGCGTGTCCGTATCGATCACCGACACCTGGTTGGAGCGTCCGTCGGCGGTGTAGAGCCGGTGCCCGTCGGGCGCAAGCGCGATGCCCCAGGGACGTTTCCCGACCGGAATGGTGTCGATCACCTGCCGGGTCGCCGGGTCGACGACACTCACGGTTCCGGCGGCTCCTTCGGTGACATAGGCGCGGCGCCCGTCCGACGCGAACGCGATCCGCACCGGCTTCGTCTTGCCATCCCGGATCGGGAACTGTTCCAGCACCGAGTCGGTGGCGACGTCGAGGATCGTGACGTTGCCGCCCGCTTCGGCCGTCACGTAGGCGCGGCGCCCGTCCGGGGCGACGGCGACCGTCCGGGGGTTCTCGCCTACGGGGATCGTCTTTCGCAGCCGGCCGGTCGCGGCGTCGAGCACGCTCACCGTGTTGCTCGTTTCCGCGGTCACGTACACCTTGGATCCGTCGGGCGAAACGGCGATCCCCTCCGGCTCCACCCCCACCTGGGTCGAGAACTTGATGCGGCCGGTCCGCACGTCGACACCCGAGGCGTGGGCGATTTCCTCGTTGGAGACGAACAGCGTCGCACCGTCGGGGCTCACGGCCACGAGCTCGGGATCCCGCCCCGTGGGAATGGTGCGGATGAGCTTGCCCTGGGCCACGTCGATCACTCCGACGGCGTCATCCTGGCCCAGGGCGACGTAGACGGTGCGCCCGTCGGGGCTCAGTGCCATGCCCCGCGGGCGCCTTCCGACGGTGATGGTCGCGGTCACGGCGTTCGAGCGGGGCGCGATGACGCTGATGGTGTTGCTCACCTCGTTCGAGACCCAGAGCTGCGGGTCCCGCGCCGGCGCGGGCGATGCGCTCGCGAGGCAGAGCGGCGCCAGCAACGCGGTGCGGAGCGGCGCGGTCCGGTCAATCATTGAAGACCGCCTGATCGGCATGAACCGCCCGGTCGAGCCCGCGGATCGAGTCCCGGCCGCGGATGTTGCGCAGGATTGCGCCCAGCAGGTCCGCGCCCGTCAGGTCTGCGTCCGTCAAGTCGGCGCCGGTCAGGTCGGCCCGCACCAGCAGCACCTTCCGCAGGTTTGCGCCCGAGAGGTTGGCGCCGGTGAAATCGGCGCCGCTCGCGTCTGTGCGCATGACCCCCATCGACTGGTTGCCGGGGTCCGCGCCCAGGTTGGCGTGGCTGAGCGTGGCGCGGGCGAACCTGGCATGGCTCATCGGCGAAATGATGCGGGCACCTGTCAAGTCGGCGTCCGAGAAATCCGCGTCGTACGCAATGACCGCGAACAGGCTGGCGTCGCGCAGGATTGCGTGCCGCATGTCCACGCGATACATCACGGAGGCGTCGAGCTGCGCGGCGGTGAAGTCCGCCTCCGTGGCGACTGCGTCGGAGAGCGTGACGGAGAAGAGCTGCGCCTTGGCGAGATTGGTCTTCACGAGTCGACAGCGCGACAGATTGGCGCGTTTGAAGTCGATTCCCGAGGGCCATGACGACCTGGTCGCGGGTGAGGCGCTGCTGGGCGGGAGCGGGCCCCGCGCCGGCGATCCCCGCGGCGAGGCTCGTCAGCGCCGCCGCCACCACCGCCCCGGTCACTGGCTCTTCTTGAGGTCTGACTCGCGGTGCGGCCGCCCCGGCTTCAGCCAACCGTCGCTCCGGGCCTTTACGTACTGGTACAGCTGCTTCACCGCCGCGGTGTCGAGCAGCACCTTCCACGCCGGCATCCCCTTGTCGGGGCGCCCGTTCAGCGCCGTGTACTCGAAGGAGTCCCGCGGATACGCCATGCCGCTGGTGCTCAACACCCACCGCAGATCCGGGGCGGTGGCGATCACAGGGTGCGCGGCGTCCTCGCCGTGGCAGCGGAAGCAGTATACGTGGAACCACTTCCACCCCTGATAGATCGAATCCGACACCAGCAAGCTGTCGCGTACCGTGTCGCGGGTCGGGGCGGCGCTACTCGAGGGCGTGCCGTGCGGTGCGGCCGGCGCCCCCGTTGCCCCCAGATCGAGCAGGGGAACGCTGTACTCCTGGAGAATCGCGGTGATCTCGCTCTTGCGGCGA
>WNGI01001657.1_pt1 | contig 23082 bp, 16 predicted proteins | sample 5400621 | NCBI WGS metagenome assembly WNGI01 (sample SAMN13153374, study PRJNA577476) | soil metagenome | isolation source: 20 cm soil or saprolite under Garry oak tree replicate 1 | place: USA:California | collected 2016-06-15
GCTAAGATGTGAAGGATAGCTATCGATATCAAGTAGGCGCTGGCCGCAGCGCCGAAAAGCACCACATAGCTGTGAGTCAATTGTAGAATCTTTCCCGCGCTCACCGAAAAAAGCACGCCGCCGACGGAACCCGCCATTCCGCCAATGCCAACCACTGCGCCAACAGCGCTGCGCGGGAACATGTCGGAAGCGGTAGTGAACAGATTCGCGGACCACCCCTGGTGTGCGGCCGCCGCAAGGCTAAGCAATCCGATGGCTGCCCACTCGGAATTCAAACTGCCCGCCGCTAAAATTGGAAGCACAAGGGTCGCACAGATTAGCATGGCGGACATCCGTGCCTTCGCTACATCCCGACGCACCCCGCAAAACAGCGCAGGAAGCCATCCTCCAGCGATGCTGCCTATCGCCGATATGTTGTAGATGATTATCAATGGCAACCCGAGATGCGACAGGCCAAGGTGAAAACGAGAATCGAAAAAGGACGGCAACCAGAAGAGATAAAACCACCAGATGGGATCGGTGAGAAACTTCGCAATCGAGAACGCCCATGTCTGCCGGTAAGTGAGGAGCTTCAACCACCGGATGTCTAGCTCCATCTGCGCGCCCGCTTCACCGTAGATGTGGTGCAACTCGGTGCCTGTCAACCTCGGGTATTGGGAGGGCTTGCGATAGTTCTTAAGCCACCATGCAATCCACGGCAGTCCGAAGAGACCTGTGATAACAAATGCGGTGCGCCAGCCGAAACGAAGGGTGATCCACGGAATGATGACCGGAGCAATAATGGCACCCACGTTCGCGCCAGAGTTGAAGATGCCTGTAGCCAGCGAGCGCTCACTCTGTGGGAACCGGTCGGCCACCCCAACCGATCAACCAAACGGCCCGCGACAACCAGCCCGACTGCATAGGCGACTTGAAACGCAGCGACGATGTAGCCATAGTTGACCTCCGTGAGGCCGATGCTGTTTTGGAGCGTTGGCTTGAGCAGGCCGATCACCTGCCGGTCCATGTAATTGATCGAGGTCGCTACAAAGAGCATGGCGCAGATCGCCCAGCGGACTCGGTCTGGACGTCCCCCTTGGGAAATGCCTGCTTCCCGCCCCTGCTCACTCTCCTTGTGGACTCGATTCATAAGAGTAACCTGTCCATCAAAACTTGTACGCACGACGCACGAGCTCGTATGCCAAATCGCGCGCCACTACAAAAGCTTCGTCTTCGTCGAGCCGGTGCTCGGCGACAAGCTTTGCGAGATAAGCACAGTCCATTCGCCGCGCAACATCGTGTCGACCGGGGATAGAAAGAAATGCCCGGGTGTCATCGTTAAAGCCGACGGTGTTGTAGAACCCAGCTGTGTCGGTCACGTGCTCGCGGAATCGCATCATGCCTTCTGGACTGTCGTGGAACCACCAAGGCGGCCCCAGCCGCAAACATGAGTAGTGTCCCGCTAACGGCGCGAGTTCCCGGCTGTATGTCGATTCATCTAAAGTAAAGAGGATGATGGTGAGATCCGGTTCGTTGCCGAAGCGATCGAGCAACGGCCGGAGAGCGTCAACGTAGTTCGTCGGAGTAGGAATGTCTGCGCCGATGTCTCGCCCGTAACGCTCATAGAGTTGCCGGTTGTGGTTCCGCGCGATGCCCGGGTGAATTTGCATCACCAGTCCGTCTTCGACGCTCATGCGTGCCATTTCTGTGAGCATCTGTGCGCGGAAAAGTTCCTGCTGTTGCGCATCTGCACGCCCAGCAAGCATCCGGCTGAAGAGATCCGACGCAGCCTTTCGCGAGAGGTTTGCAGTGCGCGCGGTGGGGTGCCCGTGATCGGTCGCGGTGCACCCGACTTCCTTGAATCGCGCCCGTGTCTCCTCAAGAGCCCGTACGTACCCTTTCCACCTGCCTGTGTCTTCGCCGGTCTGCTCGCCCAGCTCTTCTATATTCTTGCGGAAGTCGGCGAAATCAGCATCGACAACCGAATCCGGGCGGAAGGTCGGGACGATGCGTGCTTTCCATTCAGAATCGCGGATCAGGCGGTGGTCGTCCAGCGAGTCGATGGGCGAATCCGTAGTTGCCAAGACCTCAATGTTAAAGCGTTCGTAAAGAGCGCGGGGCAGGAACTCCGGTGTACGCAACTTCTCCGAGATGGTATCAAAGATGACGTCGGCTGTTTGCGTCGATAGACGCTCGTTTAAGCCGAATAGTTCCTGAAACGCAAAATCCAGCCATATTCGCGTGGGTGTGCCGCGAAAGAGATAGTAGTGCTCAGCGAAGGTCCGCCACACCTTGCGCGGGTTTTTGATTTCAGGTGCGCCGATTTCCAGGTCTTCAAGCGAGATGCCCTGACTGTAGAGCATGCGGTAGATGTAGTGATCAGGGTGAACGAAGAGCTTTGCCGGATTGGGGAAGGGCTGGTTCTGGGCGAACCATGCGGCCTGCGTGTGCCCGTGTGGACTCACGATACGTAAACCGCGGACGCTCTCATAAATCCGCTTGGCGATGTCGCACGCAGATGGATCGGCGGGGAAGAGTCGGTCTTCATGGAGCAGGGGCATTGTGTACTTCGCCTTCTTCCTGGTTCGATTTCAGTAGACTTCAGTCGGACACGGCCTCAAGGCTTTGGACAGGGCAATGCTTGCCTGCACCGTACGCCGAGGCCCTCAAGGGCGAGTCCTCCAACCAGAAGCGTTAAAGAGTCCCCGGTGAACACACTAAGCGCATCATGAAGAGTCCAACGAAGACCATAGCCGGGATCGCGCCCATCCAGTAAAAGTAGCTGGTCGCAATGCCGTATTTCGCACCCCAAGCTGCCGGGCCGATGACTTCCTGCGCGGCCAGATTGGCGGAGATAACGCCAACCACACACCCTGGAATGGCGCGTCCTGCCAGGAAAAAAATCGGTGCTCGCATTCATCCTACGCAAGAAACCAATGCCCAACACAAATGCGAAGTAAATGAGCACGACAATCCAGTCCACCAGAGTCAGGTTCACAGGGGCGGCCTCGATGAAGTTCATCTAGCCAAGAAAAGGTACGGTTGTGCTTTTAACCCCTCGGGAAATTCACGCGCCCGCGCCCCATCCTCACCGCTCCCGACGTTGGTCGACATGAGCCACAATGCGCTGCCGCCCCTGGCCAAGTCCGTCGATTCCGAATTCCACTACATCACCAGACTTCAGGTATCGCGGGGGCTTGAACCCCAATCCAACCCCCGGCGGAGTTCCTGTAGAAATGACATCCCCCGGTACGAGGGTCATGAACTCGCTAATGTAGCTAATCAGAAACGGCACACCGAAAATTAGGTCTGATGTGTTCGAGTCCTGCATCGTACTGCCATTTACCTTGAGCCACAACCGTAGCTTATGAGGATCCACCTCGCCCGCAGACACCAATTCCGGGCCCAGCGGAGCGAAGGTGTCGCAACTCTTGCCTTTCACCCACTGCCCAGCTCGCTCGAATTGATAGGCCCGCTCACTGTAGTCGTTGTGAAGGCAATATCCAGCGACGTGCTCCAGCGCCCTTTGGACGGACACATACGAAGCACGGCATCCAATCACGACCGCCAGCTCCACCTCCCAATCTACCTTTTCAGACCCATGCGGTATGACCACATCGTCGTTCGCCCCCGACAATGCCGTAGTAGCCTTGAGAAAAAGAACTGGCTCCTTGGGAATCTCCATTCCACTTTCCAACGCGTGCTGGTGGTAGTTCAGCCCCACGCAGACGATCTTCGATGGCCTTGCGACACAAGGTGCAACGCGCTCATCCTGGTCTACAGCAGGACAAGCGACGCCACGTGTCAATAACCATTCTCTTAAGCGCGTCGCTCCGTCCGCCGCAAAGAATGCCTCGTTGTAATCCTCGCCAAACTCGGAAACATTCAACCTCCTCCCGTCTAGCAAGACTCCCGGCTTTTCATGGCCTGGTTGCCCAAAACGGAATAGCCTCATGCGATAGACCTCCACGTCCTTTCAATGTTGCGAATACGGGCATCTGATGGAGCAGAAAAATCGCCAGGTGGTCCGACCAAAGTTCCTGGATTCCGGATGTCGCTAGCTCGTCGACTCGCTGCACCGATCTGAGAGGGACGGCAACGCGCTAAGCGGTTCGACATCAGATTGGTTGCTTCATACTCTCTCGGCGCGAATCAACCTGTGCCCATAGCGAACTGTCACGCGACTTTCCCACGCCCTGCTACTTTCCACTGATCAACCACCTGTTCTCCTTCCACCACGAAGACGCGGTCATGCAGGTTAATACAAGTGCATACGTGATTCGGAATAACCCTGAGCCGGTCGCCAATCTTAATCGTGGAACTACCAGGAATGGTCAGGTGCCCGTGCTCCTCAGAGAGCTCTTGCAGTTCGAATTCTGGGTGTCCCAGCACGTAGCCATAGCCCAGCCGGTTACCAGATAGCAACGGATCCGAGGACAGGGTCTTACTTCCTGAATCGATAATGGCACGTCGCGAAGCGCTTATGCTGATGACCGTGACCACCACAGTTAAGGCACAGTTAGCAAACTCGGCCGATTCGGCGTCCACGGTATTGCGATCATTAAATACATACGTTCCGGGGCGAATTTCCGTCAGCCCGTGGAAGCGATGGCTCGCAAAAGCCGCCGGAGTATTCCCCCCGCTCACAACCGGATACGGAATCGAAGCAGAACCGAGAAGCTCGAACAATGCGTCCATGGTTTCATTCTCACACTCTATGTCATGCTCACGGATAGTTTGATTACCCATGATGTGCCCCGGATAAACCAGAATCCCATCCCACCGCAGGCCAGGAAGCGCAATCATCTTCTGAATTTCATCCATCGATGACGCCGCGATGGGCCACCCGCATCGGTGGAATCCGGTGTCGAACTCCGCTCTAATTCCAATTTCTGTGCCTGCCGCGGTCGCCGCCCGTGAAATGCCAGCAGCTACCGCAAGGGAATCGATTGCCACCGTGATTCTCACCCGAGCTGCAAGATCGGCCAGACGTGCCCACTTTTTCTCCCCCCACAATGGATAGACGATCAAGATGTCCTCAATTCCGGCATCTGCCATTACTTCCGCCTCGCCCAGCTTGGCTACGGTTATCCCTGCTGCTCCGTGCTGCAGTTGGAGCCGCGCAATCTCAGGCATCTTGTGCGTCTTGGTGTGGGGCCGCAGCGCGAGTTTATGATCATTGCAATACGTCGCCATTTTGCGTAGGTTGCCATCGAGCACCTTCACATCGATCATTAGAGCGGGCGTGTCCAGGTCATGAATGGTCATGAGGAACTCGACACTTTAACGGAAGTTTGCCTCGGCTCTGCTCTTGTAGCCCTGCATAGCACGCACTCGATTCCCTCTCTCAGAAGCCAGAAGCACTCCTCTACTCGTATTTCTTGGTATTTCCTTTTCCGGAAACGGCTTCACCTCCGATTCGCTTCACTTCGGTGGGGGCGGCCATTAACGAAAGGCGGTCCAGATCGAAGTGTCTATAAAGATCGAGACAGAAAAGTTCCGGCGCGGAGCGGAACGGCACCGAGTTTTTGAGTAGGTAATCCAGGCCCCCCATCGACTGATGACTTTCAGTCCGCGCAAACGCACCGGGTTCTAGAGCGGCAGACGTGACCGCAATCACCTGGTTACGAATCCCCTCTGTTACAACACTAATGCCGCTGTGACCATCTTTAGTCCGAAGCCAGGCGGCTATCGCCAATAGTTGCGCCGCTTCCAGGCCAAGGGGGCGATCTCCGGTCGTGGCCACCAGCATCTCCCAATCCGCGGGATTTTCTGGCGCAGTGGCGCCATTGAAAACCAAATCGAGGGCAAGCACATGTTCGCCACGATTGATGTGTTCGGAAACCACTTCCCCTGCAGCCTTGTAGCCTTCATCCGCGAGCACGATGGTAACCGGACTGTCTGACGAGGCCGAACTGGCCTTGAGCCATATTCCTGTCGCGCTGAGTCCGTTCGACAAATCGAAACGGTAAGACAGGGTTTCCAATCCCGGATGCTTGGTATTGTTTGTCCTCCAGGCATTCTCAACCGAAACTGGAGCATAACGAATCACATTCTTCAGGTGTTCTCGCTGAGACTTGATCCACAAAGCCCGCTCGCTGCCCGTTGGAATCGGCGTTTGAGCAATCTGACCGGCCAACTTTCTGGCAAGGCCCACGATAGTCAAGTTCTGCTGCGGCAAATCCACTGCGAGCTGCTTCGCCGGTCTGATCTCATCATCGCTGGGTATCTCATTTGGGGTAACGGGCAGGCCAAAGTGTTTGGTGAAGAAACCGTAAGCTTGTTCGCGGTTCTCGAGCTGGTAATTATGAGTGCCAGGATCGCGGTTCTCGTGCCAAGCCAGATCGTCCTCTTTGCCAAACAAACGGAAGAAGGGCCGAACCCGACCATAGATATAAGGCTTCACCAGAGCGGCACGAAAGCAGCAGTCATCCTCTGCGTTATGAATGAGCAAGGTAGGACGAGGTGCGCGGATGGCCACAAAGAAGGGATAATCCTCATTTTGAGTGAGGTCCGATGCGTTTTCTTCGATTTCGTCCGTGTCAAGAGGGCGAATGAGGTTAGACTCGAGCGCCCCAATGCCGGCCACCTCCACAGCCACAGCAACACGCGTGTCGAGAGCACCGAGCAACGTGGTTTGCCAGCCGCCTCCCGACAAGCCAGTGACCCCAAGCCGATGGGCATCGACCTGCGGCAGACTTGCCAGATAGTCAAGCCCCCGAAGCATGGAAAGATAGAAGAAGCCAAGCGCATTGGCGCCGACGAGATCGAGGTGCGCCGCATAGTCGTGGCCATTTTCCGGTTGCACCAGTTCGCCAAATCCCGGCCAAGACAGGCTCAGCGCGAAAATCCCGCGCTTGGCAAAATTGATGCAACGCTTTTGCTCGTATTCCGCCGCATTCCCCGCAACTTCGTGGCCTATCACATTGAGAATGGCTGGTGCCTTTCCGTTGACCTTTTGTGGTTCGTACAGGATTGCCGCAGACTCAAAACCCGGCACAATCTCATACCGCAACTTGCGCAGCCGGTACCCCTTGTCACTTTCAATGACATCTGTCTCGTGAAAGCGGGGCGCAGCGTCGATCCATTCACGAGGCCAGCCATGGAAAGCTACATCTTCAAGGACATGGTTGCGAATCCTTGCCTCTTCCGAAGACCACTTGTCCGAGCTGATGGGAGGGGATAGGCTGGGAATACGTTTTGCCAAGTAACTTTGCAGCTGATAGGCAGTTACGGCATTGGGCTGGATGCGCTCTTCGAGCACACTCACCACTGAATGAGCTGTAGTTTGGGCGCTGGCACCGACGAACGCAGCAAGAGGCATTGTGCAGCCCACAATGAACGGCATCCGTCGCAAGATGCTCACGCAATCTCCTTGTCTGAGGCGCTGTAGTGCTCGTCGGACTTGTATGGCCAGCCCGTGCACAAGCCGCCGAGCTTACACTTGCCCCTGAATTCTTTATTCGGGCGGCCGAGGTTATACCGCAGCCGCTGCCCAGTGCTCCATTGTGTCTGTCCTGTCTGTGTCGGCGCGAGCGAGCTGCCTGAGTGTGAAGAATGATGATGCAAGTGTCGACAAGAACAGTGACTGGTGATCAATTTTGATCGATCCGCTTCCACTGGATTAAATGCGCCTCACCACAGCTTTTTCTGATGCGCCATCTGCAAATACTACCTCTTGGGTTTGTTTCGAAACGCGATTCAAGGCAAGAGTAATGTCCCGGTTGCCGTCTCCCCTGAGCTGAACAAGTGCAGGGCTGGTCTCGGCAGCGGAGCAGGACTGCACCATTGCCTCATGCACATTCTCGAGCGCAATGACGGCCACGTTGGGTTGTGATTTCTGGGCCCGGACACGAACCAGTTCGAGATCAAGAACATTCTTGCACTGCAACGGAGGACCGCTATTGGTATTCACTAGAGCGTTACTCACGCTGAGTCCGCGCACCTGGTAACAGGAAATACCCTTTTCAGCAACATTCACGAACACATTCTCCAACGACAGTCGTTGAATCGGGCTCTCGGGCAGACCTTCGACGACGACCGCGAGCTTTGCTCCGTCCAAAAGAATGTCGCTGCAGTGAAAATTGCGGAAGATGGGAGTGCGTATGTCCACTGGGTGCACAGTGCTTCGATCTTCGTCTTCGTAGAACATGCTGAAAATAATTCCCGTATCTTCAAGATTTCGCATGACCACATTGACCGCAGACACGTTTTCCACCACATTGCCTCGACCGCGTGCAGTCCTGAAATATAGCCCGCAGGTCGTTCCGTCACATACGCAGTTGCTGATGGCAACGTTACGGACTCCGCCAGCCGTTTCGCTGCCGATTCCTACCCCGCACCCGCCGGCGTTGAACGTGCAGTTCGTCACGGCAATGTTCTCCGAGGGCAGAAACGGTTTTCCGGGAATCTGCTTGTAGCCGGATTTGAGCATGATGCAGTCATCCCCTGTGCTGATGTAGCAGCCAGAGATGCGAACGTTACGGCAGGACTCCGGGTCAATGCCGTCTGTGTTCCACGAGTGTGGCGGATTCACAATCGTGAGCCCTTCGATGTAAACGTCTTCACACAAGACCGGGTGAACTGTCCATGACGGAGAATTACGAATGGTCAGACCCCTAATAAGCACCTTGCGGCTGCGATAGACATTGATCATTCGCGGGCGCGGCCAAGGTAGCGGAGAACCGGGAGGGTTCTCAGGCTCTCTCCCTATCAGTCCTAGTTTCTTGCGCAATTCTTCGGTTCTGCCCCACGCGCCCAGCCACACAGCTCCCTGACCGTCGAGAGTTCCCTGGCCAGTGACCGCTACATTCTCAAGATCGATGCCAGTAATCATGGAAGCATAAATCGTGCGCTCCAGGCCTTCCCACCACCCCAGAATCGTAGGATAGTCGGCGAAATTGGCGCTCCCGAGCAGAGTAGCGCCAGCCAAGACTTCAAACTCTAGATTGCTTTTCAGGAAAATTGGACCGGTCAGATACGTTCCCCCTGGAACGACGACCTTGCCGCCACCGGCGGCGGCACATGCATTGATCGCAGCTTGAATACCGGCTGTGCAGAGCGTCCGGCCGTCACCAACCGCACCGAAATCTAGAACGTTCACCAGATGGTTGGCAGGTTTTGACTCGGAACCCTTGCGGACACCTGTTGAAGGTCCGAGAGATGGCCAATGCTCAGAGGCAGCTCCTGAGGGCACGGCCGCTGAACTCGCGGCGATGCCGAGAATGAACTCGCGACGGCCGGGATACTTGGCTTTCATCATTTGACTGTTCACGACTTTCACGCTGTACAGCTAGAGTCTAAAAGTTAACCTGAGTGGCACGATGAATTTGCTTGTGGCTAGCGCGGTTCACTCCTGCAATTTCGTCGCGGCGAGCGCAAATCCTCCTCCGAACTTCTACAGGTAAACCTCCGGCCAACACTGGCCGTATCGACATCTAACGTAGGACCAGGCAGCCAATTTTCATTTATGCCTATTTGCCGGTCAAGTGAGATCCCTTTCGATAGCAAAATATTGACCAATTAACTGGACGATGCTTGCAGACACTGCAATCTTGGATTTACGAATCCCTGAAGAAGCTGTTATCTTCTACCAACCATCGCGAGGCACAATTCTTGACCGGGAATAGGGACTCGTCCGTTCAGAGCGAATTCGTGTGAAGATTAAGCTGGCATGACCATCGCAAGTCGTCACACATGCGAAGCTCACACTCCTTTGTCAAGAGCGCGATCAGGGGGATGGAGGTATATCGGATTGAGTAAATTCCAGATTGACGGGATTGTTCCGGTCATTCCAACGCCTTTTGATGCTGATGAGGAGATTGACTGGGCAGCCCTTCGCAGTCTACTTGATTTTGCGGCGGGTGCGGATGTCGGCGCGGTTTGCCTTCCTGCTTATGCCAGCGAATTCTATAAACTGACCGAAGCGGAGAGGAGAGAGGCCATCGTTGTCACAGTTGACCACGTCAGGGGCAAAACCCCGGTTATCGCGCAAGTGAACTACCCGTCCACCCTGCAGGCGGCTCGCTCAGTCCGGGAGGCGCAAAAAGACGGAGCTTCAGCAGTATGCTGCGCTGTACCGAGAATGTTTTCACTGGACGAGGGTGCTCTTTTGAAGCACTTCGATCGCGTTCTGCAGGCTATCGACATTCCATTGATTATCCAGGACTTCAACCCAGGCGGCAGCTCGGTTAGCCCCCGCTTTGTTGCTGAACTTCACCGTACTCATCCTCATTTTCGATACGTAAAATTGGAAGAACCATTGATGTCTAAAAGAGTAGAAGCAATTTTGCAGGAGACTTCCGGCGCCGTAGGTGTAATAGAAGGCTGGGGCGGCATGTTCATGCTGGAGCTGATCCCCTGCGGAATTTGCGGCGTCATGTCAGGTCTTGGGATTAGCGATATCCTTGCCTGCGCATTTCGTCTGGCGAAAGATGGCGACTCCGATCATGCCTACGAACTTTTTCAGGGAGTTCTTCCCCAGATTGTTTTTTGTCTGCAGAACCTCGAACTCTACCACCACGCGGAGAAACTGCTTCTCGAGGCCCGAGGCATAGTTTCGGGGACTGTCGTTCGGCAGGCAACCCGCACCCTTTTTGAGAATGAAGCAAGGCACATTCGATTCCTTAACACGAAGATTCTCAACCTACTGGATCATTTTGGCCTTCCTCGAAATCCTGTCAGGAAGGCAACAGTGGCTCCCGGGAGCGCAGTCATGAAAGGCACAGTAGCTTGATTTGCCCAATGCGAAACGTGATTTGGCGCGGCTCATGTTTTTCTGTAGCGCACTCTTCACTCCCATTCAGGGGAAGGGGAAAAGAAGGTTGATGCATAATGCCTAAGCGCGAAATAAAACATCCAGACAAACTCGTCTCCACTGGATCTTATTCAGCTGGCATTCAAATAGATGGTTGGCTGTTCATCAGCGGCCAGGGTCCTTTGGACTTGCGAACCGGTGAGGTAGTGAGAGGCTCGATAGAGGACGAAACCCAGTTGACGCTGTCACATATTGGGAAAATCCTTGAGACAGCCGGGTACAGTTTTGACGATGTGGTGAAGTGTACTTGTCACCTGGCTGACATTCGGGATTTCGATGGCTTTGATCGTGCGTACTCAAAATTCTTTTCTGGGGTTCGGCCTGCACGAACCACAGTGCAGTCGGTTCTGTGGAACGGAATTAAAGTCGAAATCGACGCCATTGCGCGGAGAGTTTGAAAACCGGCTTGTCGACTGAACCAGTGCCACCAAGAACGTCAAATACCTGATACTGATCGCAGATGATTGATCTCTCCGCGATGGCAGGACTAGCAGTGCCGAATGGACCGTTGAATCGACGCTTGACGCGATTGCCCGCTTTGAAATTATGGCGCGAGATCTTGTTGGCTCGGTGCTGCCGGCTAAGGACCAGAAGGAAAAGCGCATGATGACACCCGAAAAAATGCTACGCCAATTTGCGGCGTTCAGCCTATCTATTGCGATCCTAGCGGTTGTCCCATTGACTGCCACAGCGGCCTCGCCACAAGCGTCGCTCAACCGCAAAAAGTGGATTGCCGTAGCCGATCACCTGATCCAAACGCCAGCTGAGAACTACCCGTACGATTGGGGCGAGGCCACATTGTTCATCGGCCTGCTGAAAACTTACGAACGAACCCATAATGTTGCATATATAGACTATGCGGAGAAATGGGCTGCTCTCTACACGACGAGGAGCCGAGAAGAACTTCTCGAACTGGACGCATCCGGCTCCCATCGCGATGAGAGCGGGGAGGGAGTTGGGTCCATACCCGGCGACTGCAACCGTTGGGTTCCAGGCGCGGTGATGCTTTCTCTTTTCCAAGAGCAGCATAAGCATGAATACCTGCGCATGGTGCAAATGATAACCGATTTCATCCGCGAATCAGCGGAGCGCAGTCCCGAAGGCGGCCTCGACCACTGGACCGGAAGTCACGAGTACTGGGTTGACACGCTGTACATGGCCTGCCCGTTGCTGGCCCGGTTCGGCAAAATGGAAAACAAGCCAGCTGACGTCGATGACGCCGCACAGCAGTTTATCTTGCATGCCCGCCACCTGCAAGACGAGAAGACAGGCCTGTTTAACCACATGTGGGACTGGCGGAGCGGCCAGTTGACGCCAGTGTTGTGGGGGCGTGGAAACGGCTGGGTGCTTATGGCGCTTGCCGACACTATGGAAATGATGGACCGTAACCACAACTCTTTTCCTGCGCTCCAGCAAATTGCGTTGCGCCTGGCGCGCGGCCTGCGAACTGTCCAGGATCGTGACGGACTTTGGCATACGGTGTTGAATGATCCCACTAGCTATACCGAATGCTCCGCTTCTTCCATGTACGTATATGGGCTGCTAAAGCTGGTGCGGCTTAAGGTTCTCCCGCCGACGTATAAGAAAGTCGCGCTCCGGGCATGGTCCGCAATCAACGCGAACTATATAAAGGATGGCGTGGTCACGGGAGTTTCTGGCAGCACCGATCCACATCCTGTCGAAGTCTACAAAAAAATCGAGGTTGGCACTCAAACCTGGGGTACCGGGGCCTATCTCAGCGCAGGCAGTGAAGTGGATCGATTGCGGTAACGTCCAGTGGAGAAGCCCAGAGTTGATGGCTTTTCTTAAGCAACGTCAACATCTTGCACTATGTAGCCTAGACGTGACGAAATTTCTCGCGCAACCTGCGTTACCTGGCGCGCTAGTATCGGGACGCGATCGATTCCAATTTGGCTTGTAGTTCCTGCCACGCTGATTGCGGCAACCACTGTGCCATTCTCGTCGAACACGGGGGCTCCAATACAGCGTACTCCGGGTTCGTCCTCTTCATTATCCAAAGCGTACCCCGACTGCTTGACGAGGGTAAGCTCTCGCCTCAAAGCACTCTTGGAAATGATCGTGCGGCTATTGTGTCGAGCGAAGACAGCGGTCTCCAGGAGCTGATTGAGTTCATCATCCCGGAGAAAAGCCAGAAGAACCTTCCCAACTCCCGTACAATTTAGATCGAGTCTGCGGCCGATCCATGATGCCAGCCTGACCAATCCTGGGGCCTCGACCTTTTCAATGATTACCGCTTCATCGCGTTCCAGCACCGCCATGTGCACGGTGAGCCCGCTTTCTTGCATCAGGGAGCGCAAGAAGGGTTTGGCTTCTTCGCGCAGATCGAGGTTTTCGAGCGCGCTCCTGCTCAGGCTAACCAACTGTAAACCAAAATGGTATCTGCCAGTTTGCGTATTCCTCTGAAGGAATCCCCTTCGTTCGAGAGTTGTTAGGATCAGATGAGCCGAGCTCTTCGGAATCTTAAGCCTTCGACCAATTTCGGAAATAGAGAAGCCGCGCTTCGAAAGGCCGAGACATTGGAGTACCGAAAGTGCCCGTTCGATCGACGGTACGGAATATTCCTTGGGTTGGGGCATGGCAGACCTCAATTGTAAACAGGGCAAATGCGTCCAACCAGTTGGACAGACCAGAAAAACGTTAGCAGAAATGTCATTGACAGATCAATTTATTTAAACCAGATCATGCCGCTTTGCTGGATGATTATGAAGAGGGTGATGACGTCTTCGATCCTGGTAAACCTTTGCGTTTCAGCAAGGACCGGGTGTACCGCCTACTGCAATCATTGCCGGGGCCATGAAATGCTGGTCGGGGCACATAACATCCGGAAGTACCGAGAATTCATCGTCCAGCCAATTGTACGAAAAAGACTCCTCGGCTGCGAAATCGGTTGACAGCCCAGGCTAAGGGGAACTAGTTCTTTTTGGGTCTAACGTCGGCTGCGTGTCCTGAGCCGGCGACTTGAAGAGGCCAGCGGGAATCCCTGGACTGGGATGAACGGAGGTTGGCATGGCTCTCCCTCGGTTGTCTTTCCTCTCTGTGCAGTTCGGTTTGCTCATAGCTTGCACAACGGTTTTGTCAGCGCAGCTGAATCGAGGCGCGATCGAAGGCACCGTGACCGATCCTCAAGGAGCAGCGCTTTCAGGAGTGGATGTCACGATCACCGCTGTTGCGACCAATGTGATGACAAACACCGAGACGAACAGTTCCGGCTACTATCGAGCGGAGGCTTTAGTACCAGGCACCTACCGTGCCCATTTCGGAGCAAAGGGATTTGCTTCTCTTGACGTAACAGCCATCGAGGTGCCTGCTGCGCAAGTAATCCGCGTAAATACCAAGCTGAAAGTTGGATCGATTAACCAAAAGGTAGAGGTCAAGGCCGACCTGCCATTGCTTGAGACGGATGCCAGTAATTACAGCAGTACGTTGCAAACCGACATCATCCAGAACGTCCCCTTGGCAGGCCGGGATTTGCAGCAGTTAACCTTCTTGCTTCCGGGAGTGAACAATGTGGGTGGTCCTCCAGGAAGTAATTTTGGTTTTGACAGCTCATTCGGAACCTTTCCGGATCCGACCCACCTCATGGGTTCGGCGATTGCTGTGAACGGCGGACAAGGCGGGGCGAACGCCTGGTACCTCGATGGCAATCTAAACATTTCCAGTTTCGGGGAAAACATAGTGGTTAACCCCTCTCCGGACGCCGTCTCGGAGTTCCAGGCTATCACCAACGCGTTTTCCGCCGAGTACTCGCACACCGGGGGGGCCGTCTTTAGCACCGTCCTGAAGTCAGGCACGAACAATTTCCATGGAAGCGTTTACGAATATCTTCGCAATAGCGCAACCAATGCCACCAACCCTTTTGACATAAAGGGTGGCTTCGGCAAAGGCCTGGTTCAGTTCAACAATTTTGGTGGGACGTTAGGGGGCCCGGTCAGGGTTCCTCATGTTTACGACGGCAAGAACAAGACCTTTTTCTTTTTTTCTATTGACGCCACGATTCTTCACCAGAGCGGCAACAACGCTTACACCGTTCCAACCCCTTTGATGCGCCAGGGAGACTTTAGCGAAGACCCAAACGTTGTCAGTAACGGTATCTTCGACCCGAACACGACTAATGGTCCACAACCGGACGGCACGTTCTTACGGACACAATTCACCAACCCCGACGGCACTATGGCCACAAGCATTCCGGCCAATCGACTGGACCCCACGGCGATGTTCTTCGTTAATTCCTTTCCCTTGCCGAATCACATTGACACCTTGGGGGGGTGCCCGCTTTCCAGCAACGGTCCGTACAGCATCTGCAACAATTACGTGGGCAGGACTGGAAGCAGCCAGGATCCCATTAATCTCTCGATCAAGGTTGACCATCAAACCGGCAAGGGTAAGTACTTTGTTGAGTGGCTATTTAGTCCTACCCAGTATCGCAATTACGCTGTGCCTTGGACTGGTCCCACGTTCCCTCAAGAACTCGTCGGATCTGGATCGAATTACAATTTCGGCATTCGCAGCCAAATAATCGCGTTGGGTCACACCTACACTTTCAACCCTAAGCTCATCAATGAATTTCGCGCCAGCTTCACCCGACAATTCCTTACAACTCTGAAGCACCCTTACCCAGACGGGTTTACATCTCAGTCGGCGGTGGAGCAGGAACTAGCGGCGAGCCTTCTGCCTACCAATCCTTTCTTTCCCACGCCCAATTTTGAGATCGACAGTACGCCCGGAGGCGGATTCATTGACTTTGGCCCCACACCCTGGGTCAATATAGCGACCGGAACGGAAGCGTATAACATTCTCGACAACGTAACCAGAATTATTGGGAAGCACACCCTGAAGACGGGCTTTATTTATCGTCTGAACCATGCGAGTTACGAAAGCGACTTTCCCACCACCCTCGACTTCAGCGGTTCATTGACTCAGGATCCGAATTCTGGCAACGGGGGTAATGGTCTAGCGCAGTTCATGTTAGGAGCCGCTCCGGCGGACGGCAGCGGCTTTGCCGGGCGTTTGCAGCCGCCCTATATACGCTGGCGCTCCTGGGGCTTCTACATCCAAGACGACTTTCATGTGAGGCCCAACTTTACCTGGAATTTGGGGCTGCGCTACGACCTTAATGGTTACTTCAAAACTCGTTACCATCCAATGGGGAATTTCTGCTTCACTTGCCTCAATCCCGTGACCGGCCTGAAAGGACAAAACATTTACGAAGGCGACCCGGGGTTTCCCAAGGGGGATATCCTACCGGCCAACCATACCAGCATTGCGCCCCGCTTCAACTTTTCTTGGTCGCCCTTCCCCAATCGCAAGACCGTCATTCGTGGCGGATACGATATTTTCTATAGCGATGCAATTGAAAATGTTAACGCCCCTGGTCAGTCTGCCGCCAACGGAGCTGGCTGGAACCTAGGTGGAAGTTGGAGCAGGAGTTTTTACCCGCAATGCATTGCGTTCAACGGACCTTGTGTGGCCTTCTTGTTAGGCGACACGAGCACCGACAAGACGAGTCTCATGTTCCCCTCCATAACAGGGCCTTTCCCGGCACAGACGCGCGCAAATTTCCTCGGTGGCACTTACGCTTTTATCAAACCGAGTCGTGATCCCATGGTGCAAAGCTATACCTTCGAAATTCAACAGGAGCTTCCTGGCAAACTGGCGGTATCTCTAGCTTACGTGGGCACCCACGGCTCTCACCTGGCGGGAAGCGGTCCAGGTAACTGGTTCAACTATGTCTCAAGCAAGAACGCGCTCAAGTACAAAGCCCAACTTTTCAATAATTACCCTATTTCACAGTTTTATTCGGGCCAAACCGCCACACAGTTGGGTTTACTGTATGGAGATCCGGTCAATGGACCTGCGAGCGAGCTACAGCTAACAACGCTGTTGCTTCCCTACCCATTCTTCCCCACGGTTCCGACGAACGGCACGTACACCGGCACAAGCACTTATAACGGGATGAACCTGAAGGTCCAAAAAAAGTATTCCAGCGGTCTGGATTTCATCGCTGCCTATACCGTCTCCAAGCAAATGGATAATTGGTCCGTGGGCGGGGCAGGTGTGCAAGCAGTAGATCCGATCCATTACACTCGGACAGGAATTATCGGCGGACGGGGCGGCCAATTGGAGAGCACTTTCGGTGGCCCGGAGACATTTCAAGATCCGGACAACAGGAATGCCGATCGTGCCATAGCGGTCGACGACATACCCCAGATGTTCAATCTCGCTGCTACTTACGAGCTGCCGGTAGGCACGGGCAAAGCCGTTCTGAACCGGACCGGCATAGTAGGTAAGATACTCGGAGGCTGGAAGCTGAGTGGCAATTTCAACGCCCAGAGAGGCCTGCCGCTGCCCATTTCATGCCCTGGCAGTACACTGCAACAAACAGTTTTTCCGAATCAGGGTGTTGTTTCCGATGTAACAGGAGGGCGATGCAATCTCATCGGTGATCCTCATTTCAGCGGGCATCGCTCCAAATCCCAACAGATCGCGGACTGGATCAATCCGGCTGCCTTCGAACCCGCGTTTGGACTTCTGGGCGCACTAGATCCGAGCGATCCTCGGGCCTGGACATTCGGAAATATGAAACCGCGGACAGATGCCATTCGTGGTCCCGGTTTTTGGAACCTGGATTCATCGTTAACGAAGGATTTCCACCTTGCCGAGGAGAGGTATGTTGAATTCAGGTGGGAAGTGTTCAATGCCCTTAATCATCAGAACTTAGCGCTTCCCAATACGACATTTTGCTTACCGCCCAACCCGGACGGCTCGGTCGACTTGGTGCATCAAGACGGCTGCACCTTCGGTCGTATTACCGGCGTCCAGACCGACCCGCGGAACATGACGTTTGCATTGAAGTTTGTCTGGTGAGGCAACATCGAACATCCTTTGCTCGCGGGGACTCGAGTAATTCTGTCGTATCGCAGGAGGCAAGAGAAGAATTGGCCTCAATTCTCAGTTAATGATGCAAAGACTTAGGCCGCAGTTAGAACAAAATTTATGGAGGGTGCTGTGAAACATTTGCGAAATATCCTGTCGCTCAGTGTAGCCACACTGTCGTTGCTTTTTGCTATGCCCATCGCGACCCAAGCACAGACACAAATGAGCAATGTAAAGCATGTCTTTATCATACTTATGGAAAATCACAACTGGACGGGCGACAACAGCGGCGCTTCATTTGGTGCCCCAGATATCAAAGGCAGCCCATTAGCCCCGTACATCAACAGCTTGATACCGTTGAGGGCGCACGCGGAGCAATATTTCAACCCTCCGGGAAACCACCCCAGTCTACCTAACTACCTGTGGCTCGAAGCAGGGACAAATTTCGGTATCCTTGATGACAACCTTCCCACACGGAAAAACGGGCATCGTCTCAACGGTCAAACCACGATGGCGCATCTGGTCACCCAGCTCGTGAATCACATTCCGGCCGTTACCTGGAAGGCTTACGCTGAACCCGACTTTCCTAACCCGGATTTCACCGACTGCCCGCTAGACTTCAGCGAGGTCGACGTGAACCACGTGGCCTTTGTCTACTTCTCGGATACTACGAACGGCTTCAGTTCGTCGTCACCCAATTGTATCGCGCACGTCAGGCCATATTCCCATCTGGCAACGGATTTGGCCTCAAGAACGGCTTGCACGCCTGCGCTCATCACCTCTGGGACAGCGTGTTACGCACAATATAACTTCATTACGCCGAACCTGTGCCATGACGGACACGAGGGTGTTTCCCCTTGTGATCCTAGTGATCCTGCAGATAATACGCTACGCGGCGATACCTGGCTTAAGAACATCGGTGTACCCGCCATTACCGGCTCCCGCGTCTACAGGACCGACGGAGCCTTGTTCATCCTCTGGGATGAAGCTGAAGACAGCGGCGCCTTCAGCGATGGCCCGATTGGGATGTTTGTACTTTCGCCGTTTGCGAAGACGAATTACGAGAATACCATTTACTACGACCATAGCTCTATGCTGAAAACGTTCCAGGAAATCTTCGGTGTTACGCCGCTGCTGGGAGGCGCCGCTAACTCGGCCACAAATGATCTGAGCGATTTCTTCCTACCAGCAAATAAATGACAAAGACACCTTTCATCATCGCTTGGATCTTAATACGTTGCTGCGTAGCTTTTGGGACGGCACCCATCGTCTGGATTGTTCCGAGTTCTTTGTTGCGAGTGTACCCAACGGACGTTCCGGGTGGCGGCACGACAGTAACGATCAACTGTGCCCGGGGGGAATACTGCGCTTTTCAGGTGGCCGTTCAGGCCCCTGCAGGCGGACTGGCTAACATCAACTTTTCCGTTTCGAATCTGACGGGGCGTGGTCGTCCGTCAATTCCTAGCACGGATTTGATCGTGTACCGAGAACAGTACATTACGGTCCAGCAACACAGTCCGACTTGGAATGGGCCGCCCAATCTCCCGATAACGAACCAGAACACGTTTCCGGACCCTCTGGTTCCGTTCATTGATCCTGCGACGGGGCTTCCACCGGTGTCCGGTGCCTCTTTTGTGGCCGCGCCCACTAACCTGGCCGCCGGCAACAATGCTACAATGCTGTCTTCTGGGTTGACACATTTGTGCCTCGCGGCACAAGCGCTGGGCTGTACGCCGGGAGTTATACCGTGTCGAGCGATCGGGGTTCTGTCACGGGCCGGATTAATGTGAACGTGTGGAACTTCACGCTACCGCTGAAGACCTCGCTCCACACCAATTTCAACGGAGGCAACGTAACGGTAACCGGCGGCAACGCCGAAATGATGAGAAATAGGCTCATGCCTGACCAAGATCCTACGGGCAATCAAGCAAGCGACATTGCCCAATATGGACTCAATGTCGTGGATTTGGGCTTCTGGAGTGGCGTCAATTTCGGCCGTTGCCATATGTCCACAGCTCCTGCGGTGTCCACTATTCAGGCTGCCGCAGCCAAGCAGCAACCAGGCCTGTACTTGAATGACTACACCGCCGATCCGGAGAGCAGCTGCACGAGTTCGAAATACTACGATAGTATGATTAATTGGGGCTACAACCTGCATCAAGCTGGGGTGAACAACCTGGTGTCGCAGGAGCCTGTGCCCCAGCTTTTCAATGATGGTACGGGACGTCCAGCAGTGGATGATTGGACGATGCTCCCGCTGAACTACAAAGCAGCCGCCCCGGCAAATATGTCCTACGTTATGAACCAACCCGGAAACGAAGTCTGGTCGTATAACGCCTTGGTTCAAGATAATTACTCGCCGAAGTGGGAGCTGGATTTTCCTCCCATCCAGTATCGCATTCAGCCTGGCTTCATCAGCCAAAGCCTGGGGCTAAAGGGACTGAACTACTGGAGCATAGATAATTGGTCGTCCACTCCTTGGACTAATCCCAACGGTAGCGCGAATTCAGCCTATCCGGGGGAAGGGCAACTGGTCTATCCAGGCGCCGACGCAGGGTTGCAGGGAGTGGCTCCCTCCATGCGCATGAAGTACCTACGCGACGGAGTGCAGGACTACGAATACGTGCAGTTGCTCAAGAATTGCGGGCAGACATCGTTTGCCCTCTCTGTAGCTAACTCCGTGGGTCTGAATTGGAATTGGGGCAGTTGGACAACCGACCCAAGCGCGCTGGAATCAGCTCGCGAGCAGCTGGGGAACCAGATCTCATCCAGCAATTGCGCACCCTGAAGGGAGATTGCAGAGAAAAGCAGTAACACTGCGGGATCGGAGAAATGGAAAACACTCTCTCGCCTCTCATTGTAGATACCCAGAATGCTGCACTCCGGAAGCATGACACTAAGAGTATACCCCTCCCTCGAGACGCCGAGCGGTTAGCTTCGCTCGATGCTTTCCGCGGCTTCATCATGCTTTGGATTATTGGCGGGGAGGGGTTGATGGTAGGCTTAGCGGCTCTGGGACACAACCGAGTCATCGATACTGTCGTTTACGAACTAAGCCACACGCCCTGGCAGGGGCTGCGCTTTTACGACTGTATCTGGCCATGCTTCATGCTGATGGTCGGTATCTCGGTGCCGCTCTCGTTTGCAAAGCGCTCCGTTACTCAAACCTATTATCAACAGTTGGCTCACGCCGTAAAACGCGCGATAGTTCTTTTCTTGTTAGGCTCCGTGCGCGAATCGGTTTTGCTTGGCTCGCCGTACCTGATCGAATTGAGCAGCGCTTTGCAGCCCATCGCCATTGCCTATCTCGTGGCTGCTCTAGTAGTCAGAAAGTCCTGGCGGTTCCAGGCTTTACTTGGCGCCGCGATCCTCACTGGCTATTCTCTCGTCTTATCATTCATGCCGGCTCCAGGCATATCGGCCGGTAGCTATGAGTACAATCACAATCTGGTCCACTGGGGGGACCGTCCTGAGCATGATACCAACCATCTCAACCACGCTGCTCGGCTTGCTGATTGGCGAATTGCTCATGAGCGCACGCTCGAAGCAAAGTAAAGCCAAGTTCATTGCCGGCATGGGCGTTGGGTGCTTAGCGATGGGTTATGGAACAAGCCTGGTGGTGCCGGTAGTCATGAAGATGTGGACTGCTTCGTACGGTCTCATGTCTGCTGGATGGGCATGTCTTATGCTGCTGTTTTTCTTTTGGCTTATCGACATGCGCAGGTATCGGAAATGGGCCTTCCCCTTCGTGATCATTGGGATGAACGCGATTTTCATTTACATGTTTTCGAGCCTTATTCACCTTGATGCCATCGTCGGCGTCTTTACTAAAGAACTCGCAGGGTGGTTGCCTAAAACAGGGCTGCTCTTTCAGCAGGTCGCAGTGCTGCTTGTCGAATGGCTAATCCTGTTCTGGATGTACAAACGAAATGTTTTCGTTAAGGCTTGAAGCCTCGCTGCAATCCGACGTTCGGGCCGGGAATAAGGAGTGCCAGCAGGGTTTTTTTGTCGTTGGCAGTATCGCCCAACGACGGTGCAATCACCGACCTCTGTTTGCCCGGGACGAGGAACTCGCATGAAAATTACACGTCGCTACTTCCCCATCCTGCTCAGCTTCTTGATTTTGTTTTCGTGGGGCGGGGTTGGACGCGGACAAGATTCCATGCTGGCCCGAACACCACCCATGGGCTGGAACAGTTGGAACCATTTTGCATGCGACGTGAGCGACACCGTGGTGCGTGCCCAGGCGGACGCAATGGTTGCGACCGGGATGAAGTCCGTGGGCTATACGTACATCCTGATCGATGACTGTTGGCAAGGCACCCGCGACGACGCCGGATACATTCGTCCTAACGTCAAGTTCCCGGATATGAAAGCCCTTGCAGACTATATTCATGGCGAAGGCCTGAAAATCGGGATTTATTCGTCACCTGGCCCGAAGACCTGTGGAGGTTACGAAGGAAGTTACGGTCATGAGGAACAGGATGCTGAAACATACGCCGTGTGGGGAATGGACTATCTGAAGTATGACTTGTGCAGTTATGACGGTATGGGCGCCCAGATTCCCGCGTACAGGAAAATGTACGATGCGCTCAAGAAGACCAGGCGGCCCATCGTCTATGCTCTTTGCCAATATGGAATGCAAAAAGGTTGGGAGTGGGCCGCTTCCGTCGGTGGCAACTTGTGGCGTACGGATGATGATATTCGCGACAACTACTTCAGCATGGCCGAACTTGGATTCGGGCAGAACGGGCTTGAACGATTTGCCGGTCCCGGCCACTGGAACGATCCTGACATGCTCGAGATCGGCAACGGCGGGATGACGGATGACGAGTATCGCACGCACATGAGTCTCTGGTGCATTCTGGCGGCTCCGCTCCTTGCTGGCAATAATCTTGTGACGATGGGTGCGGCGACTAAGGCGATTCTTACGAACCCGGAAGTGATTGCCATTGACCAAGACCCGCTCGGCGTGCAGGGCCACCGCGTGACCCAAGAAGGGCCGTTGGAAGTTTGGATGAAACCTTTGGAGGATGGAAGCAAAGCTGTGGGCCTGTTTAACCGCGGATGGGGAGCAATGCCGGTGACCGTGGGCTTGCGCGATCTCGGTGTCGGGGGCTCGGCAGCTATGCGTGACCTCTGGGCCAGAAAGGATCTGGGTAGGTTCCAGGAGATCTACACTGCGCTCGTGCCGCAGCACGGAGTGGTTATGATCAAGGTGAAATGAGGCACTCAATTTACCGGCACCCGCGTTGATGCAGCTACGGTACCGGACAAGGCGCCGTCTCGCGGTATCTCTGAGAAGGAACAATCTGTGTACTATTTGCGATTTGGTTTTTGTTTGATCGGGGCTTTCCTGTTGCCTGCCTCGGCGGTCAGCAAACATCAGCCTC